>Ga0208595_1000678_pt1 | contig 12080 bp, 10 predicted proteins | sample LakMenEpi28Jun11_FD_150742 | JGI IMG/M metagenome (GOLD analysis project Ga0208595, IMG submission 150742) | Freshwater microbial communities from Lake Mendota, WI - 28JUN2011 deep hole epilimnion (SPAdes) | ecosystem: Environmental > Aquatic > Freshwater > Lake > Epilimnion/Euphotic zone ...
TAGAAAGATTTTAAATAAAAAGACCCTTAAGAAAATCTAAGGGCCTTTTTATTTTAGTCTAATGATTTTTTCGAGGCCACCCATAAACGGTGGCCTCGATTTGCTTTACACCCTTAAGAAAATTTAAGGGCCATTTTATTTTTTAGCGCCACGCGTTTTTGGTTTACCATACTTTTTCTGCATGGCTTCTTTATAATTCTTTCGCACATTCACTTTTTTATTCTTTTCAGATTTTTCATGAAAAGCAGGGCCTACATCTTCTTTTTTAGGCAATTTAATTTGGATGATTTTCATCTTCACTTTAGGTATCTCATCCTCCGTCAACACAGTAGATATTTCAAGATCTTCTGGTAATGCTTCCATTGGGATTGGTTGCTTCATTAAAGCTTCAATAGCTAGTTTTTGCTTTGCTTCTTTTTCTGTTACAAAAGTAATTGCAATCCCTTTTTTATCTGCTCTACCCGTTCGGCCAATTCTATGAATATAATTTTCAGGTACATCTGGTGTATCAAAATTAATCACATGCGTAACCTCTGCAACGTCAATACCACGGGCCATTACATCGGTTGCAATAATATATTTAAAGACACCAGCTTTAAATTGATTCACTGTATTGAAACGGTAATTTTGTTCTTTATTGGAGTGAATAACTCCAACAATATCTGGAAATTTTTCAATCAATTGATCATACAATTGGTCTGCTAAACTTTTTGTTGCTGCAAAAATTAGCACCTTCGTCATGGTATGATCGCCAGTTAATAAATGCTCCAATAAATTAACTTTTGTATTAAAATTTGGAAGATCATAACCTATTTGAATAATGTTATCGAGCGGTGTGCCTGTAGGTGCCGCTTCTACCCTAACCGGTTCATTAAAATAATCATTCATTAATTTTTCTACATCCTCTGTAATGGTTGCGGAAAACAATAAATTTTGTCTTTTTGCAGGGACAAGTTCTAAAATATTGGTGATCTGTTTTCTAAAACCAAGATTCAACATTTCATCCATTTCATCTATCACCACCTTTTTAATATATTTTGTTTTAAGTGCACCATTCATGATTAAGTCAAATAATCTACCTGGCGTTGCCACTAAAACATCCACCCCTTTTTCCACTTCTATTTGTTGAGTATTGATATTTACTCCTCCAAATACACCAACAGTGATTACACTCATATAAGGCGTTAATTTCTTAACGGCCTCCACCACCTGTACCACTAATTCTCTTGTTGGTACTATAATAAGAATTTGAGGGTCTTTATTTTTGTCAAATTTCCACTGCCTAAGGCATGGTAACAAATAAGCAAAAGTTTTACCAGTTCCAGTTTGAGCTATACCGCAAACATCCCTTCCAGACATCACTACTGGGTAAACACGGTGTTGAATGGTCGTTGGATGGGTGTATCCTAAATCTTCTAAGGCCCTCGCTAAGGGAGAATTGATATTTAATTGGTCAAATGTCATGGTGGCGAAGTTAACTCAATAAACCCATACATTAGATGGACTGATATCTATGCATTACGTTCCAAATAGTTAGACTAATTCACCTAAAATCATGCTAATTAAGGCCTAAATAGCCTTCAATTCCTAAAAACGAAGTATATTGCATCAAATTCATTGACTCGATGACAATTCTTCTCAGGCAAGTCAAAATTGCTGATCAGCATTCGCCATATAACGGCCAAGTAAAAGATATCCTTCTTCAAGACGCAGTATTAGTTTCCATTCAAGACCATTATGAAGGAAAAGCCGATCAAATTGTAGATTTCCCAGGTACTATTGTAAGTTTAGGATGGGTAGATCCTTTTACACATTTTTGTGACCCAGGATATGAGCATAGAGAAACACTGAAGACTGGTGCCGCTGCTGCTCAAGCGGGTGGTTTTACCACTGTTTTTGTAGTACCAAATACACAGCCTGTGATGGATAATAAAACACAGGTGAATTATATCGTTCAACAACAGCAGCATCTTCCAATTGAAATTTTACCAATAGGCGCTTTATCCAAAAAAATTGAAGGAAAAGATTTAGCAGAGATGATAGATATGCATCAGGCTGGAGCTGTTGCTTCGAGCGATGGCTTATACCCTGTTCAATCCAACTTGCTTTTCCTGAAAGCATTACAATATGTAAAAACCTTTGATGGTGTTGTCATTCAAATGCCAATCGATAAAAGTATGGGTGCTGTTGGATTAATGAATGAAGGGATTACTTCAACTCAAATTGGCCTACCAGGTATTCCTGCGATTGCAGAAGAGTTGATGATTGCAAGAGATATTGAACTATTAAAATACACCAACTCTAAACTACATATCACAGGTGTAAGTACTGCAAAGGGCATCGCATTAATTGAAGCTGGTAAAAAAGCAGGTTTAGCACTCACATGTAGTGTTACCCCATACCACTTGTATTTTAATGAAACTGATTTAAATACTTATGATACCTTATTGAAAGTGTATCCACCATTAAGAACAAAAGCAGACCAAGCAGCTTTACAAGATGCAGTGGAACGCGGTGTGGTAGATTGTATCAGTTCTCACCATCAACCTCAGGATTGGGATGGAAAAACGATTGAGTTTGAATATGCGAAAGCAGGAATAGCTTGTATAGAAACCACGTATGCTACCATCAACCATTTATTTCCGAAATTAAAGGACGAAGCCATTGCTAATTTATTATCCAATCATGCTAGACAAATTTTCAACCTTGGTTCAAATACTATAAAAGAAGAACAGAAAGTTGATCTTACTTTATTCAATCGTACTAATTCATTTACACCAACTAAAGCAACATCTAAAAGCAAATCGGTGAATAATCCTTTCTTAGATAAGGCATTCAATGGAACAGTCATTGGAACTTATTCAAAAGGTCAATTGCATCTAAATAAATCATAAACAGATCAAAATATAATTTTATAAATAACAGCTTCAATAATTTCTAATTAAACAAATCATGGAAAAACAAATTACTTCTCATATTATTAAAGGCGCTATTTTAGGCGGTATCTCTATTTTATTTAGCATCATTATTTATGTGTTTAATTTATATACCACACAATGGTTAAATTGGTTAAGCTATGCATTTCTAGTTGGTGGTATCATATATGGTAATATTTTGTTCGCGAATCAAAGTGATAACAACGTTACTTTCGGTAATATTTTTGCCCATGGTTTCAAAACAACCGCAGTTGTTATCGTCATTACAGTTATTTACACCTTACTTGCATTGTATGTTTTATTCCCTGATATGGTTGATAAAATCATTGAAATGTCTAGGGTTGAAATGGCAAAAAATCCAAAGTTGACAGACGAGATGATTGAACAAGGAATAGCAATGACTAAGAAATTATTCCTTCCATTTGCTATTGCTGGTGCTATTTTTGGAACAGGATTTTTAGGTGCAATTGGTTCTTTAATTGGAGCTGCTGTTGCAAAGAAAAACCCAGTAGACCCTTTTAAACAAGACACAGCTCAATAAATTCAATATGCAGATTTCTGTCGTTATACCTTTATACAATGAAGCGGAGTCTTTGCCAGAGTTAATGGCATGGATACATCGTGTTATGGAGGCCAATGCATATTCTTATGAGGTGATCATGATTGACGATGGAAGTGATGACAGAAGTTGGGATGTGATTTCAAGTTTACGCAATCAATATCCTCAATTAAAGGGTATTAAATTTCAACGTAATTATGGCAAGTCTGCTGCATTAAATGAGGGCTTCAAAGCCGCTCAAGGAGACATGGTGATGACGATGGATGCCGATTTACAAGATAGTCCAGATGAAATTCCAGAATTCTATACAATGATTATGGATCAAGGGTATCATTTAGTGAGTGGATGGAAGAAGAAACGCTTCGACAATACCATCACTAAAAATATTCCTTCAAAATTATACAATACCGTTGCAAGTAAAAGCTCTGGCATTCATTTACATGATTTTAATTGTGGTATTAAAGCCTATCAATTAAAGGTTGTTAAGAGTATTGAAGTCTTTGGAGAAATGCATCGTTACATTCCTATTCTTGCTAAATGGGCCGGATTCAAAAGAATTGGTGAAAAAGTAGTTCAACACCAAGCTAGGAAATATGGACATACAAAATTTGGATGGGAAAGATTTGTAAACGGTTTTTTAGACTTATTAACGATTCAATTTCTATCCAAATTTGGTAAAAAGCCAATGCAATTCTTTGGATTAATTGGTACCCTTTTCTTTCTAATTGGATTTGTCTCTGTTTTCTATATTATCGTAGGCAAATTCATTGACCCAGATTCAAGTATCACAAACAGGCCTGCATTTTTTATTGCATTAACATCTATGATCATTGGTACACAATTATTTTTAGCAGGATTTATTGCTGAAATCATGAATCGGAATGCGGCAGATAGAAATGTTTATTTAATTGAGGAGAAACAAGGATGGTAGATCGACTGATCATTATGGGGCCAGCATGGCCATTAAGAGGCAACCTTGCTGCTTTTGATGAAAAACTAGCGCAAGATTTTATGCAAGCATCTATCCAAACCAAGCTTTATACCTTCTCCTTACAATATCCCAATTTTTTATTCCCAGGTAAAACGCAATATTCTTCAGATCCTGCACCTAAAGGACTTTCTATTGAAGTGGCAATGAATTCAATCAATCCTTTTAATTGGATTAAGGTTGGTTTAAAAATTAAAAAAGAACGTCCAGATTTAATTATAGTGCGTTATTGGATTCCTTTTTTAGCGCCTTGTTTAGGTACTATTTTAAGTATTGTAAAATGGAATAAGCATACCAAGGTAATTGCTATTGTGGACAATATGATTCCACATGAAAAAAGAATTGGAGATACCTTATTTACAAAGTTTTTTGTACGTGCTGTAGATGGTTTTTTAACCATGAGCAAAAAAGTACAAGACGATGTAAAAATATTTACCAATAAACCATCTTGCATTTCGCCCCATCCTATTTATGATCATTTTGGAGAAGCAATGCATTCAAGTGATGCGAGGAAATTATTGAATTTGCAGGATACAGATAAAGTCATTTTATTCTTTGGTTTTGTGAGGGCCTATAAAGGATTAGATTTATTAATTGAAGCAATGTCTCAACCAGCAATTAAAGCCGCTGGTATTAAGTTAGTGATTGCTGGTGAATTCTATGAATCACCTACCCCCTATTTAGAACAAATAAAAGCGCTGGGTTTATCTGATACAATCTCTGTATACAATGAATATATTGGCGAAAGAGATGTAAAATTATATGTTTCAGCAGCAGATTTTATCATTCAGCCTTATCGTAATGCAACTCAAAGTGGTGTCACCCCAATGGCTTATCATTTTTTAAAACCAATGTTGGTGACCAATGTAGGTGGATTGGCTGATACTGTGCCACATGATAAAGTTGGCTTGGTTGTTGAACCAAATCCAAAAGCAATAGCAGAAGGTATTCTTAAGTTATATGAAAGAGGCACTGCACATTTTATGTCTCACTTAATCTCAGAAAAGAAAAAATATAGTTGGGAACAAATGCGACAATCTTTTTTAACTTTATACCAACAATTATAAATACCAGGAGACAAATAAATTATTAGCCATGTCATTACAACAAATAAAGTCGATTATAGAAGGGTCTATTAAAGTAAAGCAAGCTTTATTGAAAGACGAGAAATTGATGCTTGAAATTGAAAAGATTGTACACGCCATTACACATGCATTTAAACAAGGGAATGCAGTCTATTTTGCAGGCAATGGTGGAAGTGCTGCAGATGCGCAACATTTGGCCGCAGAATTTTCTGGTCGTTTTTACAAAGACAGAAAAGCATTGCCTTCGGATGCACTTCATTGTAATAGTTCCTATTTAACTGCCGTGGCCAATGATTATAGTTATGATGTGATTTATGCTAGATTATTAGAAGGTCTTGCTAAGCCTGGTGATGTTTTAGTAGGCATTAGCACTTCAGGTAATTCAGGTAATATTGTCAAGGCTTTTGAAATGGCTAAATCAATTGGAGTTGTCACTGTTGGTTTCACTGGCGCTGCAGGAGGAAAAATGAAAACATTGAGTGATTTTTTAATCAATATCCCTTCAACAACAACACCAAGAATTCAGGAGTCACATATTTTAGTAGGACATATTATTTGTGAATTGGTTGAAGAAAATATTTTTGGCAAATAGATGTTGAGTAATCTACATATCACTAAAGATTGGACACTATTTTTAGATCGAGATGGCGTCATCAATCACGAAAAAAAAGAGGACTATATCCGAAATTGGTCTGAATTTAAATTTTACACAGAAAGCTTAAAGGCTTTACCCCTTCTCGCTCAAAAATTTTCAAGAATTATTATTACAACCAATCAAAAAGGTATTGGTAAAGGATGGATGACTGATGCAGATTTAGCTTTGATACACGATAATATGACTAATCATATTATTGAATTAGGAGGAAGAATTGACGCTATATTCTATTGTTCAGATTTAGATAATGAATCGTACAATAGAAAACCACAACCTGGCATGGCTTTTCAAGCCAAGGAGCAATTTCCATCAATTGATTTTTCAAAATCAATCATGGTTGGTAATCGAATGTCAGATATGGAATTTGGTCGTAATGCAGGCATGCATACCGTCTATTTAGCAACTACACATCCGGAAGCGCCATTCCCTGATACAAAAATAGATGACCGATATGATCATCTATTTCAGTTTGCACAAGCCTTATAAAATCTTTAGATTAATCTAATTTTAAAACTGCTAAGAAAGCTTCTTGAGGTATTTCTACGTTTCCAATTTGACGCATTCTCTTCTTACCTTCTTTTTGCTTCTCTAATAATTTACGTTTACGGCTAATATCACCACCATAACATTTAGCAGTCACATCCTTTCGCATTGCAGAGATATTCTCTCTCGCAACTACTTTTGCACCAATAGCAGCCTGGATAGCAATTTGGAATTGTTGCTTCGTCAATAAATCTTTTAATTTCTCACAAAGTTTACGACCAAATTCAGCAGATTTACCTCTATGAATTAAAGCACTCAAGGCATCTACTTTTTCATTGTTCAATAAGATATCCATCTTTACAATATCTGCATCTCTAAATCCAATCTGTGTATAATCAAAAGAAGCGTATCCTCTTGTTTGACTCTTTAACTTATCATAAAAATCAAATACAATCTCGGTCAAAGGCATTTCAAAAATCAATTCAACCCTAGTTGGTGTAAGATAACTCTGATTGATAAGCATCCCTCTTTTACCTAAACATAAAGTAATGATATTGCCAATATAGTCTGGTGTAGTAATAATTTGAGCTCTAATAAAAGGTTCTTCGATACGCTTAATCTTTACTGGATCTGGCATCTCGGTTGGATTATTTACAATGATCTTTTCATCTCTTGTAGTGTATGCAATAAAACTTACGTTAGGGACAGTTGTGATAACTGTTTGATTGAACTCACGCTCTAAACGTTCTTGTACAATTTCCATATGCAATAGTCCAAGGAATCCACAACGGAATCCAAATCCTAATGCTTGAGAAGTTTCTAATTCAAAAGTTAAAGAAGCATCATTCAATTGTAACTTATCCATACAATCTCTTAACTCCTCAAATTCATCTGTGTTTACAGGATAAATACCAGAGAATACCATTGGTTTTACTTCCTCAAAACCATGTATCATTGGCCCAGGATTATTGGCTAAAGTAATGGTATCACCCACTTTAACTTCCTTAGCTACTTTAATACCAGTAATAATATAGCCCACGTCACCTGCCCTTACTTCGGCTTTTGGAGTCATAGCTAATTTTAAAACGCCAACTTCATCCGCAATATATTCTTTACCAGATGCTACGAATTTAATTTTATCATTCTTTTTCAAAACCCCATTCATTATTCTATAGTAAACAATGATTCCTCTAAAATTATTGAATACACTATCAAAAATCAATGCTTGCAATGGAGCTTCTGTATCACCTACAGGAGCTGGTATTCTTTCTACAATTGCTTGTAATATTTCTTCTATACCAATACCTGAACGACCACTTGCCAATAAAATATCTTCTTGTTTACATCCTATTAAGTCGATAATTTGATCAGTAACTTCTGGAATTTTTGCACCATCCATATCAATCTTATTAATGACTGGGATGATTTCTAAATTATTGTCAAGCGCTAAGTATAAATTACTAATAGTTTGTGCTTGTATACCTTGTGATGCGTCAACCAATAGCAATGCACCTTCACAAGCAGCCAATGCACGACTCACTTCATAACTAAAGTCAACGTGACCTGGTGTATCAATTAAATTTAATGTATAGGTCTCGCCTTTATGGATATAATTGATTTGAATTGCATGGCTCTTAATGGTAATACCCTTCTCTCGCTCTAAATCCATATCATCCAATACCTGGTTCATCATCTCGCGTTCTGTAATCGTTTTGGTATGTTCTAATAAACGATCAGCCAAGGTACTTTTACCATGATCAATGTGGGCGATGATACAAAAATTTCTTATATGCTTCATGTAATTATGCGTGTTCTTTTTTTAACTATTTAAGTGCGTTGATGATGGCTGCAAATTCAGTTGCAATTAAAGAGGCACCACCAACTAATCCTCCGTCTACATCTGGTTGTGAAAAAATTTCATTAGCGTTCGCAGCTTTCACGCTGCCTCCGTATAAAATTGAAATTTGGTCTGCTATAGATTGACCATAATGAGCTGCAAATACAGACCTGATGTAGGCATGAATTTCTTGGGCTTGCGCACTAGTCGCTGTTTTCCCTGTCCCGATGGCCCAAATTGGTTCATAGGCAATCACCACATTTATAATTTGTTCAGCGGATAATTGAAATAAGGCATTCTTTAATTGTGCTTCTACAAAACTATTCTGTGTGCCTGCTTCTCTAATTTCTAGTGGCTCACCACAACAAAAAATTGGAGTGCTTCCAATGGCTAAAACAGCTTCTGTTTTTTCTGCTAATAAAGTATCTGACTCATTAAAATATTCACGTCTTTCAGAATGTCCAAGTACAATATAATTCACTCCTAAGGTCTTATACATAGATGCAGCGATTTCACCAGTGTAAGCACCGCTTGCTTTTTGATGACAATTTTGAGCAGCAACAAACATCTGTTTTTTACCTGCCAATTTTTGAATTGCTAAAGGAATATAAATAGCTGGAACAGCAAAAATGGCGGATTGATTTTCGGTTAAATTTAAGTCAGAAGCTAACAATTGGTCTAATAAGCTTTCAGCCTCATTTTGGCTTAAATTCATTTTCCAGTTTGCTGCAGCTATTTGTTTTCTCATAATAATCATTTTCAAGGCACAAAGGTAACTAAAAAATAGCGCTATTCCATATGAAACAAGGCAGTTAAGACCTCCTTTTCGGCATCTGATATTTGGAATCCCTTCATTTTTTTCCAATTTTGTATGTCTTCTATTGCTTTCTCCAAAATATAGCCTTTTGTAATACCCCAACTAAAATTTGGAATCATTTTTGGAAGCAACCCGTTGCCATAAATATTTGCCGAAGCGCCAATATATGATCCAGTATTGATACTTGATTGAATTGCAAACCTGGTATAATCACCCACTAACATCCCCATTTTATTACCAATTGTATCCCAAGATTTTTGGTATTGATTCCATATTTCTATTGGGCCTGCAGTATTTTTTACATTACTATTACTAGTACCAGCACCAAGATTACACCATTGTCCAATAATACTATCTCCCAAATAACCTTCGTGCGCCTTATTGGAGTAGCCCATTAGTATACTATTTTTTATCTCCCCTCCAATGGTACAGTAAGGCCCAACTGAAGTGGCACCATAAATACAAGCATTCATTTTAACGACTGCTTTTTCCCCCAAAACAAATGGGCCTCTTATGGTAGCACCTTCCATTAATATTGCATTTTTCCCTATATAAATAGGGCCTTCTGTGGCATTTAAACTCACCCCTATCAAAGAAGCACCTTCTGCAATAAAAATATTTTCAGGACAAATTAAACGATTAGATACATCTACAACAATTGAAGTTTGATTTGCAATCACTTGATTAAAATCAAGTTGAATCATTGTTGCGTGTATTTGTAAAAGATGGATTGGGTTTTTAATAAATTTTGCAGGGATTGTTGTCTTTAAATTAGGGTCTCCTAATAAGATTTTACCTATTGCTCTTTCTTTAGAATTAGAAGCGATCCATTTACCTTCCTTATCCAATAAACTTTCTCCTTCTTTTAAATTTAAAATAGCGTTTTTAATTGCTACATCCGGTAAACAAGTGGAATTGATATAGATCACAGCATCCTCATTTTGTAAGAAAGGGGATGGATATAATCTTTGTAAGTAAGGACTAGTAAAAACCTGACATTCGGAATTTAAATGAATTTCCCAGCGCTCTTTTATGGTAAAAATACCCACCCTTATTTCTGTCAAACTTCTAGTCAAGCTAAAAGGGTAAAAATGCACGATATCAGGCAGGTCAACTAAGACAAATTCCATAAAAGAGGTTTTAGGGACAAAAATACGTTAAAGTCAAAATCAAAATTGATTAGTTCCTAACGCATGTTAATTTAATGCTTATTTTCGTGTTCTAATCATTATAATATGCAACTAGGTTATTTTAATTATCCGTCTCCAGTCAACGAACCAGTCTTAAGTTATGCTCCAGGTTCTCCAGAAAGAAAAGCATTAAAAGAAGCTTTGGCTTCCTTAAAGAAAAAGACATTGGATATTCCAATGTATATCAATGGTAAAGCAGTTAGAACTGGTAAAACAAAGTCTATACATCCTCCACATGAAACCAAGCATGTACTTGGACAATTCCATATTGGAACAAAATTGCATGTTGAAAAAGCAATTGAATCTGCATTGAAAGTGCGTGAAAATTGGTCTAATATGACTTGGGAAACCAGGGCACATATCTTTTTAAAAGCAGCAGAGCTTTTGGCTACAAAATATAGATTCGAAATGAATGCCTCTACCATGTTAGGGCAAAGTAAAAATGCTTATCAAGCCGAAATTGATGCGTCATGTGAGTTAATAGATTTTTTAAGATTCAATGTGCATTACTTAAGTCAAATCTATCAACAACAACCTATCTCTTCACCGGGCATCCACAATAGAATGGAATGGAGAGGTTTAGAAGGATTTGTTTTGGCTGTTTCGCCATTTAATTTTACAGCCATTGGTGGTAATTTGCCTGCATCTGCTGCCATGTGTGGTAATGTTGTTGTATGGAAACCTGCCAATACACAGATCTATTCTGCACAGTTATTCATGCGTATTTTAAAAGAAGCTGGTTTACCAGATGGCGTGATCAACATTGTTTATACAGATGGCCCAACTGTAGGTGATGTATGTTTCAAACATCCAGACTTTGCAGGGGTACATTTTACTGGATCAACTGGTGTATTTAACAACATGTGGAAGCAGATTGGAGAAAACATTTCAAACTATAAATCTTATCCAAGAATTGTAGGTGAAACCGGTGGTAAAGATTTTGTGATGGTGCATCCAAGTGCTGATGTAGATACAGTAGTGACTGCATTAGCAAGAGGTGCTTTTGAATACCAAGGTCAAAAATGTTCCGCTGCATCAAGAGCTTATTTACCAAGTAATATTGCAGCTGCTGTAAAGGCTAAATTGGTAAAAACGGTTCAAACCATGAAAATGGGAACTGTAGAAGACTTTAGCAATTTTGTGAATGCCGTGATTGATGAAAAATCATTTAATAATATCTCAAGATACATTGCAGCAGTTAAGAAAGACAAACAAGCTACAATCTTAGTTGGAGGTAATGTCAATAAAACAAACGGCTGGTTTGTTGAACCGACTGTGATTGATTCAAAAAATCCAAAATCACTTACCATGTGTGAAGAGATTTTTGGGCCAGTATTGACTATTTACACTTACCCTGCAGCTCAATTCGAAAAGACCTTAAAATTAGTAGATAGTACGTCTAAGTATGCTTTAACAGGTTCAATTATTTCTCAAGATAGAGCTTCTATCGAATTGGCTACCAATGTTTTACGTCATTCAGCTGGTAATTTTTATATCAATGATAAGCCTACTGGAGCTGTCGTTGGTCAA
>Ga0208595_1000679_pt1 | contig 12079 bp, 15 predicted proteins | sample LakMenEpi28Jun11_FD_150742 | JGI IMG/M metagenome (GOLD analysis project Ga0208595, IMG submission 150742) | Freshwater microbial communities from Lake Mendota, WI - 28JUN2011 deep hole epilimnion (SPAdes) | ecosystem: Environmental > Aquatic > Freshwater > Lake > Epilimnion/Euphotic zone ...
GGTTAGAACGAAGCGCTTTTCTTGCTCGCCCTCGAATAGTGTGTCGAATTCTCGGTAGCCCACGACGCCGTAACCATCGTCCAAGGCCTTGCCCGAACATCTGATCACGCCACTGACACCCCAGCCAATCATTTTGATCTCAGCGCTAATCCGGTTTTCGCCGAGTTCTATGAACTCGACGGCTTTGGCTGTCGGGTCGGTATTCTCGGCCGGAGTAAAGAAGTTCACGGCGATCGACCAGGTGAGGAACGCGACCAGCAAAGTGCTGGCTAGCACAATGATGTTGCGCTTGCTGTTAGTCGGTTTTCTGCCGTATCGGGCGTCTAAGTCGGTCACGTATCAAGGGTAACGGGCATAATTGGGTTATGAGATCTCTGCTCTTCGCCGCAATGCCAACACCAACAACTGACCCTTCCGAAATCTTCTATGGCCCAGGGGTTCTCGGGTTCATTTTTACTTTCCTCTTGGCTGGTCTCGCGATTCTGCTGATCCTCGACATGGTTCGTCGCATGCGCCGAGTGCGTTACCGCGCAGAGGTTCGCGAGAAGTTAGCCGCCGAGGCTGCCGACAACGGGCCTAAGGGCAATAAGTAAGCTCGCTGCCCAGTGGCTCATGAAGGCCAGCACAGTCAGGCTGTGAAAGATTTCATGAAACCCGAAGTGACCCGGCACCGGGTTCGGCTTTTTTAGCGCGTAAACAACTCCGCCGATCGTGTAGCAGAGACCGCCGGCGAGAATCAGAATCATCATCGGAGCATTGGCTTCGAAGAACTGCGTGACAAAACCGAGTGCCGCCCAGCCCATCGCGATGTAGATCGGCACGTAGAGCCATCGGGGAGCGTTGATCCAAAACACCCTGAATCCGATACCCAGAATCGCCGTGATCCAGATTGCCACTAGCAGCGGCAGGCCGAGGTCCTTTTGCAGGGCCAGCACGGTCATGGGGGTGTAACTGCCGGCTATCAGCAGAAAGATGTTGGCATGATCTATTCGCTTGAGAGCGACCTTTACCTTGGGGCTCCAGTTGAAGCGGTGGTAAAGCGCCGAGTTGCCAAACAACAAGAACGAGGACGCAAAGAAAACCGCCGAGGCCGCTTTAGCCACGGCTCCATCGGCAAGGACAATCAGGACGATGCCCGCTGCGATGACGATTGGAAGCACACCAGTGTGAATCCAGCCGCGCCAAGAAGGCTTCTTGTCTTCTGGCTCACGGTAACCGTGGCTGATGGGCATGCTCATGGTAGTAGCCTATCCCTGTGCGTAACCTCCTCTATCGGCTGTATGAGCGATCACTTGAAAACTCGCTCACTCTCGAGGATCTCCCGCGTCACATCGGCGTGATACTCGACGGCAATCGCCGATGGGCAGAGCGTAAGCCCGCAACCTCAACCGCCGACGGCCATGCCGCGGGCGCTGCCAAGGTGATTGAGTTTCTCGGCTGGTGCCAAGACATAGGCGTGAACGTAGCCACCCTGTATTTGCTCTCAACCGACAATCTCACCAAGCGCGAAAGCAAAGAGCTGCACGAGTTGATGGATGTGATTGGCACCCTGGCGCATGACTTGGCGAACTCGAAGACCTTCAAGCTGCAGCTCGTGGGAGACCGCGAGGCATTGCCTAAGGAGCTCCTCAAGCAACTCGAGGACGCCGAAAAGCTGAGCAAGAAATCAACGGGACTCCACGTGAACCTCGCGGTCGGCTACGGTGGCCGCAAAGAAATCGCCGACGCGATGCGCTCGATTCTCAAGAAGCACGCCAAGAAGGGCACCAGTGTTGAGTCGCTAGCCGACCTACTGACTCCCGAACTGATCACCGAGCACCTCTACACAGGAGGCCAGCCAGACCCCGACCTGGTGATTCGCACATCGGGTGAACAACGTCTCTCGGGCTTCCTTCTTTGGCAGAGCGCCAACTCGGAGTTCTACTTCGAAGAAGCCCTCTGGCCCGATTTCAGGCGCGTCGACTTCTTGCGTGCGATCCGTGCTTTCGAGCGTCGCCACCGCCGATTTGGCGCCTAGGTTACTAGTAGGTTACGAAACACGCATTCGGGCGTGTCGCACGAAATCACAACTCCTATCTCGTCATAAAGTCTCTACAAGCCTTCAATAAAGGAGCATGTGTGACTAAAGCCACCACCGCCCAAAAGTCCGCCGCAAGCGCGAAGGCTGGTGAAAAGCTTCGAACATACATCCTCGACACATCCGTCTTACTCAGCGACCCAAAGGCACTGTTCCGGTTCAAAGAGCAGTCAGTGGTGATCCCGATCATCGTGATCAACGAGCTCGAGAAGAAGCGTCACGACCCTGAGATCGGCTACTTCGCCAGGCAGACCCTCCGCTTCCTTGACGACCTACGCAGTCAACACGAACGCCTCGACTTCCCGATCGAAGTCGGCGAGGGCGGAACCCTGCGGGTCGAACTAAACCACATCGACCAATCGGTGCTTCCGGTCGGATTCCAGTTGGGCGACAACGACTCACGCATTCTGGCCGTAGCTTTCAACCTCGCCAACGAGGGCCACGACGTTACGGTCGTCTCTCAAGACCTTCCGATGCGCGTCAAAGTCGCTGCCTTAGGTATGCGCGCCGAGGAGTACCGCAACAACATGGCGGTCGACTCCGGCTGGACAGGCGTTTCAGAACTAGCGATTTCACCTGACGAGATGGCCAAGTTCTACGATGAAGAGGTTCTAAAGTCCAAAGAAGTGAAAGACATGCCGGCCAACACTGCGCTGATTGTCACATCAGCCAGAGGCCAAGCCCTTGGTCGAGTAACCGCAGAGAAGACCGTCAAGATGGTTCGCGGCGACCGCGATGTCTTTGGAGTCCACGGGCGCAGCGCCGAACAACGCCTCGCCATCGACCTCCTGCTTGACCCGGAGGTCGGCATTGTGAGCCTCGGCGGTCGCGCCGGTACCGGCAAGTCGGCTCTAGCCCTCTGCGCAGCTCTCGAAGCTGTGCTTGAGCGTCGAGCCCACAAGAAGATCATGGTGTTCCGCCCCATCTACGCAGTAGGCGGCCAAGACATCGGCTTCTTACCCGGCACCGAAAACGAGAAGATGAACCCTTGGGGTCAGGCAATCTTCGACACCCTCGGAGCTCTCGTCTCTAAAGAGGTGATCGACCACGTAGTCGAACGAGGAATCCTGGAAGTGCTACCGCTAACCCATATCCGCGGACGCTCACTCCACGACGCCTTCGTGATCGTCGACGAAGCGCAATCGTTGGAGCGAAACGTGCTACTGACAGTGCTGAGCCGCATCGGTCAAAACTCGAAGGTGGTCCTGACTCACGACGTCGCCCAGCGCGACAACCTTAGGGTTGGCCGCCACGACGGCATCGCCGCGGTAATCGAAGCATTGAAAGGCCAGGCTCTCTTCGGCCACATCACTCTCACGAGGTCCGAGCGTTCTGCGATTGCTGCACTCGTTACGGATCTGCTCGACAACTAATTCTTCCGGCTGGGGATAACTTGCGCGCTGGCCTTCACGCAGGTCTAGCCTTGCCAGATGTTTCAACTAATGGGAGCGGCCTACCTCGCCTTATTCACTATTCCGCTGGTGGTAATCGATCTTCGTGAGCGGCGGCTGCCTAACAAGATCACTTTGCCTGCGATTGCTTTGACGTTTGTGGGCATCATGCTGACCGGTGACTGGGGTCGTGTTGGGGTGGCAGTGATTTGCGCTGCAGCACTCTTCCTGTTGGGCACGGGGCTTAGCTTCAAGGGCTGGTTGGGGATGGGCGACGTGAAGCTGCTGGTGCCCATTGGGTTGACGCTTGGTTGGTTCGGTTGGGAGGTTCTGGCAATTGGACTGGGCTTGGCCTTCTTTCTAGCCGGTGGCTATGTTTTGGTTCGAATGGCGTTGCAAAAGATAACGGCCACAAGCACTATTGCGCTCGGGCCGTTTCTTCTGCTTGGGTTTTGGGCTGCGGTTATTCAGCCGGCTTGGTCATCGATAGCACGTTGAGTGCTTTGTCGAGCTGTTCCATGGTTAGCTTCTCGCCGTCGACATAGCCGAGTTCGATGGTTGCTTCGCGAACAGTGATTGCCTTGTTGACCGCGTGCTTGGCAATCTTTGCCGCGGCTTCGTAGCCGATGTACTTGTTGAGCGGGGTCACGATGCTCGGGCTCGACTCGGCTAGGGCTAGTGAGCGCTCTACGTTTGCTTCTAGTCCCTTGACGGTCTTGTCGGCGAGGAGTCGAAGTGAGTTGCTCAGCAGGCGAATGCTCTCGAGGAGAGCGTTGCCCATCACCGGAATGGCGACGTTGAGTTCGAAGTTTCCGGAGGCGCCTGCCCAGGCGACGGTTGAGTCGTTGCCGATGACTCTGGCGCAGACCATCATGACTGCTTCTGGGATCACCGGGTTCACCTTGCCGGGCATGATGCTCGAGCCTGGCTGAAGGTCGGGAATGCTTAGTTCACCGAGTCCCGCGTTAGGGCCTGAGCCCATCCAGCGAAGGTCGTTGTTGATCTTGGTCAGGCTGACAGCGAGCACCCTGAGGGCTCCAGAAGCCTCGACAAGGCTGTCTCGGGCTCCCTGAGCTTCGAAGTGGTTGCGCGCCTCAGTGATCGGGAGTCCGGTCTCTTTGGCGAGCAGGCGAATTACTTCTTGCGGGAAGCCCTTCGGGGTGTTGATGCCTGTGCCAACGGCTGTACCACCGAGGGGGACTTCTGCGGTGCGAGCGATGGTGCTCTCGACACGCTCGATGGCGTAGCGGATCTGAGAGGCGTAGCCACCGAACTCTTGACCGAGGGTGACCGGGGTGGCGTCCATGAGGTGGGTGCGACCAGCCTTGACGACCGTCTTCCAGAGCTCGGTTTTTTCTTCAAGCGCTTTGGCTAGGTGGTCGAGTGCCGGGAGCAGGTCGTTAATAAGTGCTGCGGTGACAGCAACGTGGACGCTGGTTGGGAACACGTCATTTGACGACTGGCTGGCGTTGACGTGGTCGTTCGGGTGAATTTCGGCGCCAAGCAGCTTTGTGGCCAGAGTTGCAAGGACCTCGTTCATGTTCATGTTCGAAGAGGTGCCCGAGCCGGTCTGGAAGATGTCGACCGGGAACTCGCCATCGTGGTTGCCGGAGACTACCGCGTCGGCGGCCTGAGAGATGGCTTCGGCGATCTTGGCGTCGAGGACACCAAGAGTTGCGTTGGCATGAGCTGCGGCCTTCTTGATCTGTGCCAGAGCGGCAATGTGAGCGCGCTCAAGGGTTGTTCCGCTGATTGGGAAGTTCTCGACTGCGCGCTGGGTCTGGGCGCGGTACAGGGCATTTGCGGGTACTTTGACCTCGCCCATGGTGTCGTGCTCGATGCGGTATTCCACGTTGAAACCTTTCGGATTTAGTCGATGTCGCCGACGGTCACGATTGGGCGAATTTCGCCCAAATCAAGCCGGTAGTTTGCACCTACGACACCCAATTTACCCGCCTTTACCGCCTTGGCGATCAGTGTTGAGCGGGTAAGAAGCTCGTTGATGGTGTCTTGGATGTGAAGAGCCGTGATTTCATCGATCTCGAACTTGCCAGCCAGATGTGCCGCCTCGACAGTTGGCTGGATTCTGGAGACGAGGTTGTGAATAAATTCGCCCTCGGAGCTCAGGTTGCCATCGATCGAGTTGATGGTGGCACGGATAGCGCCGCACTCATCGTGACCCAGAACGAGAATCAACGGGATCCCTAACACTTCGACGCTGTACTCGAGTGAGCCGATTATGGTCTCAGCGATCACCTGACCTGCGTTTCGGACAACAAAGAGGTCTCCCAGGCCGACGTCGAAGATGATTTCGGCGCTCAGTCGGCTGTCGGCACAGCCGAAAAGGGCGGCGAAAGGCGTCTGTTGACCCGCGACTTCGTTTCGTCTGTCGGCACCCTGGTTTGGGTGTTTTTGATTTCCGCTAACGAAGCGGTGATTGCCGGCCTTGAGTTCAGCCCAGGCTTCCTTCGGAGTTTGCGGTCTTTGGGTGCTCATTACATCGCCTTCCTAAGTTCAATCGATTTCGCAATTTGATCGAAGTCATCAACGGAGCCATTGCCATAGAGAATCACGTAGTCATTCTCGTTGAGCGTCAAAACCCGAACGTAGTCCCAATCCTTTGCAGGGTCGTTCTTGACCTTTGCGGTGTAGATATCCCACTGGCCTAAATTCTGTGCCGGTTTAGCCCCGGTTAACTCGGTGCCTTGGAGTTTCAAAGCCAACCAGGTCGGGTTACCGCCAAAGCCCTGAATCATGCCGATGTACTGGTTTTCTGGGCCGACAAAGCCCGCTGTGAAAGCAGGCACGGTGTCGGCTGGTTTCGCCGACCACTGAGCCTTGTTTGACCACCATTCGGGAGGTAGCTCTGGGGCGACAATCTTTAGTTTTGATTCGTCGGCTGCCGCCTGGGCAATCGCGACATAGTCGATCCGCTGAATCTGACTCGTGTCGTCTCTGGGCACGATCAAAACGATGGCAACGACCAACCCGATGGTTGCCAGCAGCGACAGGGCGAGGTTTACGACGGTTTGTCTGGCTCTGCGCTGTGCTGCTGAGTCGCTCACTCGGACGAGTCCTTCAGGGTCTCATCGATCTTCTTTCGAGCGCCGGCTAGCAAGGCTTCGCAGTGCTTGGCGAGGGCTTCGCCGCGCTCCCAGAGCTTCATGCTGTCTTCAAGCGAAACGCTGCCGGCTTCGAGTTCGTTGAGCACTCGAGTCAGCTCGTCGCGAGCCTGCTCGTAGGTCAGCTCTGCGGTGTCGTTCTTTTTCTCGGCCATGATTTCTCCAGTTTAATCGTTTGCAGTTGCTTCGAGTTCGCCCTTGGCGAGGCGAATCTTGAGTGTTTGTTTAGGTTTAACCTTCGACGCGTCATTGACTACATGCCCCGAAGCGTCACGAATCACGGCATATCCGCGATCCAGGACACCCTGTGGAGACAGTGAACGCAAGACACCGCGATCGGACTCGAGTTTCGCTTCGGCTCTGTCAAGTTGAAGCACCATTTCGCCGCGAAGTTGGTCAACCGCGCGCTCCAGGTCGCCGGTTTTGTCATCGATGAACCCGAACGGGTTGGCCAGAATCGGGCGCGAGCGAATCTGCTCGATCAGGTTGCTCTGGTTGTGAATGAAGTTTGCGATTCGATTCACCATGCGGGCTAGGTAATCTTCGATATTTGCGCGTTCCTGAGCGGCATCAGGCACCACGCGCTTGGCAGCGTCGGTTGGGGTTGAAGCCCTCACGTCGGCGACGGCGTCAAGTAGCGGGCTGTCGTTTTCGTGGCCAATCGCCGAGACAATCGGAGTTTTTGCTGCCGCTGCTGCTCGCACGAGAGCCTCGTCGCTGAACACGATCAGGTCAAGGAATGCGCCACCACCTCGGGCGATGATGATCACGTCAACCTCTGGGTCGGCGTCCAAGGCTTGAATGGCTTTGATTACGGCCGGAGCGGCGGCTTCACCCTGAACCGGGGTGTTGATGACTTCGAACTGAACGGCTGGCCAGCGAAGTCTCGCGTTTTCTAAGACGTCCTTTTCGGCGTCCGAGTTTTTGCCGGTGATCAGCCCAACTTTGCGGGGCAGGAAGGGCAGCGGCTGGCGTTTGCTCGGGTCGATTACGCCCTCGGCAATTAGCTTTTGTTTCAGCTCTTCGAGTTTTGCAAGCAGGTCGCCTAAGCCCACTTTGCGAATGCTGCTGACTTTGAGCGAAAGCTTGCCGTTCGGCACGTAGTAGTCCATGACGCCCGAGACGATGACGCGGTCACCGTCGGCGAAGGAGTCTGTGCTGGCGTTGATGACGTTGGCGAAGATCACCAAATCGATGCTGGCAGCGCCATCTAGGTCTTTGAGGGCTGGGTAGACGTGGCCCGAGTAGTTTGGCTTGAACTTGACCAGTTCGCCTTCTACGTATGCAGTTGGCCACTTGCGAATCGCGGTGGCTACTCGCTCGGAAAACTCGCGAACGGAGTACGGGCGATCTTCACCCGATTGCGCCTGTTCGCTCATTGCCCTGCCCCGCTTAGAATTGACTTGTGGCTGAAATCAATGGTATCCCGACCCCTGGACACGGGCGTGTGCTCCTCGCTTCTCCGCGCGGCTATTGCGCCGGTGTCGATCGAGCAGTAATTGCCGTCGAAAAGGCTCTAGACCACTACGGCGCACCCGTTTACGTGCGCAAACAAATTGTTCACAACAAGCACGTCGTGTCATCGCTCGAGGCTCGCGGTGCGATCTTCGTTGACGAGGTAGATGAGGTGCCAATCGGCTCAACTTTGGTGTTTAGCGCGCACGGCGTTTCGCCGGCCGTGGTTGCCGCAGCAGACGCAAGAGAGCTCAACACAATCGACGCGACCTGCCCGCTGGTCACCAAGGTTCACCGCGAGGTTCAGCGCTTCGCGAAAGAGGACTACGACATTCTGCTGATCGGCCACGAGGGTCACGAAGAAGTCGAGGGCACAGCCGGTGAAGCACCGGACATCGTCCAGGTTGTTGACCAGGACATCGACAACGTTGTGGTTCGAAACCCAGAAAAACTGGTCTGGCTTTCGCAAACGACTCTCTCGGTTGACGAGACCATGGAAACCGTAAACCGCCTCAGGGCAAAGTTTCCGACCCTCCAAGCGCCACCGAGTGACGACATTTGCTACGCAACCCAAAACCGCCAGGTTGCCATCAAGAAGGTCGGCGCTCAGAGCGACCTCGTAATTGTTGTCGGTTCGGCAAACTCTTCAAACACGGTTCGACTCGTCGAGGTTGCCCTCCAAGCGGGTGCAAAGGCCTCCTACCGCGTTGACTTCGCCAGTGAGATGGAAGACGAGTGGTTCGTCGGTGTCGAAACCGTTGGAGTCAGTTCGGGCGCTTCGGTTCCTGAAGAGCTCGTAGACGACGTACTTGCCGATCTAGCCAGGCGTGGCTTCGGCGATGTCGAGACAATTCAAACCGCCGAAGAGGACATCCAGTTCTCTCTACCTAAAGAGCTTCGCAAAGACCTCAAGGCTGCCGGCGAGAATACCGAGAACAAAGAGAAGCGATGAAGCGACTCCTCGCTGCCGCGATTTTGACTTTCGTTCCGATCACGTTGGCAGGCTGCTCAAGCGGAGTCGATCACAGTTCGCACTCGATGCCTTCAAACTCGAGCAGTTTCAGCGCAGACGAAATCATGTTTGCTCAGATGATGATTCCGCACCACCAGCAAGCCCTCGACATGGTTGCGATTGCCGAGACCAAGACCACCGACAATGACATCCTGCACGTTTCCGGGCACATCAAAGACGCGCAAGCCCCAGAGGTGGCGACCATGAAGTCCTGGCTCACTGAGGTCGGCGCATCGATTGAACCGCACCATTCCATGGAGATGGACGGCATGCTCACTGATGCCGAAATGGCCGAGCTTGAGAACGCCACCGGCGAAGAGTTTGAGAGATTGTTTCTGAGCGGGATGATCAAGCATCACCAGGGAGCGCTCGACATGCTCTACCTGCTCGATGACTCGACCAAAACCGAGGTCACCAGCTTTGGAGACATGATTCGCAAGGTGCAGTCTGAAGAAATAGCAGAGATGCAAACGATGTTGAAGAAGTACTAAGGAGAAAAATGTCTAAGCAACTAGAACTGAACATTTCAGGCATGACCTGCGGACACTGCGCCATGTCGGTCACCAAAGAACTTTCGAAACTCGACGGCGCTGCCGATGTGAAGGTTGACCCTCAAGCCGGTACGGCAACACTTCAAGTGTCAGAGTCTGTTGCTAGTGAAGCGCTTGCTGCCGCGGTTGAAGAGGCTGGCTATACGCTAGTTTCGTCTAATGCCTAAACAACTCGAGCTCGACATTGAGGGCATGACCTGTACGGCATGCGCTCGTCGAATTGAAAAGAACCTGAACAAGGTTGACGGTGTAAGTGCTTACGTTGACTTCGCCTCAGAGCGCGCTCACCTGACCGTAAGTGGCGAAACGACCGAAGCCGACATCACCAAGGTGATCGAAGACACCGGTTATTCGGTTGGTTCAAACCGCTCCGAACTCGATTCGCTCAGGTGGCGCGTGCTATTGGGTGTTCTCATCTCGATCCCAGTGGCAACCACCTCGATGGTTCACGACTGGATGTGGCCCATGTGGATCTATGCAGCCCTCGTTGCGCCCGTTGCCCTCTGGGTCGCCTGGCCGTTTCATCATGCCGCGTTCAAGAACCTGCGCCACCGAGCAACCACAATGGACACCCTGGTTTCACTAGGTGTACTTGTTGCCTTCGGTTACAGCCTCTATCAGCTAGCCATTGGCAAGCACGAAGCCTACTTCGAAGTGGCGGCCGTGGTGCCGACTGTGGTGCTAATCGGTCGTTGGCTCGAAGTCAGAACCCGCCGCTCTGCTACCGACTCGGTTCGCGCGCTGCTCAGTGCTATTCCGGAAACTGCAAAAGTGCGACGTAACGGCTCCCAAGAAGAACTTGCCACGAGCAAGGTAGCCAAGGGTGACCTTGTCGTCGTTGCGATGGGGGAGCGCATCCCGGTAGACGGAATCGTTGTTGAAGGCTCTGGAACTGTCGATAACTCGCTCATCACCGGCGAATCAGTGCCTGAATCGGTCTCAGCAGGCTCAACAGTGGCTGCCGGCGCTATGAACCTCTCTGGCAGCATTGTCATCGAGACAACGTCTGTGAGCGCCAACAGCCGAATCGCCAGAATCGCCGACTTGGTGCGTGAAGCAACTGCCACCAAGACCAAAATCACCTCGCTAACTGACAGGGTTTCGGCTATTTTCGTGCCGACCGTCATCGCCATTGCGATTCTGACCTTCGCTGTCTGGTTTGCAATAGGCGAAACACCCGAACACGCCGTGTCGGCGGCAATCGCAGTGCTGGTTATCGCCTGCCCATGTGCTCTCGGCATTGCAGTGCCGATGAGCCTCGCGGTTGCCACCGCCAACGGAGCCAAACGCGGCATCGTGATTCGAAACCCAGATGCGCTATCAACCCTGAATAAGGTCGACACCATCGTGCTCGATAAGACCGGAACTCTAACCACCGGCAAGCTGCGGGTCCTCGTCACAACAGCACTCGCCGGGGTGAACGTGCAGAAGGCGATCGCGGCGGCCAGTGCCCTCGAACGCAGCTCCAACCACCCGATAGCTCGAGCGATCGCAAGCATGGACACATCTCTGACCGCAACAGACGTGCGCGACGAAGCCGGAGTTGGAGTCACCGGCATGGTTGAGGGAGCCAAGTTTTCGCTCGGCAACCAGTCCATTGAGAATTACAAGAATTCTGCCGAAGTCAAGTCCGCGCTCGCCGAAGTCGAAGGCCTGAGCGTTGCGATTCTCGGGCACGACAACACCGCCCTGTTGGTCATCGGCCTCGCCGACGACGTCCGAGCCGATGCCAAAGAGCTCGTCGACGCTCTCAAAGAACTGAGAATCGACGTAACGGTGCTCTCTGGAGACGTCGAATCCCGCGTTGCCAATGTTGCCAGTGACCTGGGCATCGAAAACTTTTTCGCTCGGGTCACGCCCGAGCAAAAACTTCAGCATCTAGCCGCGTTGAACTATGCAGGTAAGACCACCGCAATGGTTGGCGACGGGCTAAACGATGTCGCAGCGCTCGCCGGAGCATCTGTGGGTATCGCTATGGGCTCAGGAACCCATGCCGCCCAATCGGCCGCCGCAATCACGATCCTCGACGATAACCCGAGATCAATTGCCTACGCACTAAAGCTCTCGAGAAAGACCTGGAGCAACATCAGACAGAACTTGGGTTGGGCCTTCGGCTACAACATCGTTCTGATCCCTGTCGCAGCGCTAGGCCTGCTAAACCCGATGCTCGCCGGTGCCGCAATGGCATTCTCGAGCGTCTCGGTAGTGCTTAACTCTCTAAGACTTCGCCGCCAAAGTTAGTCTCTTTCACCAGAGAGCCATCGCGGGCAAACGTCTTCCAAACGCCCACCTGAACCTCACGATCGAACGTTCCGGTGCGCATCACTGAGCCGTCGACTCGGTAAAACTCCCAGTAGCCGTGCATCAGGCCGTCAAGGAATTCACCCTTAAAGCGCGGAAGCCCGTTGGGATACAACGGGCTTCGAGCGTTAGACATTGGTTAGGCGGTCTTTGACTTACCTGCCGAGCCG
>Ga0208595_1000682_pt1 | contig 12041 bp, 8 predicted proteins | sample LakMenEpi28Jun11_FD_150742 | JGI IMG/M metagenome (GOLD analysis project Ga0208595, IMG submission 150742) | Freshwater microbial communities from Lake Mendota, WI - 28JUN2011 deep hole epilimnion (SPAdes) | ecosystem: Environmental > Aquatic > Freshwater > Lake > Epilimnion/Euphotic zone ...
TTCGAGTATGCAGCGCAAGCCGGTCTAAGCGCCTTAGCCCTCACCGACCACGACACCACCGCCGGCTGGGATGAAGCCCGCATCGAGGCTAAAAAGCACGGCATAACTTTTGTTCCAGGTATCGAAATCACCACCAATCACAACGAGACTTCGGTTCACATGCTGGCATACCTCCCAGACGCATCCTATGAACCGCTTCAGAGAACCCTGGCAGAAATTCGGGTTAATCGAGGCACTCGAATTGAACGCTATGTAGAAAAACTTCGGGAACACTACAAAACCCTGACCATGGACGCGGTGCGAGCCACCCTAATGGAAGAGGGAAAGTCTCTAGGGCGTCCTCACATCGCAGATGCTATGGCAAAACTCAAGCTGGTGGCAGACCGAGATGCAGCATTTGCAGGGCCCTTAGACAAGGATGCAAAATACTTTGTTCCAAGTGCTGGGATAGACACGGTTGAGGCTGTGAAGCTCATCAAAGCAGCGGGCGGAGTGGCGATTATGGCCCACCCGATGGCACGCGAAAGTAAGAAAAAGAATCTGGTTATAACCGAACTGCATCGAGAAAACTTCACAGCTCTGATTCGTGAGGGACTAGACGGTTTTGAGGTGAACCATCGTGAGGTCGGAGACGTCGCTCGCGCCTGGCTTACCGATCTGGTTCAAGAGTTTGACCTGATTATGACTGGCTCCTCCGACTATCACGGCATGGACGGCAAACCGAATCGCCTCGGCGAGAAAAGCACCGATTTGGAAATGCTCAAGCGAATCGAAGCGAAAGCTACCGGTTCGTCTATTCAGTGGGCTTAGCCGAGCCACCGTGGGTGCGCCTGCGCTGACGGTTTCGGTCTGAAGCTGGGCGAGGTTCACGTTTTTCGGCCGGGCGAGCGTCAGGTCGGCGATCTCCGCCGCGACGCTGTTCCGGCTTCTTCTCGGGGCGTACCGCAGTTGACGCACGAAGACGTCCTTTGGTGCCGGCAGGGATTCCGAGATCTTCGAAAAGGTGAGCCGAACTCGAGTAGGTTTCAACCGGTTCAGGCACACCAAGTTCCAGAGCGGTGTTGATGTTCTGCCAACGGGTCATGTCTTCCCAGTCAACAAAGGTAACTGCGATTCCGGTGCGACCAGCTCGTCCGGTGCGTCCGGTGCGGTGAAGGTAGTTCTTCTCATCTTCTGGAACCGTGTAGTTGATTACGTGCGTGACGTCGTCCACGTCGATTCCTCGAGCGGCAACTTCCGTGGCAACCAGAATCTCTTTCTTGCCGGAGCGGAATGCGGCCATTGAGCGTTCGCGAGCCTCCTGCGACATATCTCCGTGGAGAGCGGTGGCATTGAATCCGCGATCGATTAGTTCGTCTGAAACCTTGCTCGCCTGGCGTTTGGTCTTACAGAAAATAACTGTCTTTCCTCGACCCTCCGCCTGCAGGATGCGACCCACAACTTCGTCTTTGTCGAGCATGTGAGCGCGGTAAATAAACTGCTTGATGTCGGCTTTGGTGTGGCCTTCTTCGGCCTCGTTGGCGCGAATGTGCATCGGTCGGTTTTGGTACTTGCGAGCCAGAGTAAGAATGGTGCTCGGCATGGTCGCCGAGAACATCAGGGTTTGGCGAAGCGGGGGAGTCATGGCAAAAAGACGCTCGACGTCTGGTAGGAAACCGAGGTCAAGCATTTCGTCGGCTTCGTCGAGAACCATGAAAGTGATTTTCCCGAGATCTAGCTTCTTCTGCTTGGCTAGGTCGATCAGACGTCCTGGGGTACCAACGATGATTTGGGCACCGGCATCGATTTCGGCAATCTGCCCCTCGTAAGACTTGCCTCCGTAAATGGCTACAACCTGGGTCGAGCGGTTTGCGGTGGCAAGCGCGAGGTCTTCAGCAACCTGAATACAAAGTTCTCGGGTCGGGACTACAACCAATGCTTGAGCACCTTTTTCGGGGTTGAGGCCAAGCTTCTGGATAAGTGGAAGTCCGAAGCCAAAAGTTTTTCCGGTACCGGTTTTTGCCTGCCCGATGATGTCTTGGCCGGTAAGTGCTACCGGGATGGCCTGTTCCTGAATTGGGAATGGCTCGGTAATGCCTTTTTTTGCGAGCGCTTCGACGATATCAGCGTCGATGCCCAGTTCGGCAAATGTCAAAAGTGTCTCCTATTAGTCTGTGCTAGTTTACGCGAGGTATCCTAGTAACCATGTTCGAGTGGATTAAGCGGATCGGTGCCAAAGCCCGAAGTTTCGTTTTACCCGAGCGCGAGGAACGCAGAGCACGCAACACCGAGACCATTGACTTGGCTCCATACACTCCTGAACCTAAAGTTTTTCTCGGTCAACTGGCGTACCTCGAGTTGAGCCAGTTTGAAATTCTCACCAACGAATTGAAATTCTCACCAACCACTTCTAACAAGGCTGAGTTGAGCGAAGCGGCTGCCAGAAGTTTTCAAAAGTACCGCGCTATTGCCAAATCACTCGCGTTGCAAGGTTTCGACCCCACCGATTCGATGGACCCGTTTACCGAGCGAATTGAGACTTTCCACTCTCGCACCAGCGGCATCGACTGGTATGAAACTGTGGTGAAGGTTTATCTTGTCGGCGGGCTCCTAGAAGATTTCTACAAACGGCTAGCCATTGGTTTGCCAGATGGAATTCGCGAGGAGGTCGAGAAAGCACTTCGAGACGGCTCGTTTGAGAAATTTGCCAAGGCCTGTTTGATTGATGCCATGGCCGAGAATCCCCAACTTTCCTCGAGGCTTGCGCTTTGGGGTCGTCGCCTAATGGGTGATGTGTTGCTAGAGCTCCGCGGAGCATTCGACAATCGAAAGCTTGCCGGAGTAACGAAGGGAAAGAAACTTTCCCTAGAGGAAGAGCGTCGGGTAAACCTTGAAGCTTATTCAAAGTTGGAGCCACTGATCTCAGAACTTATCGGAGCCCACAGTTTGCGAATGGACGCGATTGGTTTAGCGGCGTAGTTGCTCTTCACGCTTCGTAACGCGGCTGTGAGCGATTCGAGTCGAGACAAGCACCATCACTGCCGGCATAGCCACCATAATGATTGCCCAGATGTAGGCCTCTTCGTACTTGAAACCTAACCAGGTCAGCCCAGCCCAGAGAATACTTCCCGCAACCATTGCGATGGCCGGTGGAAGTAACCAACCGTACTCTTGACTTCGAGCATTGATGTATGGAGCGACCAAACCTAGGACGGCTGCGTAACCAACGATGACTGCAAATACGTAATCCATTAGGCGATGAACCCCGCTCTCCGAACTTCTTGAGCCCCAACTTCGATGTAGCCAAGGGCGTCTACTGGAATTAGGAAAAGTTTCCCTTTGTTGTCGACTAATTTTATTAGCTTCGCACCAGACTCGATGGCGTTAGCCACGGTCTGCTCCACGTCCTGAGCGCTCTGTTCCGATTCGAAGCTAAGCTCGCGGGCTAGATTCCTAAGTCCGATTTTGATTTCCAAGGTTCACCTTTTCTCTTACTCGAATAGATTACGACACCCTGCCGACTTCGGTCTGTGAAAATGTCTCGGGTGAGAAGTAGTCTGCTCTCAATGGTTGATGCAGTTTTTCGAAAGCACGGGCTCGGAGCAGTCTTAGAATCGCTAACACTCTCTGAATCTCAAGTGCAGGTTTCCAAGCTTTCAGCAGGCGCTAACGCTCTTGTCTACGGGGTTCCTGCCAGCGGTAAAACGACAGCACTCAAGGCGCTGGTTCTCAATCGCCTGCGCACCGATTTGGCGCCCGAGCAGGTTTTAGTCTTGGCCGCCAACCGAGAAGCCGCCACAAAACTTCGCGACGAACTTGCTCTGGAATACCAAGGTTCCACACCTGGTCCATTGGCAAGAACCCTAGCCTCATTCGCATTCAACATAATGCGCGAAAAGTCGCTCGGGCTCGGATTGAATCCGCCTGAATTGGTTACGGGTAGCGAGCAAGACCAAATGATTTCCGATCTAATTGCTGACTTTCTTCAAAAGGAGCTGCCAGCGGATTGGCCCAAACAGCTTCGCCGGCAGGTTATGGAGTTGCGAGGGTTCAGAGCGGAACTTCGCGATCTGATCACGGTATGCCTCGAACACAAGATTGAACCCGAGAAACTTATGCAACTCGGGGAAGAGGCCGAGAAGCCGGAATGGATTGCCGTTGCCCCATTTTTAGCCGGCTACCTAAAGAAACTTCGTGAACCAGCCAACGAAAACAGGCACGATCCTTCTACGCTGCTAACCGAGGTCATTTCGCAATTGAGGGAGGGCAGCTGGCCCAAAATCGCAACCGACTTGAAACTAATAGTCGTAGACGACGCTCAAGAACTCACACCCGCAGCGGCATCGCTCATCCGTGAGTTGCTTACACACGGAGCAAACCTTGTTTTGCTTGGAGACCCAGACTCCACGACCATGGGTTTCCGCTCTGCAAACCCATTGGCTATGAAGGAATTGAGCGAAGCGACCGGTCAGGTTTTCACAAGCATTTATCTCAACCAAGACGTTTCTTCCAGACACTCGGATCTCACGGCCGTCATGGCGAAGACCGTTTATCGCATTTCACCCGAGCGTGCCGGAACTCAGCGAGCCGCCCTCGGAGCCACCAATCAAGCAATTGGCGGCCGAGTCGAAGGGCGCGTATTTGACCTAGAGACCTCGGAATTGTCTTGGCTCGCCCATCGATTGCGAGAACTGCATCTCAATGAGGGAGTTGCTTGGAGTGACATGGCGGTTATTGCTCGCTCGCGAACAGTTTTAGAGAAGTGGGCCGCCGCACTGGCTTCGGAGTCTGTGCCTACCGTCATTCACGGTAGTCAAACTTCCTTCAAGGACGAGTTTGCCACCGGAAACCTGCTGCGCCTTGCCGGATTCTGCCTAAACCCTGTTGAACTGAACCGCGACATCATTCTCGATTTGCTCCGAAACCCGTTTTCTGGCCTCGACTCACTAGCCATTCGAAGAGTCCGTCGACGTCTTCGGCAGTTGGAATTAGACGCCGGCGGGGATCGAACCAGCGACGAACTTCTAATCGAACTTTTTGAAAAGCCGGAGGTTGGCAAAGAGCTTTACGGGGAAGAGGGTAAACGCGTTCGGATTTTCTTGAAGGTGCTTGCTCGGGCAAAGGAAATCACTGCCACCGAGGGTTCAACGTCCGAGGAGTTATTGTGGGCGCTCTGGAGTTCCTCTCCCATGGCAACCGCTTGGCAAATTCTTGCAGACGGCGTTGGAGAAGTGGCACTGCAAGCCGGACGCAATCTGGATTCGCTGGTGGCCCTGTTCGCTGCGGCCAATCAGTACGCCGAGCGACACCCGGAAGCTGGGCCATCTGATTTCATTAGTGAGCAACTCGAGCGTGATATTCCGCAAGACACCTTGGCTTTGGTCTCTCGAGACGATGAAAAGGTTTTGTTGGCAACCAGTTCATCGCTGATCGGGCGTCGATTCAAACTAATTGCCATTCCGGGGCTAACCGAAGGAGTTTGGCCCAACTTGAAGCCGCGTTCTTCGTTGCTCGGGGCACTAACCCTAGACAGCGTGCTAAACGGCAAGCAAGCTTCCGAGACCCGCACCGAACTCGTGGATGAACTGCGGTTGCTCTACAAGGCGGTGGGCGCTGCTTCGGAACGCCTTATCGTCACTGCCGTCGACGGCGATGAAACGCAGTTATCTCAATTCGTGAGATTGATTCTGGGAACCATCCCTGAAACCACAAGCTACGCGGAACCGCGCTATACGCTGCGCGGCCTAGTAGGCAATTTGAGGCAAACACTAGTTACCGCTACCACCGAAGCTCAGCGGCTTGAGGCGGCCTACGGGTTAGCTCGTCTAGCCCTTGAAAAGCAGCCAGGCGCTCATCCTGATCAGTGGGCGGGAATACTTAAGTTCGATTCACCAGAGGCTCTAGTTCCTCTAACAGACGACGAAACCGGCAAGGTATGGATCTACCCTTCGCAACTCGACGCATTTATCCGCTGCCCTTTGCACTGGTTTATGCAGGCACACGGCGGTAACGATCGAAACTTTGAAGCCAACTTTGGAACTCTTCTTCACAAAGTCCTAGAAGAGACCACCTCGAGTAGCTATAGCGATCTTTGGCGCGGGGTTGAGAGCAAATGGAACACCCTTGAATTCGAAGCAAGTTGGGTGGAGAAGCGAGAACTTCGTAAAGCACAGAAGATGGTTCGAAACCTCAGCTCTTATCTCGAAGGGCAAAAGGAAGCCGGTTATGAGCTTCTCGGAACAGAAATTGGCATCGACTTCGAGCTCGACCGAGCGCGAGTGCGTGGTCGCGTCGACCGAATCGAGCAGGGCCCAGACGGGCAAGTGCTCATAGTTGATCTAAAGACCGGTTCGTCAGAGCCGAGTGCCACCGACAACGCCCAGCTTGGGCTCTACCAGATTGCCTACATGCAGGGCGGGTTTGAAGTAATACCGGAACCTGAAGGAGTTCTCGAAGGAGCGTCTCTAGTTTGGGTTGCGGGAGACAAAGAAAAGATAAAAGCCCAAGAGTCACTTGCCCAAAACGAAGAGTTGAACCAATTCTTCCGGGGCTTACTCGATGAAGCGATTGATGGCATGGCGGCCGCAGACGCAAAGTTCGAAGCAAAAATCGGAACACACTGCTACGACAGCCGCGGATACGGCAACTGCAAAATTTTGCTAACCAAGGCGGTTTCATATGGAGACTAGAAAAGTCACGGCCGATCAGGCGTACCAGGTATTCAAGCAAAACCCAAAAATCAAACTCACAGCTGAGCAGGTTGACGCCGTTGAAAACGCCGCCACCGACTGGCCCACATTAGTTGTGGCCGGCGCGGGTTCAGGTAAAACCGAGCTAATGGCTACGCGAGTTGTGTGGCTGGTAGCAAATGGTGTTTGCAAGCCTGAACAGATTTTAGGTCTCACCTTCACTAGGAAAGCAGCATCGGAACTATCGCGAAGAATAAATAACGCTCTTACCAAGCTTTCCGAAACCGAGTTGTGGCCCTTTGAGGAAAAGGATTTTGTCTCACCAAACATCACCACCTACAACTCATACGCCAATACCCTCTACCGCGACTTCGCGCTAGCCCTCGGTTACGAAGATGATTCAACCTTGCTCACCGAAGCGGGCCGGTTCCAATTGGCTAGAGAAGTGGTTTTAAAATACGGGGAGGAAATCGACCCGCGGCTAATTGAATCCGATTTGTCGGTCAATCAAGTGGTGGGTGGCGTTTTGACTCTGGCGGGTGCGATGAACGATCACGGCGCAAACCCTGAAGACATCGAAAAAGTTGTCTCTGATCTCTATCGCAAGATTTCAAAGTTAGCGCCGGGTAAGGCCAAGGTATCTCCAGAACAACCAATCGGCAAAACCTTGCTTGCCACTTTCGAAAAAGCCCTCCACACTCCAATGCTTTCAAAGCTGGCTCAGAGTTTCATCGAGGAAAAGAGGCGTCGCGGTTTTATCGATTTCTCAGATCAGGTCGCGTTGGCAGATCGTGCCGTTCGAGAACTAGGAACAGCTGTTCGAGACCGCGAGAGTGGGCAGTACGAGCAGATACTTCTCGACGAATATCAGGACACCAGTACTCTTCAAACTCGTCTTCTGGCCGGGCTTTACTCGGGCAAGTCGGTTTTTGCGGTTGGAGATCCTAATCAGTCAATTTATGGCTGGAGGGGTGCTAGCGCCTCTAACCTAGGGGATTACCTAACCATGTTTGGTACCGAGGCTCGAAAGGTTAGGCAATTCCCACTGACTACCTCTTGGCGAAACCCAAAGGTTGTCCTCGACCTCGCGAACCTAGTTTTGCAACCACTTTCGGAACCGGCAAAGTTTCTGCAAGGCCGACCAAAACTTGCCGAGGTAGATGTTCGTCCACTCCAACCTTCTGATTATGCAGTTGACGGTGAAATCACTATCAAGTTTGCCGATGTGGTCACTAATGAGGCAAAATTCGTTGCCGAATGGCTGGCTAGGAACCTCGCTGCTTCCTCAGGCGCAGAGGCACCAAGCGCTGCAGTGCTAATGAGGTCACGAGCCTTGATGCCCGTATTTGAGAACGAATTGCGTAATGCTGGCCTCCACGTTGAGGTGGTTGGTATCGGCGGACTACTGGAGTCGCCAGAAATTGTCGACCTGGTTGCAGCACTTCGAGTAATTCACTTCCCAGCGGCTGGCGCTAATCTAATGCGTCTTTTGGCCGGACCTCGATGGCAAATCGAACCAAAAGATCTTGAGCGCTTAAGCCGATACTCTCGCAACTTGGCAAAATTCTGGAATCGCGACAGCGGCAAGGTCTCGGGGGCTGAAGCTGAGGCTTCAATCATCGATGCTCTAGACAACTTAATAGACGAACAAGATACCGACCGAATTCCAAACTTCTCGGATCGCGGTTTGGCCAGTCTGAAGAATTGCGCTGAGCTTCTTCGAATGCTGCGCACCAGAACCGGAATGCCGTTGCCCGAGTTCGTTCGAGCTGTGGAACAGGAACTCTGGCTAGACATAGAACTTGCAGCCAACCCGAGACGCCAGGAGCCGATGGCTAACCTAAACGCTTTTGCGAACCTCGTGGCTGGTTATGCCGAAGGGTCAAACCCGACACTCGGTGGCTTCTTGGAGTGGTTGGAGTATGCCGACCAGATGGACAGATTTGAGACGCCGGCAATTGCAGCCAGACCAGGTGTTGTGCAGTTGATCACCGCTCATGCGGCTAAGGGGCTCGAGTGGGATTTGGTCGCAGTTCCCAACATGGTTGAAGGCACATTCCCGGGGGTTCAATCCACTCAGGGTTGGCTATCCGCGGGGGAGCTGCCATTCCCGCTCCGAGGAGATGCAAACTCGCTTCCAGTTATCAATCTTGATTCCTGTTCGGATCAAACTGACGCCGGCAAGGCAATAACAGCATTCAAGGAAGATCAGCGCGAATACCTCATGCGTGAAGAGCGCCGAGTGGCTTACGTTGCGATGACCCGACCAAAACAGAAACTACTTCTGTCAGGCGCGCGTTGGAAAGCCGGTGTAAAAAACGCAGTGAAACCGAGTGAGTTCTTAGTTGATGCCGCCATGCTAAACGACCCCCGAATTGTGGTCGTCGACAAGACAAACGATCCCTTCAACCCGTTGCCACTTTACGAAGAAATTCCGGAAAACCCAATCGACCAGAGTGCCATTACCGAAGTTTGGCCGATGGAGCCTCTCGGAGTACACCATCGAGAGAAAGTTGAACAGAGTAAGTTGGCGGTTGAAGCTGCTCTTGAAGGTCGCGCACCCAGAAGGTCTGAAATAGACAAGACCATCGACCGGCTGCTACTGGAACGCGATGAGCTTCTTCGCAGGTCTGAACAGGTGAAACTTCCCGTTCGAATTCCAGCCTCGAGATTCAAAGAATTTGTTTACGACCTGCCGAAGATTGTCGAGATGTATCGGCGCCCTATGCCGGAGCAGCCTTACAAGCAAACTATGGCTGGCACGCTTTTTCACGCCTGGGTAGAGCAACGGTTCGGTGTGCTCAGTGCTTCCGATGAGTTGGATGCGATTGAGCTTTCCAAGGATGCCGATCAAACGCAAAAGACCGTTGAGGAGTTACGGGAGATTTTTGAAAATTCTCGGTTTGCAAAGATGACCCCGCATTCGATTGAGTCTGAAATCCAAGTCACCATCAAAGGCAACACTTTCATCTGCAAGCTCGATGCTGTTTTCAAAATCGACGGCGGCTATGAAATCGTCGACTGGAAAACCGGTAAACCCCCGGTCGGAGACAAAGAAATTGCTGAACGTTCGCTTCAGTTGGCTCTCTACCGAATGGCTTTTGCAAGACTTCACAAGGTTGCGGTTGAAGAAATCGAAGTGTGTCTCTACTACGTGGCAGACGATCTCGAAATCAAGCCGGAAGAAGTTCCTTCGGAAACCGAGCTAATCTCGCTCTGGGACTCTGTTTTGGAGAAAGTAGCCGACTAAAACAGTTGGTCGTCTGATTTGGTTGGAAGCTCGATCGGCCGGGTTCTGAGATCGCTCACGTCAACCGATTCGTCGGCGACTTCTGCAATCACAACGTGGCTGTCGGTTTCAATCAAAACCTCTTCTGGCTCCACGAAATGAGGCAAAGCACTGCTAAACGCAATTATGCCCAGAGGCATTGCCGACCCATCTTGAACTTTCTCAGCGATACCCTCTAGATGCGACACCGCCCACTGCGCTTCGTCTTCGTTGTTCGCTGAAATTGAAGTCACTAAATATGATGCGAAAGCCAACTCGCTGTAAAGGGTGGCTCGTTGCGCCAGGTTCTGATCGACGTCGTCACGTACTTCAAGGTAGGCAAATCTAACCGCATCGAAAAGGTCGTTGTCGGTCTGAGCGGCAAAGCCAATGAAGTCTTGCGCTGGGTCGCCGATTTCTAAATTCGACCAACCAAGAATTCCACTTACTTCCTCGCCAAGCTCGAGAACATTCGAACCAATCAGGTTTCCGTGCACAACAGTCGGCTGGAATCTGAACAAATCGAGGTCTTCTAGAGCGAGCTCCCAGCGCTGAAGAAGGGTTGCCGGCACTCGCCCGCTGGAAGCGGCTCTATCCAATTCAGAAAGTCGAGATTCTCGGATTTCACTCGCCGAGTATTCCGGCATACCGGCTTGTCTAATTGCATCAATGCTCAGGGAATGAATTGCACCAATCGACTTGCCAAGGCTGTTCACAATCTGACTATTCGCTCGAAGCGAATTGAAATCAACGTTGGTGCCGTAAACAAACTCCAATACCTGAAGAGTGTTGCCATTAGGGCCGGTGCTTTCCGCGACCAGCGCCGGAATCGTGAATGGCAGAGTGCCGGCGTTCTTGACAGCCCGAACGGCTTGGGTCTCGGTTGCAAGCTCTAGGTTGCCTTTAGCGTTTCGCGACTCTCGAACGACGTACTGGATTCCGTCTGAGTCGGTTAGTAAAGCCGAGTTGACAGGACCGCGACCTTCACTTGGAAGAGACCGTGCCTGTTTGAACTTTGCAGACGGAACAATCGACTTTGCTAGCGCCGCTAAAATCAAGGGAGAACTTGCCATAAGTTCAGGTTAGAAGAAGCAAGCCGTGCCGTGGCGTTACGCCACGCTAATGCCAGAGGAAGGGTGAAATCTTGACAGACAAAGTTGAATTGAATTTACCCCTTGCCGAAGTGGCGTTAGACCGTGATTATCTGAGCAGATCAAACGCTAATCTGTTCGACGAACTCTGGTTGAATCCGCGAACCCGTGTGTTGTTGATGTTTGAACAGCGAGTTCTCCTGACATCAACAAGCGAGCTAAAGTTTTTCTCTCCGGAAACCGTGAGCTCCTCAGGCTTGTTGGTTTTCCTGGGTAACACCGTGCAAGCTGGAGACCCAATTGTTCTGCAGGTCATTGATGAGCAGACGGCACTGAGCATTGAGGCCGATTCCGATCGCTGGCATCACCTGCGTCGAAGCGGCATTGGTTTGTCGCCCTCTGAGGCAGCAATTTTCACCCAAGCTCTGGCCTTGGCAAACTGGCACCAAACACATCAATTCTGCCCAGCTTGCGGCGGAAAAACGCTGGTTCAAAAAGCCGGCTGGGTTAGATTTTGCGAGCCGGAAGAACGAGAGATTTACCCGAGAACCGATCCGGCGATCATAGTTGGGGTAATTGATGACCAGGATCGAATTTTGCTCGGGTCTCAGGGAATTTGGGAAGAAAATCGATTCAGCATCTTGGCCGGTTTCGTTGAGCCAGGGGAGTCACTCGAGGCTGCAGTGATTCGGGAGATGCAGGAGGAGGCTGGAATTGTGGTGCAAGAACCTAAGTTTCTAGGTTCGCAGGCATGGCCATTCCCCTTCTCGCTGATGTTTGGGTACACCGCGAAGTTTGCAGGCGGAAATGTGATTCCAGACGGTGAAGAAATCGTGAAACTCCGCTGGTTTACGCGCGAAGAGTTGAAAGCTGAGTCGCACGCGCTGATGCTTCCGGGGAAACTTTCTATTGCTAGGTCGATCATTGAGCACTGGCTCGGCGAAGAGCTTCAGGGTCAGGATCGCTAGTGGATGCCGAACTGCTACTCGAAGCGCTTGATCCGGAACAGCGGCA
>Ga0208595_1000683_pt1 | contig 12037 bp, 9 predicted proteins | sample LakMenEpi28Jun11_FD_150742 | JGI IMG/M metagenome (GOLD analysis project Ga0208595, IMG submission 150742) | Freshwater microbial communities from Lake Mendota, WI - 28JUN2011 deep hole epilimnion (SPAdes) | ecosystem: Environmental > Aquatic > Freshwater > Lake > Epilimnion/Euphotic zone ...
CATCACCGGCACCGACGCAGCCAACTACACACAAAACACCAGCGCCACGACCACAGCGAACATCACCGCACGCGCACTGACAGTCACCATTTCGGCCAACAACAAGGTCTACGACGGCAACACAACCGCATCAGTTGTCTACGCCGACAACAGAGTTGCTGGCGACATTTTCACAGTCACTGGCACACCAACCTTCTCTTCAAAGACAGTCGGCACCACCAAAACAGTCACCGCATCAGGAATAGCCATCACCGGCACCGACGCAGCCAACTACACACAAAACACCAGCGCCACGACCACAGCGAACATCACCGTTCGAACTCTTGTTCTCACCGCATCAGCGGTTGACAAAACATATGACCGAACAGTGTCAGCCACAGTCACACTGAGCGACGACAGAGTTGCAGGAAACCTACTGACGGTCTCCTATAGTTCATCAACTTTTGCCAGCAAGGCCGCCGAGGCGAATAAAACAGTGACTGTCTCTGGAGTCACGGTGACTGGCGCTGACGCTACCAACTACACCTATGCCACTTCGGTGACAACCACTGCCACAATCGTTCCACGCACACTGAATGTGACGGTAACGCCTTCCAGCAAGATTTATGACGGTACCGACGTTGCCTCAGTGAGCTATAGCGATAACCGAATTGCAGGTGATCAACTCAGTGTCTCCGGTGATGCAACATTCAGTTCAAGAAGTGCTGCTGATGGCAAAACAGTGACAGCATCACAACTTGCACTCAGTGGGCTGGATGCATCCAACTACACGCTGCCATCGTTGTCAAAGAGTGCAGTCCTCAATGCAAACATCACACCTCGAATACTTACAATCACTGGAGCATTCACCGTCAATAACCGCCAATACGATGCGACAACTGACGCAACAGCAAATGTAACTCCACCTAACTCCCCTGGGCTCAGCGATATTCAGTTGGCCGACGATGTGTCACTAACAGGCACGCCAACTTTCACGTTCTCCCAATCCACAGTTGGAACAAACATCGGCATCACTACATCTGGCTACTCACTGTCAGGAGTTGATGCCTCCAACTACACACTGGCATTACCCTCATTCTCAGCCAACATCACACAACGGCCACTTACAATCGGGGGCGCCTTAATCACACCATCTTCCCGCCTTTACGACAACTCAACTGCAGCGACAATCTCAACACCGAGTGCATTGACTTTGGTGAATGTTCCAGCAAATGATTCCAGTGACGCAACAAAGATTGCTCTAGCTTCGCCAGTTGCTTCATTTTCGGACAAGAACGCAAGTGAAGCAAAAACTGTCTCACTGGTCTCTGCCGAGCTTTCCGGATCTAAATCTGCGAACTACACCTTGTCGCTGGCTGGCGCACCCACAACCACTTCCGAAATTGCACCAAGACCCTTGTCGGTATTGATTACCGCGAACAACAAGGTCTACGACGGCACCGACACAGCAACCGTCACATACCTGGACAACCGCATCACCGGCGATCTCTTCACAGTCACCGGAACTCCAACGTTCAACAACAAAAACGTGGGCAACGCCAAAAACGTCACCGCCAACAACATCATCCTGACCGGTACCGACGCAGCCAACTACACACAAAACATTACGGCTGTTACCAACGCCAACATCACGCGCCGGCCACTCGTCGTCGTCGTTACTGCTGGGAACAAAACCTATGATGCAACGACCGTTGCCCCTGTCACTTACACCGATGATCGACTTGCAGGTGACTCATTCACTATCTCTAGTAGTGCTTTCTTTGTCGATGAAGAATTGGGTCTGAACAAACCCGTCACAATCACAAATATCTCACTCTCTGGTGCCGATGCTGACAACTACCAACCCAACACCTCATCTACGTCGTCTGCAAATATCACAGTTCGCGAAATCACTGCTCACATTCAGAGCCAAGCAGGAAACACACCATTGTCTGATTCCACTCCAAGTGTTCAACTCGGACTACTCGTACCAAATATTGACACCACAGTTACTTTCACTCGTACTGGCTATTCAAGTGTTGTATGTACCTTCACACCACAGAATGTTTCAGATACCTGTACCTCTCCTGCCCTTGCAGATGGAACATGGTCATATCGTGGGCGACAGTTAATTGCAGGCCTGATGGTTGCTGCATCCGAACCATCCACCATCACAATCGATACCACTGCACCGCTGGCTACAAGGCCAGTCGCATTTCAATCCAACTCCGATACTGGTACGAACACCTCAGACGGGGTAACGAATGACTCCACACCCACCGTTGTTATCTCGCAAGCGAGTCCTACTGATTCTGTTGTGGTCACAGCCACATCGACATCTCAAGTAGTCCAGTGTTCCTTCACTGCAACAGCCTCAGCTCAAACGTGTGTATTGCCAACACTGAGCGATGGAAGTTGGACAATTACAGCGGTTATCACAGATCAAGCCAATAACTCATCGGCTTCCACACCTCCATTCGTGGCGATGATTGACACCATTGCGCCGACCCCAAGTGCAGCGCCGTTCAACGCTCAAGACAACGGTGCAACAACATCACTTGTTGCCACTCCTCGTATTTCTGTCTCAGGTGTTGCAAGCGGTGAAATCGTCACAATCAATGGCCTGAGCTCGAAGTCCGAAACATCTTCGTGCTCTTTCATTGCATCACCAACTCTCAATTTCTGTGAGATGAGTTCCATGGCAAGCGGAACATGGACCTTGACCTCAGTCGCCTCAGATCTTGCAGGTAACTCAGCAGCGGTTTCTGCGCCCACCCAAATCATTATCAGCGCTGGACTCGCACCGATGACTGTTGCTAAATCCTCGTTGACTCCACAACCAACTACTAATCGTCGTGAGAATGTTGTTTCGGTAAAGTTTGGAAACACAGCCGCACTTGCAGGCGTTCAATCCGTGTCATTCATTGTTCACGATAAATCCGGCAAAGTAGTACGTCGCACCACGTTGAAGATGAATCCAGGAGACACTGGCGCTCGTATTGTGATTCCAAGATCACTAAAGGGTGCGCGCGTTCGCGTTGTGACCACCAATCAATGTGGTGTCTCTGAAGGAGCTCCTCGTGGTTTCAATGTTCGACCTGGGAGCACAGCTATCACCGTTGATCAGAAAACAAACGTTCCAGTACTTGCAGGACAGATAGTTCTTCCTCAGATTGACTTTGCAGCCTCAGAGATCGCTCTGGACGCCAAAGATAAGGTTCAGCTAGATCAAGTCATTAAAGCAATGAAGGGTAAGTGTGGAACTCTCTTGGTATCTGGATTCTCACGCCATAACAAGACTGACTCAAACAGATACCTTCAGAACCTTGCTGATTTCCGGGCACAAGCAGTTGCAAACTATCTGTCAGGAAAGAATCTGAATATGTGGATCAATTATCAGGGATTCATCATCAAGTCCAATGACAAGAACGCCGGCGCAAATCGTCGAGTCGCTCTCTACTGGACTCCCTCATGATGATTTGTTACTTGAGAAACTGAACCGTATCTCCCATAGAGACAGCACCTGGCTGAATGATACGGGCATACACACCAAGGTTCTGATTCAAGTCACGAACGATGTGGCGCAAGATGGAACGGTCTTGCGGGATGTCTGCATTGATCTCACGTGTCACCATGATGCACCGTGGGCACGGGTCAAGAAACTCAATCACTGCCGAGCCGATTGTTGCAGTGCGACCTTTCCAACTGAACTCTGGATGTCCTGCCTCTGCGCCATCCACGACAATGCTCGGGCGGAAGCGGCGAATATCGATGATCGACTCTGGCAATGCAGTCTTCAGTGCCTCCAGCGCAGACGTTGTCATCACCAAGAGCGGCCAACAGTCGTAATGAGTACCCGGAGGCGATTCAAACTCGACGACTTCAGGTGGGAACACACTGAAGTCGGGCAATGGTTCATCGGCTTCTCTGCCAAAGATGTTGCGCAACTCTTCCACCATGTCTTCAGAATCAGCAGGGCCACGACGAAAGTGCTCATGATTTCCGTCAGCAGGAAGTGATTCCAATGCAACGGATTCTCCTAACGCTTCGGATAACACCGCGTTCACTTGCGCATCGGCTGAAGACACCACTGCACCATTCGGCAATGTGATCAACACGGCATTGCCATCACGCATTGCCGACAGCTTCATCAGATTGCCAATCTTCTTGCCGCCGCGAATACCACCGCGTTCTAAGTCGCGAACCGCCCAATGACGATCGCCAACAATGCCAAGGCTGGTGAGTTCAATAGATTCAACGGTTCCGCCCACCATGGACTTCACCGGATACGACCACAACTGTGAAACATGCATCTGCACAGCCTGTCATGCGCGCACGCGCTGTTGGGAACTCAGCTGTAGTACGGGTTTGCGCCGGTGGCGTGGTCGGTCACGTCGCGGACCTTGAGAATTGCTGGCACCTGCTCGACCAAGGTGGTCTGCACGCCTTCGAGCATTGTCATCTTGCTCATCGAGCAACCATGGCAACCGCCGCCCATCGTGAGATACGCGACGCCTTCACCGTCGTGACCGACGAAAGTAACGAATCCACCGTGTGATGCAAGAGATGGGTTCACATCGGTGGAGATCACTGCTTCAACAGCTGCTGCAGTTTCATCGTCAGAGATGAGACCATCGATCATCGGCGCTGGTGGCTTATTCGGGTTACGAATAATGAGACCTTGACGCTCGTTGTAATCAAGTGATGCACCGTTGATGTGTTCAAACGACTGCAACGGAATGATGACCTTAAGTCCGCCGATTGTGCGCACTTCATCGCTGAAAGCAGCTTGCGTCACGATTTCGAATGACAAGTCGTACTTGAACTCTTCGCCCGGATCAGCAATGACTTCTAAACGAAGACCAAGGCGTTCCTTCTCTGGTTCCTCATCGCGAAGAACCATAAGTTGCTTTAATGCTTCTTCGGTGATTTCGACAATGGTGTCTGTGTTCTGGGGGGCAAGTGGACTGCTCACGACACGAAGGTTAGCGACACCGACTAGCCGTTACTGCCCCACCCGCAGGTTGCTTCCGCCACCATCGATCTGGATGCGCTGACCCGTGACATACGAGGCTTGTGGGGAGCAGAAATAGAGGACAGCCTGAGAAATGTCCTCGGGCTGGCACACTCGGCCGAAAGGTGCGGCGGCGTCCATAAAACGAAGGTCTCCAGCTTCACGATTGCCCGTCAGGGCTCGTGCAAGGCGAACTCCCATATCTGTTTCCACGAGTCCGGGCGCCACGATGTTCACGCGAATGTTGTGGGGACGTTCTTCCTTCGCCAACGTGAGCGCGAGTGCTTCCATCGCTGCTTTACCCATGTTATACGGCGCGCCATTTGCCGACATGCCGCTTGTGGCAACCGATGAAATAAAGACCACATGCCCGCCACCACGCGCACGCATGTGCGGCAAGAACGCACGGCACAACTGGTGTGGCCCGAGTGCATGTGTTGCGACAAGGTTCCACACTTCTTCTGCTTCCGTGTCAACAACACTGCGACCCTTCGATGCATTACCGCCATTCACGACAACAATGTCGATGCCGCCATGCGTCTCAATGATTTCTTGCACCATGGAAAAGTTCTCTGCAGGAACATCATTAGAGCCCTGGTGAATACTCGCCGCACCGCCGGCGTCAAGAATTTCGCGCAATGTCTCCTCTGCAGCATCTTTGTCGCGTCGGTAGTTGATTGCCACCGTTGCACCTTGTTCAGCAAGTGCAAGCGAGATTGCTTTACCAATGCCGCGGCCACCACCGGTCACAACTGCAATCTTGTTATCCAGATAACCCATTCCATACCCCCATGGACGACGTTCCGAGGCTGAACACCCCTATGTGACAACCTAGACGCATGAATGAAGGCAGCCGTAAGGCGATCATCGAACCTGACATGCAACGTCTCGCCCGATAGTCTTCAATTCACATAACACCAAGGGGAGCTCGCACGATTCGGCGGGCTGAGAGGGTGGCCGCGGCCACCGACCCGTGAACCTGATCCGGGTAATGCCGGCGGAGGGAAATGGAAATGGCTCCACGCCACGCAATTATCTTTATCGGCGGCAACTCACCCGAATCTTCCGTGCGCGACCACTTACCTGAGGCTGCACTGGTGATTGCTGCCGACTCTGGGTGGGAACACGCCACTGCAATGGGTTTTCAGCCCGACCTCCTCATTGGCGACATGGATTCCATCCGACCAGAACATTTGGTCGAAGCCCATGCCAGCGACGCTGAGATCATTGAACATCCGACGGATAAAGACGTCACCGATACTGAACTCGCACTACAACTCGCGCGCAAGTTTGACTACCGCCATATTCATCTTGTGTCTGGTGGCGGAGATCGCTTCGATCACCTACTTGCCATGGTGCACTCATTGGTGTCGCACGCAGACGACGCAACCATGTCGGCACATGTTGGCGACAACTACGTGCGCATCGTGACTCCACGCGAAGCAACGGAACTAGAACTCCCCATCGGCAGCACTGTCTCGTTGATTCCCCTTGGCGGCAACGCCAAAGGTGTGACAACAACCGGACTGCAATGGGAATTGAAGCGCGACACATTGCATTCATTCGCATCTCGCGGAGTCAGCAACATTGCAACATCGTCAGAGGTGCGCATCTCATTGCGTACCGGAGCTCTCGCCGTCATCTCCACACTCAACAAAGGAAATAGATAATCATGAAAAAAATCGTTGCCATATTTCTTGTGGTCTCGTTCATCGCTGGCAGTGCCCTTGCCAGTTGCTCCGTCATCACAGGTTCATTTGAAGAGAGTGAGAAAGAGATCACGCTGATCTCCTATAACGCGTTCACTCCCACTGAAGGAATCTTTGATGACTTCACTGCAGCGACTGGCGCAACAGTCAGGGTTGTGACTGCGGGCGACACCGGCTCCATGGTGAGCAAGGCAATTCTCACATCTGGCAATCCTGAGGGTGACGTGATGTTTGGTATTGACAACACCTTTCTCTCACGAGCACAATCAGGAAATGTGTTAGTGGATTACACACCAGTGGACGAGAGCGACGTGTGTCTGAACTATGACAAAGCGTGGTTCGAATCACGTGGAATCACACCACCACAGACATTTGAAGACCTTGCACTTCCCACATACAAGGGACTTTTAACTGCACCGGACCCCGTGAACTCAGCACCTGGGTTTGCTTTTCTTGTCGCCAGCATCGAACACTTCGGCGAAGGAAAGTGGCAGAACTACTGGCAGCAGTTGAAAGCCAATGGCGTTCGCATCTCCAGTGATTGGACTGCGGCCTACACCATCGACTTTTCTGGCTCTTCGGGCAAGGGCAAGTACCCAATCGTTGTTTCGTACGGATCAAGCCCTGCAGCAGAAGTGCTCTTTTCTGCAACACCACTCACGACAGCACCCACGGGAGTCGTCGCTGCAACATGTTTCAAAGCGACTGAATACGTCGGCGTTCTGCGTGGCTCAAAGAATGAAGAGTTGGCTCAAAAGCTCGTTGATTATCTGTTGGCACAGAAGTTCCAGGAATCAATGCCCACTTCATTGTTCGTGTACCCGGTCAACAAGGACGCGGTTCTCCCTGATGTCTTCTTGAAGCATGCGGTGCGCCCCACAACAAGCAGCACACCATCTGCAGAGAAGATTGAGAAGAACCGCGATCAGTGGATCGATACCTGGAGAAACATCTTCTTGTAATGAACTCGGTTGCAAGAACAGCCCAACGGCTGCAGGTGCTCGTCGTTGCACTGTTGGCGCTGTTCTTTGCATTCCCTGTTCTCTCCATGCTTGCGGAGTTTGCACGACCTCAGGACATCGTTGACACACTCACAGCATCCTCGTTGCGAGGAGTCTGGTGGTTCACGTTGTGGCAAGCCGTTGCATCAACAGCTCTCACGCTTGCTGTGGGCCTGCCCTTTACATGGGCAATTTCACGACACATATTTCGTTTCTCGCGCTTACTCACCGCACTCATCACAATCCCCTTCTTCATGCCCGCAGTTGTTGTGGCAACGGGGATTAAGGCGATTCTTCCCGCAGCCGGAATTCCTGCGATTCTCTGGGCACATGTTGTCTTCAACGTCGCAATCGTCGTTCGCATCGTGGGGCCACAATGGTTGCTTCTCGACAAAGCAATGGAGGACACTGCTGCAGACTTAGGTGCTGGCCGAGTGCGCACATTTCTCTATGTCGTTGTTCCTCACATCCGAGAATCTCTTCGCAATGCCGCTGCGATCATTTTTCTCTACTGCTTCACAAGTTTTGCGGTGATTGCAATTCTGGGCGACATCTCCCATCGCACCATTGAGTCAGAAATCTTTACGCAGGCAATTCGACTCGGCGATACGCGAACAGCAACATCACTCGCAGTTGTTCAAGCAGTTGTTGTTCTTCTGGTTCTTCGTTGGGGAAATCCGGCTTCGCGTGAACCTCGTACAGCAACCCAGACAATTCAGATGCTCATGACATCTCAAACTCCATTCGGACTGGCTCTGTTTTTTTCTGTCGCTGTCCCCGCCCTCGTTGTTGTCAGCCCACTTGTTGCAGTGATCATTCGATCATTCACTTTGAACGGACAGTTTTCACTGCGCGGCTATCAATGGCTCTTCGATGGCTCCACCGAAGCTGTTGGCGTGAACATTCCGCAGACACTCATGACATCACTTTTCTTTGCAGCCATCTGCGCAGTCCTCGCGCCCATTGCCGCACTCATCATCAGTGTCGCGCAACAGCGTTCATCCATCGTTGTGAGCATTACTGCATTGCCACTTGTAGTTTCCGCAGTCACCTTTGGTCTCGGGCTCGTCATCGCCTTTGATCAGTCGCCGCTGAATTGGCGTTCTCAGTGGTGGCTCATACCCGTTGTGCACTCAGTACTTGCACTTCCGCTTGCTGTGAGAGCGATACGACCTGCTCTTGATGCAATCCCTGAGGACCTCTCGGATGCTGCGGCATCGCTAGGTGCTCATCCGTGGCGCAGTTGGCGACACGTCGAGTTCCCACTGTTGCAACCAGCACTGATTAGGGCAGTCGGGTTGTCTGCTGCAATATCACTAGGAGAGTTCGGTGCAACATCATTTCTTTCGCGCAACGACACCACCACAATCCCCATAGCAATTGCACAACTCTTGGGCAGACCAGGTGATGTCACAAGCCAGTCAGCCTTTGCCCTTGCAGCGCTTGTGGTCATTGTCTTTGCACTGGCGCCCCAAGTACGCCGTCGTCAGTAACCAGCACTACTGTCACACTCATGAAAGCAGCTGTGTATGACAATGTCGGTGGACCTGAAGTGTTCCGTTATGAAGAAGTGGCGGAGCCGCAACTTCGCAAAGGTGGCGTGCTGATTGATGTTGCCTTCATCGGGATTCAAGGTGGAGACCTTTTGCATCGTCAAGGTGGTGCACTCGCGACCACTCCGCACATTGTCGGATACCAATGCTCCGGAATAATTCGTGAAGTCGGCGACGGTGTCACACAATTCGTGAAAGGCCAGCCAGTTGTTGCCACCATGGCGTATGGCTCACATGCAGAAGTTGTCAGCGTTGCTACTGCATCTGTGTGGGCGCTGCCTGACGGCGTTTCTCTGCAACAGGGTGCAGGTGTGCCCATCGAATTCGGCACTGCCCACGATTGCCTGTTCGAATTCGGCCGCTTGAAGGCCGGAGAATCTGTCCTTATTCAGGCTGGTGCAGGCGGAGTCGGACTCGCTGCCATCCAGTTGGCCAAGGCCGCAGGCGCCACTGTTTTTGCCACGGCTTCTAGCGATGATCGTCTCGCCCGACTCAAGGACTACGGCCTCGACCACGCCATTAACTACGCACAGGTGGACACCGCGAAGGCGATCATGGACATCACCGGCGGCAAGGGTGTCGACTTGGTTGTTGACCCCGTTGGTGGGAAAACACTCGAAGCGAGCATCGCATCGTTGGGTTACCGCGGTCGTGTGAGTTACGTAGGAAATGCAGGCAGAGAGGCACAACCACCTCAAATCGGTGGATTAATGGCCAAAAATGCAGAAATACATGGTGTTTTCTTAGGTGCAGAGATGGCAATGAACGGTGGACGGACCCACCCCATGATTGCGGGACTTCTTCAGCAGGTCGCCACGGGCGCGCTCACTGTGGTCACCGACAAGGTTTTTAACTTGGCAGAAGCTGCCGACGCACACCGATATATCGAGAGTCGCCAGGCATTCGGTCGAGTGCTGATGGTGCCGTAACACGCCATCCCGCACGTCGCTCTGAAGATGCTTGTTCGGTAGTCCCATCCCCCCGTTTTGGTGTGACGAGAAACAGGTGTCGGAAATCCCCGATTTCATTGACTAGGTGGGTTACGGTGACATCCATGAAGAAGCGTGAACTCATTCAAGCAGTAGCACTCCACACTGAGGTCGATAACAAGACCGCAGCAAAGTTGGTCGAGGGAACCATTGATGTAATCCTCGCCAATGTTGCAAAGGGTGAAGTCGTAAATATTTCCGGTTTTGCAAAGTTTGCAAAGATCAAGCGTCCAGCACGCACCGGCCGTAACCCGGCCACCGGAGCAACAATCCAGATCAAGGCAAAAACAGTTGCCAAGATCACAGCCCTTAAGGGATTCAAGGACATTGCACTCGGTGTTGCACCAGCTCCAAAGCTGAACACCAAGAAGGCAGTTCCTGCACCAGCAGCTAAGAAAGCTGCAGCACCTGCAAAGAAGAAGGCAGCACCAGCTAAGAAGAAGGCTGCTGCAAAGAAGCCTGTCGCTAAGAAGGTTGTCAAGAAAGCAGCACCTAAGAAGGCTGTAAAGAAGGCAACAAAGAAGCGCTAGTCGCTCCTTAAAAAGCACTGGGAAACGCCCGGTGGCCGCTGTCGAAAGATTGTGAGCCACCGGGCGTTTCCATTTATCCAAACGCAGCGGGGTTATCTCTACAAATCTCTTCTGTTACTTTTACATCGTGAATAAATCTCTCATTGCTCTTGGAGTACTTGTTGCTGCAATCTTCGGCGTATACCAATGGCTTTCTAATCTGACTATCGATGTGAATCCCGCATCAATTGCAAAAAACATGACTTACGAAGAGAAAGTCAAAATGTGTGATGCCCTGACCCAGGAAGGCAGCGACCTTGATGGATACACAGCCTTTGACATGTGTATGGAGGGAATGGATCTTGCGAGTCAAGGAATTCAGAACCCTGTGATTCCCGATCTTGCTCAACCTCCCTACACGGAAAACACAACTAGTAGCTATTCAGACAATGAATCAATCGCACCAGACATGGGAGATGAACAGAACGACACTGTGGTCTCTGATGAATCAGTGGCAACAACTTCATTCGTACAAGGACTGAGCTCTTGGTCCTCAAGCGGCTTCCAGTCAATGATGGATAACTCATACACCGATTCCCCTGCTTGGAAATACGCATATCACTTATTCAATGGTCGGCTTTCCCAGCGACAAGCGGGAGGCAGTGATGGCAGTCCACTCAAAATGACTTCTGAAGGGACTGGCTACAGAATTTGTTTCACAAGTTCCTGTGAGATGCTCTTTGACAGATTCCAAACACAATCGGGATTGCTCTACTCATTCAGCGTGAACAGCGTCGATCTCTCTAACGCAATCGTTGCCAATTCTGATGACTCCTCATATATCTGCGGATCATCAGGGGCCTGCGCATCCCTCCGTTCCCTTTCGTGGTTTGGTGGAACCGCATACGCAACGATTGAAGTTAAGGTCAGCAATTCTTCTGCTGGAAGAGCCGTCAAGGCTGCCGTCAGACTGATTACTCCATCAGGGCAAAATCTTTCCCTCACCAGCGGCACGACCCCTGATGCAACCATCGGCACTAACGCTCACTACTCCGTTGGATTCAAGAACTCCACTTCACCATGGGGTGGAGAAGTGCGGGTGAAACTGAAGACTTCGCTTGGGACCGAAACACTCATTCTCCCAGTGAGCTAACTCACTTTCGCTCTAACTACTAATCTGCAATCCGTGACGACTGCAACGAACCCTCCCATCGTCGGATTCATTGGAACTGGCCATATCGCTACGTTTCATTCAAAGATGCTGAGGCGATCAGGTGTTGAGA
>Ga0208595_1000684_pt1 | contig 12031 bp, 10 predicted proteins | sample LakMenEpi28Jun11_FD_150742 | JGI IMG/M metagenome (GOLD analysis project Ga0208595, IMG submission 150742) | Freshwater microbial communities from Lake Mendota, WI - 28JUN2011 deep hole epilimnion (SPAdes) | ecosystem: Environmental > Aquatic > Freshwater > Lake > Epilimnion/Euphotic zone ...
AATAAATCTTATGAGACAATTGAAAATATTCTAAAATTACTTTTGGGGTGGTGAGATTTTAAATTACACTATGCTAACAATTATTACAATCACTAAAAATGATATTCAGGGTATTTTAAGAACAATTCAAAGTACCCGCTTATTAAGGCAATCCTATAATGTCAAACAACTTATTATTGATAGCAGCGATCAACAAACTTATCAAAATTTAATTGATGAAACAGAAAATGAGATTAATTTAACACTTCTTCAATTGGCTCAATCTTATACAGTATTTGCTAACGACGGGGAAATGAAGCCAGTTACATTATTCAAAAAAGATGAAATTCCTATGGGTACAAAAGTATTCACAAAGCAAACAGCGAGAACTATGGTAGAAATGATGGAACAAGTTGTGGAAGAGGGTACTGGAGGTAATGCAAAAATTATAGGATATAGAGTTGCAGGCAAGACAGGTACCGCTGAAAAAATTGGAGCAAATGGCGCTTATGAAAAGAATAAAAATATAGGGTCATTTGTAGGTCTAGCCCCAGTTTCAAATCCAAGAATTATTATGGCAGTGATGATAGATGAACCAAGCATTGGAAGTCATTACGGAGGAGCGGTAGCGGCTCCAGTTTTTAGCAGTGTAATGGCTGACGTCATGAAGATATTAAAGATTCCACAAGACATAAAAACTCAAAATAAAGTTTTACCGCAAGATAATAAAAACATTAAAGAAACGATATGAAGAGTGTGTTAAAAAAAATTGGACATCGCATCTCTGATATATCAAACGATAGTAGGCATATAAAAAATAATTCTTTATTTTTAGCCTATCCTGGACTGCATAGTGACGGAAGAACTTATATTGAAGCGGCCATTAAAAAAGGCGCGAAAATAATACTTTATGAAAAGAAAAATTTTGTATGGAAAAAAACATGGCATACAGAACACTATGCTGTTTCAGAATTAAAAAATAAAGAAGGTGAAATTGCCCATACATTTTTTAAAAAGCCTTCGAAGCAAATACTCACTATAGGTATCACTGGCACAAATGGAAAAACATCTTGTGCGTACTGGACAGCTGAAATACAAAATCTCCTGGGCAAAAAAACAGGCGTCATAGGGACGCTGGGGTTTGGGTACAAAAAATTAAAATCACATACGTATACAACACCTGATGCGATATCAAATCATCGTATTTTAAGACAATTTAAAAATCAAAAAATAAAATCAGCTGTAATGGAAGTTTCATCTCACGCATTGTCTCAGGGGAGAGTGAATGGAATTCTTTTCGATATTGCAGTTTTTACCAATTTATCAAGGGATCATCTAGATTACCATCTTAACTTTCGGAATTATTTCAATGAAAAAAAGAAGTTATTTGAATTCCCATCTTTGAAAGTTGCAGTTATTAATATCGATGATTCTTATGGAAAAAAACTAAAAAATTTTCTTGTAAAGAATAAAACTAAAGTTTTAAGTTATGGAATAAAAAGTGGCGACATTAAAGCGACACACATTGAATATTCAAATTCGAGCACACGTTTCCAAATTGCATATAAAAAAGAAACATACAAAGTAGAAGCGCCTGTGGTAGGCGAGTTTAATGTATATAATTTACTAGCAGTAATTACTTCACTGATAGCATCTGGCAATTCAATAAAAAAAATTGTGAAACAAATAAGTTATATATCTCAGGTTCCAGGGAGAATGGAAAGACTAAGATCTAAAAACACCCCAAAAATCTTTATTGATTATGCTCACACACCAGACGCTTTAAAAAAAGTGCTGCAAACCCTTAAAAACCAAACTGACGGTAATCTTATCTGTGTATTTGGTTGCGGAGGAGATAGAGATGCCGGAAAAAGAAAAGATATGGCAGAGATAGCTTCTAACTTAGCTGATATTAATTTTATTACGTCAGACAATCCAAGGAATGAAAGTCCCGGAAAAATTATTAAAGAAATTAGCAAGCATATGAAAGGGTCTTATCGTATTGAATTTGATCGACATAAGGCAATAGAAAAAGCAATTATGAATGCTAAAAAAGATGACGTCGTCCTTATTGCTGGAAAGGGACATGAAACCTATCAAGAAATTAAAGGCATTAAGCATCCATTTAGTGATCAAACATGTGCAAGAAAAGCGCTCAAAGTGTACAAGGCGAGTTGAATGCGAATTACTTTAAATAAGATTAAAAAACTTGTTTCTGGCCGATATTTTGGCGATACCGCTTTGCTTCATAAAACAATAAAAAACATTTCTATCAATAGCAATGATATTAAAAATAATGATTTATTTTTAGGTATTAAAGGCGAAAAATTTGACGGGGATAATTTTGCAGAAATTGCTATTAAAAAAGGCGCATTAGCCGCAATTGTATCTAAAGACGTTAAAAATTTAGAAAATAAAATAATCGTTAAAAATGGGCGAGAAGCTTTAGGCAAGATAGCTCAGTATTGGAAAGCCCAATCTAAAATACCTCTTGTTGCTATCACAGGAAGTAATGGTAAAACCACCACTAAAGAAATGATTGGAAGTATTATTTCTTGCTATGTTGGTAGTAAATTAAAAGTCCTGATGAGCAAAGGAAATTTCAATAATGATATAGGACTTCCACTTTCCTTACTAAATATTAAAAAAACTCAAAAATTTGCTGTAGTTGAGATGGGTATGAATCATAAGGGCGAGATTAAATATTTAAGTGAAATTGCAAAACCAGATGTCGCAGTAATAACAAATATAGGAGAGGCTCATATTGAATTTTTTGGTTCAAAAGCAGGTATTGCAAAAGCAAAATCAGAAATATTTTCAGGGCTCAAAAAGAATGGCATTGCAGTTATAAATAGAGAAGATGAATTTTATAGCGTACTAAAGACTGCTGCTCTTCGTAAAAAAGTTATGACATTTGGACTAACTTCAAAATCCGATGTATATGTCAAGAAAACGGTTCAAGGCATTTCTCAAATTAAAACACCAAAAGGAATCGTGGAAATTAAAGTCAAATTAAAGGGCGAGCATAATTTAAAAAATGCATTAGCAGCCATTGCCGCTTCTATTGCACTAAAAATTCCCTTAAAGGCTATTAAGCGAGGTATTGAATCTATCAAGTCAGTACATGGAAGATTGGAACTCAAAAAAGGACTTCGTGGCTGTATCTTGATTGATGATACCTACAATGCGAATCCTGCCTCAATGCGAGCTGCAATTGATGTTCTTGCAAATCAAGACTGTGAAAAAATATTAATTATTGGTGATATGGGCGAGTTAGGAAAAAAGGAAGTTGAGTACCATAAATCAATAGGGGCTTATATCAAAAAAAATAAAATATTAGAAGTAGTTGGAACAGGAAAATTGACGAAACACGTTATAGACCATTGTAAAGGGAATGCAAAATGGTTTGAGGATAAAAAAGCACTTATAAATTACATCAAAACCAAGATAAAAAAGAATTCATGTGTGCTTGTTAAAGGCTCTAGATTCATGAAAATGGAAGAGGTTGTAGATGCACTTACTTAAAATTTTTAAGAAAGATAAAAATTATGTTGCTCGAATTATTTAAGTTTTTAGCAAAAGAGATCCATGGATTTAATGTATTTAATTACATTACATTAAGAGCTGTGATGGCGACAATCACATCATTAGTTATTTCTTTCGCTTTTGGCCCTTGGCTAATCAAGAAACTTAATCAGTTCAATATAGGACAAGCTGTTAGATCAGATGGCCCCAAAGATCACTTAATTAAAACAGGCACACCCACAATGGGGGGTGGCTTGATATTGGTATCAATTATTGTATCGACATTACTTTGGGCGGACATAAGGAACAACTATATTTGGGTTTTGTTAATTGTCACGCTTGGTTTTGGCCTTATTGGATTTATTGATGACTTAAAAAAAGTTATTTATAAAGATCCGAATGGTATGAGTGCCGGGCAAAAATATTTATGGCAATCAATCATAGGCCTTGGTGCATCTATATATCTTTGGTCTAACGCTGTTACACCCGAACAGACTTCGCTTATTCTTCCATTTTTTAAGGATGTAAGTTTTACGATGAGCGGACCTACTTTTATACTTTTAAGTTATATCGTCATTGTAGGGAGCAGCAATGCAGTTAATCTTACAGATGGCCTCGATGGCCTAGCAATTATGCCGGCTGTATTAGTTGCAAGTGCCTTAGGGGTTTTTGCTTATGTTGCAGGTAATTATGTTATAGCTAAATATTTAGGTATTCCCTATATCAGCGGCGCTGGTGAGTTGGCTATATTTTGCACTGCAATGGCTGGTGCTGGTTTGGGATTTTTATGGTTTAACACTTATCCTGCGGAAGTATTCATGGGAGATTTAGGCGCACTTGCTCTAGGCGCTGCTATTGGCACAATTGCAGTGATTGTAAGACAGGAGATTGTTTTATTTATTATGGGCGGTATTTTTGTGGTCGAGACTTTTTCTGTTGCCATTCAAGTCATGTACTTTAAATATACTAAATTTAAATATGGTGTTGGTAAGCGAATTTTTCTTATGGCGCCACTTCACCATCACTATGAGAAAAAAGGCTGGAAAGAAACGCAGGTCGTTGTTAGATTTTGGATCATAACAATGATGCTTGTATTAATTGGGATCTCATCGCTAAAAATTAGATGAGCATCAATTTTAATAAAAAGAAAGTCTTGGTGATTGGTCTTGGAGAGACAGGGCAGTCCGCCCTACATTTTTTAGCAAACAAAGAATGCGATATTCAAGCTATTGATACAAGGCCAACAATTGATAATTTTGAGACGATAAAAGAAAAATTTAAAGACGTTAAATTTACGATCGGGAAAAAATTTAACGATACCATTATTCATGATGTTGAATTAATCATCATTAGCCCAGGTATGTCGTTGAAAGAAAGTTATATTCAAAAGGCATTAAATCAAGGCATACCTGTAATTGGTGATATTGAAATGTTTGCGCAAGTTAAATCGGTGAGTTCAAAAGTGATTGGCATTACAGGTTCAAATGGCAAAACGACAGTTACTTCACTTGTTGGGGATTTATTAAAAGCGGCCGGCATATCAACTATTGTCGGAGGAAATATTGGGATCCCTATATTAAATACTTTAAATCAAAAAGCGCCAGAGGTATATGTTCTTGAGTTATCCAGCTATCAGTTGGAATCGACATATTCATTAGCGCTCGAAACTGCTGCAGTCTTAAATATTTCAGAAGACCATATGGATCGATACGGATCCATGGAAGAGTATGCTAAAGCCAAGTATAGGATATTTAATCATGCTAAAAATATTATCTTAAATAGAGAAGACGATTATCTAAAATCTCAGATTAATGAAAGCTCTTTAACATTCGGAACTCATTTGGACGAGAAAAATTATGGCATTAAAAAAAATGGTAACCAATATTTCATCGCAAAAGGTAGGGCTGAAATTATTTCTTTAGAAGATATTAAACTTAAGGGTGAACATAATATTCTAAATGTAATGGCTGCTTTAGCTCTTTGTGAGCCATTTAATATTTCAAAAGATGTGATCAAAAAAGTACTAAGTCAATTTAGCGCACCCCCACATCGAGTGGAATATGTTAACTCTATATCAGGTATTGATTTTTATAATGATTCAAAAGGTACCAACGTTGGAGCAACGATTGCTGCTATTCAAAGCATGTCCAAGCCAATCTTACTGATTGCCGGAGGGGATGGCAAAAGTCAAAATTTTAAGCCATTAATAGGCCCATCTAAGGATAAAGTAAAAAATATTTCTTTGATTGGTAAAGATGCAAAAATAATACAAGAAGTATTTAACGGTGGGGCCATTCCGACAAGTATTGAAAAAAATCTTGAATCAGCAATTATCAAATCATTTGAGCTTGCTAAAGCGGGAGATGTAGTTCTTCTCTCTCCAGCATGTGCAAGTACCGATATGTTTAAAAATTACGTACATCGCGGGGAAGTTTTTAAGGATTGCGTGAGTAAGTTAAAAAATAAATCATGATCGATAAATTTTCTAATAAATCGACAATAGATAAACCTTCTTTTGATCAAGGCCTTTTCTGGGTTTCATTAATTTTAATTGCAATTGGCCTGATTATGGTTTATTCATCCTCAATTTCTTTTGCTGAATCTAGCAAATTAACTAAACATCAAAATTACTTTTTTTTATTAAGACAATCAATTTATATTTCATTGGGATTTGTTGTCGGATTTATTATTTTCCAAATTCCTATTCGCTGGTGGCAAAAGATGTCGCCTTATTTATTTATGGCAGGCATGGTCTCACTTATTCTTGTTCTCATTCCAGGTATTGGTCATGTTGTGAATGGAAGTAGGCGTTGGATTTCATTATTTGTATTTAATATGCAGCCCTCGGAATTTATGAAATTATTTACTGCTATGTACGCTTCAGATTATGTTTTAAGAAAATCAAAAGAAATTGGGAGTTTTCTAAAAGGGTTTCTTCCAATGGCAGCAGTGATTATGTTATTAGGAGCATTGTTATTGCTTGAACCAGATTTCGGTGCATTTGCTGTAATCTTAGTCATTGCAATGTGTACCTTAATTTTAGGTGGCATAGACAAAAAAATACTGATGGGCCTTTCCATTGTTGCACCTATTGGTATGGCAGCCTTAATTTATAGCTCTGACTATAGATACCAAAGATTAGTAGGTTTTTTTAATCCATGGGCTGATCCATATGGAAAAGGTTACCAGCTATCTCACGCTCTTATAGCTTTTGGTCGTGGCGAATTTTTTGGGGTAGGGTTAGGTGGTAGTGTCGAAAAATTACTTTATTTGCCCGAAGCACACACTGATTTTATTTTGGCTGTATTAGCTGAAGAATTTGGTTTCTTTGGTGTGCTTATTGTCATTGGATTATTCTCATGGCTTGTAATTAGAGCTTTTGGTATTGCTAAAGAAGCTATTATTAATGAGAGTTATTACTCAGCTCTGTTATCTCAAGGTATTGGCATTTGGTTTGGTACGCAAGGCATTATTAACATGGGTGTCAACATGGGGCTTCTTCCTACAAAAGGGTTAACCTTGCCACTCCTTTCTTACGGTGGTAGTGGTATTTTGGCCAATATGATTGCGCTTGCGATATTACTCAGAATTGATTGGGAAAATCGAAGAGGCTTAAGAGGAATTTAACTTAGTGAAACCCAATAAAAAAATATTGATTATCGCAGGAGGAACCGGAGGACATATCTATCCAGGAATTGCGATTGCCGATTATTTAAAAGCTAAAGGATACTCAATCACTTGGCTTGGAACTTCTCATGGCATGGAAAACAAGTTAATCGATAAAAAGCCTTATCAAAAAGCCATGATTGATATTAAAGGCGTCAGAGGCAAAGGCCTGTTAAATTGGTTAAAGCTTCCATTTATGCTTTTGATTGCGTTAATACAATGTGCAAAAGTAATTGAAAAAGAAAAACCGGATGTGGTCATTGCTATGGGGGGCTATGTTTCATTTCCGGGTGGTCTTATGTCGAGGCTTATGGGTAAGCCACTCATTGTGCATGAACAAAATTCTATCCCAGGCCTAACTAATAGATTATTAGCAATAATCGCAACAAAAATATATTCCGCGTTTCCAATTAAACTGATGCGTGCCTCTCAAAAAATTGGCAACCCAGTGAGAGATAATATTAGGCAAATTAAACCGCCAGCCCAGAGATTTAAAAATAGAAAAGGCCCTTTGAGACTTCTTGTTGTGGGCGGTAGTTTAGGAGCTAAATTTTTTAACGATACGATTCCTTTAAGTGTTAAACAACTCAGCCCTAAGAATAGACCGGCGATTATTCATCAATCTGGTGAGAAGCACTTTGAAGAATTAAAAGCAAGTTATAAGGAAAGTGGAATTAAAGCCGATTGCAGGGCTTATTTGGATCACATTGAAAAATTATATGAATGGGCAGACCTTGTCATAGCTAGAGCTGGCGCACTCACGGTCTCTGAATTTTCGGCAGCAGGAATTCCTAGTATATTAGTGCCATTCCCTTTTGCAGTAGATAACCATCAGTTTTATAACGCAAAATACTTAAGTGATAAGAAGGCTGCACGACTTATAATTCAGGAGGAGCTCACAACCGAATCATTGAGAAGCATACTTCGAAGTATGACAAGAAATGAATGCTTAAAAATGGCAAAAGCTGCATTGGAAAATAAAGCAACCAAACCTGAAGAAGTTATTTATAAAGCCTGCGAGCGACTAATTAACAAATGAAACACAATATCAATCGAATTCATTTTGTAGGTATAGGCGGCTCAGGAATGAGTGGCATTGCAGAAGTGATGCACAATCTAGGCTATTTTGTTTCCGGCTCCGATATTCAGGAGTCACTAGTAACCTCAAGATTAAAAGAGATCGGTATAAAGATTTTTATTAATCATGCAGCAGACAACATTAAAGATGTTGATGTTTTAGTGATTTCTTCTGCAATCGATCAAGATAATCCAGAGTTAAAAGCTGCTATTACAAATAAAATACCAATTATGCCTAGGGCAGAAATGCTTTCAGAATTAATGCGCTTTAAAAAAGGTATTGCAGTAGCCGGTACTCATGGCAAAACAACCACCACGAGTTTAATCGCTTCCATTTTGGCCGAAGCTTCAATGGATCCTACTTATGTAATTGGCGGAAGACTTTCTTCCTTGAATGCAAATGCAAAATTAGGAAATGGTGAGTATATCGTAGTGGAGGCTGATGAGTCAGACGCATCATTTTTACATTTGACACCTGTATATTCTATCGTGACAAATATTGATCAAGATCATATGGAAACATATGACAATGATTTTGAAAAACTTAAAAAAACATATATAGAATTCATACATCGATTACCTTTTTATGGCGTGGTAATTGTGTGTATTGATGATCCGGTTATCAAATCTATTCTTCCTGAAATTTCTAGACCTATCATAACTTATGGTTTATCAAATGATGCAGATGTGCATGCTGAAGAAGTTTTAGCAGATGCAGGTAAAATGCATTTTAAAGTGACGATTAAACACACTGATGTTGTTAAAAAAGCAATGACTTTAAATCTACCGGGCAAGCATTATGTTAGAAATGCATTGGCAGCAATAGCACTTGCAGATGAGCTCGAGATACCGATTTCAAAAACAATCGATGCATTAAAGCATTTTAAAGGTGTAGGCCGAAGATTCGAGACTTATAAAGATTTAATATTTGATAAAAAATCTTTTACTCTTGTTGATGATTATGGGCATCACCCGGTCGAAATTGAAGCAGTCCTTGACGCGGCGCGAGATGCATATCCAGGTAAATCGATCTATCTTGTTTTTCAGCCTCATCGCTACACCAGAACGAGAGATTGTTTTGATGAGTTTGTAAGGGTGCTTCAAAAAGCAGATAAAACACTTCTCACTGATATTTATTCGGCTGGCGAAAAAGTAATTCCAGGGGTAAGTTCCATAGCGATCATGGATAGTATGAATAAAATTATGAAAAAAGTTTCTTTTGAAAAAGATATTGCAGACTTAGCTAAAACAGCGCTTCAACATATTGAACAAGATTCCATCTTAATTGTGATGGGCGCAGGCTCAATAGGAAGAGTGACGAAAGATATATTGAATATTGTGAAGTCATGACGAATGCAATGATATTAAAAAATGTGCCATTAACCAAATACAACAGTTGGCGGGTAGGCGGTGCTGCCGATGCTTTGTTTACACCTAAAAATTTAGAAGATTTAAAAAATTTCTTAAAAGATGAACACTATTTAAAGCCGCTCACTTTTATTGGATTGGGATCAAATATTTTAGTGAGAGATGGAGGTATCCGGGGAACGGTTATTGTAATGCATGCAGCTTTAAATGAAATTCAAATGACTGATAAGGGTGTGTATGCAGAAGCAGGTAATACCTGCGCAAAAATTGCAAAAACTCTTGCTAGAGAGCATTACGTTGGCGGAGAATTTTTTGCTGGTATTCCAGGCACAGTCGGAGGAGCCTTGGCGATGAATGCCGGATGCTACGGTTCTGAAACATGGAATTATGTGACCCAGATAAATATGATTGATGATAATGGCAATATAGTTACAAGATTAAGAGATGAATTTAAAATTTCTTACCGAGAAGTAATTAAGCCAAATTCAAAAGAGTGGTTTGTAGGTGCCTGGTTTAATTTTAAAAAAGATATGGCAGGCGACCCAGAAAGTAAGATCAAGGAATATCTTAACCATAGGAAAAACACTCAACCCCTTAATTGGCCAACAGCAGGCTCTACATTTAGAAATCCAAAAGATACTTTTGCAGCAAAACTCATTGAAGACTGCGGATTAAAAGGTTTTAGAGTTGGCAACGCTGAAGTTTCAGATAAACATGCCAATTTTATTATTAATTTAGGTAATGCGTCTGCAAAAGACATTGAAAATATTATTGACTATGTTGAATGCGAAGTCTTTAAAAGAAAAGGTATTAAGCTCGAAAGGGAAATTAAAATTTTAGGGGACTTTCTAGGTTGATGAATGAATTTGGAAAAGTTGCCGTACTTATGGGTGGAGACTCTAATGAGAGAGCTGTTTCACTTCTCAGTGGCGATGCTGTATTTCGTGCTTTAAGCCGATTAGGCATTGATGCTGAAGCTTTTGATCCTTCAGTTAGAGATATTGAAGATATCAAAAGTTACGACAGAGTTTTTATAGCCTTACACGGAAGAGGCGGTGAAGACGGATCTATGCAAGCTTTTTTAAAGTCGAAAAATGTTGCATATACCGGAAGCGATTCCTTAAGTTCTGCCATTGGAATGGACAAACTTAAAACGAAATTATTATGGCGTTCATTAAACATTTCAACACCAGATTTTCTCCAGGTAACTGAGAAAACCTTATATGCGGAAATCGTTCATTCAATTGGGGCACCATTTTTTATTAAACCATCTAATGAAGGTTCAAGTATAGGTATTGATAAGATAAAAAACGAAGAACAATATAAAGAAGCTTTTTTAAAAACATCGAGGATTGATACAAATGTAATTGTTGAGAAATTTGTGGACGGCGAAGAATATACAGTGGCTATTGTCGATGGTCAAACCCTTCCAGTCATTAAGATTAAGCCAAGCAATGAGTTTTATGATTATGAAGCAAAATATCTTAAAGATGACACGCAATATATTTGCCCTTCAGGGATAGAAAAAAATAAAGAAGCTTTAATAGCTCAAGAAGCTTTGGCGGCCTTCAACTCAATTGGGTGCTCTAGCTGGGGTCGTGTTGATTTTATGATGGATAAAAAAAGTGATCACTATTTTATAGAAGTGAATACGTCTCCTGGAATGACTAATCATAGTTTAGTTCCTATGGCTGCGAAGGAGATGGGTATAGATTTTGATCAATTAGTTTTGAAGATATTAAAAACCGCACATGTTAAATAACTATTTAAAAATTTATTGGTTAGGCAATTTAGTTTTTTTACTTAATATTATTTTGATACTTTTTTTAATTAGTTACCAATTTATGCATTTTGCTAAATTTCCAATTAGAGAAATTAAGGTAGTAGGCCAATATCAGCACCTTGATGAAGATCAGGTAAGTATGATTTCAGACCGCTTTGTAAAAGGTAATTTTTTCTCACTAGATTTATATAGCACCAAAGAGGCATTTACAAAATTACCTTGGATAAGAAACGTAAGCTTAAAAAGAGTCTGGCCTGATCGATTGGAAGTGTTTGTCGAGGAGCATCAAGTTATAGGAAGGTGGGGAGCCATTGCCTTAGTGAATGAGAATGGTGAAATTTTTCATGGAGCATCTGATGAAGACCTCCCTTTATTTTTTGGACCAGAAGGTACCGAGAACTATATAGCACTGGAGTATAAAAAAATGCAAAGTATTTTAGATAAAAAACATTTAAAAATTGCGCAAGTCTCTCTATCTTCTCGGTACACTTGGGACATTAGAACCACTAATAATATGAAAATAATTTTAAGTAAAGATAATGTCGAAGAAAGTCTATCTCGCTTTATGGCTCAGTACGACAATATTTTGGCTTCAGTTAAGCGAATTGGCTCTGCCGACTTAAGATATCCAAA
>Ga0208595_1000689_pt1 | contig 11970 bp, 9 predicted proteins | sample LakMenEpi28Jun11_FD_150742 | JGI IMG/M metagenome (GOLD analysis project Ga0208595, IMG submission 150742) | Freshwater microbial communities from Lake Mendota, WI - 28JUN2011 deep hole epilimnion (SPAdes) | ecosystem: Environmental > Aquatic > Freshwater > Lake > Epilimnion/Euphotic zone ...
GGGCGTCGCGCCGATGATCTTCCAGCCGCTAGCCCAACCCTCGGTGGCGAGATTGCCTTCAAGTTGCACGACACCTACGGCTTCCCAATTGATTTGACGGTTGAGCTCGCCGCTGAGCGCGGTGTCGCCGTTGACCGTGCCGGCTTTGAGAGCGCCCTTGCCGAGCAGCGTGAACGCAGTCGCGGCGGTAAGAAGGCCGCCCTTGCGGAGATCGCCGTGACCATCGCCCTCTATGAAGAGATCCTCCGGCGTGTAGGGGAGACGGAGTTCGTCGGCTACGAACAGCTCGACGCTGAGAGTACGATCGTGGGGCTCCTTCGTGACGGCGCCGAAGTTACCTCGTTGGCGTCAGGCGACGAAGGGCAACTGATCGTTGGTCGCACCCCGTTCTATTCGGAGCGCGGCGGACAGGTTGGCGATGCGGGGCAGATCCTTGACGCGCGCGGGAAAATCCTCGCCGAGGTGAGCGATACGCAACGCCCAGTTGGCGCGCTCACCGTTCATACCGTTCGCGCCGCGGCACCCCTCAAGGTGGGAGATGCCGTCGCCATGCGCGTCGAGCCGGTGCGTCGCGCCGCCACGATGCGCAACCACACGGCGACACACGTCCTTCACCGAGCAATCCGAATCGTTGCTGGGGCAGATGCGAAGCAGCGCGGCTCGCTCGTGCACCCCGACTACCTGCGCTTTGACTACCCCCTGGAGCGCTCACTCACGCGCGATGAGCGCGATCAGACGGAGGCCGAGGTGCGTCGTGCGATTCGCGAGGATATGGCGGTCGTTGTGGCACAGATGAGCATGGGCGATGCGGTCAAGGCTGGTGCCGACGCCTTCTTCGATGAGAAGTACGGCGAAACTGTGCGCACCGTGCGCATGGAGGAGTACTCACACGAGCTCTGTGGCGGCACCCACTGTCGCGCCACCGGTCAGATCGGGAGCTTCGTGATTACCAGCGAACGCAGCATCGGCTCTGGCCTCCGCCGTATTGAGGCACTTACGGGAGCCGCCGCCGACGAATACCTCCGACAGCAGTCGCGCACCCTCGAGGCGAGCGCCGAGGCGGCAGGCGCCCAAGATGCCCACACGGTGCCACAGCGCATCGCCGCACTGCAGGCGGAACTCAAAGAGGCGAAGCGTCGCGCCAAGGCTGGCGGCTCAGCCCGGATTGACCTTGCCGCTCTCGCAGCACAGGCGACGAAGCAGGGTGAGATCTCGATTCTCGTTGCGATGCTTGATGTTGAAGACGACGAGGCCTTGAAAGAGGCCGCCAAGCAGCTCCGCAAGAAGATGGGTGCTGGTGTCCTTGCACTCGTGCGACCTGCGGAAAGTCCGGAGATCTTCGTCTCTGTTGAGGGGAGTACCGAGCACGACGCTGGCGCACTCGCCGCAGCAGCAGCGACAGCACTCGGCGGTCGCGGAGGTGGGCGACCGGCGATGGGGCAGGGTCGCGGCGCCGTTGGCAGCAGCGCGGATGAGGCGACCAACGCACTTGCGAAGAAACTTGGCGTTGCGGTGACTCGTTCGTGAGCGGTACGCCGCGCCGCGCCCTCGGCATCGACCTCGGCGATCGGCGCATCGGTCTCGCCCTTCGTGAAGACTCCTCGTCACCACGTGGGCTCCCAACCATGATGCGTCTCGCCACCGCAGCAGCAGATAGCGAACGACTACGCACGATCGCCGCCGAGGGACGCGTGACGGAACTGGTGGTCGGCCTGCCGCTCCACAGCGATGGGAGCGTGGGCACACAAGCGACCGCAACGTTGCGTTGGGCGAGCGAGGTAGCCAGTGCGCTGCAGTTGCCAATCACCTTTGTTGACGAGCGCTACTCGTCGCAACGCGCCGAGGAGTCACTCGGCCGTGCGGCCCGAGGGAGCAACGGTGGCGCACCCGGCCCAGCTCGACGTGAGGCCCGTCGTGCCGCTGTCGATCGTGAAGCGGCGCGACTCATTCTTGAAGATGCCCTGAATCCAGCGCTTCTCATCGATCCGACAACACTTGCCGTTCACGTACGCGAGTCCGCAACATGAGTCGCAGCACACTGCTCCGCCTCGTTGCAGGCGTTCTGATCGCTGTGGTGCTCTTCCGCGTTGCCGCGCCTCCTCTGATCGGCGACACGCTGGTCACCGCTGGCGTGCGCTCGCCAGGGATCGCCACGCTGCCGATCATCAGCGACATCATTCAAGAGCGCCTCGGCACTCGCACGACTGAACCGGCTGGTACTGACACCACGCTGGTGACGGTGGAGATTGCCGCGGGAACGGGGACCGCCGCCATCGCCAGCCAACTGCGCGATGCTGGGCTGATTGCCGACGAGATCGGCTTTATCTACGCGGTGCGCGCCGCAAACCTCGACGGCAAGTTGCAGGCCGGCACCTTTAAGGTTTCTGCCTCCATGACCCCCACCGAGGTTGCGACTGCACTGACTGATCCGTATCGCGAGCCAACGATCGGCGTAGACATTCGTGCCGGGCTGCGGATTGAGCAAATCGTTGCGAAGTTGACCACGCTTGAACTGCCATTTGAGCCAGCTGATGTGCTGACGATCTTGCGCAAGCCGAGCGCCGAACTGATCGCTGACTATCCGTGGCTTGATCTACCGAAGGGGGGAACGCTTGAGGGTCGGCTCGGCTCTGGCTCCCTCAGTGTGCCTGTCTCGGCAACCGCAGAGTCGTTCGTACGCATCCTGCTTGATCGATTTGAGGAGCAGGTGCCCGAGCAGTATCGCGGAAGCTCCGGTGGCTACTCGTTCAATCAGATCCTGACGCTCGCCTCTATTGTTGAGAAGGAGGCCGCCCTCGATGATGAGCGGCCGCGTATGGCCGGCGTGTATACCTATCGACTGCAGCTCGGCCAGGGGCTCTTCGCCGATCCCACCATCATTTGGGTTGCCGATTCTGCGGCGCTTCGCAAACTTAAGTTGTCAAAGTGGGCCAGCTACGAGTTCTGGAAGTTCCCAGCAAAGCCGTATTCCGGTCTGATTCCGCCGCGTGTGCCTGCCGACCTCGTACCGTGGAACACCTTCGTTCGTGGCGGCATCCCACCAGCGCCGCTCTGCTCGCCATCACTCGCATCGATCATTGCGGCACGCGAACCCGACTCCAGCCGCAAAGAGCTCTACTTCGTACTGATCCCAGGAAGCGGTGGTCGCCACGATTTCAGCAAAACTCTCGCGGAGCATGAGGCGAAGGCTCGAGCGTACGGATGGAAGTGATGCGGGCGCGCACAGCACTACCCGAGCCTGAAGAGTTCGCTTCCGCGCCAACCGCAGGTGATCTTGAGCGATGGCGCGCGGCCGATCATGCGGCGCGACCGAATCGACTCGCCGCTCTCCGCGCACGTGCTGCAGAGGAGCGTCTCGACGCGCTGCTGCTCACCTCGCACGCTGACGCCCGCTACTTCTCGGGGATGGAGTTCGGGCCAAACGAGGAGCCGGTGGCCGGTTCCAGCGGCTGGCTCTTGGTCAGCGGCGACGATTTGGCCGTGCTCGTGGATTCACGCTACACCGTGCAAGCGCGCCGCGAAGCGCCACTGGCGACGGCACTCGACTATGGAAGCGATGCGGGTGAAACCATTGGCCGCTGGCTGGTGGCGCACGGCGTTCGACGCTGTGGGCTCGATCCACAGGCGGTGCGACATGCCGTATGGGAGCGCATCGCAGCGACCGCCGCAGGCGTAGAGCTGGTTCCCGTGAAGGGGTTTGGCGGCGCTCAGCGTGCGCGCAAGGAGCCAGCCGAGATCGAACGAATCACCGCCGCCTGCGCTGTCGCCGACCGTGCACTTGCCCGACTCTTGCCGCAGATTCGCCCTGGCGTGACCGAGGCGGCGCTGGCGTGGTCCCTTGAGCGGGGCATGCGCGAGGACGGGGCCGAGGCGCTCGCCTTCGATGTGGCCGCCCTGGCTGGCGGCAACGCCGCGCTGCCGCATGGAAGTCCGAGCGCACGCGAACTGGTGCGCGGCGAGGTGATCCTCTTTGACTTCGGCGCGCAGGTCGCCGGCTATCGCAGTGACATGACCCGAACCCTCTTCGTGGGAGCTGCGAGTGATGCGCACCTAGCGCTCTACGAGCAGGTGCATCGCGGTCAGGCGGCAACATTTGACCTTCTGCGACGCTCCATCACCGGACCTAGCACCACGATGCCCTCTGGTCGCAGCTGCGATGAAGAGACGCGACGAGCGATGGGCTCTGGAGCCGGCATCTACGATCACGGTCTCGGCCATGGCATTGGGCTGCAGACGCATGAGGCACCGAGCCTCTCGCGCGCTGCGAGTACGGAGCCGCTCCCATCGCCAACGGTCTTTAGCGTTGAACCTGGGATCTACCTTGAGGATCAGATCGGGATTCGCATTGAAGACCTCGTCGCCGTTGATGCCACGAAGGGAACGCTCGAACTGCTCACACGCTTCCCGTCGGACCCCATAATCGTCGGCTGACGGCTAGAATGCCCCAGATGCACACGTCGCCGCAGCGTACGGCCCAGTAGAGGAGAGCCCAACATGATCTCGACCGGTGAACTGAAGAAGGGTGTTGTCATTGAGCTCGAGGGCGACCTCTGGCAGATCCTTGACTATCACCACATCAAGATGGGGCGTGGCTCTGCGCAGGTGCGCATCAAGTTCCGCAACGTGCGCAAGCAGTCCATCGTCGAGAAGACCTTCCAGGCAGGCGAGAAGTTCCCTCGCGCCACGATGGAGCGCCGCACCGCACAGTTCCTCTTCTCTGAGGGCGACGACTACACCTTTATGGATACAGAGACCTACGATCAGTTCGTGATCACCGCTGAGCAGCTTGGTGACGCCAAGAACTACATCAAGGACAGCCTGCAGCTTGACCGCGTCAGCTACGAGGGCGAGACGCTCGGCGTTGAACTGCCGATCAACCTTGACCTGACCGTGACTGAGACTGACCCAGGATTCGCTGGCGATACGGCGACCGGCACGCGCAAGCCGGCGACCCTCGAGACTGGCCTGGTCGTCCAGGTACCGCTCTTCGTTAGCGTGGGTGATGTCATTCGCGTTGATACACGAACGGGCGAGTACCAGACGCGCGTCTGAACCCGTTTGACGCCCCCGTCGAGGCGCTCAGCGTCTCTGACGTTGCCGCTCGCATCAAGGAGCGCATCAGCGCCGATCCGTCGTTAGCCGATTGCGTCGTTGCTGGCGAGGTGCAGAGCGCCATGCGTAGCTCTGCCGGGCATGAGTACCTCACGCTGCGAGATGAGGAGGCGACGCTTGATGTGGTGCGCTTCCGTGGAGCAATTCGCCCCGGCGAAGAGACGCCTGCCGTCGGAGAGATCGTCGTTGTCCGCGGCCGCATTGATCTGTATAGCCCGCGAAGCCGTTACCAACTCGTCGCCACAAGCGTGGAGCGAGCGGGTGGGATGGGTCTCCTCTCGCGAGAACTGGAGGCACTGAAGCGCCAACTGCAGGCGGAGGGTCTCTTCGACGTGGCACGCAAGCGGCCGATTCCACATGCACCTCGCGGCATTGGTTTGATCACCTCAACCTCTGGGGCGGTGCTGCACGACGTGTTGCGGGTGCTGCGCCGTGAGGCGCCACTTGCACGCCTCGTTGTTGTACATACCGCGGTGCAAGGCGCCGGCGCCCCTGAAGAGATCGCCAAGGCGATCGCACGAATCGATGCCTGCGCGGTGAAGGAGCGACGGAGCGGTCGCCCCGACGCCATCAGCGTGCTCCTGCTGGCGCGTGGCGGTGGCTCGAGTGACGACCTCGGTGCGTTCAATGTTGAGGGGGTGCTGCGTGCCATCGCCGCCTCTGCCACCCCAATCATCTCTGCGGTCGGACACGAATCGGATGTCACCCTTGCCGATCTCGTCGCGGATCTGCGCGCGGGCACTCCGAGCATCGGTGCCGCGGCACTCTCGAGCGATCTGCTGCAGTCACGGCATGACGTTGCGCGCCTTCGAGATCGCGGCGGTCGCGCATTGACGTTCGTCGTTGACCGTGCCGAACGCCGATTCGAGGAGGCGGCGCGCGCCCTTGATGATGTTGGTCCGTTTGACCGCATTGAGCGGGCTGGGGAGCGCGTTGCGCAGCTCTCCGATGACCTGGCGCGCGCAGCCCTCGCACGCCTGCAGGGGGCGACGGTCGCTCTCGGGCAGTTGGACCTGCTTCTCGGTGCCCTCTCGCCCCAGCGTGTTCTCGCACGGGGCTACGCGATTGTGGCGGGGGATGGGGGAAGGGCGGTACGCTCTTGGCGAGATGCCCCTGTTGGGACGTCGCTACAGATCCGCCTGGCGCAGGGTGCCGTTCGGGCAACCGTGACAGAGCGAGCGAAGGGGGTGACGGATGGCGAAGCGTAAGGTCACCCCAGCACGCGGCAAGCGTCACGCAGAGACCGGCGGGGAGCTTCCAGCAACATTCGAGGCGACCGTTGCGGAACTTCGCTCCATCGTTGATGATCTCGAGACTCAGGATGCAGATCTTGAGGCAGCCGTTGAACAGTACGAACGGGGTGTCGCGCTGCAGAAGCATGCCGAGGCGCAGCTGAAGGCCGCTCGACTGCGGGTGGAAGAGTTGCTCCCGGATGGATCTACGGCACTGACCGACGACGAAGAGGAGGACGAGGATGCCTGACGAAGGAGTCGCACTGCGCGCCGTTGGCGCCGATTCGCTACTCGCTCGTCTCGACGGCCCAGCCGGGCTCAAGGCGCTTACGAGCGCTGAGCTTGATCAGATTGCAGAGCAGCTGCGCACCGCCATCATCGCCACCACTGCTGTAACGGGCGGACACCTCGGACCGAGCCTCGGCGTTGTCGAGCTAACGGTCGCCCTGCATCGCGTGATGAACTCGCCGGTCGACCGCATCGTCTTTGATACTGGGCACCAGGCGTATCCGCACAAGTTGCTCACCGGTCGACTTGCCCGATTCGGCACGCTCCGCCAACTCGGTGGTATCGGCGGCTTCCCGCGCCGCACTGAGTCACCCCACGACGTGTTCGACGGTGGGCACGCTGGAACCGGCATCTCCATCGGTCAGGGTCTCGCGCTGGCGCGTGACGTGCGTGGCAGCAGCGAAAAGGTCGCCGTCGTTGTTGGTGATGCGGCACTCATGAGCGGCCTGAGCCTGGAAGCGCTCAACGACATCGGCCATCGCGGCACGCCGCTGCTCATCGTTCTGAACGATAACGAGATGTCCATCTCGCCAACCGTCGGCGCGATCTCCACCTATCTCTCCAAGGTGAAGCTCTCCGGACGCTGGCGCGAAAGCAAGAGTTGGTACGACCGCACCATCTCTCGTGTGCCGCTTATCGGGAATCAGCTTGCAACATGGTCAAAGCGCCTGCGTCGCTCGGTGGTGGCGTTTGTCCAAGAGCCAGGGCGTCTGTTTGAGGATCTTGGCATCACCTATGTGGGCGTTCTCGATGGGCACAATCGCGCACAGCTCGAAGAGGCATTTGCGAAGGCATTCACGATGAGCGGCCCTGTGATTGTGCACGTGCGCACCCAGAAGGGTCGCGGCTATCGCCCAGCAGAGGCCGATCCAATTACCTTCCACGGCGCGGCACTCCCAAAGATGGAGGTTGGTGCTACCGACAGCTACGGCAAGGCGGGTGCAGATCCGATCGCAACGCCAGCCAAAGTGCCGAACTACACCGCTTTCTTCGCCGCCGAAGTGGTCGCCGCTGCTGCGACCGACCAACGCATCGTTGCGCTCACCGCAGGTATGCCAACGGGGACTGGGCTCGATAAGTTCGCCGCTGCCTATCCAGATCGCTTCTACGACGTCGGCATTGCCGAGCAGCATGCGATGGCTGCGGCGACGGGAATCGCCATGGGTGGCGGTCGGCCAGTGGTCGCAATCTATTCAACATTCCTGCAGCGCGCGTGGGACCAGATTGTTCATGACGTCTGTCAGAACGATCAGCCGGTGCTCATCGGGGTCGACCGTGCCGGCTTGGTTGGCGAAGATGGCACCAGCCATCAGGGGATGTTCATGCTCACGGCCCAGCGACAGATCCCACGACTGCTGATCGCCTCGCCGAAAGATGAGCAGCAGCTGCGCTCGCTTGTTCGCACCGCGCTCTCACAGGATCACCCCTTCGCTCTGCACTACCCACGCGACAGCGTGGTCGGTGTTCCAGAGGTAGCGCCAGCGATCCTCCCCGTCGGTGTTTCCGAAGTGCTTGAAGAGGGGAACCAGATCGCGATCTTGGCCTTTGGGCCGATCATTCAGCGGGTGGCCCCGATCGCTGCGCGTCTGCGCGCCGAGGGAATCTCTGTCGCTCTGGTCAATGCCATCTGGGCAAACCCTCTCGATCACGCGATGGTGCAGCGCTACGGCGAGACAGTCGACCTCATCGTGACGCTCGAGGAGAGCGTTGAGGCTGGTGGCTTCGGTGGTGCCGTTGTGGAGTCGCTGGCGGCGCACGAAGCGGCCACCGGCCGCCGGGTCAAGGCCTCCATCGCCACGATCGGGATCCCGGCCGGCAGCTTCGTTGACCATGGCAGCGTCTCAGATCTCCGCACGCTGATCGGCCTTGATGAGGCTGGGATCGAGCGCCGAATCCGAGCCGCCTGGAGCGCACGCAAGCAGTAAATCCTTCTACTCGCTGCGCCGAGCTACCCCGTGCGGGGAACGCGAACGCTGATTCCCATGTGCGATGATGTAGGCATGCGCCGCTTCGGTTTTGTCTACAACCCGACCAATGACCTTGCCCAAGAGGCGTGGGATGAGGCCGCTGGTTGGTGTGCCGCCAACGGCGTTGAGTGCTGGGGGCATGCTGCTGAAGATGTTGCCGCCGTGCGGTCAGCGCTCCCCGGCACTGAAGTGCTCATCTCATTCGGTGGCGATGGCACCTTCTTGCGCGCCGCCTCTGCAGTCGCCGGTACCGCCACCCCGCTCCTTGGCGTGAATCTGGGCAAGATCGGCTTCCTTGCGCGCGCCGAGGCATTTCAGATTGAGCCAACGCTCGACGCCCTTCATGCGAAGCGCTGGACCACCCAGCCACGCATGGCACTCCGCGCCACCATCCACCATGGCGACGGTCGTACCGAGCAACTGGACGCTCTCAACGATGTGGTGGTCGCCCGCGGTCGCCTGCCACGCGTCTTGCGACTTGATGTCGCCGTAGGGGAGAGTCACCTGGCAACCTACATCGCTGACGGCGTGATCGTCTCCTCGCCGACGGGCTCAACCGGCTACTCGTTCTCGGCAGGAGGGCCAATCCTTGAGCCAACGAGTCGTAATCTGATCGTGACGCCGATTGCCGCCTACCTCGCCACACTGCGCTCCGTCACTGTCTCGGCAACGCAGACGGTGACCTGCACGGTCGTACAGGGCGAAGATGCGGTGGTCTCTGTTGACGGGTGGATCGATTTGCCACTCAAGATTGGCGATCGTGTCTCCGTTACCGAAGCAGCGCAGCCAATCAACTTCGTCGAGCTGCAGGGCGCCGCCCCATTCTGGGATCTGGTCCGCCAGAAGGTCGACCTCCTCCCACGGTGAGTGCGCCGAAGGGTTCGCACATCCGCGAGCTTGGCGTGGCGGGCCTCGCAATCATTGACGCGGTACGCGTTGAATTCGGTCTTGGCCTCACGGTGCTCACCGGTGAGACTGGGGCAGGCAAATCACTCCTCGTTGACGCTCTCGCACTTGCGCGTGGGGGTCGCGGTGACTCAGGTGCGGTGCGCGCCGGATCTGACCGCCTTCGAGTTGATCTCCAGATCTCCGCGCAGGGTCGTGACCAGATCGCGGTTCGTGAGGTGTACGCAGAGGGGAGATCCGTTGCCCGCATTGACGACGAGCTCGTAACGATCGGTCGCCTCGCCGGCGAGATCGGCCCCCTCGTTGATATTCACGGCCAACACGACCAGCAGCGTCTCGGTGATCCAGCACGACAGCGCGAGCTGCTCGATCGCTGGTCAAAGGCTGAGGGGCATCGCGCAGAGGTTGCCAGCCTGATTCAGCAGCGCAGTGCTCTGCAGGAAGAGCTGCAAGCGCTCGGGGGTGACGACTCGCGGCGCCTCGCCCTTCTCGAGGTTGCGCGCACAGAGCGAGACGACCTCGAAGCCGCCGAGATTCGCGAAGGGGAAGAGGCTGAACTCAAAGAGGAGCTGCGCCGCGCCTCAAACAGCGAGCGCATCTCTGCCCTCCATGACGAGCTGCGCGAGGCGTTGAACGAGGATCGCAGCGGCTTGCGCGCTCGCGCGGCAGCAGCCGAACGAATCGCGCGAGAGTTGGCACGCCTTGATGGTGACGCCACCGCCCTGCAGGAGCGGGTGAGCGCACTCTCTATTGAGATCGATGATCTCGGCCGTGAGGCGGCGGCCCTCACACCATTCGCGGGCGGTACGCGCAGCTTGGGTGAACTTGAAGATCGTTTGGCGCTCCTCCTGGCGCTTCAGCGACGCTTCCGCACTGATGAGGCGGGACTCCTCGTCGCGTTAGCGAGCGCACGCGAAGAGGTGGTGCGTCTTGACGGTGCAGAGGAGCGCCGAAACGAGATCACGCAGCAGCTCTCGGCGCTCAACGCAGGCATCGGCGAGGCCGCTACGGCTCTACGAACTGTGCGCCGAGCAGGTGCTGCCACGCTGACCTCCGCGGTGAACGCGGCGCTGACGGCGCTCGATCTCCCCCCAACGTTTGCGATCCCACTGGCACCTCGCGGCGGCGGAGAGGGCGACCCACTCGTTGAGGGGCAGCCATGCGCCGTCGATCAGGGAGGTGGTGACGACGTGTCGTTCATGTTTGCCCCGAACGCAGGCGAACCGGCGGGGCCGCTCGCCAAGATTGCCTCAGGTGGTGAGCTCAGTCGCGTCTCACTCGCCATTGAAGAGGCACTCAGCGACGCAAGTGAGGCGCGTACTCTCGTCTTTGATGAGATTGATGCCGGACTCGGAGGGCGGGCAGGGGAGACTCTCGGCCGGAGCCTGCGCCGCATCTCTGCGCAGCATCAAGTTCTCTGTGTCACGCACCTGCCGCAGGTAGCGGCGCAAGCAGATATCCATCTGCGCGTCTCGAAGCGCGAGGTGGATGGTCGCACCCTGACCCAGGTGCAGCGCCTCACCGATGAAGAGCGAGTCACAGAGCTTGCCGCCATGCTGGCTGGCGAAGGGGCCGGCAGTGGTGCAACCGCCGCCGCTAACGAGCTCTTGGCCAACGCGCGTCGCGGCCGTTGATGCCCACGGCGTCACGGAACGAGATTGATCGCCTGATTGACTCCTGCATCCTCTATCTCGGAGTAGAGCGAAACCTCGCCCCGCGCACCCTTGCCGCCTACCGTGGGGACTATCAATCGTTTGCGGAGTCACTCGGCACGAGCGGTGCCTGGAAGAGCTCAGCTAAAGCGGCGCAGGAGTGGATCGCCCAACCTGGCAACGCTCTCTCCACGATGCGCCGGCGGGCTGCAGCCCTGCGCGTCCTCTACCGATTCGCTGAGGGTGAAGGGATCATCGCGCGCTCGATCAGTGACGAGATTGATCTGCCGCGATCACGCCGCACCCTGCCAACGGTGTTGGGCGTCGAAGAGGTTGAACGTCTGCTGACGGCGCTCGGGACTCCAGTTGACGAGAGTGACCTGGCGCGCGCAAATGCACATCGCAACCGCGCACTTGGCGAACTGCTCTACGGATCAGGTGGCCGCGTCAGTGAGATCGTCGATCTGGACTTGGACTCCGTGGACCTCGACGAAGGTTCAGTGCGGCTCTTCGGTAAGGGTCGACGAGAGCGCATCGTGCCAATTGGCGAGCCAGCGCTAGATGCGATCCAGGTCTACCTTGGCCACTGGCGTGCCGTCCATCAGCAGGCGTCGAGCCGGGCAAGTGGATCCACGCCCGAGCCGAAAGCGCTCCTCGTATCACGCGGTGGCGTGCGGCTTCGGCGGGAGTCAGCCTGGTCGGCGATTCGCACGGCGGCCGTCGCGGCAAACCTTGGGCGCGAGATCCATCCCCATACGCTGCGCCACTCGTTTGCAACACACCTCCTCGACGGTGGCGCCGACCTGCGCGTGG
>Ga0208595_1000691_pt1 | contig 11965 bp, 10 predicted proteins | sample LakMenEpi28Jun11_FD_150742 | JGI IMG/M metagenome (GOLD analysis project Ga0208595, IMG submission 150742) | Freshwater microbial communities from Lake Mendota, WI - 28JUN2011 deep hole epilimnion (SPAdes) | ecosystem: Environmental > Aquatic > Freshwater > Lake > Epilimnion/Euphotic zone ...
CCGCTGTCAATGTATCTCCCGCCATATTGATGGGATCGGTCAAGGGCATCGTCGAAACGAGGCGCGCGCATTATGTCGCAGCTAGCCAGCCGCATTTCTCCGTGCAGTTATCGGATGCCGAGTATATGCGGTTTATGGCCTTCGTTGAAAAATGGCGCAATCTGCCTGGCAAAAGTTACCATTTGGGGCGACGCAATTGCGCGCATTTTGCGATGGAGGCTGCGGCGTTGCTTGGCCTGAGCGTGAACCGACAAAGCCGCTATTTCAAAAAGCCAAAGACGTTTCTGATCGAGGTCATGGGCCTGAACAAAGGCCTTAAGCCCTAAATTGCCTGAAATCCCTTGGCATAGATATGCCATGTGAAAATCGCTGCGGCCCCGCGATGTGGACGCCAGCGTTCGGCGATGACGCGGATTTCTTTTTCCGATGGCCGCACGTCCAGCTTTAGCAAACGCCCGACGCCCTCTTGCACCGCAAGGTCGCCCGCTGGCCAAATGTCGGTGCGGCCCTCGGCAAACAGCAAATATATCTCTGCTGACCAGCGGCCAATGCCCTTGACCTGCGTAAGATAGGCAATCGCCTCCTCATCATCATCGGGCAGGGCATCGAGCGTCAATGCGCCTGAAATCACAAGCTCCGCCAGGGACCGCGCATAGCCTTGTTTCTGCCGACTAAGGCCGCAGGCCCGCAACGAATCGAAATTCTGCGCCAGCAACTGTTCCGGCGGGCATCCCGCGCCCAGTTGGGCCTCCAGCTTTTTCCAGACCGATGCTGCCGCCGCGACGCTGACCTGTTGTCCGACAATCGTGCGCAGCAAGGTGGCGTATCCCCGCTGACTTATCCGTTCGTCAGGATAGCCTGTGACCATGATGGCCTCAGCAATGCCGGGCTCAATCGCGGCCAGCATATCAAGCGCGGCATGCAGTTTTTTCGTCGGAATGCCCATGCGGCTTATGCGCCGCGGCGGACGGTAGCTGCGTATAAGGCGATGGCTGCGGCGTTGGACACGTTGAGCGACTCCATCTGTGCGCTGATCGGCAATTTCGCCAATTGGTCGCAATGCTCCTCAATATTGCGCCGCATGCCGTCGCCTTCCGCGCCCAGCACCAGTGCATTGCGTCCCGGTGTCAGCGCCTGATCCAGCGTCACCTCTGCATGGCCGGAAAGGCCGATTCGCCAATATCCAGCCTCTGCAATCTCCTCCAGCGCACGCGCCAGATTAACCACCCGCACCCAAGGCGTAATTTCCAGCCCGCCCGACGCGGCTTTTGCCAATGCGCCCGATTCGGGAGGCGCGTGCCGGTCTTGAGTCACAACAGCCACCGCATCAAAGGCTGCCGCTGTCCGGAATATCGCGCCGACATTGTGCGGATCGGTGACTTGGTCGAGGACCAGCAACGGTCGGTTATCGTCATTCGGCAACGCGAGTGCATCGGTCAGCCAAACCTCCTCCAGCGGCGCAACCTCAAGCACTAGCCCCTGATGCGGCGCGTCTTTCGGCACGAAACGCGCCAGATCATTCACTTCGGCATATTGCACCGTCAGGCCGTTAGGCACGACAATCTTGCCGATTTCCTCCCGCGTGCCCCACAAATTGATAAAGCGGCGTTCGGGATTGTCGAGCGCGGCATAAACGGCGTGGCGTCCGTAAAATTTGGGATTGCCACTGGTAACGGCGGCGCCACGGCGTCGGTGGCTCTTATGTGAAGACATTATATCTACCTGTGCATGAAAAAGAGAAGCTTCTGATGCCCTTTCCCACTTGAGGCATTGACAGGCAAGGGCCGTTTCGCCATTGCGCTGCTTCTTCCGCGGGACCGGCCCTCATGCAAACACATGATGCCCCGCACGAAGATGTGGACAGGTGGCCGAGTGGTTAAAGGCAGCAGACTGTAAATCTGCCCGGTTTTCCGTACGCTGGTTCGAATCCAGCCCTGTCCACCAATTACTCGTTGCCGAGATTTGTTGCATTCGCTGCGGCCACGAATATGTCTTTTCGCTATCGCTATCTTTCTTCGCTTTTGATCCCGACATATAATTAGCGTCGAACCAATTTGAACTAACTATTTGTTTACGAATGGCTTTCTGGCAAACTTCGTATCTTCGTCCGGCATAGCCGCCCGACTTTGCCGTTGCGGATAGTTAGACTTTGGGCGTATTTCGCGATGCGTCTGTGTTCGACTTAACTCGGGGGTGCAGATGGATGCTGGCTGCATTATTCTGACGTAGACATGGCAATTTAAGGGAGAAGGCAAAATGTCGGAAATCTATCCTGTTTCGGATGATTGGAAGAAAAAGGCGTTTGTCACGGCGGACGGTTACAACGCTGCTTATGCCCAATCGGTCAGTGATCCGGATAGCTTCTGGCGACAAGAGGCCAAGCGCCTCGACTGGATGACGCCCTTTACCAAAGTGAAGAATATCAGTTTTCACGAAGCTGATTTCGGCATCAAATGGTTTGAGGATGGCGCGTTGAACGTCTCTGCCAACTGCATTGATCGCCATTTGCCCGAACGCAAAGATGACATCGCCATCATCTGGGAAGGCGATGATCCGTCGCAGCAACGGCGGATCACTTTTGGCGAGCTGCATGCCGAAGTATGCCTGATGGCCAACGCCTTGAAGGCTTTAGGCGCACAAAAGGGCGACCGCATCACCATCTATATGCCTATGATCCCCGAAGCCGCGATGGCCATGCTCGCCTGCACGCGCATTGGGGCAATCCATTCTATCGTATTTGGCGGCTTTTCGCCTGAAGCGCTTGCGGGGCGCATTCAGGATTGCGATTCCAATATTGTCATCACAGCCGATGCCGGCATGCGTGGCGGCAAGCTGGTGCCGTTGAAGCAGAATGTGGATGCAGCGCTAACGCATTGCGCGTCGGTCAAGGCGTGCCTTGTGGTGCGCCATGTCGGAAATGACATCGTCATGCAGGGGGTGCGCGATGTCTGGTATCATGATGTCCGCATGGGTGTCCCTAGCGATTGCGCGCCCGAAATCATGGGCGCAGAAGACCCGCTGTTCATATTATACACGTCGGGGTCCACCGGAAAACCAAAGGGCGTGTTGCACACAACCGGCGGGTATCTGGTATGGGCAGCGATGACGCATCATTATGTGTTCAACTATACGCCGGGCGAAATATATTGGTGTGCCGCCGACATTGGCTGGGTCACGGGCCATAGCTATGTCGTGTATGGCCCGCTCGCCAATGGTGCGACGACCGTTATGTTTGAAGGGGTGCCCAATTATCCTGACCACAGCCGGTTCTGGCAAATTGTTGACCGCCATCAGGTCAATATTTTCTACGGTGCGCCCACGGCCCTGCGATCACTCATGCGTGAAGGCGATGCTTGGGTGAAGAAGACCTCGCGCAGTTCGCTGCGTTTGCTGGGATCGGTCGGGGAGCCAATAAATCCTGAGGCATGGGAATGGTATTATCATGTGGTCGGCGAAGGTCGCTGCCCCATCGTAGACACCTATTGGCAGACCGAAACAGGCGCGACCATGATGACACCTTTACCGGGCGCACACGCGTTGAAACCAGGCGCAGCGTCAAAGCCGATGTTTGGCGTGCAGCCGGTGCTTGTCGACGGCGACGGCACATTGCTGGAAGGCGCGACCGATGGCAATTTGTGTATCGTCGATAGCTGGCCGGGTCAGATGCGGACTGTGTGGGGTGATCATGAACGGTTTTTCCAAACCTATTTCACCACCTATCCCGGTAAATATTTCACTGGCGATGGATGTAGGCGAGATGCGGACGGTGATTATTGGATTACGGGACGGGTTGACGACGTGATCAATGTTTCGGGCCACCGCATGGGCACTGCCGAAGTCGAAAGCGCTCTCGTTGCCCATGCCAAAGTCGCTGAGGCGGCGGTTGTCGGCTTCCCGCACGACATTAAAGGACAGGGCATTTACGCTTATGTTACGCTCAATGTGAATGAGGTGGAGTCAGCGGACATACGGGCTGACCTCATCAAATGGGTGCGCCATGAAATCGGCCCGATCGCAACGCCAGATGTCATCCATTTTGCGCCGGGTTTACCAAAAACCCGCTCCGGAAAAATCATGCGCCGGATATTACGCAAGATTGCCGAAGGGGATGTGTCAAATTTAGGAGATATCTCGACCCTCGCAGATCCGTCAGTCGTGGACAATCTGGTGCAATCAAGGTCCTCCGCCGCATGACGGGCAACATGCTGATCGCAGAATTGACCTGGGACCTCATGCGCCGCGTTCAGCATTTTGACGGACGATACCACCGCAGCGAGCATGGCGGACATTTTATCTAAGAGGATGACCCTGAAGGCTTTGTAGCCTGTATCTTCGAGGGAGCGTGCGCCGCCTAAATTACCCCGGCTTTAGGCTGTTCCGCGTGTGAGCAGCCTGACCGGTACTGGGGCGATGCTAGGCGCTTCGCCTTTGAGCGCGGCGATTAATGCATCGACTAGCATTTCGCCTGCTTGCACATAATCCTGCTCAATCGTTGTCAGCGGCGGCTGCGCATAAGCGCCCATCGCGATTCCATCAAACCCGATGACGCGCACATCCTTGCCTACGGCAATAGCATGCTCGTCCAGGGCGCGCATGGCACCCAGCGCGATAAAATCATTCGCACAGAACAAGCCGTCGAACGCAATTTTGTCGCGGATGAGGCCCTGGACTGCGGCATAACCTTGGTCTTCACGCACGGCGTTTTCGGGGAGCGGTGGGCAAATGGGCTGCATAGCCTTAGCCGACATGTGCGCCATATAGGTTGTCAGCCGGTCCTGAAACTGGGGCTGCTCGCTATGGGTGGGGCCAATATAGGCAATATGTTTACACCCCTGTTGCAACAAATGGTCAATGGCCAGTCGTGCGCCTTGCACATTGTCGCTTTTGATCGAAATCAGGTCTTCTTTGCTGGCGCCCCAGCAGATCATCGGCGTTTTGTGCCGGGCATATTCGCCGAAAAACTGCCAACCTGCGATATTCTGACCGCTGCCAATGACGATGAGGCCATCGGCCTGTCGGCTGCCGGTGTAATTGGCAAAGAAATTTGCTGGGGAATCCTGAAATGAGATGATGAGATTATAGCCGCGTTCCGCAGCTGATGCCGCGATGCAGCCCAATAAAGACAGATAAAAGGGGTTTATACGCGCTCTATTTTCACCCTGCCGACACAGGATGACAAGTGCGATCGAATATGTCTGCTGCGTGCGCAGGCGAAGGGCGTTGTGGTCAACCGAGTAATTGAGTTCGTTTGCGAGCGCGACGATGCGCGCACGCGTGGTTTCATTGACTTTCTTATCCCCGCGCAAGGCACGTGACACCGTGGGCTGCGATACCCCAAGCATGGCCGCAATTTGATGTGCGGTAATTCGTCCCTCTTTACCCATGCAGTGTGTTTAGCACTGGCAAGCGGTCAAGTCACGCAGTGAGGGCCGTTTCGGGCGTAACAAATGCAAGGTTGAGGCTTTCGGCAACGGCTTGGCTGGTTACTTTACCCTGATGCACGTTCAAACCCGCCAGCAAGCCGCGTCCGGTTTCTGTGCTGCTGTCCAGCGCCACAACGCCCTTCTGCGCAAGCGCCAGGCCATAAGGCAGGGTCGCGTTGTTCAGCGCTGCCGCGCTGGTCTGTGGGACGGCACCTGGCATATTTGCGACGCAATAATGAATAATGCCATCAACGACATAGGTGGGTTCGGCATGCGTGGTGGGGCGCGATGTTTCAAAGCAACCGCCCTGGTCAATAGCGACATCGACCAAGACCGAACCGGGCTTCATCCGCTTCAGCATTTCGCGGGTCACAAGGCGTGGAGCGCTTGCACCCGGAATAAGCACTGCGCCAATGACGGCGTCGGCAATGCTGATTTCATGGTCTATGGTTTCAAGCGTCGAATACCGCGTGCGTACCCGTCCGTTGAACATCTCATCGAGTTGGCGCAGGCGCGGGATCGAACGGTCAACGATGGTGACCTCCGCGCCAAGGCCAACGGCCATCCGTGCCGCATGCGTGCCAACAACGCCTCCGCCCAATACCGTGACGCGGCCAGCCGGAACGCCGGGGACGCCGCCGAGCAATATGCCTGCGCCACCTTCGCTGCGGCGCATGGCTTGGCCAGCGGCTTCAATCGCGAGGCGACCGGCAACTTCGCTCATGGGGGCCAATAGCGGCAGAGAGCCGCGATCATCGGTCACGGTTTCATACGCAATGGCGGTGCATCCGCTGGCGATCAGGCCCTTTGCCTGCTCTGGATCGGGTGCAAGATGCAAATAAGTGAAGAGCAATTGGCCGGGACGAAGCTGCACCCATTCGCTTGGCTGCGGCTCCTTGACCTTAACGATCATGTCGCAACGCGCGAAAATTTCCTCTGCTGTTGCGGCGATTTCTGCCCCGGCGGCGCGATATGCGTCGTCATTTGCCATGATGCCCGCGCCAGCGCCTGATTGCACCACCACCTGATGACCAGCGGCCACATATTCGCGCACGGCACCGGGGGTTAGGCCAACGCGATATTCATGAACCTTGATTTCGCTGGGGACGCCAACACGCATGATTTTTGCTCCTCAAAATAAGTTGATAAAGATTAGCATTGTCTTGATGCCGAAACTCCGCAAAGATTCGACTTATCTGGACATTTAGTGCATATATTCGTCGTATTTCTTGTGTTGGATGAAAATAATATGCAACTTGATCGGGCGGACCGTAAATTATTGGGTGCGTTAGTGACAAATGGCCGCGCGACTCAGATGGAACTGGGTGATGCCGCTGGACTGTCCCCAAGCGCGGCGGCGCGTCGGCAAAAAGCGTTGGAAGATGAAGGCATATTGCGCGGCTATCGTGCCGACGTGAACTTACGCAAATTGGGGTTAGGGGCGACGGTGATGGTGACAATCACCCTCGACAGCCAAAGCGAGGAGGCGATGGCTGCGTTTGAGGCTGCGGTTGTCAACAGTCCGTCGACCATCCGGTGTCACCTGATGAGCGGGCGGAATGATTATCTGCTGGTCGTGCGTGCCGCATCAATCGAGGATTATGAAATCATCCACCGGCAGGAAATTGCCCGCTTGCCCCGGGTCGCGCGGATCGAAACCGCATTTGCGTTGCGCGAAGTGGTAAACCGAGCCGTTCCTCCGCGTCTTTTTGACACATAACACAGCTATAACATGGCTTAGAAAACGACTGGGTTATGAATTTCGGTGGAACTTGTCCGCAATAATCCTGTTTCAGTGTCAGGAAACGGAGATTTGCCATGGGAAGAACAGTTGGTATCAGCATTGGCGGTTTGATTTTGCTCGTGGTGGTCGTCGCAATTTTATTCTGATCCAGCCCTGCCCCTAGTTCGCTGATATCAGTGTCTTGTCTCAGACGGTGACTGTGACGGTTTTGTCACATCGCTTAAAAAGGACAATGACATTGGCATAAAATTGCTTGCTTGGCGCACGCTTTGATGTTTGTGTGCAGTTGCACAATAAAGCGCTGGCAAAATGAATCTGACCATTGCGTGGGCAAATAGATTTAGCGGGAAGAGAACGGCATCTGCCGATAACGGCGCATGGCGCAGCTATCGGTTTAGTATCAACCGTACCTAAGAAGGGGTAAAATTATGCGTAATTCCATTTTGAAGCTGGCATGCATGAGCGTCGCCATAAGCGCGATAGCAATGTCGGCACCTGCCTTCGCGCAAGAAGCAGATGAAGAAGCGGCTGGCCCAATCACCCTGACGGGCGGCGTGGCTGTTGTATCTGACTATCGGTTCCGCGGCGTTTCGCTTTCCGATAAGGATTTTGCAGTCCAGCCATATCTGACCGTAAAGCACGAGTCCGGCCTCTACGTCGGTGCTTGGGGCTCCAATCTCTCCGAAAACGCAGGGGACGATGTGGAGGTTGACCTTTACGCCGGTTTTGCCGGTGGCGAAGATATGACATATGACATTGGTGCGACTTACTATCTCTATCCGGGCGTATCGAGCTTCAACTATGTTGAATTCACTGGAAAGCTTGGTTCAACCTTTGGCCCGGCAACCGTCGGCGTGCAATTGAGCTATGTCCCAAGTCAGGATAATACTGGCAATGACGATAACGTCTATTTTGGCACAAACGCTACCATCGCGCTGCCAAATTCGCCCATTTCGATTGTCGGATCAATGGGCATAGAAGATGGCGCGTTCACTGCTGGAAGCGAAAAAGTTGATTGGTCACTTGGGCTGACCGCCGCTGTTTCCGGTTTTACGCTGGGTGCCTCTTATGTAGACACCAACCGTCGGACGATATTTGCTCCCAAGGACAGCTCAGGCGGCGTTGTGTTCTCGGTAAGCTACGGCTTCTGATTCCGCTTCAAGCGTTTCCGGCCCTGCCAAAACGCGGGCTGATATAGAAAAGACACATGCCGGGCTTGACCTTTCAAGTCCGGCATGCGCTTATCTGTATTCCCGAAAACTGGTGAAAAACAATGTCTGTCAATCTCGCGAATTGGATCGCTGAGCACAAAATCGATGAAGTTGAGTGCATCGTCCCCGACATTAACGGCGTGCAGCGCGGCAAGGTTCTGCCTGCCAAGAAGTTCCTGTCATCTGTCCGTGACAAATCGCTGCGCATACCGGGCAGTGTTTTCATCTGCACCATTGATGGCCATTATCCCGAAGACATTGCGGACATTTGGGACAAGGATCCGGACAAAATCTTGATCGCTGATCCCGACACAATCTGCGTCGCGCCGGGCTTCAAATCACCGACTGCTTTCGTGATCGCCGATGTGCTGCATGGCGACGGAAGCGAGGTCGAAATCGCCCCGCGCACGATATTGAAAAAAGTACTCAACATGTATGCCGAGCGCGGGTGGAAGCCGATTATGGCGCCTGAAGTCGAGTTTTACCTTGTCAGCCAAAATGTCGACCCCGACTTTCCATTAGTGCCGCCTACCGGCTCTAGCGGACGCGCAGAAACCGCAAGCCAGCCTTATGGGTTGGAGGCGATGAACGAATATGAGGACATTATCGACCACATCTATGATGATTGTGAGTTGATGGGCCTCGATATCGACACGATGATCCACGAAATGGGTGCAGCGCAGCTTGAGGTCAACTTCATTCATGGCGACCCGTTGAAGCTGGCGGACCAAGTGTTTCTGTTCAAGCGCACCGTCCGCGCAGTTGCCAAACAGCATGGCGTTTATGCCACCTTCATGGCGAACCCGATGGCCGGGCAGCCGGGCAGCGCAATGCATATCCACCAATCGGTGGTTGACGCTGAAACTGGCAGAAACCTCTTCTCCAACGCCAATGGTAAGGACAGTGCGTTGTTCCGCAGTTATATAGCAGGTCTCGTGAAGTTCATGCCGCAGATATCGCCGCTCTGGGCGCCTAATGTGAACAGCTTCCGCCGGATGCGGCCCGATAGCGCCGCGCCCATCAACGTCCAATGGGGCGAGGACAATCGAAGCTGCGGTTTCCGCGTGCCAATTTCGGACAAGGCCAACCGCCGCGTTGAAAACCGCTTGCCGGGCGCAGACTCCAACCCCTATCTCGCGATGGCGGCGTCGTTGGTCTGCGGCTATATTGGTATGGTGGAGCGGATGGTGCCTGCCAAGGCGATCACCGGCAGCGCCTACAACCGCGCCCGCACCTTGCCCCGCACGTTGGAAGCGGCCTTGGACCGGTTCAGCGCCTGCAAGCCCGTGCGGAATCTGCTTGGAGAAGAGTTTTTCGACATCTTCTACGCGGTCAAGGACTATGAATTGTTCAATTACCAGTCCGTGGTCTCGAGCTGGGAACGCGAGCATTTGTTATTGCGGGTGTAACGTGAATCGCGTTTGCACATCACTCTTTCATCGTCATGCTGAACTACTTTCAGCATCCATTTCGCAAAGCCGACCATCGCCCTTTGCGGATAAATGGACCCTGGAACGCCAGTCACCAGAGGTGAAAAAAGCTCTGGGTGACGAATGAAAATGAGCGGGTCGAGTGACCTCAACCAAAGCTATTACGCCGCGACCGCACAAGCTTGGGAAACGCAAGCTGCGTTGGCTTGTGCAGAAGACTGTGATGTAGCCGTTATTGGCGGAGGATTTACTGGCCTCTCCGCCGCGCTGGCCTGTGCCGAAAAAGGACTTTCGGTTATATTGCTTGAGGCCCAGACCATTGGCTTTGGTGCATCAGGCCGCAATGGTGGTCAACTCATCCCTGGCCTGCGCTGGTCGATGCAGGAAATCGACGCAGAGTTTGGCCGCGAACGCGCGCAGGCTATATTCGATTTGGCTTATGGTGCGGTCGACCGGGTCAAGCACCGTATTGCCGAGCACCATATTCAGTGTGATGCAAAAGCGGGGCATTTGGAAGCGGCCTACAGGCCAGCGCATTTCGATGCGATGCAGCGCGATGCCGCATTTTTGGCACAGCATTTTGGTTGGGAGGCGCAGATTGTCCAGCCACAGGATATCGGGCGCCATATCAACGGCGGTGGTTATCACGGCGGTATTTATGACCCCCAAGGCGGGCATTTCCATCCTTTGAATTACGCGCTTGGGCTTGCACAAGCGGCGCAAAAGGCTGGCGTGCGGATATATGAAAATACGGCGGCCCAAACACCTGTCGATACAGGAACACATGTCGAGATACGGTCAGGGGGGGGAACTTTGACCGCTAAGCATGTCATCATGGCAGCCGACACTTGGACGGGTGGTATCGCGCCGGAATTGCGCAGCTACACCGTCCCAATCATGAACTATAATATCGCGACTGCGCCACTGACTGATGCCGACCAGTTGTTCCCCAGCGACGCCGCGGTAGCGGACAGTCGTTTTGTTTTGAATTATTTCCGCCTCTCTGCCGACAAACGCCTTATTTTTGGCGGTGGTGAAAAATATGTGCAGACGCCACCTACTGACATTGGCGCGTTTGTGCGAAAGCACATTGCTGAGGTGTTTCCCTCACTCAGCGATGTTCCCATCGATTATGCCTGGGGCGGTGCCGTTGGCGTTACCATGAACCGGCTGCCGCATATGGGCCGCAAGGGAAATCTGTTTTACGCCCACGGTTTTTCTGGCCATGGCGCGCTGGTCACGACGCTGGCGGGGGAATTGATGGCAGAGGCGGTGGTTGGCACAATGTCACGCTTTGATGTTTTCGCGAACTTACCGCACATTCGCTTTCCCGGCGGGAAATGGCTCGCGCGGCCATTGGCGACGCTTGGGTTGCTCTATTATGCGATGCTGGACCGTTTATGATCGACCGCCAAGCCATAAGCGACATGCGCGAACGCGAAGTCGCACGCTTCATCGCAGCTAACCCGAAATCCAAGGCGCAGGCAGAAAAGGCGCAGGGCTGGTTCCAAGGCGTTCCGTTTCATTGGATGCTCGATTGGCCCACCCCATTCCCGATTGTCGCTCAGGCGGCTTCTGGCGCGACGCTGACGAGCATTGACGGGCAGGTCTTCGATGATTTCTGCCTTGGCGATACGGCGAGCATGTTTGGCCACTCGCCAGCGCCGCTGGCCAAAGCCATAGCCGAACAAGCAGGCCAAGGTTTAAGCTATATGCTGCCCACCGCGAAGGGCACAGAATTGGGCAATATGCTCGCCGACATGTTCGGCCTGCCGCAGTGGCAAGTGACGACAACAGCGAGCGAAGCCAATCGCGCCGTCATTCGTTGGTGCCGCGCGATGACGGGACGCGACAAGATTTTGGTGTTCAACGGCTGCTATCATGGCGCGGTCGATGATGTTTTCGTTGACTTGCGCGAGGGCCGTGCCGTCAACCGGCCAAGCTTGATAGGGCAAGTGCAGGACTTGCTGCCAACGACTGTTACAATCGAATTTAACGATGTGGACGCGCTGACGACCGCTTTGCGCGGCGGCGATATCGCTTGCGTCTTGGCCGAACCGTTGATGACCAACATCGGTATGGTGCGCGATGCGCCGGGGTTCCTGACAGCATTGCGCCAGCTATGCGATCAAACCGGCACGATTTTGGTGCTGGACG
>Ga0208595_1000693_pt1 | contig 11949 bp, 8 predicted proteins | sample LakMenEpi28Jun11_FD_150742 | JGI IMG/M metagenome (GOLD analysis project Ga0208595, IMG submission 150742) | Freshwater microbial communities from Lake Mendota, WI - 28JUN2011 deep hole epilimnion (SPAdes) | ecosystem: Environmental > Aquatic > Freshwater > Lake > Epilimnion/Euphotic zone ...
ACAAAAGCCCCAGATTACTCTGGGGCTTTTTCACTGTCTCATTAGCAAATCGGTGGTTAGGCCGATTTGTATCAAACGCGGAGAATGGGGGATTCGAACAGCCCTTCGCTCAAGTACTTCTTGGGGTGTTAGCTGTAAACAGTGATGTTTAGGATCCCAAATTAATCCCGAAGTGCACATGAAATGCACATCTAGAACCAATTATGTCCAGTTAGATCCGCACAGTAACTTGCACATCAGGTATCAAACTCACCCCCTCCATAACGCCCAGGGCGAACAAAGGACAAACTTGGATCTAAACTTCCTAAAATGGCTCCTAAGTTAAACTAAGGTCCATTAGTCCGAATTCTGATGAATCGAGACTGTTGGGCACCACGAAATTAGGAGCACAAAATGACTATTGGCAAGGATTTGAATAACCAGGAGTTCCTTCAAAATCTTGAGGCGCTCGCAAATATGGGCTGGGAGCTGTTCCCAGTTCACGGAATCACAAACGGTAAATGTGATTGCGGTGACGCACACCTCAATGACAACAATGCTGGAAAGCACCCCATTACGAAGAATGGGTTTAAGGCGGCAACGACCGATTTGGATCAGATCAGCGCTTGGATAAGCGCATTTCCAAACTGCAATTTCGGGGTCTATTTGAAGGGGTCGGGCTTGGTCGTGATTGATGTTGACCCGAGAAATGGAGGAGAGGAGGCATTCGAGGAATTCTCCAGACACCTAGAAAGTGCTGTGCCACCGACTGTTATAGCAATAACAGGTGAGCAGGTACACAATGCGCGAAGGACCAGAGGTACACATGTCTACTTTCGGGTGGATCCTGACATTGCGCTTGAAAGTACACTCGGAAAGCACGTCCCAGGCGTAGATGTAAAGCACAATGGTTATGTATTGATTCCGGGATCCAAACACTTCTCGGGAACGAATTATGAGTGGGCACCAGGTCTATCTCCCTGGGAACTTGAAATTGCGCCTTTGCCAGAACAGATAAAGACATACCTAACAAAGAATGGCTCGGTAGCCTCAACCGAGGGGTTACCTCTGGATGACCTAGAGCTATTTGAGGGGGAGACCACAAGTTATGGAGCTGCCGCCCTGGATCAGGAGACGGAGGCTGTATCGAAAGCTCGCGAAGGTAATCGAAACACGCAGTTATGGAAAAGTGGCTTAAGAATTGGCTCGCTGATTTCCGGCGGACACATTTCATACCTAGATGGACTAACCGGTCTGTGCCAAGCAGGTCTGATGGCGGGACTCGACGAACAAGAGGTTACTAACACTCTTATCAGACGCAACAACGGTGGCGCACTCCAACTTGGAGCAACTAACCCACGAGGGCCGGAACTGCCAACCGAGCAAATGTATGAGTGGGCCAGATCCTTATCTAAATCGGGTGACCAGGTCACCATGAATCCCGAGGATGAGGCGAATGCCGAATATGAAGCGTTCTTGAATGTTTTGGATTGGGAGCATGTCTTTAGCGACACAGCAGAAGAGCGATGGTTCATACCAGGAATTCTTTGTGAAGGCCGATCCCACGTAGTTTATGCAGACGCCGGACTCGGGAAGAGTTTGCTGGTACTCGATGCATGTGCTGCACTCGCATCAGGCAGGAGCGCATTTGGCTTCCCGCCGCAAGCCCCACTAAAAGTTCTTTATTTCGACCATGAGAATACAGTCAAAGGTGACGTTGTCCCGAGGCTACGAGCCATGGGGTATGGTGCTTCGGATTTAGACAATCTTGTGTACTCCTCGTTCCCCGACATGGACACCTTGGATTCAGTTACCGGCGGTGCTCAAATGGCACAAGCGCTTGATCAGGTCAATCCGGACCTCGTGATCATCGACACCTTATCCAGAACTGTTTCAGGAGAAGAAAACAGTAACTCGACATGGCTCGAGTTTTACCGTCACACAGGCAAGGAGCTTAAGCGAAGACAAATCGCATCTATCCGCATAGACCACATTGGCAAAAAGTCGGAAGCCGGTATGCGAGGAGGATCTGCAAAAAAAGGTGATGTGGATATAGTTTGGAACTTCACACCAAGGTCAACTGAAAATCGGTTCAAGCTCACTTGTGAGAAATCGAGAGTAGCCTTACCGTCCAAATCTCTTGATGTAGATCGTCTAATTGAGCCAGTACTTCATCACACAGTAAAGACCGGAGATGCTTCTATTGACTGGCCTAGCATCCTGGCCATGCAAGAGCTTTTTCAAGAAGCCATTCAAATTATTGAGATTGACATTCAAAGTGCTGGAAGCCTGCAGGGTCAAAAAGCAGTCTGGGAGCGAGTCAAGTCAAAAGCCTCTAGTTTGGGGATTAATCACCAGATATTCACGGAGGCCCATCGGGCGGTTAAGGTAAGAATCCAAAATCCCCCGGAAGATCAAGCAGATTAGTAATCCCTAAGGCTAAACGTCAACATCGTCAAACTTAGCGTCGTGACGTCGAAGTGAAATCCTTGGAAACGTCGTCAGCGTCCCCCAAACCTATGGTTTGGGACGTTGCGACGGTTTCAATGGCTTAAAGTCCAAAGATTTGCAGGGATTCGTGGCATTTCTATCTTTTTTGTCGGGCCCTTTAGAACCTTAAATTCAGTTTATGTTTATAAGACAAAAAACTCGAAAATGTACATAACTGATCTCACTTCCGATTACGTGAGTTCATGTTTGAGCTCTTGGTTTGTCTCTCAGACGCTACTTTGCGTGCTTCGGGCAATCCAATGGACTTGGAGATTTGCGCCAGATGGAAGCGGGTATTGTTCCTGGACCATTCCATGAATTCCATGACAAAAAGACGCGGAGCGCCCCAACTCAAGTGATGGAACCAATAGGCCTGAGCTAAAAATAAGGTCGTCATCTCCTTACTGGAGAGAATCAAATCTCTAGGCGCACCGTCGAGGGTCCAATACTTTGCCTTAGGAATTGCATCCATAGCAATAAGACCCACCAGCTCAGGAAGTTTGATCTGAATTAGTTGCGTGGCATTTAGGCCATTTTTAGTAGAAAGAGACAAGTCTGTCACTTGAAGTTTGTCCCCATCGAACACACCCTTCAACTCAACGTCAGGGAAATTGTCAAGTTTGAACTTGTAGTGGAAGTCCTTAGGAATCCGAAGTACTTGGGCGACACCTTGGGTAGGACCAACATCTACATATCCACTTGGTTCGGAAAGCTTCTTTGGCGACTTCACTTTTTCCATCATTTGACAATTATGGCTCCTTTCTAGAAAAAAGGCCCATAATTGTCGATTTGTGTGCTAGAATGGACCTTAGCTTAAATAAGGAGCCATAGGAGAGATTATGACACTAGATGAACTAAGGAACTTCCCTGGAGCCGTTCTGACTATTCGAGAAGCCTCTTTAGCCCTTCGAGTTGATACAAAGACTGTGAGCCGGGCAGTTGATGAGGACCGGATACCAACTTTCCCACTGGGAGGGCGCAAGAAACTGATTCTCAAGCAACCCTTTATCGAGATGCTTGAATCCGGTCAATTCGGATCGGGGACCCTTGACTAAGACGTCTCGAGGGGATGGAACCGTCTATTCCTACAAGTTCAGGGGAGGCAGGACTTTTTATCGCTGGCAAGCGTCAGTGCCGGTTGATCCGACAATGCCAAGAGGGCCAAAAAAAAGAGTTTCGCGCGGTGGATTTCTCACAGCGAAGGATGCCCAAAAAGCGTTGGACGCGGCTTTGGAAAGAGTCGAAGTCCAGAAACCAGCCACGGGATCCCGACAAAAATTCTCTCATTATGCAGAGAGTTGGCTAGAGGAATTGGACGTTGCCCCCTCAACCAGGGCTGGCTACAACAAGATTCTTCGAGCCCACATAAACCCAGTCTTTGGCTCAAGGCGAATTTCTGACATTGAACCCGAAGAGGTTAAGAGCTTCTACGCGACACTTCGAAGAACGGGACGACGTGATGACAAAGCCTTTGGTTCGGCGCTCGCGGAATCAACTGTCTCAAAGATTCATCTAGTTCTCAGTGCCATCTTTGAAGAGGCAAAGAGTGAAGGCAAGATTATAAGTAACCCCGCTAAGCACAGGAGCGTTAAGGCTCCCAAACAAAGCCGAAGAGTAAAGTCGTCGGCAACAGAAAGCGACATTCTCACTAGAGAACAACTTCTCAAACTACTGACCTGGATTCAAACTGAAGCAACAGACAATCTGTATCCGCTGTGGCATCTGATTTCTTTTACAGGTATGCGAAGAAGTGAAGCCCTTGCACTCAAATGGTCCGATTTCAATTCAGCTCAACGATTCATCTCGATTAGAAGAGCGGCAGATACAGCAACTTCTAAATCCCTAAAACCTACAAAGACATACAGATCTAGGGCAATTGCGCTTGATTCGGAAACCATCGACGTCCTCGTCAAATTCAAAGAGATTCGAAAATTACTAGGGTCTGAATTTGTTGCACCGGAGGCGTTTATCTTTGGAACGCTAAAGAACGAACTCAGGGGCCCTAATGACGTGACTGCCCGTTGGTCTCGACTAATAAAAAAGGCAGTTGCGGATGTAGCAAACCTTACACCCGTGACTCTCAAAGGCCTGAGGCACACCCACGCAACTTTATTGCTCCAAGCAGGCATCAATCCCAAGATTGTTCAAGAACGTCTAGGTCATTCAGACATAAGCACAACTCTTGACATCTATACCCACGTAACACCAACCATCCAGGTTGAAGCGATCAAGCGTTTTACAGACTGGATGGAATAGTGACTGCTCTGAAGTTTCTAGCTTTCAATCAAGTACAAGTGAAGGACTTAGCGAAATGAAAGAACCAAAAAGCAAACCCGCACTCGTTTGGTACCCTGTGGCAAACCTCATTCACCGCGCACTGCTAGAAGCTCTTATTGAAGAATTCGAGGGGCATCTCGATTTCTGGCTCCCCTTCGCCGATGAGTTAGCCGCGGAAGAGCGAGAGAATGCCGACATTTTTAGCGATACTGCCTACATTGAGCGAATTCAAATTTACTTGCGGCAGGATGGCGTTACTTTTTCCTGGACCAATGAAAGAACCGGAGGTGACAAATACTCTTTTGATATGGAAGGTGAGTACTTTCACTCTCCAGAAGAATGGGGTACAAGCCCCAAACTAGAGAGTTCATATAAGGACTGGTTTGAAGATGTCGATTCCATCTACGAAAAAGGGATAATCCTGCTGATGAACTCAATTCCTCAAGGACTGTTTGAGCACGATATGGACTTGAAAAAAGTCGAGTGGGATTGGGTAAGACCTTGGGCAGATTAAGACCGAAAACCATTGTCTAATCGCTGTGAATTTGACCAACAGTCTTGAAGCTTAAACTGTAAATCAACGCGTGCCGTTATTTTTTGAAACGTTTCCGGATGAGACAGAAAAGTGCTCTAGTCGTCTCACGCCGGTAATCCATTTTTTACCCGACTATATCCCATGCTTGTCACTCCGCAATAGGAGGCTGGGTTTGAATCAGATGTTTACACCGGTCTCTAAGCAACAAAGACATAGCCACCAAACTCTTTGGGGCAAAACGGACAATCCCATGCCGCCTGATTCTCAAACATTATCCAATTCCAGCCACAACGGACACACTCAATGTCATTCATATCTAGGAGGCTCTCAGATGTATCTAAGAGGGGCGTTTAGTTATCCACAGGGCAATCAACATGCGGTAAAAATAGAGCCCCTTACAGGCTGCACACGGGTTAATGGAAGCCACGTGACACTATCCGATGAAGTCGTTCAGCCTGGTTGCAATCGAACTTCTTCGCTTTGATAGAAAAGTCTCGAAATGGTCGCTGGTATCGGATCCATCGGGGAGATCCACCAGCTGGCGCAACATATCTTCATGGGAGAAGAACTTCTTGTATTGGCTTGGGGATTTATCGCTGATGACTTTGTTCGTTTCAGAACCAATAAAGGCCAGATTCGCTATGTCGTCTACCAAACTTGAGTTGATGTCGGTGTTGCTTCGTCGCAAGTAGGCTTTTGGAAAGACATGGTGGTACTCGATAGCGTCAGCTTTACCTGCGTGGTTTATGCCGATCTTTAGATTTGTCTTCCAATCTCTAGCATCAGCTGCTCGGAATGCGAGGAACATGGTTTTGAATACTCCACTTCGAGAGTTTCTACCTACCAGATCCTCGGGGGTAAACTCGAGACGGCCAAATTGTTGAGTCAGCCTCTGCAAGAGTGTCTCCGCATTTCCACCGTCCCGGAGGCTAGCTAAGTCTTGGTCCAGAAGGGTTTCGGATGAGCCTCTGGAGTATCGCCCTTTGGCGTTAGCGGTTAAGAACCAACGTCTGAAAGTCTTGGACTCTTCGGGTGAGATTTGATAATTCAACTTATTGGCCCAATACGCCGTTGAAATGAGCAAAAGCGGCGAAGAGAGGAGGGTTTGGGAATCAATTTCCAGATTACTTTTCGCAAAGTTAATCGCGTGTTCAAATGCTTTTTGGGTCTGATTCCATCCATTTTGAAGTTGGTCCAGTTTGATCGTGTTAATCGCAGTGAACTTCGATTGGTTTGTAGTTAGCGAAACTAGTGCTCGCACGAAAACACCGAGGTCAAGTTGAAACCCTAGGGCGTCGACTTTGTCCTGGAATTCTCTAAATATCTCAAGAGAACCGCGCCAACGAGCCGTTATTTGAGCCAAGGCAAGATCCGAACCTCGCAGTTTGGCCCCTAGTGAGTTCACTCGCACAAATATTTCTGTGACCTCTTCGTAGGATTTTGTTCTCTCAAGAATGTCCATTCGATATTGGTAGTCAGCGATCGCTCGAACTGCCTTGAGGCGATCCGCATATCGTTGATACCTAGGATCATCCCAACCACTCAATCCAGAACCCTTGAGTATCTCCGAATCAGACAATTTGAAAATGTCAGATACGTTTACCCAGTTCTGACTAGCTTTTAGAGCGCTGCTCGATACCACGAAAGTCATCCGCTTAAATCTCTCTTGGATATCTAGCTCTTGTTCATCCTGAGGCTCAATATCCTCATCAGAATCTTCATAGACATCAGTGACGTAATTTAGATCATCAGGGTGGTCAAGATTAAAGAGAATTTCGACCGGCTTCTTTCGACCCCTAACAGTGACTGGCAGACCCCTTAGAACAGCAGATAATGAAGTTAGGCGCTGCTGTCCATCTAAGAGGAGCAGTGGTCGCACTGGACTAGTTGCGTAAGTTGCAACTGCAAAATCTGTAGTGGCAACCACTTCGTCAGATTCCCACGCCAGGATCACTCCTGACGGATACCCACGATAGAGAGAGTCAAGAAGATCTCTTACCCTTGTTGCACGCCAGACATACTCACGCTGCATCTCTGGCAAGCGCAATTCACCACGCTCAACCATTCCCACCAGTGATTGAATTGTGTACTCTGCTTTAGCCATTTGACCTCTCCCCAAACAGAGTCTATTTCAACCATCCGACAGCTCGGATCTCTTAAGAAACATAAACCCGTAAGCGGCCTTGGCTTCATTGAAGCCGCAAATTGCCCAGAGACACCTAATGATCATGATTGCCTAGTCAAGGCCGTCGCTTCGCATCTGCAGAAACAATACTTGTCGGTTCAAGGCCGTAAACTCATGCATAGGGGATTCATGGGCAATTCAAATTCTGGGAAATTAATTCAAGGAGAAGCAGTGGTAGATCAAGCAAAGGGGTCCAAGAAACCGAAGGGTATCGAAGAGACACTTTGGGAGTCCGCCGTTAAGCTTCGTGGCACAGTCGAACCATCTGAATACAAGCATGTTGTTCTTGGACTGTTTTTCCTGAAATTTGCGAACGACAAATTTGACGAACGCAGATCTGAGCTTGTTGCCGAGGGTAAAGAGAAATACCTTGAGCTCACAGATTTCTACACAATGAAAAATGTGTTTTACATTCCTGAGCAATCACGATGGTCCTATCTCATTCAAAACGGTAAGCAGGGAGAGTTAGCCATCCTCATCGACACCGCGCTATTCACGATTGAGAAAAGCAACCCATCCCTAACTGGAGCCCTTCCAGACAACTACTACTCAAGGTTGAACCTTGACAGAACTAAGTTATCTGCACTTCTCGACACAGTGAACAAAATCGATACCCTCAAAGACAAAGACCAAGACATTATCGGCAGAGTCTATGAGTACTTTCTACTCAAATTTGCCATAGCCGAGGGAAAAGGGAAGGGAGAGTTCTACACTCCTAAAAACATCGTGAACTTAATGGCCGAGCTAGTCGAACCTTACAAGGGGAAAATTTACGACCCGTGCTGTGGATCTGGTGGCATGTTTGTGCAGTCCTTGAAATTCATCGAAGCGCATAAAGGTAGTGCAAAGGACGTCGCGATCTATGGACAGGAACTAACTCCTACAACTTACAAGCTAGCGAAAATGAATCTGGCAATAAGAGGAATTTCGGCCAATCTCGGTGAGGCGGCTACTGACACCTTTAGCAAGGATCAACACAAAGATCTGAAAGCTGATTTCATTCTTGCAAATCCACCTTTCAACTTAAAGGACTGGCGAGGACCTACAGAGTTAATCGAAGATGCTCGGTGGGCGGGCTATGACCTCCCCCCTGTGAGTAATGCCAACTATGCATGGATACTCCATATGATTTCAAAGTTGTCTTCAAATGGAATTGCGGCATTTCTCCTCGCAAATGGAGCACTTGGAGATCCAGACACTCTTAGTATCAGACGCAAGATTATTGAGAATAACCTCGTCGAGGCAATTATCGTCTTGCCGAGAGACATGTTTTATAGCACAGACATCAGCGTGACTCTTTGGATAATAAACAAAAATAAAAACAAAAGAGTCGGCACTCAAAATGGCCTACAGATTAATTATCGTGACAGGCAAGAAGAGGTCCTCTTCATGGATCTCAGACGCTTGGGGCTCGAGTTTGAAAAAAAATATGTGCAACTTACTGACGAGGAGATTAATCTTACCGTTAGCACATTTCATAACTGGCAGCGTGATGACTCCCAACATAATTACAGAGACATACCCGAATTTTGTTACTCGGCATCAAAGAAAGAAATTCAGGAGAACGGCTATTCTCTGATACCCAGCAAATACATTGAATTCATAGATGGCGATCTGAATATTGACTACTCGAAAGAGATGAAGAGAATTCAAAATGACTTCAAGGATATCTTGAGCCAAGAGAAAGATACGCAGGCAAAAATTATCGAGGCCTTCAAGGGGCTTGGCTATGAAATCAAACTTTAAACGAATCGGCGAATGTATAAAAATCGTTGACGAACGCAATAGGAGCGGCGCAGTAGTAAAACTGCTAGGTGTCAACAAAACCAAGAACTTCATGCCCTCTGTGGCGAACTCTACAAATCTCGATTTATCAAGATACAAAATCGTCCGCAAAAATCGCTTTGCTTGCAACCTAATGCACGTTGGCAGAGACGAAGTGTTTCCCGTTTCACTCTTTACAGACGAAGTGCCCGCAATAGTATCCCCTGCGTACATCACTTTCGAAGTAAGTGATTCCGACGCAATATTGCCCGAGTATCTGATGATGCTTTTTCAAAGAGAAGAGTTTGATCGATTTACCTGGTTTGTAAGTGACAGCAGCATCCGAGGTGGCCTGGAGTGGGAACGCTTCTGTGATGTCTTGATTCCAGTACCAGATAGTTTAGAAGATCAAAGGCATGCTTGTAATTTGTATAGCTCCTTGCTAAAAAACCATCAGAGCTATTCCAAGAGTGTTGCGGATCTGCAACTTATCTGCGACTCTTTCATGGAAGATTTAGCAGTAACTAACTCACCCGTAGTTTTGGGATCACTCATTGAGCAGACCAATGAGACAAATTATGGTTTAGGTCTCGACAGGGTTCGAGGAGTTTCAATAATGAAAACCCTCATCCAGCCCAAAGCAAATATGACTGGTGTTGATATTTCAGACTATAAATTGCTTAGAAAATCCGAATTTGTTTTCAATCCAAACACTGCTCGGATGGGCGAAAAGATTCCAATTGCTTTAAATACAGAACAAGATTATTTAGTATCCAAAATTTATCCAGTTTTCCGAATTAGGCCCGATATCGATCTACTGCCTGAGTTCTTGCTTCTTTGGTTCAAAAGACCTGCGTTTGATAGGTATGCAAGATTCCATTCCTGGGGAAGTGCTCGCGAAACTTTCAATTGGGAAGACATGTGTGAAGTCAGATTGCCTAAGCCGGACCTTGAAGTTCAAAAATCAATTGTCGCAATTCACAATGTCTTGGAATCCCGGAAGAGCATAAACAACAAGATCAAGAACATGATCGCCCCAATTGCACCAATTTTGGTCAAGGGAATTATCGATAGTCTGGACGCTGCGTAGAGATGAAGTTCACAGAAGACAGTCTCGAAAAGGCCGTAATTGAGCTTTTTGCGGAGGTGAACATAACTCACGTTCCTGGTCAACAAATCCACCGTTTGCCCGAAGATGTTTTACTTGAGGAAGATCTTCGTGACTATCTAATTGCGAGGTATTCAGGTGAAGGAATTACTCATGATGAAATAAATTCAATTATTAGACGCCTTGACTCCCTGCCCTCGTCATCTCTCTATGAAAGCAACAAGAACTTCATAGAACTAGTTTCTAATGGCTTCACCCTAATCAGAGAAGATCGAAGCCAAAAAGACTTTCATGTTGAACTATTAAATCTGACTCAAATTGAGACAAACATATTCAAAATAGTCAATCAATTAGAGATTAAGGGGCGCGAAAAGCGAATTCCAGATGCAGTAGTCTTCGTAAACGGCTTACCCTTAGTAGTAATTGAGTTCAAGAGTGCCATCAAGGAAAACACGACAATTCTTGATGCTCACACACAGCTCGCTGTTAGATATCGAAGGGACATCCCCAACCTCCTAAAGTACAACGCTTTTTGCGTTATCAGTGATGGAGTAAACAGCAAGATGGGGTCGATTTTTTCTCCTTACGAGTATTTTTACGCTTGGCGTAAAGTGCATAATTCAGATCTACCCAGCGATGGGATTAGCTCTCTATTCACAATTATTCGTGGGCTATTTGACAAGAGTCGGCTACTTGATGTCATTTCGAATTTCATCTTCTTTCCTGACACGGCCAAAAAGGAAGAGAAATTTGTCTGCAGATACCCCCAATACTACGCCGCACGCAAACTCTATGAGAACATCACAAGTAACCTAAAGCCACTCGGTTCTGGAAAAGGCGGAACTTACTTTGGGGCAACGGGGTCCGGCAAGAGCCTTGCGATGCTCTATCTCACGCGTCTTCTGATGCACAGCCGCACGCTCGAGAGCCCGACAATACTTCTCATTACCGACCGAAATGACTTAGACGAACAATTGTCATCACTTTTCACAAACGCGAAGGAGTTCATTGGAGACCAAAACGTTTTAGCAATACAAAGCCGATCTGACCTACGAGAAAAGCTTTCTAGCATTCAAAGCGGAGGGGTGTACCTGACTACAATTCAAAAATTTACAGAGAGCACCGAACTACTTACAAACAGAAGCAACGTTATTTGTATTTCAGATGAAGCACATAGAACGCAGATCAACCTAGATCAACGGGTGACAGTATCAGAAGAGGGGGCTCATAGAAAATATGGTTTTGCTAAGTATCTTCATGATTCCCTTCCAAATGCCACATATGTTGGGGTAACTGGCACTCCTGTCGATGGAACCCTGGAAGTCTTTGGAGAGGTAGTCGACTCTTACACATTGCAGGAGTCTGTCGAAGATGAAATTACCGTAAGGATTGCATACGAGGGTAGGGCCGCAAAGGTTCTTATTGACCAAGAAAAGCTCAAAGAAATTGAGGAGTACTACGATCAATGTTTTGTTGAGGGCGCAAACTCATATCAGATAGAAGAGAGCAAGAGAGCAACCGCTCGAATGGATGTCATTCTTGGTACAAAGGATCGCCTCAAGCTCCTAGCCTCGGATTTTGTGACACATTATGAAACTCGTGTTTCCGAGG
>Ga0208595_1000696_pt1 | contig 11904 bp, 8 predicted proteins | sample LakMenEpi28Jun11_FD_150742 | JGI IMG/M metagenome (GOLD analysis project Ga0208595, IMG submission 150742) | Freshwater microbial communities from Lake Mendota, WI - 28JUN2011 deep hole epilimnion (SPAdes) | ecosystem: Environmental > Aquatic > Freshwater > Lake > Epilimnion/Euphotic zone ...
TTGGCCGGCGATGTGAAGGATGCGGCTCGGTGCCGAGCGCAGGCGGTGATCGGCCATGCCGCCGGTGAGCGAGTAGGCTGCCTCGACCACATAGAGGCGGTTCATCGAGGACGCGTCGGGTGCCTTATCATAGGCTTTTCCTTCGGGTTTCCTGCGATCGAAGAACGGTGTGACCGGGCCTTGCGGGTCGGTGCCGGCGAAGTCGCAGTCGAGAGAAACAATGCGGTCGGCCTTGGTGAAATCGGCGGCGATTTTCACGCCATTGCCGAGGGCTTTGGCTGCCTCGCCGGTGAGGGCCTCGTATTGATAAAACTTCGCGGCGGGGAACTTTTCGGTTAGTAGCGCGCGCTGAAGGCGGTTGCGGGTCGGTGAGTCGTCAGCGCCGCTGAGAAAGGCGATTTTTGCCGCGGGGTTGGCTGCAAGAGCGGCGAGGGTGGCCTCAAAATCCGCGCGTTTGGCGGCCTTGCCGGACTTCAGAAATTGGCGCGAGCGGTTCGGCGCGTAAAGGTCGAGGATCGAGGCTTGGGCGAAGGCATCGGTGCCGCTGGCGTCCGGGTGGAGCGAGTTCGGCGCGAGGTGGGTGGGGCGGCCTTCGAAGGTCGTGATCACCAGCGGTGTGGCACCGCCGCTGCGCGGCATCGAGGAGGCGTAGTAGGTAGCCTTGCCGGGGATGACCCATTCGGGGGCCTTGGTGTAGGGGACGATGTAGGTTTCCGGGCGGCGGCAGGCGGCCATGCCGAAACCGGCGAGCGCCGAGGAGGCACCCATCAGCTTGAGGAACGAGCGGCGGGTGTTTTCGGCCTCTTCCGGGCCGGACATTTCGGCGGTGCCGTTGGGGAATTCGCGATCGAGCCAGTCGCGGAACATCGGGCTGTTTTCGAGTTGACCGGGACTGCGCCAAGCGGTGGTGGTTTCGCTTGCGGGGACCTCGGGGTGATGCCAGATGCGCTTGCTCATGGTTGACTGCGGAAAAAGGTGTGGAAAATCGGGTTGGGGGGCGGATCAGTGGTGGCAGGTGGCGCAGCTTTCCTTGGGTTTCACATCAAACTGCTCCTTGAGTTTCAGGCCGAGATCCTTGGTGGTTTTGACGCCCAACTGCGGGTTGTTGGAGATGTAGGTCTCCGCGTTGTAGTCGAAGTTATACACTTCTTCGAGCGGGCGGAGGTGCTTTTCGGGGGCGCGGTGGCAGTCGAGGCACCAGCCCATCGAGTGGCTTTGGTCCTGATAGACCACTTCCATTTTGTTCACATCGCCGTGGCAGCTTTGGCAGGAAATCCCGCGGTTTACGTGGGCCGCGTGGTTGAAATAAACGTAATCCGGCGATTTGTGGATGCGCACCCATTCAATCGGCTTGCCGTCGTAGCCTGGGAAGGCTGGGTCCATCGAGCGGTGGAGCGGGGCGAGCTTGGGGCTATCGCGCTGCACGTGTTGGTGGCAGTTCCAGCAGGTGTTGCTGGTGGGGACATTCGAGTGGCCGGAGACGTCCACGAACGAGTGGCAGTAGCGGCAGTCGAGCCCGAGTTGGTCGACGTGGATTTTGTGGGAAAAGGGGATCGGCTGGGAGGGTTGATAGCCGACGGTGAGGGCTTTTGGGGTGGCGTAGTAATTGAACGCGAGGGCGACCCCGGCGACTGCAGATCCGATGCAGACGGCAATTTTGAGCGGCAACAGATTGGACCAACGGGGAAAAATATTTGCCATGGTGTTGACGGAGCGTGTGCTACAGAGTTCGTGGTTTTATCACGAATGAAACCAGCGGATTCAGGGCGCCGCCGGTGCGGGGCGAGCATGCAAACCGACAACGCGCATGCAATCGAAAAAAAGAAATTCCTTCGGATTTTTTGAATTTCAGTCCCGGGCTTCCGCCCTGCTGTTAGGGGGTGTCCAATTGAGACCTTTTTCCTTGCGCCAGATCCGATAGAGGTCGAAACATTCCTTTTTCGGCAATTTGAGCCGTTCGGGGTCTTCGCTCAGAAATGTTTCGTACGCGCCGAGGCTTTCCTGGCGGGTTTCGATCTCTCTGGTGGCCGGGCCATCCATGCGTTTGGTGACATCGTTCAGGTGCCGTGAAACGCGCGCGAGGAGGTTGGAAATGCGGGTGAGAATCAGCGCGAGGATGAGGAGCACACCAAGGATCGATGTGAGGAGAATCAATTGGGTCGATAAGATCGCATCCGGCATGGCGGATTTGTTCCATTCCCGGGCCGAAAAAGAAAGCGGGAAGAGCGATGATTTTACCGCGGTGATTTTGCCGATCGGGCGGCGTGAGGGTGGGGTGGAGTCCCTCGGGGTGGAAAGTGGTGGCAGAGGGCGGATTTGAACCGCCGACCAAAGGCTTATGAGTCCTCTGCTCTACCGCTGAGCTACTCTGCCGAAAATTTCCTTGCGCTGGGAGTGGGTCCGTGGCGCGGGGCGGCGAGGGTTAGCTTGCTGCCGCGGGAATGTCCACCGAAATTTTGCCCGCAGCACGAACGCATCGCGCGGGTCTTGTCGCGGCGATATGACGCGATCGAGTGCTTGGTGTCTTGACCCAAGGAAATTCATTCCACAGCTTCTGCGCATGTCCGATCGGAATGCGCGTACGGCGAAGCAAAAACATGTGGTGGTAGTGGGTGCCGGGCCCGGTGGTTTGACTGCCGGCATGCTGCTGGCGCACCGGGGATTCAAGGTCACGATTGTCGAGAAAAACGATCGGGTTGGTGGTCGCAATTCGGAAGTGCGATTGGGTGATTATTCGTTCGATCTGGGGCCGACCTTTCTGCACCAGAAATTTTGCCTCGATGAGATTTTTGCCGAGTTGGGTGGCAAGAGCGAGGATCACCTTGAGTTTGTCGATCTCAATCCGATGACCAAGTTGAGTTGGGGGGGCACCTCGATGCACACCTTCAGCGACAAAGAGAAGATGGCAGGTGAGGTCGAGCGGGTGTTTCCCGGAAGCAGTGGCGGGTTTTTGCGCTACATGGATGAGCAGGGCGCAAAGTTCCGCGCGATCTATCCGTGCTTGCAGTATCCCTATCACAAACTCAGCGCGTTTTTGCGTCCGGATCTGATCAAGGCGTTGCCGCATGTGCTCACGACCCGCAGCGTGCATGATGTGCTCGGCGATTACTTCGAGGACGAGCGGCTCAAGCTCGCGTTCACCTTTCAGGCGAAGTACCTCGGCATGTCGCCGTGGCATTGCCCGGCCTTGTTCAGCATCCTTTCCTTCACCGAGTACCGCTATGGCGTGTATCATGTGCAGGGTGGCCTGAACCGGATTTCCCAAGCGATGGCCGATGTTTTCACCGCGATGGGTGGTGAGCTTCGCTTGCAGTCGCCGGTGAAACAACTGCTCCACCAAGGCCGCGACATCAGCGGAGTGGAATTTGAAAATGGCGGCAGGCTCAATGCCGATGCGGTGGTGGTGAATGCCGACTACGGGCATGCTGCGACGCGTTTGTTCAATGGTCGCTCGGTGAGCGAGGAGCGCATGCGTGCGAAGCGTTTCTCTTGCTCGACCTTCATGATGTTCCTCGGGCTCGACAAGGTGTATGATAACGAGCCGCACCATCACATCATCTTTGCCGATGACTACCGAGCGAATGTGGCCGACATCCAGAGCGAGCGGCATGTGTCGGATGACATGTCGATCTATGTCAGAAACTCATGCATCACCGATCCGCATGTCGCGCCGGCGGGCAAGTCGGGTCTCTATATCCTCGTGCCAACGATCAACACGCGTCACGGTTATGACTGGGAGTCGAACAAGGAAGCGTATGCAGAGAAAATTTTGCGGCGCATCGAGGAACGCACTTCGATGAAGGATCTGCGCAGTCACATTGTTGAGCAGCGGATCGTTTCACCGCAGGATTGGGAGAGTTCGTCGATCTTCATTGGTGCGACCTTCAATCTTTCGCACACGCTGACGCAGATGCTTTATTTTCGTCCGCACAACCGCTATGCGGGCTTCAACAACTGCTACCTAGTCGGTGGCGGCACCCATCCAGGCAGTGGGCTGCCGACGATTTACGAATCGGGCCGGATCAGTGCCAACCTCATTTGCGACCGTTTCGGTGTGCCTTATGAGCCGGTGGATCTGGCGTCGGGTTACCTGCAGCGGGCCTGATTTTTCCGCGCGATTGTTTGCGTGTGCATCACATCCGCCCTTGCGGTTGAGCGGGGCTGCGGTTTGAATGCGCGCCTCACGGCATGAATCTGATTAAAAAGGTCATCCAGCTCCGAGAGAGTTCGCATCCGGATCACGAGAAGCCCTTTCTCGAGCATCTTGAGGACCTGCGAACCATGATTACGAGGATCGTGATCACGCTGGTGATTTCGATGGTCGTGTGCTTTGCGTTTCAGAAGCAGCTGATGGAGCTTTTGCGGCGTCCGGTCGAGCAGGTATGGATCACGCAGCTTGATGCGAAGTTGCCGAAGAGTTCGACGGAGATTCCAAGGCCCTTGAACGTTGAAACATGGGAAAGCGCCAAGCAGCTTGAGCATGCGGCGTCGGGTTTGGATGCCGAGCAGCGAGAGATTTTTTTCAAGAGCATCGGTGATGCGGACCTGGTCTTTCATGTGCGGGCTGTCGGGCTTTTGCGGGCCTTGTTGGCAGTGCCGGAGAACGGTCGCGCGGCGTTTCTTGAGGCGCTGGATTTGCGGGCGGACTTGCGGGAGCAGGTCGAGGTGTTGGCGAAAACCATGCCGGGCACCGAGTTCGAGCAGCGGGGAAATTTGAAGATGATGTCGGCGCTCAAGCCGACAGAGACCTTCATGCTCTCGATGAAGCTTTCGTTTTACGCGGGCATCGTGTTGGCATTTCCGCTTTTGCTTTTGTTTATCCTGCAATTCGTGCTGCCGGGATTGCACCGCAACGAGAAGCGCGTGTTGTGGCCGGCGATGGCGGTGGGGTTTGGGTTGTTCCTTGGGGGCGTGTTGTTTGCATACTTCGGTGTGTTGCCGCGGGCCTTGGAATTCTTTTATGAATGGAGCGGTAGCCTTGGTGTTTCGAATGACTGGCGGATCGGTGAATACATTTCGTTTGCGATGCAGTTCACGCTGCTGTTTGGATTGGCTTTCGAGTTGCCGGTGGTGGTGATGGTTTTCGTGAAGCTCGGCATGTTGACGTATGAAACGATGTCATCGACCCGTTCCTATGCAATCGTGGCGATCTTCATCGCGGCCGCTGTGCTGACGCCGACGCCGGATATCATGACGCTGCTTCTCATGGCGCTGCCGATGATTGTGCTTTATGAAATTTGCATCTGGCTTGCGTGGCTCGACCGCCGAAACAACCGCCTTGCCGAAGAGCGGGAGGCGCGCGAACGCGAGGAGCGGCTCAACCACCTGCTGCCGCCCGGCTGTGATGCGGAGGACGCGCTCGGCGGTGTGGGAGGAGATGCGCGCAAAGACAGCGATGATCGAGCCTGAACCCTATTTTGAAGCATTCGATGACTGAAAAAAATTCCGCTGACATGGTGAGTGGCCGTTCTCCGCTTTCGGGATGTGCGATCTTTGTGACGGCATTTCTGATGCTGATATTTTTGCTGTTTTTCTCGGTCTACGCCTTGTTTCGCCAGTACGACGAGATCGAAAAATTCACCGCTCCGGCTGCAAGACCGGTGCAAGTGGTGGATGTGAAGGGCCATGAAAACGAAGTCCGCTTGCTCGAGGAAAAGATTGGCGATTTCCAGCGCGGACTTGGTGGCGATGAGGAAATCTCGTTGGCGCTGACGCCGGATGAGATGAACTTGGCGATTGCATCCTTTGATGCCTTTCGCGATTTGCGCGGGACCTTCCGCGTGACGGGTATCGATGGCGGTGTGATGCGCATCGCAATTTGTTTTCAGCTCAATGGCAAGCCGAGGTTGTCGCGCGAGGGTGAGGTCGGGTGGATGAGTGCGGATCCGCGCTATCTGATTGGCACGCTGGTGTCGCGCCCCGCCTTGCTCAAGCACGAGATAGTTTTGCGGATCGATCAAATCGAGGTCGAGGGCGCGGCAGTACCGCCGGAATTTGTCGGCCACATGTCGCCTTATCGTTTGGCGGAGCGTTACCTTGGTGACCCGGTGATTGGTCCGGCGATGGCGGCGTTGACGCGTGTGGAGTTGGCCGACGGGCGTCTGGTGTTCATCAAAAAACCCGGCGAGGTTCCGTTCGACGAGATCGGGCGCGATGAGGTTGATTCCTCGAGCCGGCGTTTGTTCACGATTTTTGGCATTGCCGCGACCTGTTTCCTCAGCATCGCGGGCTTTGTGGTTTTCATGGGCATGAGGAAAAAATCATCGGGCGCTTAGTCTTGATCGCCGGAGGGATTCGTCGAAGCTGGGGATCCTGATTCATGGCAGCGCTGTGAATTTTTGCCGCATGAAAGCGAAAGCTCGCAGCACATGGTTGAGACTGGGATCCCTGCTTGTGGTGGGGATCTTCCAGGGCATGGTTGTGGGTCAGACTTCGCAACCCGCTCCACGCGTGATGGTGCCGACGGGCAGTGCGCCGCAGCAACCAGCGCGCGCGCCTGTGTCGGCGCCGAATGTTTCCTATCCATGGAAAAAGAACATCACCTGCACGATCTTCTGGATCGGCGAGTTACCGACTCAGAACAATCCGACGCCTAACACCAAGTCATCATGGGACACGAATTGGGTCGCAAATTTCGGCGGTTACGATGATCCCGATCCTGCCAATCGGATTGCGAGTCATGCGAGCGGCGAGTTTCGGCCGAGGGCGTTTGTTCCCAAGCTCAACCCCTTTTACATCGCGTTGCCGTACAACGATGTGGTGAGCTATCGCGAGCACAAGCCTGAGGCGGCGAGGGTGATCCCGTGGTTTGCGCGTTATCGGCCTGAGCCGGGAAAAACCGTGTGCAAAGGCCGGTGGCTGCAAATTTTTCGCGGCGGTAGATCCTGCTTTGCGCAGTGGGAAGATTGTGGTCCGTGGGAGACTGAGGACTGGAATTATGTCTTCGGCAACAAGCCGCCAAGAACGACCCAAAATGGAGGTGCGGGCATTGACCTCTCACCTGCGGTGCGCGACTACCTAGGGCTTAAATCCGGCGACAAGGTCCATTGGCGCTTCGTCGAAAGCGGGCAAGTTCCTTACGGCCCATGGAAAAAATACGGCATGGAGAATCCATCATCCACCGACCCCGACATCGCCACCCAGCAGCGCAACCTTGAGCGCCTTAGAAAGCTTCGCGATGAGGAGTTTTTGAAGAAGCCGATCAACCAGCTTTGAGCCGGGTGCGTGGCGGGTATTACTCGTGGAGGAGGCCCGTTTGACCGTACTCCTGACGTGACTCGCGGGAGGTGGAACCTGAACCGACGCGGCGGGGTGGTTGCGATAGCGGGCTTTGAGAGTTTGGGCTTGTGGATAGACTGCCTTGGCCGAATCGTCTCGGCGGTTGGGCCAATGGGCGAAGCTCACGAGCCTTGAGCTCGGCATTTTCTTTTTTGAGTTGGGCGATTTCGGCGTTTTTGATCTGAATATCGTTATTTGGTTGAGGATTTGCGGGCGCGCTTGCTTTTACTTTCACATCACGCGAATCGTAGGTTTTTACGTATATGAAATAGAAGGCTACTGGGATGCCAAGCAGCATCAACATTAGAAAGATCATGTGCGGTAGGGCTTTCATGCAGGTTCTATAAGTTTCATCAAGCGCTTGCATATGACTGAATGATCGTAAGGTCTACAAGTGAAAATTGTGTTTCCGTAGAAAAAACCGATCGGTGCCTTTTTGTCGACGTTTTTGGTTCTCCAAGATTGACGCCTCGTCTGGGATTGTATAGGAATGAGTAGTCATGCACCCTATGTTTGCTCATGCCCATGAAAATCGCAGATCACATGCCGCTCGTTTCAAGGAGCCTCAAATTTCCTGCAGCTTTATCTGCCAGTTGCTTATTTGCGTTTTTTGGCTGATCTCGGGTGGCGTGCTGCAGGCGTCCGATCCTGGTCAGATTGTTTGGAAAGAGCAGAAGGGAATGATGCGGTCGGCGGAGATCGGCGTGGTGGTGTGGAAGGAGCAACCGTTTCACAGCGATGCGAGCTCGAAGGCTTTCGCTTTTTCCAGCATGAGACAAGATGACCCGATCACTTGGTTCTTTAATGGGGCGGCGAACAAAACTTTTGAAAAGCACGAGCTTTTTCAGTTGATACGCTTTCCTCAGTGGCCGCTCGGGGAAATTGTCGAGCAGCAGGAATTTGAATCGCTAAAGTTCAAATTGGGTGAGCTGGAGGCTTTTGCGAAAAAGTACCCGAATGCGGCAGTTTTGCTGGATGGCATCGCCGGCTCGATGCGGGATGCGGTGAGCAAATTTTCATCTGGCAAAGTCTACTTCAGTGGTAATTGGATCGGCCGCGAGGAATATGAAAGACTTTCCCAGCAGAGGGACGAGACGCTCAAGAAGTATGCCAAGGAGCGCGAAGAGCTTGAGAGAGTCGTTCTGCAAAAGAGTGAGAGTAAGCGGAAAGTGAAGATCGCAGCCAAAGTTCAACAGTGGTCGACATTGATTTTGGTTGCCATCGGTATGTGGTTGCTGCTGTTGCTGATGGCGCTACTGACCCGTAGTTGGGGCACGTTATCGATTCTGGTGATTGCGCTGGTCGCTGGAGCCGGATGGTTCACATTTACCGAGTCGGGCTTTGCTTGGACCGAGTATGTGGTTCTTGCTGTGAGAGATTTGCCCTCGCTCCTGCCATTCTCGAAGTAGTGAGCAGATAGGGGGGGAAGGGTAACAGATGGAAGACCACGACAAGAGTGTCGTGGCTCCTTAGGAAAAAGGCTTTTTTCCCAATCCTTATTTCTTCAGGGCAAGTTCGTGACGCCCATGAGGAAGCGGTCGCATTCGCGTGCGGCTCCGCGGCCTTCGTTGATGGCCCAGACGACGAGTGATTGACCGCGGCGCACATCGCCGGCAGCGAAGACGCCGGGGATGTTGGTGGTGAACTGGCCGTGATCTGCCTTCACATTCGAGCGTGCGTCGGTTTCGAGGGCAAATTGTTTCACGATGTCCTGTTCGGGACCCATGAAGCCCATGGCGAGCAGCGCAAGTTGTGCGGGGATGATGCGGGCGCTGCCTTCTTTTTCTTTCGGGATGAAGCGGCCGTTGTCGCTGACCCATTCGATGTCGCAAATTTCAAGGCCGGATAGATTGCCGGCATCGTCTTTGAGAAAGCGCTTGGTTTGCACCAAGTACTGGCGCGGGTCTTGGCCTTGAACTGCGGCGGCTTCTTCTTGGCCGTAGTCCATTTTGTAAACCTTTGGCCATTCGGGCCATGGGTTGTTCGCGGCGCGCTCCATCGGAGGCTGCGGCATGATTTCCAATTGGATCACGCTCTTACAGCCGTGACGCAGGCTGGTGCCGACGCAGTCGGTGCCGGTGTCACCACCACCGATGACCACCACATCCTTGCCGGTGGCGTTGAGGCCCGGGTTGCTGCCGTCGAATTGGTGGTCGAGCTGGTAGCGGGTGTTGTTGGTGAGGAACTCCATCGCGAGGTACACGCCTTTAGCGTCGCGGTTTTCGATCGGCAGATCGCGGCCGAGCGTGGCGCCGCAGCAGAGCACGATCGCGTCGAAATCCTTGCGGAGTTTTTCAGCGGTCCACTCCGTGTCCTTGCCGATGTGGATGCCGGTTTTGAAAACGATGCCTTCGGCGGCGAGCAGGTTCACGCGGCGTTGCACGACCAGCTCCTTGTCGAGCTTCATGTTGGGGATGCCGTACATCAGGAGTCCGCCCACGCGGTCTTCGCGTTCGAAAACCGTGACGCTGTGGCCGGCTTGGTTGAGTTGGTCGGCGCAGGAGAGTCCGGCCGGGCCGGAGCCGATGACGGCGACTTTTTTGCCGGTGCGGATTTCGGGGATGCGGGGGGTGACCCAGCCTTCTTCCCAACCTTTGTCGATGATCGCGCACTCGTTGTTTTTGATCGTGACGGGTGGTTCGATCACGCCGAGCACGCAGGAGCCTTCGCAGGGAGCGGGGCAGACGCGGCCGGTGAATTCCGGGAAATTGTTGGTCTTGTGAAGGCGTTCGAGCGCTTCCTTCCATCGTCCGCGGAAAATCAAGTCATTCCACTCAGGGATCAGGTTGTTGATCGGGCAGCCGCTGGCCATGCCGGAAACGATGTGGCCGGTGTGGCAGAAGGGCGTGCCGCAATCCATGCAACGAGCGCCTTGTGCGCGGCGTTCTTTGTCATCGCCATGAACTTTGAATTCGCGCCAGTTCTTGAGGCGTTCGATTGGAGCGATTTCGGAATCGGTCTTGCGAGCGATCTCCATGAATCCTGTTGGCTTGCCCATGATGATTTGAGTGGTGTGTGTTGAAAGAAGTAATAATTTCACGGCGACCGATGATCGCCTTTAGCTTGGTCAGTTGCCGCCGACGCGTGAGAGGTCCTTGAGGTTTTCCTCGAAGGCCGCCATCGCGGCTTCGTCGCCGGAGAGGCCTTGCTCTTCGACCTTGCGGAAGCATTCCAGCATGCGCTCGTAGTCACGCGGGAAGACCTTGAAGAACTTCGGCAGCTCGGCATCCCAGTTGGCGAGCAGGTGCTTGCCGCGCGGCGAGCCGGTGAGTTCGACATGCTTTTCGATTTCCGACTTCACATTGGCGATGTCCGCATCACCGCACTCGATGAGGCGGTAGAGGTTGACCATTTCCTTGTTGAGGCGTTTTTCGAAAAGTCCGTCGAGGTCGTATACATAGGCCACGCCGCCGGACATGCCTGCGGCGAAGTTGCGTCCGGTCGCACCGAGAACGATCACTTGTCCGCCAGTCATGTATTCGCAGCCGTGGTCGCCCACGCCTTCGACGACGGTTTTGACGCCCGAGTTGCGGACGCAGAAGCGTTCGCCGGCGATGCCGTTGATGTAGGCCTCGCCCGAGGTCGCGCCGTAGAAGGCGACATTGCCGATGAGGATGTTGTCTTCAGGTGCGAAGAGTGATCCGCGGGTTGGGTAGATCGCGATCTTGGCGCCGGAGAGGCCTTTGCCGACATAGTCGTTGGCGTCGCCCTCGAGGGTGAAGGTCATGCCCGGCGGGCAGAATGCCGCGAACGACTGGCCTGCGCTGCCGTTGAACTTCAGTTGGATCGTGTCTTCGGGCAGGCCTTTGCCACCGTGTTTACGAGTCACTTCGCTGCCGGTGATCGTGCCAACCACGCGGTTGATGTTGGTGATCGGGAGTTCCGCGCGGACTTTTTCGCCGCGCTCGATCGCGGGCTTGCAGAGCGCGAGCAGGTGGGTGTTGTCGAGGGCTTGCTTGAGGCCGTGGTCTTGCTCTTGCGAGCAGATGCCGAGGACTTCATCGCCGACATCCGGCTTGTGGAAGATCGTGGTGAGATCGACGCCGGCGGCCTTCCAGTGATCGGACGCTACGCGGGTGTCGAGGCATTCCACATGGCCGACCATTTCATTGATCGTGCGGAAGCCGAGCTCGGCCATGATTTCGCGCAACTCCATCGCGATGAAGGTCATGAAATTGACCACATGCTCGGGCTTGCCGGCGAAGTTCTTGCGGAGTTTTGGATCCTGGGTGGCGACGCCGACCGGGCAGGTGTTTTTCTGGCAGACGCGCATCATCAGGCAGCCGACCGAGACCAGCGGTGCGGTGGCAAAGCCGTATTCCTCGGCGCCGAGGAGAGCGGCGATCGCGACATCGCGACCGGTCTTGAGCTGACCGTCGGTTTCGAGCACCACGCGGCTGCGCAGGTCGTTGAGGAGGAGGATCTGATTGGTTTCGGCAAGGCCGAGTTCCCATGGCGCGCCGGCATTGTAGATCGACGACGAGGGCGAGGCACCAGTGCCGCCGTCATGACCGGAGATGAGAATCACATCCGCGTGGGCCTTGGCGACGCCGGCGGCGATCGTGCCGACACCGACCTCTGCGACCAGCTTCACATTGATGCGGGCGCGCGGGTTGGAATTTTTCA
>Ga0208595_1000698_pt1 | contig 11859 bp, 10 predicted proteins | sample LakMenEpi28Jun11_FD_150742 | JGI IMG/M metagenome (GOLD analysis project Ga0208595, IMG submission 150742) | Freshwater microbial communities from Lake Mendota, WI - 28JUN2011 deep hole epilimnion (SPAdes) | ecosystem: Environmental > Aquatic > Freshwater > Lake > Epilimnion/Euphotic zone ...
TAGATAAAACATCCACAACACTTATTGTAGGCGAGAATGGTGCTGGTAAAAGTACCATACTTGATGCTATTTGTTTTTGCCTATTTAACAAACCATTTAGAAGCATCAATAAACCCCAGTTAATGAATAGCATTAACGGTAAAAACCTACAAGTTGAAATTGAATTTGACATTGGGCAAAAAGAATATAAAATTGTCCGGGGAATAAAACCTGGCATTTTTGAAATTCATTGTCAGGGTATTTTGTTGAACCAAGATGCGGCATCTAAAGACTATCAGAAATATCTTGAAGATAGTATTTTAAAATTAAACTATAAGTCGTTTACGCAAATTGTAATTTTAGGTAGTGCTTCTTTTACTCCTTTTATGCAATTGCCGTTAGGACATCGTAGAGAAATTATTGAAGACATTTTAGATATTCAAATCTTTACTGTAATGAACAGTGTGTTAAAAGATAAAGTCAATGACATTAAAACTAAAATATCTGAAATTGATTCTGCTATTGAGTTAGGTAAAAGCAAGGTTAAAATACAACAACAGTATATTGGTACACTTGAGCAAGACAAGAGAAAGAAATTAGATGATGTACAAAAACGAATATCTGAAACGTCTACAGAGATATCACAGTTTAATGACAGAGTGCTTGACCAAAAACAAAAAGAAAGTAATCTTAAATCCTCGATATCAGACGCATCTGAGAAACGTAACAAGCGTACTGAAATGGGAGAACTCCTTCGAAAACTTTCCGAGAGAATTAAGACTCAAGAAAGTAGCATACAATTTTACCACGAACATGACGTATGTCCGACGTGTAGCCAGGGTCTTGACACAGATCACAAACACTCAGCGATCTCACTTCATACACACAAACTCGAAGAAGTTGAGACAGCAGTTCAAACCATTACCACACAATTGCAAGATATTGAAACTAGACTTGATGCGATTGCTGATATCGAAAAGAAAATCTCTGAACATACCGACACCATTATCGAACTCAATACAAAAATTATTGCAAATCAGAGTTATATACAAAAATTGCAAACGGAACTGGCAAGCAACACTAATGATACGGCAAACCTTGACGATGAAAAGACGAAGCTTAAAGCGTTGGCCAAAGAAGTTGTTGCTTCGGCCAGCGAAAAAAGCAAATTATCGGAGGATAAACACTATTTCGATATAGCGAGTATTTTGTTAAAAGACACAGGTATTAAGACTAAAATTATTAGGCAGTATCTTCCTGTCATCAATAAATTAGTTAATAAATATCTTGTTGCAATGGATTTCTTTTGTCACTTTGAATTGGATGAAACCTTTAATGAGACAATTAAATCTAGACACAGAGATGAATTTTCATATGCTTCATTTAGTGAAGGTGAAAAACAAAGAATTGATTTGGCATTATTGTTTACCTGGAGAACAATTGCTAAAATGAAGAATTGTGCTAGCACAAACCTTCTGTTACTTGATGAGGTTTTTGATTCATCTCTTGATGCTAACGGCACAGATTACGTGATGAACTTAATAAATACATTAGGAGAAGAGACTAATGTATTCGTTATTAGTCACAAAGGGGATTTGCTTTTTGATAAATTTAGAAGTATTATTAAATTTGAAAAGCATCAGAATTTTTCGAGAATTACTACTTAAAGGAATATTATGACACTAGGATGGCAACTAACAACACATACAGTAAATGCGTTTTGTTATTATGACGGCGTATTTGATGAGGATATGATAAATGGCATTATTGCAGCTGGCGAAAAAGCGGGATTGGATCAGGCATATGTCGGCGGAGGTCCAGGTGAACAAGGTAGAGTAGATCCTACTATTCGCAGTACAAAAATTGCATGGATTCCCGGTAACGAGGAAAATGCTTGGTTATATAGAAAATTGACAGACGTTGTACTAGCCGCAAATGAAAAATGGTTTGGGTTTGAATTACATAACATCGAAGGTCTTCAGTATTCAGTTTACAATGAAGGTGATTTCTATGACGCACACGTAGATCATCATTATCAAGGTCCAGGTCAGTACCCAAGAAAATTAAGTTTTTCATTGCAATTAACCGACCCATCAGAATACGAAGGTGGCGAAACTCGTTTGCACACATCGCAGACTCCGTTTGCTATTCCGCAAACAAAAGGGACTATTGCTTTCTTTCCCTCATACACATTACATGATGTAAAACACATTACCAAAGGCCAACGTAAAGCACTCGTAGGTTGGGTACACGGCCCACGCTGGAAATAATATGTCAAGTAAAATCCCTGCAGAATATTTAGATTTAAGTAACGACTTCGGATTTACGGCGGTACATGAGTCGGATGTTGCAGATCCATTCATAAGTGAAGCGAATCAAACTGCGGATTCGAAAGTTAAAGAAAAGCTAGCTAGCGTTGAAAAACTAATTCTACCTCTTTTGGTTAATTTGATGAAGAATTCGGATAAGGATTATATCCATTGGCCAAACCGCATTCCTTTAATAGAAAAGCAAATTGAGCGAATTTTGGCTATAACGAGGTCTTAGACCCCACATACTATATGGCTAACTGGGGGCTTGACAACTGCCCCTAAAGGTGTTATAATAAGGTATGTCCAAGGAGTACCTAATGTTAAACACATCTAAATCTTCAAAATCCCTTCTAGCAAAACTTCTCGCTTCTGAAAATATTACGATTGAGCATCGTAAAGTCCCTACCGCATATTTCGATACTAAGAATAGAGTAATGGTACTTCCTATTTGGAAGAACATGTCTGAATGGCTAAATGACCTGTTATTGGGTCACGAAGTAGGCCATGCTCTTTTTACTCCTGCCGAAGGCTGGCATACTGCTGTTACTGGAAATGTTAGCAAAGGTTTCAAGACCTATTTGAATGTTGTTGAAGATGTTCGAATCGAAAAGCAAATTCAAAGAAAATTTCCCGGGCTCAAAACATCCTTTATCAAAGGGTATTCTGAACTTATGCATAACGATTTCTTCGGTGTCAATTCTGGAGAACTCGATGTTGATACGCTTCCCCTGATTGATAGAATTAACCTACACTATAAAGTAGGAGCATATCTTAATGTACAATTTTCTTCTGACGAACAAGAATATTTAAATCGTTTAGATTCACTTGACACTTGGGAAGATGTATATAACATTGCTAAAGAGTTATTTGAAAATGGCAAACAAGAATTGCGAGATAAATTAGAAGATGAATTCTATGACGAAGAAGATGTAGATGAGGATGGCAATGATTATGATTATGATGACGCCGATGAAGACGAGGAAGATACCGAATATGGTGAAGGTAAACGTAGTGGATGGAGAGCAGGATCATCGGATAATTTAGACGAGTTAGATCCAGAGTCTATTACTGATAAAAATTTTCGCAAGCGTGAAAAAGACTTTTTAAGCGATGAAACAAAGCCATATTACTATGTAAATATGCCTACTCCCAAATTAGAAAATATCGTTGTTCCTTATAAAAATATTATAAAATATTATAATGATTTTAAATATCCAAATGCAGAGATTGTTGGCGTAGCTGATTTCTCATACACCGCAGACCAGGCATTGGAACTTATTGAAACGTCTAAAACAAAATTGCTAAAACGATTTTATGACACAAACAAAAAGTATGTGTCTTATCTAATTAAAGAATTTGAGCTTAAAAGAAACGCACGTCAATTCGCAAGAGCAAGTGTGTCTAAAACTGGCGAACTAGATATGAAAAAAGTATTTGGTTATAAGTTTAATGATGATTTGTTTCGTCGAATGACAGTTGTGCCAAAAGGTAAATCGCATGGTTTAGTAATGTTCATTGATTACTCTGGTTCAATGACAGACAATATTAAATCTACTATTGAGCAAACATTGGTACTTGCTACATTTTGTCGCAAAGTAAATATTCCATTCCGAGTTTATGCTTTTACAGATTTAGTATCAAATAATCTAGTAGAAGAAATGAACTATCCTAATACTGAAGAATATAAAGAATATTTGGCAACTTCAAAGTATATAAACAATCCTAAACTTGCTTCAAAGTACGCTAAGTTTTCTGAAAATGATAAAGAGTTGTGCTTAAATTCTAATGGATTTAGATTGAGAGAATATATTTCTAGCGAAATGTCTGGAACAGAATTTAAAGAAGCAGTTAAGTATTGGTTATTGGTTGGTGAATTACATTCTAATCGTAGCTGGAATTATAAACAGAGTGATGTTAGTCTTCCTCGCGAATTTAAATTGAGTGAATTCGAAGTATTAAATGGTACACCTTTAAATGAAGCAATTGTTTCTAGCGTAGCAATTGTAAAACAATTTAAAGCCAGTTATAAATTGGATGTGGTTAATACCGTGTTTTTAACAGATGGCGAATCCAATGATACAAATACGATTATAGATAAACAACGAGCAGTTGGTCAAACACATATTGGAACTACTCATTCTGTTCTTAGTTCAAATGTTATTATTCGAGACGTTAGTACAATGTCTGAAGGTAAAAAACCGCCAGGAGCAGATCTTACAGTTGGATTATTAAATTTACTTAAAAATATTACTGGAGTAAATGTAATTGGATTTTTTATTACACCACAAGCTAAACATGCTAAAAGATATATTCTAGGTAGAATTGAAAGATCAGGTACACACATAACCGATTTTGATGAGAAATTTAAATCATTTAGAAAGACTAAATTCTTTATGTTGAATAATGTAGGCTACGATGATTATTATATTATTCCCGGTGGTGATGATTTAGAAATTAAAGAAGACGGAATGGATGTCAATTCAAATAGTTCAAAGAACGAATTGAAAACGGCGTTCATGAAAATGCAGAAAAGCAAGAGTGTGAACCGTGTGCTTTTGAGCAGATTTATCGATAAAATTGCTTGACACGCAATTAAAAAGGTGTTATAATTAATTGTGAATTGAACTTAATTGGAACTTTATATCATGTCTAAATCTCATTATTCTGAAGAACAGCGCAAAGAATTGGTTGCTAAATTGATTGCCGAATTCGGCAAAGTTGTAACTAAAGAACAAATTCTTTCTTATTGTGAAACTAATAAATTGCCTAATCCGCACTTTATTGTTGCATGCCGAGAAATTAAAATTGGCAAAAGTCAATATGACTTGTCACAAATGTTTGAAACTACAAAAGTTGAGACTATGCAATCTGAAGATGTTTTCCCAGCATTACAAGCACAAATTATTCCTATGAAGAAACGAATTGCTGTAGAAATTGATAGTACTATTCCCGCAAAAGATAACACGTATGTTCCTTTTGGTTTTTACAAACAATTGGAAATGATCTTAAAATCCAAGACATTTTATCCTGTTTTTGTTACTGGTCTATCAGGCAATGGTAAGACCACAATGGTAGAACAAGCTGCGGCTAAATTAGGTCGTGAATGTATCAGGGTCAATATCAGTATTGAAACAGATGAGGATGATCTTATTGGTGGTAATACATTGCAAGATGGTAATGTAATTTATCGTGAAGGTCCTGTTCTAATGGCTATGCGTCGAGGTGCAGTACTTTTGATTGACGAAATTGATCGTGGTTCAAATAAATTAATGTGCCTGCAGAGTATCCTAGAAGGCAAACCTTATTTCAATAAAAAGACAGGTGAAATGATCTATGCTGAAAAAGGTTTCACTATCGTAGCAACTGCCAACACTAAAGGTCGAGGCACAGAAGACGGTCGTTTTATTGCAGCTCAGATTTTGGATGATGCTTTTCTTGAGCGATTCCCAATTACTGTAGAACAAGAATTTCCGTCACCGGCGATTGAGAAAAAGATCATTGCTAATAAGATGGAATTCTTTGGCAAAGTCGATACGGAATTTGCGGACAAATTGATTAGCTGGGCAGAAGTTATTCGTAAAACCTTTGAAGAAGGTGGTGTGGATGAGATTATCAGTACACGTCGTTTGGTAAACATTGTTCAAGCATATTCAATCTTTAATAGCAGAGAAGACGCAATTACTTATTGTATCAATAGGTTTGACGATGACACAAAGACTGCATTCATGGATTTGTATGTTAAAATGAGTACACCAGAAGTTGTCGTTGAAGAACAACCAACTGTAAACAAAGTGGATGACGAAATTCCATTCTAATAATAAATTAATCTAACACAAGGACGCTTCGGCGTCCTGCACCTTTCTTTATGCACACTAACGAAATAGTACACGACACATTTATCCCAAGGTGGTTTGGGCGGCTTGGTAATAATATTCAGCAAATTTCTAATGGAATATATTTCTGTGAAAAGAATAAAGTAAAATTTACGTCACCAGATCATCCATTTATTAATGCTATTGAATTGACATTTGGGGACAATGAATTTAAAATAAACGAATCATCTCACAATTGGTTTTATTTTTTTGAGGGACCTGATAAAGATTTCGATGTAGATATAACCGATTTAAATTTTAAACGAAAAGAAATATGTGAAAAATATATTCTACCAAATTTAAAAATTGATCATGATGAAATAATAGAATCGTTAGATGATGTATGTGTCGTACATATAAGAAGCGGGGATTTGTATACCCATTTTCCTAACTCACATACTCAAAATCCATTACTATATTATTTGGAATTATACAACTTGTTTCATGGTAAAGTAATTTTTCTAGCTGAAGATAATATAAATCCTATAGTGCCTTGTTTGTATCAGACATTAGGTGATAGTATTGATGTTAGATTTTTATCTGTTCAAGATGCATATTCCTTTATGTTAAAGGCAAAAAACCTAGCAACATCTGGAGCTGGCAGTTTTGCTATTTCATCTGCATTTTGTTCTAAAAATTTAAAGAACTTTTATTGTACCAATCTATTCATAGAACATAGTTTGAATCCTTTAATGTTAAAAGAACAACTTAATGTTTTTATAGCGGATATCGCAGACGATAAATATTTTAAAGTAGGCGAGTGGAATTCCGCCGTAAACAATATTGATAAGATATTGAATTATAAAGAAGATATATTATTTAGGAGATTATAATATGAGTAAAAAAGTAGCCCTTATTACAGGCATTACTGGACAAGACGGTTCTTATCTAGCAGAACTTTTATTGTCTAAAGGTTACGAAGTTCACGGTATTATCCGTCGCAGCTCGTCAATCAATACAGGTCGCATTGACCATATCTACAACAATCCAGATCTGCATCTTCATTATGGCGATGTAACAGATTCTTTGTCTGTTATGAACGTATTGAAGAAACACAATCCATGTGAAATCTACAATCTTGCAGCTCAAAGTCACGTTAAGGTTTCTTTTGAAACTCCTGAGTATACTGCTATGGTTGATGGCTTAGGTACATTGCGTATTCTTGAAGCTGTTAGATTGCTTAACATGGAAAAGACCTGTAAAATTTATCAAGCATCTACTTCTGAACTATATGGTTTAGTGCAAGAGATTCCGCAAAAAGAAACAACTCCCTTTTATCCTAGATCACCGTATGGTGTAGCTAAGCTCTACGCATATTGGATAGTTAAGAACTATCGTGAATCATATAATATGTTTGCTTGCTCTGGCATTCTATTTAATCACGAGTCTCCTCGTTGTGGACACAACTTTGTAACTAAGAAAATTGTAAATGGTTTAGAGTCAATTAGCTCAGGTAACCAAGAGTGTTTATATCTAGGCAATTTGAATGCTAAACGAGATTGGGGTCACGCTAAAGACTATGTTGAAGCAATGTGGTTAATGTTGCAACAAGATACCCCTGACGATTTTGTTATTTCTACAGGTGAACAATATTCAGTTAAAGAATTTGTTGAAAGATGCGCGCCTTATTTTGCATTAAAAATTCGCTGGGAAGGCGAAGGACTTAATGAAGTAGGTATTAATGAGCATACAGGAAAAATTATTGTTCGCGTAGATGAAAAATATTTCCGCCCTGCAGAAGTAGAAACATTATTGGGTGACTCGTCAAAGGCCAAGAGTGTACTCGGCTGGACACCTAAGCATTCTTTTGATGCTCTTGTAGAAGATATGTGCATTAATTTTGCTTGAGGATAATATGTTTCCTCCTTCATACCAAGATGTAAATCGCAAAGTTGTTGAAAAATATTTAAATTATAGAAATGGATTCTTTATTGAAGTGGGCGGCGCTGACGGTTTTACTCAAAGCAATACATGGCACCTCGAAGAAGAACTAGGTTGGACAGGTATTTTAGTAGAACCCAACCCCGAAGCATTTGAGGTGTGTCGCGATAATAGACCCAACTCTAAAGTATTTAATTCTGCTTTAATTTCTCACGGAAATCTCGCAAAGGAAATTACTATGACGCATCGTCGGGTTTATTCTGACGATCCAGGATTAATGACTTCTGTAAAATCTTCTCCTATATGGAAAAATGAAAATTGGACAGCAAAAGCCTCTGCTTTAAATGAAGAGGAAATTAGATATGAATTTGTTGTTCCTACACGAACACTAGATTCAATATTAGAATCATTAAATGTAGCAACAGTAGACTTTTTTTCATTAGACGTAGAAGGATATGAATTGGAAGTCCTTAAAGGCTTTTCCATAGAAAAATATCTACCGAAAGTTCTTTTAGTTGAATGGCACGATGATATACAAAAGATAATTGATGTTGTAGATAATACTCATAAATTTACTGAAAAATTATCCCTTCACGATTATGTGTTTACTTTAAGATAGGAATAAAAATGGAAAAGAATAGCAAAATATTTGTTGCTGGTCACAGAGGATTAGTTGGATCAGCAATAGTAAGAAAATTAAAAGAAGAAGGTTATACTAATTTAATTCTTAGATCAAAGGGCGAATTAGATTTACGAGACCAACGAGCAGTTAAAAACTTCTTTAGTACAGAAAGACCAGACTTTGTTTTCTTAGCAGCAGCTAAAGTTGGTGGCATTAACTGGAACTGGACAAATCCCGGTGAGTTTATCTATGACAACTTACAGATTCAAACTAATGTAATTGATTCTGCATATAGAAATGGTTGTCAGAAACTATTGTTCTTGGGCTCAGCCTGTATTTACCCTAAGGTAACACCTCAACCAATTAAAGAAGAATACTTATTAACAGCACCGCTTGAACCAACTAATGAAGGTTATGCATTAGCTAAGATTACAGGTTTAAGAATGTGTGAGTATTACAGACGTCAATATGGCTTTAATGCTATTAGTTGTATGCCTGCAAATTTATATGGGCCTAATGATAATTTTATTCCAGAACATGGTCACGTAATTCCTGGTATTATTACCAAGATGCATAATGCTATGAAGACAGGGGATAATAGCATAGAGTGCTGGGGTGATGGTACACCAACTAGAGAATTTTTATATGTAGATGATCTAGCAGATGCTTGTTTTTGGTTGATGCAAAATTATGATAAAGCAGAATTTGTTAATGTTGGTAGTGACGAAGAACTTACAATTAAAGATCTCGTTAATAAGCTCAAAAAAGAAATGGGTTTCACAGGTAAAATTGTTTGGAACAAAGATAAACCAAACGGCACACCAAGACGCAAAATGGATAACACTAAGCTAAAAGACCTCGGCTGGAAAGCTAAAGTTACTTTTGATAAGGGCTTAAAACAAACTATTGATTGGTACAAAAAAGAAAAGGGGTTAGTATGAAATGGCCTTTAATGGGTGAAACAATCACCCTCGGTGACAGATTAAAAATGGCGCATTTTGCGCTAACAGCTAAGAAATTTACCTTCGGTGAAAAGGTTAAAAAGTTTGAGCAAGAATGGAGTGAGTGGCTTGGTGCTAAACATTCATTGTATGTTTCATCTGGAAGCACAGCAAACTTCTTATTGGTAGCTGCAGTTAAAGAATTATATGGTTTGAAGAATGGCGACAAAGTATTATTGCCAGCCTGTACTTGGATGACTAATGTTGCACCAATTATGCAACTAGGCCTTGAACCTGTATTCTGCGATATTAATGTTGATAATTTTAGTTTTGATCTTGTAGACGCAATAAAGATTTCTAAGAATCATGACATTAAAATGATCTTTGTTACTCATCTATTAGGATTCTCCGCAGACAACGAATCTTTATCTAAGATTTTTCCTAAAGCAATTATTATAGATGACGTATGCGAATCACATGGTTGTACTGATCCTAGCGGTGTTAAACGTGGCGCGAATAGTTTAGGCGCAACATTTAGTTTCTATTTTGGACATCATATGTCTACAGTTGAAGGTGGTATGGTTTCAACAAACAATACTGACCTATATGATTTAATGAAATTAAAACGTAGTCACGGTATGGCAAGAGAGTCTACAAGATTTGCCGATTATGCTGCACTTAATCCAGACATTGATAAACAATTTTTGTTTGTTACGGATGGCTACAATTTTAGAAATCATGAGATTTGTGCTGTTCTAGGTTCATCGCAATTAAAGCGTTTGACTAAAATGATTGAAATTAGGAATAGAAATCACAAATTATTTACTGATATTATAGACAAGCACGAACATTTATTTTATAATATTAAAAATTCAGCAACGAACAGCAGTTTTTGTTTACCTTTCATCTGCAAGTCTAAAGAGATTATGTTGGCAATGAAGGAAACATTTGCTGAAAATGGTATTGAATATAGACCGGTTGTTGCTGGTAATTTATTGGCACAGCCATTTTTAAATGGTTACAAAATTGAAACATCTAAAGACAGAACAAATGCAGATTTAGTTCATACTCAAGGTGTTTATATTGGTAACAATCATTTTGTAACTGAAAAAGATATGGCGTTCTTAAAACAAGTTGTGGAGAAAATTGATGACAAATTTAGGTGAGAGCATAGAACAAATTATTAAACAAACTGTTCATGATGTATTAGCAAAGGGAGATCTTCCTGACTCTGAATATATTGAAACAGATAACCTAGGCGAAGTTATTGAAAAACTCGCAATTATTCATATCCGTATGTGGATGTTGGAAGATGCAATTCAAGCTGCAAAATCAGATGAGGAAATTGCAGACTTAAAACGCAAGTGCGACATTTGCTTTAAAGTTAAAAGACCTCGTTATGTGCAAGCAGTTAATTTAATGGTCGATAATGCAATCAGAACAAACAGATCATTAGTAGAAGATTCTGTAAAATTATATAAAGGTGTTAAGTAATGTCTAAAATTATTTTCTTTAATCACTATCACCGAGGTGATTTGCTAACACATAAAGAGTTTATTCGTCAACTACAAAATGAGTTGCCTGATTTTACTTTTGAGTATATGCATTTTAATCACCCCAAATTAACCAGAGATTTAAATATTCCTGTAATTGGTGCACCTGAAAATTTAGATGCAAAGACTCCTTTCTATCAAGACGAAGGTGTGTTGTATATTAATACTTGGATCGGTTGTTTCTGGGATATTTTCTGTGAGCATGGTGGTATTAATATGAACTCACTGTGGCATCAATGGGATAAAATCTTAGATACAATTAATGGTCATTTTAATACAGAAATAGCATTACGAGCAGAAAAAGAATCGTATCTACCAAAGATTGATTTTACAAAATTTGATGTGTCTAGTATCGATGAATTTTTAAAGACCAATACTAATAAAAAGATTCTAATTTGTAATGGTCCGCCGAAGTCCGGTCAATCATTCTCAGACAATATGCAAGACTTCATTAATCTTGCTGCAGAAGAATCTCCTAGCATCGATTTTATTTGCACTACAAAATTTGATACTACATTAAACAATGTTTTATTTACTGATGATATTATTGTAGATAATGAAGTTGAGGACAAGCGTGCTCCATGGGAAGATCGAGAAGTTAACAACTGCGACTTGCAGGAAATTTCATACCTAAGTGAACATTGTGACGCAATCGTAGGTAAGAATTCAGGACCGTTTGTCTTCTGCGAAACATATAAT
>Ga0208595_1000701_pt1 | contig 11832 bp, 24 predicted proteins | sample LakMenEpi28Jun11_FD_150742 | JGI IMG/M metagenome (GOLD analysis project Ga0208595, IMG submission 150742) | Freshwater microbial communities from Lake Mendota, WI - 28JUN2011 deep hole epilimnion (SPAdes) | ecosystem: Environmental > Aquatic > Freshwater > Lake > Epilimnion/Euphotic zone ...
CTGTTTAATGAAGATTTAGAAGAAGCACGAATTCGTCTTAATATTATATCATGAATCTTTTACAGAACTTACGGGACATAAAGATCCAACACGTCCAACTTGACTTGTTTGGGTTCTGTAATGCTGCATGCTGGTATTGTCCAGTAAAATATATCCCACAGCCTGAGCGAACAAGGGTGCACATGCCTCTAGATCTAGTAGAAAAGATTCTTGCCGATTTGGCATCGCATCGTAACGACGAGAGTGGAGTTGTATCTCTCTCAATGAGAAACATCTACACTGCACACTACGGTGAGGTGTTATTGTATAGGTATCTCGAAGAATTTCTGGAGTTACTTCGCAAGTATAACTTCACCACTACCATTTTCAGCAATGGGATTAATCTTACTCCCAAAAAGATAGACATGATCAAGTCTAATAAGGATGTTATCTCTGAGATTATACTGAACATCCCATCATTCGAACCAGAAACTTGGGCAAGTCGTTCTGGGTTGCATGTCAATCAATACGATAGATTGATAGCAAATTTAGAATATGCAGATACAGAACTGGCAGACTTTGATAATTTGATCATACTGATTAATGGGGTCGACGATAAGGTCTGGGATAATGACATTCACAGAGGCGAGGAATTAAATAACCTGCAAATTGATATGCATCCAGTAAAGGGAGAACGTTTCCAGGCGTACAAATTTGCCAAGAGAAAGTTTAAGAACTTCATCCCATACAAGGAATACGTGCTGCATGATAGAGCAGGATTGTTGTCGTCTTTAATTTCAAACCAACCTTCGATCGAAGAGAGATTAAAAACTGGCACTGTCATAGGTTGTCGGGGATTTGAAGATGTTAAGACGGATAGAACTACTGAATGGATTCATATAAATTCTTTGGGAGAAACTTTTCTTTGCTGCAATGATTACAACATGGAGTATGTTTTCGGAGACCTTTCGAAATCTTCTCTGAGTGATATATGGGTGTCCGAAACACATGCTGAGGTAATCGTTCGCGCCAGAGATGAGATTTGTAGAAAATGTCATTATGCGGAGATTGGGTAATGTTTGAACAGATAGACAGCACATATCCCATTGATCAGTTGTTGCCATTCTGTAACCATGCAATAGATGATACAAGACCTGGAGCAACAAACATGAGTCCCGTTAATTGGGAGAATACTCGATCTTCGTTTCTACATGCGTTGTATGTTCAAAAGAGATATGATGGACTTGGAAATGGATATATTCTCTACCGAAGAGATGGTAAAATACTTTGTGGAGGTGGATATCATGAATCGAACATAGATTCTCACATGACACATTTGAGTTCGCGTAGTTATACTATTCCAGGAATGCAACTCGCAAGAGCACACGGTGACATTCATACGATAGCAATAGATCGTAGCATCGAAGCAGGAAGGTATGGAGCAATCAATACTGCCAATGAATTTAACAAGAGATTACTTAGATATCTGGCAATAAACGATCCTGTGAATTATCCTAAGTATTACTACGAGGACGGGAAGCATTTTGGAAAACCAAACTTCAGAATACACCCATATACATTACCCGACAATGGACCGTTTAAAATTAACTATACAAAACAATGGATGTTGTATATGATTTGGAATGAACACTATAAAGAACAGTTTAAGAAAATTCTAGAAGATGCGAGGTGGATTGATGCTTGATGGCATTATCTTTGGTGGTATGATCAATATAGATGAAACTCCTTCAACGGACAGTAAGGGTTTTCGTCGGCAGGATGCAACAATCAGTTATAGTTCCGTTCGCCGAAGCGCAGGAGCGCACAGAATTGCATCATTCTTGCGTCAAAATGGTCTCTCTGTCGAGGTTGTTGATTTTGCTCCTTCTTGGACATTTCGCGAATTTCAACAGTTGATACGTTCACGAATGTCACCGTCGTTCAAATTTGTTGGATTGGGTGCATTGTTTAGAATGAACACAGAGACATTATATCGCTGTTTTACATGGTTGAAGCAAACTTATCCAGACGTTACTATCATTACTGGATCAACGCAGTTTCATAACATACATTTAATTCCTGCTGACTACATGGTAACAGGATATGGTGAACATGCCATGCTTGAGATTTTGAAAGGCACTGCTAAGTGGACAGAAGAAGTCATTAACAAGGAGGGGGACAAGAGAAAAGTTGTCGATGCTATTGCACACTATCCTGCATTTCCTATGCGTAATTTATCTGTTGATTATGAAAACCGTGATTTCATGCAACCATTTGAGCATACAACCATAGAAACATCCAGAGGGTGTCGGTTCAAATGTTCATTCTGCACGTATCCTGTACTGGGAGTAAAGGATGATCATACTCGTGATGCAGAAGATTTTAGCGACAATCTTATACGAAATTATGACAACTGGGGGTTATACAGATATTCTATTGCAGATGAAACTTTCAATGATTATACCAATAAGATAATCAAATATGCAGATAAAGTTGAAAAGTTTTCCTTCAAACCATTGTTTGGCGGTTATATTCGTGCCGATCTGTTACACACTCGTCCAGGCGACATAGAGCATTTAGCTCGCATGCAGTTTAACGGACAATTTTATGGTATAGAATCATTTAATCGCCCAAGTGCTGCTGCAATCGGTAAGGGTATGGACAGCGATAAAATTAAACAAGTACTTCTAGATACCAAAGCATACTTTCTAAAGCATAATGGGTATTACAGAGGTTCAATCAGTCTCATCGCAGGACTACCGTATGACACAGAAGAGACAATGGGTGAGACTCTAAAATGGTGCGAAGAACACTGGAAAACCAACAACGTACTTATACATCCATTGGTTATTCCTAGTAATACGTTAGAGAATACCAGTCCTAGCGTATTGTCAACGCAGTACGAAAAACAGGGATATAAATTAATAGACATCAAGGGGCATCAATTGTCAGAGGATGATCCTGAATTACTACCTATATTCCAGAGTAATCAGATTGAACCCGAGATGAAAAATCAGGTAAGATTGTTTATGCGACACATGGATGAATCAGTCCTATTTAATAGATGGCAAAGTAATACAGGGTTGACAGAAAGGGACGTTGTGCTATGGGTCATCAAAAATTTCTGGGCGAATGATTCTTATTTAGATTACGGAGTCGACCATTGGAGAATGGATGATTGGTATGTAGATGGAAAAACTGATGAGGATATGATGAAATCGTTTCGACAACTTGGCGGTATTCGTCCCTCGGAGTATACGAAAGTTGCATTCATTGAAGATTATAAAAAGAAAAAGTTAGATTATGTTGAAACATAAGGAAAAAATGTAATGCTAAAGTTGACAAATTCCAGCAATTGCGGGGAGAAACCGCATGATTGATACTTCTTTTTTCTCAGTATTTACTTGTGGACCGACGGAGGATAGACGTTCTTTCGTTTTACCTTTACCCGAAAACCGACACCTTGCGATTATGTTGAGTAGCGGGGCAGACAGTTCTATTTTATTGTATATGATTTGTTCAGAATTGATCAAGAAGGGTCGTAGTGTCGATGAAATAAAGTATATCTTTACGGTGCCCAAGACAGATGGTGCAGAGGTGCACTCGCCTGGAATAGTCGCTGCCATAAATGAGATGCTGGATATAAACTTACCTGCGCCTACTATTTTTGGTGCAGAAAACGTCCAAGAACTACACCACTCACAACAAATTCAACAAAGCGTTCGTGCAGTATTCGACGAATATGCAGCGGGTGGGAAACTGTTTGTTTATCTAGCGGACAATAGAGAAACGTCCGAGTTGATCCTTACTCCAGAAGAAAAACCGTATAGAGTAGATACAAATCCATTTCCGGAATATCTGGGCATGCCGTTCAATGAATTGATGAAATCGCATACAATTGATTTACATTTTATGCATGGTACCGAAAGATTGCTTGAGATATCTCATACTTGCACGCAGCAAACATATGGCAGATGCGGCAGGTGCTACCATTGTAGGGAAAGACAGTGGGCGTTTGATCAACTCGGCAAAATAGATCCAGGAACTAATTAAATGAACCCACTAACTGAATTCGTAATCTCATATGGAGATATAATAGAACTGGGATTTCCAAATATTCCCGTAAACAAGTATAGAGATCTTATTCTCGGGCATCCAGAATGGAAGCAATACAACACATATAAACAGGGGTACAATCGTTACGGATTATCGATGACCAGTTTAGATGGCGGATACTCAGGTGTTCCGGATCTTGAAAGTTTGGGAGAATATTATAACGAAACTGGTATAATACATCGTGATTCTGATTTTAAAACTCGCACACCTTTGTCATGCGAGATACCTGAAGTAAATGAACTGTTAAATTTTTTCGGAGAAGACTTGGGTCGGTCACATTTCCTGCGGTTAGACAAGGGTGGTTTTTTCCCGCCACACAGAGACCACAATTTCGGTCTGCCTAATGACATGTTTAGAATCGTCGTACCATTCTACAATTTTCACTCGTCAAGCATGTCTTGGATTTTTGATGGTAAGGTTGTGCAACTGAGAGAAGGGACCACGTATTTTATGAATACCACCAAAGCACATTCTTTGTTCTCATATGTCGATGACTGCACCATGTTGGTGTTGAATGTTAAGGCTTCTTCTGACTATGAGACTATGAAAGAATTTATCAAAAAGATGAGAGTATATTAGCATGTACCCTTATTATAAACCACTCGGGTTGGCACTAGACAGCACTGATTGGAGATTTATGAATTTTCTGTCACACAACTATCAGTCGCAGGCATATCATTACGTAGTCCAGGGTCATACGATTGAACAATACTCTCAATATTTTCTCCGAGATGCAACTGAAGACTACAGAGAACACCAACTCTTCAAGAAGATTAGTGACCTATTTGTCCCAGAATCTCCGTATAGTGATCCGAATCACGTATACCAGTGGAGTCAGGTATCCTTTGTAGAGGGCAAACTCCCGCAACACACTGACACTAGAACTGCAGTAATATCCATACCTCTTGTAACGTTTCATGCTCCTATCGTCTGGTATGAGAATGACGTCGAGGTCTGCAACTATGATTATTCCAGCGAAGCGACACTGATCAACACCTCCATCGTGCATGGGTTGCCAGATAACAAAGCACAAAGGATATTCTTCCAAGTAGGAGGAATGCGAGAATCTTACGATGATTGCCTCGCCCAATTTAAAATTTAAATCAAAAAAAAGCAATTATTTTCATTTAGGGGCTTGACTTTTACCACGTTTTGGGGTAGAATGGTAACAATAAGAAAAGGAATTGAAAATGATTAAGGTTTACCAAATTCAACTGACTGATGCTGAAATCACTGCTGTTAACAACGGCGAAACTAGCGACCGCATCCAGGCATACTTCACCCGTTCGTTTGCCGTCCCCTTCAAGGCAGAGAACTTCCAGTATTACGCCCACGTTGCTAACGTTGATACCAATGATATGGAAGAAGCATTCGCTGCCATGAATCTTTGGGAAGGTGCTACGGTTGAGAAACTCGGTCCCTGCTCCTCGATGTCAGTAGGCGACATCCTCGAGGTAGACGGAAAACTGTTCCGTTGTGCTACGTTTGGTTTTGATGAAATTAAAGCTTGACTTTATCTCCGTTTTAGGGTAGAATGAGTTATAGTTTGAAAAGGAATTTGTTATGAAATATATTTTGCTCCTCGCTGGTTTTCTCCTCGTTGCTGGTACGATCGGCGCTGAAGATTTCTACGTCGAATGTCGCGCTGCTGCTGACTGTGTTGCGGGGGATCCCCCAAGCGCAGTTGCTTTCGGCGTCCAGATGATTGTTGGTTTTCTGATGATGCTTGTTGGTGGCGTGATGGTTTTGAAGGATGATGAATTCGCATGAGTGAAGTTGTAAAAAAGAACGTGTTCCTTGAAACCGTGAAATGGGCAGGAACTGCATGTGTCGTCGTCGCTGCGACCTGTCGCGCATTTGATTATCACACAGTAGATCTTCTGGTCTCTATCGCTGGTGCTGGTCTCTGGGGTTATGCTGGGTTCGCTATGAAGGATAAAGCGTTGATTGCAGTAAATGCTTTCGTCGTTGGTATTTTGCTTGTGGGAGTTATAGTATGAGTTATTGGTTGATTGTATTCCTTTTTACCACTGAGGGTGAGTTCGTAGCAAAGGATGTCTACGAGTCTGCAAACAAAGAGCAATGCGTTGCTTTTGCTGGTGATGTCACTCGCACCATTATCAATAGTCAACTACAGGCACAGTTCTATTGCGTAAGCGATGACCACTATATGGGTCGTAAGCAGGACGAAGATGTTCCCTACGATTTCGTCGGGGAAGATGATAGTGAGTAAATGGTCACAACGATTTCTTGACCTCGCCGAGCACGTCGCTGAGTGGTCACACGACCCTCGCACGAAAGTAGGCGCAGTCATCGTAGATGATAAGAAGCGTGTCGTCTCTATGGGATACAATGGTTTCCCTCGAGGAGTTAAAGATGATGTCAAGCGTTATGAAGATCGCCCAACTAAACATCTGTTTGTTTGTCACGCTGAACGCAATGCTCTTGACAATGCACCACATAGCGTAGAAGGTTGCACGATGTATGTGCCTCTCCTTCCTTGTAACGAGTGTGCTAAGTCGATTATCCAAAATGGTATTTCGAAGGTAGTCAGTTACAAACCAAATCGCGAAGGCGAAGGATTCAATTGGGATGTCACTCGTGAGATGTTCCAAGAGGCAGGTGTGATGCTTTTCGAGACAGAACGAGAGATTAATGTAAACGCTGGGCAACCATGGTTGCGCACATATGATGGAAAGTTGGACTAATGCCAAAATATCTTGTAGAAACAGTTAGCGTATTCCGTATGCGATATGTCGTTGAGGCAAACAGTGCATCCGATGCTAAGGATGAGGTAACGATGTGCGTAGGCGATGACTTCAAAGAGTTCTCACAACTCCATCTCGACGAGATGATTTCATCCACTCGTGAGATTACTAGCGCAGAATATCTTCGTATGTTTGACGAGGATAATGTCTATCTTAAAGACTGGGATGAAGACCAGAAACTTGATTTCGTGAATGTGATTAATTATGGACAGTGATAATATTCTTTTTATTTTGGTAATTCTATTGATTTCTGTCACCATATATGGTATAGTGTCTAATAAGGTTACTGCTGAAGAGCGTGACGAAATGCTAAATGATAAGGAAATGTTCCCATGAATGTTGCAGGTGTTAGTCCATATCGACGTCCCGTTGCTCTTGCTGGTATCAACTTCAGTAATGAACACCATCTAGTTGGATTCGCTTGGCCTTATACCAACTGCAAGGGTAAGACTTACCATACCACTATGACTCCGAGTGGATGGGTTTGTGATTGCACGGGGTTCAATTTCCATAATAAGTGTAAGCACATTACTATGGTCCATAAGAAAGTTTCATCATGATTGTTCAGAATGCAGTATTATGTTTGAGTTGCGGGGATAAGATCGTCTCCAAGCATCGCCACGATTTTGTTACATGCACGTGTGGTGCTGTTTCAGTAGATGGTGGGCAGGAGTATCTGCGTCGCGTAGGTGATTTTGGTAATGCGATGGATATCTCGTGGTCTTTACCCGACGACGTCTACAAAGAATGCGCAGAGGCAGCGCAGAATGCTATGGACACTGGGCGCAACAAGTTCGGTATTGCCAATGCAGTCATGCGCACTCTGCGCGAACGTGAACACATCGTAGCAGAAGGCGAGCAACGTATAATGGCACAAAATCTTGGCGAGATTATGGTAGTCGAAGCAGATGGGTCTCTCAATCGTTATAAGAAGGTAAATGAAGATGAGTAAGTATACTGTAGAACTTGATATAGAGCAGGTCGACCGCATTGTCGCAGACGAACTGATTCGTTGTCGCCAGTCATGGGTTAATGATCTTATGATTGGTGGTAGTGGTGTGTTTAACTGGGATGATCAGGAGGCAGAAAACGTCGAACTTCAGAAGCATATCGATGCAGTTGATGTTATACTGTCATGGTATTGCACTGACAAGCAACTAGAAGATTACGGTTTGTCCCGCATTAGCACTATATTTCCAGGAATTGATGGCAATGACCAAGGATGATTTAAAGGACAAGGCAATTGAAGCGATTCCCTATGTTGCAGTGTTTGGTGTTGCCGCACTAGCAGTTTATGGCATCACCAAGATCGCACAATCACTCGATGGTATGGATATTCCACTTGACTGGGGACAAGATCCGTATCTAACTGAACTTTCGAAGAATTCTCGTGAAGATTAACATTGGTCCATATCCACGTTGGTTCGGTCCATACCAGATTGCAGAAAAGATTCTGTTCTGGAAAGACAAGGACGATGATGCAGTTTTTGCATTCGGAGAATGGTTGGATAAGCATACACCAATTACCGAAATATCCGCATATTTTTTCAATAAGAGGAAAGTCGAGATTCGTATCGACCCATATGACACATGGAGTATGGACGATACTCTTGCTATGATTATTCTTCCTATGTTAAAGCAACTCAAGGCAACCAAGCATGGTTCACCTGCCGTGGCAGATGAAGATGTTCCAGAAGAACTTCGCTTTGCTGCCTCCGAAGATCCAGGACATGAGTTTGAAACTGACAGCAACTGGCACAAGCGTTGGGACTGGGTCATGGATGAAATGATATGGACATTCGAACAGATGGTGGAAGATGGTAACGATGATATTTACTTCAAAAATGGTGTCCTCAATGTTGAGGGATGGAAGGCACATAACAAGCGTATTGACAATGGCACCCGTCTGTTTGGTGTCTACTTTAGAGGACTATGGGACTAATGGTTAAAGAAGCAAAAGGTGGAACATTCGCACCAACAGATTATCCAGTAATTAAGCGTGCATTGCACTCGTATCTTATCGAGTGCATGCGAACAGAAGGTGTCAGCGAACGAGACCCGCATCCAGATGTGGCAATTATCTCTAACCTGATTCACAGATTGGGTCGTATTGACGGGTAATAAATAGATGCATGAACGAAGAAAACATACCATCTCGTCAGCATCGACGTTTAACTGTCTCTGAGAAGAGAGAGAAAATACATGTTATGATAGAGGAAATTGACGATTTTATCTGTGAATCTATCCAGTATTGCGATGATCCACAGGATCTAATTGCTATCGGTTCATTCCTCCAAGTTATCTCCAAAAATATTTTGACCTCTGCCTTGGGAGATAAACAAAAATGGGCAGCATCTATTACACAATACGCACTGGACACCCTGGAACACGATGTGAATGATCGCATTCCTAAAGGAGAGATTCCAGTAGAAGCATTCAAGGGAATATATTACTGATGGCATTTGAGAGAATTGGTCCTGCCTTTATCTGGCGTGGTTATATGAAGCAAGAGGCAGAAGAGTTTATTAAAGAGCAACTCGAGAAACCTCTCGCCCCAAGTCAAACCACTGGTGGATATAATTCTGGAGTCAACGATGCACGCACCTCTGAGCAGTGCATGATTAATCCTACAAATCCATATTGTCTTAAAGTTAAACAAGCAGTTGCACAACTCAACGAAGAGATGTGGAACATCAATATTTTCGAGCATTGTAGTGAGAACAACTTCATTCGTTACAATGCTGGTGGTAAATTTAAGATGCACCACGACATTATCTACCCGACAAATTATGCCAACCACGTTTCTCGACCAGTTAGAAAAATCAGCGCAATCGTGCTGCTCTCTGATCGTGGTTCCTTCGAAGGTGGTAAATTTGCATTGACAGTGGACGAGAAACGAGCATCATTCGATTTTGATCAGGGGGATCTATTAGTATTTCCCTCATATATTAGACACCAAGTGGATGAACTAACGTCGGGTATTCGTTACTCCACCGTCCACTGGTCATATGGAGGATTCTGATGGCGTTTGAAATTCCCAAAGAAGCATTCGAATCAGAGTTTCCCAACTGGAAGCACCAATGGGGTGGTGGCATCTATAATGGTATCTTCACGCAACAGAACAAGAACTTCTACGCTGCATTTGATAAACTATTTGCACAAGAGAACATCACTCGCGTCCTAGAGATTGGTACTGCAAAGGGTGGACTCACACTTGCACTTACAGACATCATTTTTACCAACGGTGCAGAGGTCCGTGATACCCCAATCATCACATATGACATTAGAGAAACTCAACATGCAGATCGACTGCGCAACAGAGGTGTCGATGTTCGAGTAATGGATGCATTCGAGGATCTGGATCGCATCTTTGACTACATTCAGAGTGATGGACAGACTCTCGTGCTATGCGATGGCGGTAATAAACCTGCTGAGTTTAATCTGTTTTCTCGTATTCTGAAGACAGACGATATTATCATGGCACACGACTACGTGATTGACAACGAATACTACGATGCATATGTCAAGGACAATGTATGGCGCTGGTGCGAGATTAAGTATAAAGATATCTCTATCGCAGTCGATAAGTATGGACTCTCCTCTCATATGACAGACGAGTTCCAAGAAGCAGCATGGGCATGCTTCAAAAAAACTTCACAAAATTACTCAAAAATGGCTTGACAATTCTCCTGAAATGAAGTATACTGTGTGTATACGATAAGGAGATTGTTATGGCGAATAATGTTACTACTAGAATTGCTTTCGTTTGCAACGAACAGGCAATGGATCTTGTCAATCAGTGGTTTGCCAAGATAGATACTGATCCGCACGCATCAGTAACCTCATTGTTCGATGTCGCCAAGGAAGACATCACTTGGGACTGGATGCTGGAAAACATCGGATCTAAGTATTGCTATGTTGACACGGTATGGGACAATTGCGTGCGTGTAGTTAGCGCATGGGACTGGCCGCAACATTTTGTTCAGTGGATGGCAGACCAGATTATCGCAATCGATCCTGATGCAAGACTCGAGATCGAATACGAGGATGAGTGTCCGAACTTCATTGGATACCACATTTTCACTGCTCTCGGAGACACTGGTTCATCCTTAGACTCTGACCAAATCGAAGCAATGATTCGACGCGAGGTTCCTGCTCTCGAGGAACTGGAAGAGGACAGCGACGAGTATTACGATATGCTCTGGGAACACTCGAACGATATCTGCGATAACTGGCAGGAGCGTGGTTTAGATATATTGGTCGGTCGATGATGTTTGTTAATCTATCCATGAAGGTTGTGGCAGACGCAGTCCTACTCGCGCTAGGAATTGCTGCTGCACACTTCATTATCGTTGGTACTGCAATTGGACAGACCAACTTCTTTGCGATGCTTCCTATCTGCTTCGTACTTGCTGTTGCCAATCTCATAATTCGTATGGCGGAAATACATAAGAGTCTTATGAATAAGGAATAAATATCTCTTATGACAGTAACGATCCAACTCCCCATCGTATCTAATCTCGACTGTGCAGGTGCAGGAGGAGATTTGTCGCTCGGAAATCTAAACGAGTATTTCCGAGGCGTCTCGCAACTTCCAGGACAGATAAAATCCCAGTTGGCAACAGCAATGAACGCTGCGGAGGATGACATCTCTAACCAGAAGCGTACTATAATCAGAACGAAGGGATACATCAGTTCTGTTGATGCTGCAAACCTGACAACTGCACTCGAGCGTTTGGCACCAGAGCAAGTGCTGGATGTGCTGGACAAAATGATGCAGGTCGAGGAGTTAATCGACCAAATCCAATCATTCCTATCTCCCCGACCATTTTCTGTCCTGCACTCGAAAGAGATGGAGGCAAAGTATCGGGCACGAGAGATCCACAAGAACATCGAGCAATTCTTCAAGAAGAAGGTTGTCGAGATTCTGACTGAGATCATCGGTGTCCTCGGTATACCAACACCACTC
>Ga0208595_1000702_pt1 | contig 11827 bp, 9 predicted proteins | sample LakMenEpi28Jun11_FD_150742 | JGI IMG/M metagenome (GOLD analysis project Ga0208595, IMG submission 150742) | Freshwater microbial communities from Lake Mendota, WI - 28JUN2011 deep hole epilimnion (SPAdes) | ecosystem: Environmental > Aquatic > Freshwater > Lake > Epilimnion/Euphotic zone ...
CGTGCCATCGCTGACCGCGACCACGAGCAGGTCGACAAACTTCTTTGCCCCGCGCGCGATCGTGAAATGGCCATCCACCGGCCAGCGTTCGACTGTGGCGTTAATATGCAAGGTCATCGCTGAAAACCCGCAGGAATCGGTGCTAGGCAAAATGCTATTAAGCAGGTCGAAATAGCGGGGGACATTGCGTCGCTCAATTGTGGCTGGATGTCCAATCTTCGACAACGGGCGCAATTTTTTCGCGCCATTTGCTGCCGTTGAAAATGCCATAATGGCCGACTTCTGGTGCCATATGATATTTCTTGAACGCCGCAGGCAAGCCCGTTGCAAGGTTCAACGCCGCCTTTGTCTGGCCCAGGCCGCTGATATCATCGCGCTCACCCTCAATCGCCAGCAAGCCAATATCGGTGATGGCAGCAGGGTCCACCAAATGGCCGCGATAGTTGAATTCCCCCTTAGGCAGCAAATGGCGCTGGAACACCGTATCAACGGTTTGCAGATAGAATTCCGCCGTCATGTCGCAGACCGCGCGATATTCGTCGTAAAATTCCTTATGCCGGTCGGCACTTTCGCCATCGCCTTTCACAAGGTCGGAGAACATCGACCAATGGCTCATCATATGGTTGCCCAAGTTCATCGACATGAAGCCCGAAAGCTGCAGAAAACCGGGATATACGCGGCGGCCAGAGCCCTTGTAATAAGGCGGCACAGTCGCAATCACATTTTGCACAAACCATGCATGCGGACGCTGGGTCGCGTGGTTATTGACGGCGGTCGGCGCTTCGCGCGTATCGATCGGGCCGCCCATCATCGTCAATGTGCGCGGACGCAGCGGATGATCCTTCGCGGCCATAACGGCCGCAGCGGCATAAGCCGGAACCGACGGCTGGCAGACCGCAAGCATATGTGCGCCGCGCCCGCCTGCGCCGGGGCCAAGAAATTCAAGCCATTCAATGAGATAATCAATATAGGTTTCAAGGTCGAACCCGCCACCGGTCAGCGGCACATCACGCGCGTCTTTCCAGTCGGTGATGTAGACGTCATGCGTGACCATCATGCGCTCGACTGTGCCGCGCAAGAGCGTCGCAAAATGCCCGGACATGGGCGCGCAGATAAGAAGCCGTGGCTTTTCGCTGCTGCCTTCGTAGACGAAACGCTTCAACTGCCCGAATGGCTTACGCGCAAGATTTTCTTCCTGAACCGCCAAAATTTTGCCGTCGATGACAACTTCATTCAATCCGAACGCTGGCTTTCCACGCGGCAGAACCGAATGGGCAAAAACTTCCAATGCAGAAGCAGCTATGGGTGCCATTCCGCCGTAATTGAAAGGCGAAGGCAGCGCGCTGAGCCATTCCGCCTGTTTTTGCGCAACCCAGCCTGCACCAGCAAGCCAGCCGCGTTGAAGGTCATATCCGGTGTAAAGCATATTGAGGCCTTTAAAATTTCCATCGGCAATATTCTGCCGCAAGTGCATGTGGCTTTACGTGTTTATTGTGCATTGCACCATAGGAAAAGCATTTACATTCTCCGTGGCGGATTGTTACGGGTTCGGCGCACTGCTAGGCGAGCGCGATGACAAACGATATTTCCGAAACGCAAAGCGTGGATACATCCGAGGTAGCCGAAGCAGTCCCGGCCAAGCCCAAGCTTAATTTTGGCAGTTTGCGCATGATCGGGCATTTCACGATCCGTTATCCCCGCCAGATCACCTATGCCCTGCTCGCGCTGATTGCAGCAGCAGCGTCTACGCTTGCCATCCCTTATGGCTTGCGGCTGATCATCGATGAAGGCTTTGTCAAAAATGGCGGTGATCCTGCGCCATATTTCTACTTGTTATTAGGTATCGTCGTCATCATCGGCATTTCGACGGCATTCCGCTTTTACTTTGTCAGCTGGCTGGGCGAGCGTGTCGTGGGTGATATTCGTGTTGCGGTGCAGCAAAATTTGTTGCGCTTGGCCCCGCGCTTTTTCGAAGAAAACCGCCCTGGGGAAATCGCCAGCCGAATGACCGCCGATACGGCGATTATCGAACAAATTGTCGGTACCACTGTGTCAGTTGCACTTCGGAATGTTTTAATCGGCGTGGGCGGCGTGACTTGGTTGTTTGCCCTTGCGCCAAGCCTGACTATATGGCTTTTGGCAGGCATTCCCGTGATTGTTCTACCAATTGTTGTTTTGGGCCGGCGGCTGGAAAAGGCATCGCGTAATAGCCAGGACAATGTCGCCAGCGTCGGCACAATCATTTCAGAAGCGCTTGGCGCGATCAAGATCGTTCAAGCTTTTGGGCAAGAAAACCGCGAAGGCGCAAGATTTGCCGATGCTGTTGAAGCCACGTTCAACGCCGCGAAAAAACGTATCCGATTGCGGGCACTTCTTACTGCACTTGTAATGGTGCTGATATTTGGCGGCGTCACCTTGCTCGTTTGGGAAGGCACCGACCAAGTTAAGGATGGCGTCATCTCGCCCGGAACATTGTTCCAGATCGTATTATATGGTGTGCTAGTCGCAGGGTCATTTGGCGCGCTGACTGAAGTATATGGTGACCTTGTGCGCGCATCGGGCGCGGCATCGCGGCTCGCCGAATTGCTGAACGAAGTGCCCGAAATTGCGCCCCCTGCTAACCCAGTTATCATGCCGCCAGCGCGCGGGCAGTTGGAATTCCAACATGTTCGCTTCCGCTATCCTACACGGCCCGAGGTCGCGGCGCTTGACGATTTCAGCCTGAAAGTATCGCCGGGGGAAACGGTTGCTGTTGTAGGGCCGTCAGGCGCAGGCAAATCAACTTTGTTCCAACTGGCGGAACGCTTTTACGACCCCGAAAACGGGACCGTGCGCATTGACGGTGTTTCCCTGACTAGCGCAGACCCCGCAGAATTCCGACGCCGGATATCGTTAGTGCCACAAGACACGGTGTTGTTCGCGGCCTCCGCGCGCGACAATCTGCGTTACGGCCAATGGGACGCAAGCGACGAGGCGATCTGGGCGGCAGCAGAAAAAGCAAACGCAGCAGGGTTCTTGGGTGATTTACCGGAGGGTCTGGAAACCTATCTTGGCGAGGGCGGCGCGCGGCTTTCCGGCGGCCAGCGGCAACGGCTCGCTATCGCGCGTGCCTTGTTGCGCGATTCGCCAATCTTGTTGCTTGATGAGGCCACGAGCGCATTGGACGCCGAAAGCGAGAAATTGGTGCAAGACGCGCTGGAGCGCCTGATGGTTGGGCGCACCACAATCGTGATTGCACACCGGCTGGCAACCGTGCGTTCTGCCGACCGCATCATCGTGATGGACCAAGGTAGGATTGTTGAAGAGGGCGATCATACGACGCTGAGCGCCGCGGGCGGCTTATATGCCCGCCTCGCCAGCCTGCAATTTGATGCTTAACGGGATGAAATCATCCTTTGCTCCAGCTTAGGCTATGATATCCGGGACCAATTGGTCTTCCACACGCCTGATACGGTCCTTCAAAATCAGCTTTTTCTTTTTCAGTCGCGCGATTTGAAGTTGGTCGATCAACGTTTGGGCGTTGAGCGCCCGGATGGAATCGTCGAGATCCCGATGCTCAATCTTTAGTTGTTCCAGTTGCTGCTGATAGCCATCGTCGTTCATGCCCCTTTCTAAACAGACTGCGGCGAACAAGTCATCGTTAAAAAAAGGGCGTTTGGCCCAGATCTGAGTTTGGTGCGCGCCCCGACGATAATTATCGGCAAGACTCCAGTCAAAATTCGTGATTTACTCCGTGGTTCAGATCGCCGAGTCCCAGACTGAAGGAGAATGATGTGCATATTAATCATCTGTCCGCGCTTCGTAACAAGCATGCCGAACTCGAACAAAAACTGGAGCGCGAAGAAAACAGACCGTTCCCCGACAGCAGAACCGTTCTCGATCTGAAAAAACAAAAGTTACATCTTAAAGACGTTATACTGCATGAATCGGCATCAACTGGTTGACTACGAATAATTTGATACTGGGTATCGCTTGCCCTCTCGGTCTCTGCTAGGTGCGGCCTATGGAAAGCGCTACCCGTTCTGCCCGTAATATCCTGACTGGTCTGCACGAGGTGATGGCCTCGAAAAACCATGCGCAGGGTAAGCTGAATCATGTGGTCAACATCATCGGCGAAGCGCTTTCGAGCGAAGTGTGTTCAATTTACTTGTTGCGCGATGGCGCACTTGAGCTGTTTGCGACACGCGGGTTGAACCAAGCTGCCGTGCATATTACGCGTTTGGGTCTGGGCGAAGGCCTTGTTGGGACAATTGCTGAAAATGTCGAAACACTGAACCTGGATGAAGCGGCGGCGCATCCGAATTTCCGTTATGTCCCGGAAACGGGTGAAGAACGCTTTCACAGTTTTGCCGGTGTGCCAATTGTCCGCTCCGAACGGGCCGTCGGCGTGCTCGCGGTCCAGCATGTCGAGCCGCGTAAATATGAAGAGGTCGAGATTGAGGCGCTTCAAACCGTCGCCATGGTGTTGTCTGAACTCATTGCCAACGCCGACCTAATCGACGAGCCAACTGCCCGGGGCGGCAATGAGACCGGCACGATTAGCCTCACAGGATTGCCACTTGTTAAAGGCGCAGCCGCTGGCGTCGCTATTTTTCACCAGCCAAATGTGCGTATCGAGCACACTGTTGCCGAGGATATCGAAGCCGAGCGTCAGCGTGTCTATTCCGCCTTCGATAAAATGCGCGAGCAAATCGACCGCATGGCGAGCCAGATAGATTTTGGCACAGGCGGAGAACATGAAGAGGTCATCGCGACTTACAAAATGTTCGCTTATGATGAGGGCTGGAGCCGCCGGATAAACGAAGCCATTGACAGTGGCCTAACCGCCGAAGCAGCAATTGAACGCGTTCAGCAACGCACACGCATGCGCATGCGGCAGATTGACGACGCGCTGCTTGCCGATCGCATGCACGATCTGGAGGACCTGTCGAACCGTTTGCTGCGCATCGTTTCCGGACAAATGAGCACCGCGGCGCAGCTTGGGCTGAAGAAGGATTCCATCCTGATCGCGCGCAATTTGGGTCCCGCAGAATTGCTGGAATATGACAAAAGGCGCCTGCGCGGTGTCGTCCTAGAGGAAGGCTCGCTTACGGCACATGTGGTGATTGTAGCACGTGCCATGGGTATTCCGGTTCTTGGCCGGGTGCGCGGCATTCGCCACAAGGTGCGCGACGGCGACATGCTGTTGCTGAACGCTGACGACAAAAGCGTTATCGTGCGCCCTTCGTCTGCGGCAGAAGAGAACTTTCAACATGATCTTGTTGATCGGCAGAAGAAAAAAGCGCGCTATGCAGCGATGCGCGATGAAGCATCGGTCACTAAAGACGGGGTGCCAGTTACGTTGATGATTAACGCTGGTTTGCGCGATGACATGTCGGCTTTGGCGACAACCGGCGCGGAAGGCGTTGGCCTTTTCCGGACCGAGTTCCAGTTTCTGATTTCGGCGACGCTGCCGCAACGCGAACGGCAGCAGCGCTTTTACCGGGATGTGCTTGACGCAGCCGGCGACAAGCCCGTCATTTTCCGCACGCTCGATATCGGCGGAGACAAGGCGCTTCCCTACCTCAAGGATGAAAGGAGCGAAGAGGAAAATCCCGCGCTGGGCTGGCGCGCGCTGAGGCTGTCGCTTGATCACGCCGGATTGATGAAGGCGCAGGCACGCGCGTTGATTGAGGCGGCGGCTGGTCGCACGCTCAACGTCATGTTCCCGATGGTCTCTGAGCCATGGGAATTTGATGCGGCCAAGGCCATTTTCGACGGCCAGATTGAATTCCTAGCGCGGCAGAAAAAGATATTACCCAACAAAATCCGTTATGGCGCGATGCTTGAGGTGCCGGCTCTGGCCGAAACGCTCGACATCCTGCTGCCCAAGATTGATTTTCTGTCCATTGGCACCAACGATCTGACCCAATTCCTTTTTGCTGCGGACCGGGCTGATCCCCGCTTGGCAGAGCGCTATGACTGGCTGAGCCCCGCTATCCTGCGCTTCATCCGACGGGTCGTCAAAGCTACCGAGGGCCATGACGTCGATGTCGCGGTGTGCGGCGAAATGGGTGGACGGACGCTTGAGGCGCTTGCCCTCATGGGCATTGGCATTCGTCGATTATCGATCACACCAGCCGCCGTCGGGCCTATCAAGGCCATGATCCGCTCAACCAGCCATTCTGATGTCTGCGCAAAAATGGAAGAGTTGCTCGACAATCCTACAGAGAATTTGCGTGCAGCATTGACTAGCTGGGCGATTAGTCAAGGTATTGAAACCGCATAATTAATTTAGGCATGATATTTGATTATCCGCAATCCACGTTGACATTATCTTTTTGATGCCCATTATCCGCCCGACTGCACGAAGAAGCGGGGGAACGGGTCGTGGAGATGGCAGTGGACGAAATTCCTCGTTTGGAAGCGGAGCCTATGACTGTAGGCGAAAAACTTAAGTCCGCGCGCGCGCGGAGGGGCATGAGCCTGTCTGACCTCGCCGCGGAGACACGCGTGCCCATGCGACATTTGGAATCTATTGAGCGATCCGAATTCAGCGCTTTGCCAGGACATACATATACTGTTGGTTTTGTTCGGTCTTACGCCCGCGCGGTTGCGCTAGACGATATTGCGATAGTGAATGCGCTGCGCGCGGAATTATCTAGCGGAGGACATGAAAGATATGAGGCCCCACTCCAGAATTATGAGCCAGCAGACCCTGCGCGTGTTCCTTCCAAGACCTTGGCGTGGACTGCTGCGGCAGTTGCGGCGCTAGTTTTGGCCGCCTATTTTATTTTCAAAAGCTACGCATTAGTCCCAACTGCAGCGCTGCCAACGGCGACATCAGTCCCCACAACAGCACCGAAGGCAGCAGCACCCAAGCCGGTCGCTGCCCTGAATGATAGTAGAGCCACTGCGAATGTCGGCATGGACGAACAAGCTCCTCCGCCCGGCACAGCTTTGGCAGCCACCCCAAATCAGTGAGACCAGTCATTACGGCCGGAAATTCCGATGAATTTCAATTTTTTTATACCGAAATGCAGCGTTGGCCTTTATCACGGGATTGCTGTAAGCTATCGCTGCAACTCGACTTTAGTAAAAGGAAGTAACTAAATGTATTTTCGGCGCATTATCCTTGGCGGCGCAGCGTTCGCGCTAAGCGCACCTGCAATGGCGCAGGATGCGAACATGGACGGGCGCGTGGGCAAACTCGAGAAGGAAATGCGGGCGGTTCAGCGCCAAGTGTTCCCCAATGGTGCCGGCAAATTTGTCGAGCCTGATATACAGTCACCCACAGCGCCAAGCGCGACGAACAGTTCAACCAGCGCAACTGTCGATCTGACCGCGCGCGTGGATGCGTTAGAGGCGCAGCTTGCGACTCTGACTGGTCAGGTCGAATTGCAAGGCAATAATATGCGCGGACTTGAAGCCAGGCTGAAGGCGCTTGAGACACAACTGGCTACCCAGCCAGCATCGCCCGTTGAAACGGTGGCACCAACGGCAACGCCCGCAGCAGCAGCGCCGAAAACCAGAGCCGGCATAGTTCCGACAAAGCCCGTTACGACCGCTAAGCCAAACCCGGCCCGCGTCGCTGCGGTTGCCGCAATCGAACGCCCCGCCAGCGGCGATGCGTTCGAGGATGGCTACAGTTATGGCTTCCGCTTATGGGAAGCCAAATTCTACCCTGAATCGCAGGCAACGCTTGAAGAAACCTTGGCCAAATTTCCCAAACACAAACGCGCAAGCTATGCGCGCAATTTGCTTGGCCGGGCATGGTTGGATGACAAAAAACCAGCGACTGCGGTGAAGGTTTTCTATGACAATTATAAGGCTGATCCGCGAGGTGACCGCGCGCCTGACAGCTTGTTTTTCTTAGGATCGGCTTTGACTGACCTTGGGAAGGCGGCTGAGGCATGCGAAGCTTTTGGTGAACTTGCAAGGGCGTATCCAGATGCGGCGACTGGCCGCTTGGCCGAACGGATCACATCTGGCAAAACAAGGGCGAAGTGCAAATAACGCTAAAACCGGTCTTTCTTGGCCGTTTCAGGGCAGCACTTCACAGGCTGGAAAGTGCTGATGATCGCTTATTATGCGCGGTGTCGGGTGGCCCCGATAGCCTTGCGCTTTTGTTGTTGGCGCAGCAAGTTGTGCCCGGCAGATTGGTTGCCGCAACAGTAGACCATCAATTGCGGGCCGAGTCCGCTGACGAGGCGCAGATTGTTGCCGAAATTTGCCGCAATCTTGGCATTCCGCATATCATTTTAACACCTGACGAAAAGATCTCAGGCAATCTCCAGTCATCCGCGCGTGCGGCCCGTTACGCGTTGTTGGAACGTGCGGCAGATAGGCAAAATTGCCAACACATTGCCACGGCGCATCATGCCGATGACCAATTGGAAACACTGCTCATGCGGCTGGCGCGGGGCAGCGGCGTTGATGGGTTGTCCGGCATTCGCGCCCGCAATGGACGCGTGGTCAGACCACTACTGGAATTCACAAAAGCGGAGCTTATCGACATCTGCTACAGCAATGGCATTCAATCGGTCAATGACCCCAGCAACGCAGACATTGATTTTGACCGGGTTGCGATGCGGAACTGGTTGGCTAGCACGCAGCATCCATTTCCTGCAACCCGCGCGCTGCGCACGGCAAGCGCATTGGCCGATGCATCCGATGCTCTGGTCTGGATGACGGACACGCTGGCCGTGCACAGGGTAAGCCACAAAAATGACGTTATCGTTTGCCAGGCCAGCGGCCTTCCACGTGAATTGAAGCGGCGGTTGTTAATCCGCTGCCTCAGGACGATAGACATCAATCTTGCGCCGCGTGGTGACGCAATCGACCGGGTGTTAACCGACCTCGAAAATGGGCGGACTGCCATGATTGGCAATATCAAATGCGTCGGCGGAGAAGATTGGCAGTTTTCCAAAGCACCGCCCCGTCGTGGTTGAGAAAAACAGCCTGTAAGTTTTGCCAATCACTATATTGTCATTCACGCATTCGCTCTTACATTAGCAGCATATCTCCGAGCATTTAGCGCGGTCAAAGAACAAGGCAGTGATGATGAACGACGAACAAGAACCCAAAAGCAACCCGATGCTCCGCAACTTGGCCATTTGGTCGGCGATCATTGTCGCGCTTTTGCTTGTCGCGTCCATGTTCAACGGGGCATCCACGCCAACCAACGGCATTACCTATTCGTCTTTTCGAGATAAGGTTGAGTCTGGCGAGGTTAAGTCCGTAGCCATCGCGCCGGAACGCATCAACGGCAAGTTGCAGAATGACGAAACGTTCGCCACAGTGCCGCTGCCAAATGATAGCAGCCTTATCCCCCTGCTCAGGGAAAAAGGCGTAGTGATTGAGGTCAAAACCGCAGAACAGCCAAGCCTGCTTCTCCTGCTTGTATATCAGGCCCTGCCATTCTTGCTCATCCTTGGCATCGCATTTTTTGTCTTGCGGCAAATGCAAAAGGGCGGCGGTGCTGGCGGTGCCATGGGCTTTGGCAAGTCGAAGGCAAAATTGCTGACTGAAAAACATGGCAAGGTAACGTTCGATGATGTCGCCGGCATTGACGAGGCCCGCGAAGAGCTTCAGGAAATTGTCGAGTTTTTGAAAGACCCGCTTAAGTTCAGCCGCCTTGGTGGCAAAATTCCCAAGGGCGCTTTGCTGGTTGGCTCACCAGGTACCGGCAAGACGTTGCTCGCCCGCGCAATTGCTGGCGAGGCTGGCGTACCATTCTTCTCGATTTCTGGTTCTGACTTTGTCGAAATGTTTGTGGGCGTTGGTGCAAGCCGTGTACGCGACATGTTCGAACAGGCGAAGAAAAACGCACCCTGCATCGTCTTTATCGACGAAATCGATGCGGTGGGCCGCAGCCGTGGCGCTGGACTTGGCAATCAGAATGACGAGCGCGAACAGACTTTGAACCAGCTACTGGTCGAAATGGACGGTTTTGAAGCCAATGAAGGCATCATCATCGTTGCCGCAACCAACCGTCCTGACGTCCTTGACCCGGCCCTGTTGCGTCCTGGCCGTTTCGACCGTCAGGTAGTTGTGCCGCGCCCGGATATTGATGGGCGTGTCAAAATCCTAGCCGTGCATATGAAAAAGGTTCCGTTGGCACCTGATGTCGATGGCCGCGTGATCGCGCGCGGGACACCGGGTTTCTCCGGTGCCGACCTCGCCAACCTTGTGAACGAAGCTGCCTTGCTGGCCGCACGTCGTGGCAAGCGGTTGGTCGCTATGCAAGAATTTGAAGATGCCAAAGACAAGGTGATGATGGGCACCGAACGCAAGTCGATGGTCATGACCGAAGATGAAAAGAAAATGACCGCTTATCATGAGGCCGGCCACGCAATCGTGTCGATCCATGAAACCGCGTCTGACCCGATCCACAAGGCAACCATCATTCCCCGTGGCCGTGCCTTGGGTATGGTCATGCGCCTGCCCGAGCGGGATAATTACAGCTATCATCGCGATAAAATGCACGCTAACCTGTCCGTATCCATGGGCGGACGCGTGGCAGAAGAATTAATCTTCGGCTATGACAAAGTCAGTTCAGGCGCATCCAGCGACATCCAATATGCAACCAGCCTTGCGCGCGACATGGTCACCCAATGGGGCATGTCGGATGCGATGGGCCCGCTGCAATATGAAGAGCGTCAAGAAGGCTATCTCGGCTATGGCATGTCCCAACGCTCCGCTATGTCGGATGAGACGGCACGAAAGATTGACGCCGAAATCCGCAAGCTAGTTGAGGGCGGGCATCAACGGGCGACCGAGTTGTTGACGACGCATAACGAACAATTGCACCTGCTCGCCAACGCACTTCTGGAATTTGAAACGCTCTCGGGCGACGAAATCAATCAGCTTTTGGAAACGGGCAAATTTGAACGTGACGATGGCATGGTCGTTAAGCCTTCATCCATTCCAACGGTGGGCACAGCCATACCAAAGGCGGGACGCGGCAAATCTGCGCCGGTCGGAGGCACCGCGCCACAAAGCGCCTAGTTTTCAGCTTTTATTCGCGGCCTCAACGCTCTATCCTCCATGGGGGGAGATTTGAGGTCGCAAAATGAAATATGCTGTGCTTGTGGTCATGGGCGCTTTGTTGTGTGCCGTTCCTGCAAACGCCATGGACGCGGAAACCTTTTTTGCGAAAGCTGTGGTGTTGCAGAAAAAGGGCTTGGGCGCAGTCTTTGCAAAAGACCTGAAGCCCATGATCCGCGTTTTTGAAGAAGCGGCGAAGTCGGTCAAAGCCGAGAATGAAGCCGCGCGCGCCGCAGGGGCCCCCTTATTCTGCGCGCCTAAGAAATACCGACTGAACGCAGAGCAGTTCATTGGCGAATTCAGCCGAATCCCCAAAGAGCGCCGACAGGTCCAGTCAGTCCGCGATGCGTGGCGCGAAATAGTCATCCGCCGTTTTCCCTGCTAACCTCACATAATATGAGGAGCAGTCAGCATGCCGATCTATTGCGATGAGTCAGGCGGCGTTGGGCGTGGGGTCATGACACTGGCGGCCATATCCGTTGAAGACGATGATGCTGACGCGGTAGTGGCACGCTTTCGGGAGATTACCGGCCTAGCCGGTGAACTTAAGGGCAGCCGTATTGATTTGGCGGAGCGCGGATTGTTGTTTGAGCTGCTTGGTCAAAAGCCTTGGGTCGCAACTATAGGCATCGCGATTTCCGCGCTCGCGCCCGATCCGGACGAAGACCGGGGTTCGCACGACATCGACATCTATGTGCAATTGCTTGAGGAGGCCGTTACGCACATCATAAAAGGCAGTGATCATTGCGTGCAAGTGGTTATTGACGACGGTCGCTATGGCCCCGAGACGCTGGCCCTA
>Ga0208595_1000705_pt1 | contig 11779 bp, 10 predicted proteins | sample LakMenEpi28Jun11_FD_150742 | JGI IMG/M metagenome (GOLD analysis project Ga0208595, IMG submission 150742) | Freshwater microbial communities from Lake Mendota, WI - 28JUN2011 deep hole epilimnion (SPAdes) | ecosystem: Environmental > Aquatic > Freshwater > Lake > Epilimnion/Euphotic zone ...
ACCTCAGGCATGATGCGACCCATGGCCTCAATCAAGTGAAAGCGAACATCTTCAAACGAAATGCCCGGATAGAAACGCAGCAAGTAGGTTGCGAGCGAACGCATCTCGGCGATTGTCTCGATGCCGGCGAAACCGCCACCGACAACTACGAAGGTGAGCAGGCGATCGCGCGCCGGGCCCTTTGGCAAGTTAGCTGCGATGTCGAAGTTTTTGTGAATGCGGTTTCGCACGTTCATCGCTTCTTCGATGGTCTTCATTCCGATTGCAACATCGGCAACACCAGGAATCGGGAATGTGCGAGAAACGGCACCGGCGGTCATCACGATGTGGTCATACTTCCACTCGTAATCAGGAGCGCCAACTACCTCGATGGTTGCCAACTTCTTGGCGTGGTTCACCTTGACTACTTTTCCGGTGATGATGTTGGTCTTGTTCAAGTGGCGGCGAAGTGAAACCACAGCGTGACGCGGCTCGATCGAACCGGCAACGACCTCAGGCAAGAAAGGCTGATAGGTCATGTATGGAAGCGGGTCAACCAAGGTGACGTCTGCCTCGCCCGACTGCAAGAGCTTCTCTAGTTTTTTAGCTGTGTAGAAACCGGCGTAACCGCCGCCGACAATAAGAATTTGTGGTTTAGACATTGCTTTAGTTTACCCTTCGACCTCACACTGGCAGCGGTCGGGTGACCAACTGCAAAGTTCTAGGGCGATGTCGCCGACCGGGTTGACCCCTGGCCCTGCCGCGAGCGCGTGCCCAACCAGAGCGTGCAGACACTTGACGCGCACGGGCATTCCCCCGGCAGAGATGCCCGCAACCTCGTCGACTGGCTCGAGCCCACAGGCCGCGGCCACCAGGTCGCGATCACGGATGTATGCCTCGTGGGCGTACCTGTAGGCGGCAGCGAACGCCTCATCGACCGCGAGGCGGTCTTGCAACTGGGCCATCAGCCCGGTCGCCTCGAGCGTCGATACAGCGGCGGTCGCCCCCGGATGAGTTAGGTAGTAAACCGTCGGAAACGGGGTGCCATCGGCCAGGCGCGGCTTGGTTTGCACCACGGTTGGGTTACCGCAAACGCAGCGCGACCCGATGGCCACGATGTCTCGAGCGGGACGACCTAGTTGCGCGCTGACAACTTCAATGTCGCGCTCGGTTGCGGCGGTTAGAGGCATTACTTCGTAGCCGGCTCTTCGATGCCAGCGCGAATCACAGACCCGATGATGTCGTCGACCCAGTTTTCGCTGGTCGAACGAATCGAAGAACTGATCACAGAAGTGTTGCGTTTGTCGGCGAGCATCGCACCAACGGTTCCGCTCTTGTCTGACGTGTTCACGCTGCCGGCATCCATGACCAGGTATGAAACCTCACCAGGCAAAACGTAATACAAACGCTGACGAGCCTGCGAGCGAACATAGACGGGGTCATCCCAGCGCTTGCGCTCAACTGCCATTTCGGCAACCGCCTCTTTTGCCGACTCAACCTGAGCTGCCATGTCGGCAATCTGCTGGCGGTAACTGAAGTACGTTTGCACGTTCGGCGCAATCGTGATGACACCCAAAACGATCATCACAAAGATCAGCGCATTTCTCGCGTCGAAGTTGCTGGCAATCCAGTTGCGTGTGTCTTCACTCAGCGCGGCAGCGCGACCAGCACCCTTCGGTGCCTTCGCGGGCCGCTTGGCTGCGGGCTTTCGCGAAGTGGGTCTGCTAACCGGAGGTCGTGCCATGAGCTAGTTCTTGAAACGTGGGAATGCGTCGCGACCTGCGTAGACGGCAGCATCCATGAGTTCTTCTTCGATTCGAAGCAACTGGTTGTATTTCGCAACGCGCTCGCTTCGGGCAGGCGCACCGGTCTTGATCTGGCCGGCGTTGGTTGCCACGGCTAGGTCGGCGATGAAGGTGTCTTCGGTCTCACCCGAACGGTGCGAGATGATGGCTTTCATGCCCTTGCTCTGCGCCAGTTCAACGGCGTCGCGGGTCTCGGTCAGTGTGCCGATCTGGTTAACCTTCACGAGAATCGCGTTGCCAGCCTTCTCGTCGATTCCGCGCTGAAGGCGGGCAGGGTTGGTCACGTATAGGTCGTCGCCAACAATCTGAACCTTGTCGCCGAGCTGTGCGGTCATCTTGGTCCAGCCAGCCCAGTCATCCTCGGCTAGCGGGTCTTCAATCGAAACCAGCGGAAAGCGCTCGAGCAACTCGGTGTAGTAGGCAATCATTTCGTCGGTGGTGCGCTCTTTGCCCTCGAACTTGTAGGTGCCGGTGGCTTCGCTGTAGAACTCGGTTGCGGCAACGTCGAGGGCAAGTGCGATGTCTTTGCCAAGGGTGTATCCGGCCTTCGCGATTGCCTCAGAAATTAGTTCAAGCGCAGCTACGTTGGTTGGCAACTCAGGTGCGAAACCACCCTCGTCACCGAGACCGGTGGCCAAGCCCTTACTCTGCAGCAGGCCCTTGAGGTTGTGGTAAACCTCAACACCCCAACGCAGCGCTTCGCTGTAAGTCTCTGCGCCTAGCGGCACAATCATGAACTCTTGGATGTCGACTCCGGTGTCGGCGTGTGCTCCACCGTTGATGATGTTCATCAGCGGAACCGGCAGCGTTACACCCTTGCCTTCGCCCAGGTATTCATACAACTGCAATCCGTTTGACTCGGCAGCCGCGCGAGCGTTTGCAAGTGACACACCGAGAATCGCATTGGCTCCGAGCTTCGACTTGGTCGAAGTGCCATCGAGTTTGATCATGGTCTCGTCGACTAGGCGCTGGTCGTTTGCATCCAGGTCGGTTAGAGCCTCGTCGATGTCGTCGAGCACTGCGTGCACCGCACCCAAAACACCCTTACCCAAGTAGCGACCCTTGTCGCCGTCGCGCTGCTCGTGTGCCTCGAAAGCACCGGTTGAAGCACCCGATGGAACAGCCGCACGGCCAAATGCGTCATCCTCGAGAATGATCTCGACCTCGATGGTTGGGTTGCCGCGGCTGTCGAGAATTTCGCGTGCGCCGACTGCGTCGATTTTTGCCAAGGGATACTCCTATTTAGAGGTGCTGGATTTGTCTGGAAGTGCCCAGAAAGGGCCAAAAACGTCGTTGTATTCGGCTCAAGTTTAGTTGCCCGCGGGCTGGCTAAGCAAGAGGCTTGAGCTCTGGCGTCGCGCCTGAGCCGTCGACTACCGCCCAAGAGGTGTATCCCTGCTCGGCTAACGACTCGAGCAGAAGGTTCAGCTTCTTCGGGCGCTGTTCGAGGCGCACCACGCGACCTGCGGCAATCAAATCTGCCTGCACACGCAGAGCCTTAGCGACCACATCGGCCGACTCGTTTTCGAGCACGAGCACTACCCCGCCGATGCCGGCATCCGTGTCTTCGACAAGATCGACTACACGCTCGAAACCGATCGAGATGCCAACGGCTGCAACATCGGTGCCTGTCCAGCGACCGACCATGCCGTCATAGCGACCGCCACCGCCGATTGACGAACCAGAGGCCGGGTGTTCAATCTCAAAAATGCTGCCGGTGTAGTAGCCCATTCCGCGAACCAAGGTTGGGTCGAAGCGCAACTTGCCTGGGTGTCGAGTTTCGACGGCCGCAAAGATCTCGGCCAACTCGGCCAAAACTGGCAATTCAGACTGCTTGGTCTCGAGCCACTCTTTCGCAGCTGCGCCAACCTCGGCACCAAACTTCTCGGCCAACTCGGCAACCACTCCCTCGGCAAAAATCTTGTCGAGCTTGTCGATGATGATCATCGCCGAACCGCGCGAAACCTCTGGCACACCCAATCCGTCGAGCAGGTTTGCCAGAAGCACTCTGTGGTTGATTCGAATGGTTGCATCGTTGATGCCGATGGCAGCAAGCGCGTCAAGCGAAGAAACCAAAAGGTCAATCTCTGCGAGCGCAGATGAATCGCCAATGATGTCGATGTCACACTGAACGAACTGTCGATAGCGGCCTTTTTGTGGGCGCTCGGCACGCCATACTGGGCCGGTTTGAATCGCCTTGAAAACTCGTGGCAGTTTGGCCACGTTGGTGGCGTAGTAGCGAGTTAGCGGAACAGTCAGGTCGAAGCGCAAGCCGAGGTCGGCAAGGTTGTCGTTTTCGCTGGTGTCGGCAAGTGCGCGCTCAAGCTCTTCGCCGCGCTTCATGACTCGGTAGGCGAGCTTCTCGTTGTCGCCGCCCTGACCACTGGTCAGGCGGCTAAGGTCTTCGAGGGCCGGGGTTTCGATCTCTTGGTATCCGTGACTCTTATATGTCTCACGGATAACCCCGAGCACTCGATCGCGCTTGGCCTTCTCGGCTGGCAAGAAGTCGCGCATACCTCTCGGCGGGTTCACGTCTTTAGCCATGGCTCAAGTTTGCCATAAGGTGATGGTGAGGGGTCCAAGTGAAAAAATACAAATTTGAAGAACTTTCAAAGGCCGATTTAGTAATTGATGCAATTTACGAAGGTGACAAGACAACTTCATCTTATGGAGGTGAGCCTCTTCACCATCTCTTGCCTGGCCTTGGAACCCAAGGAGGATTTAGAAAGCGCAAAGGCCTCGGTGAAGACTTTGTCGGTTTGATTCTGACCAGCACGGGCAATGAGCCCGACTGGCCCGATGAATTAAACCCCTTCACAGGTACTTATACATATTTCGGAGATAACCGCACGCCTGGTAAAGATCTTCACGACACAAAACCCGGCGGAAACAAGACTCTTTCTAAAATCTTTGAACTAGCCCATGGCAACGAAGAGCAAAGATCTAAGTGCCCGATGATTTTCATATTTGAATCAGTAGGTGTCGGTAGAGACATGATTTTTCGCGGATTGGCAGTGCCGGGCACAAACCAGCTTGGACCCCGTGAGGACCTAATTGCAATTTGGAAATCCTTCGGCGGACAACGTTTTCAGAATTACAAAGCGATGTTCACAATTTTGGATTGTGGCGCGATTTCTGGGGATTGGGTCAGATCTGTTTTCACCTCCAGGCAAATTGACTTGACTGACGCGCGAGCGCCTCAACCCTTTAAGGATTGGGTGAAAACCGGGAAAATTCGAGCTCTAATGTCGGAACCTATCAAGACTCGATCTCCCGAAGACCAACAGCCACTGCCGGGATTGCAAACTTTCATAATCGAACAAATCCGAGATGCGTTTGCAGCAGACCCTTATGCATTTGAACCGGTTGCCGCTCAAATTTGGAGAATGTCTAGCCCGACTCCGATGGAATTTGAAATGACCAAAAGATATCGAGATGGAGGTAGAGATGCAATTGGCCACCTACTTCTGGGCCCTAAATCCGACGCAATAAAAGTGAACTTTGCATTAGAAGCGAAACTTTACGGGAAGACAACTCGAGTTGGAGTCAAGGAAACAAGCAGACTCATCTCACGCCTAAAGCATCGAGAGTTCGGAGTATTAGTAACAACTTCGGTTTTAGACCGTCAGGCTTATGAGGAAATCAGATCCGACATGCATCCAATAGTCGTGATTTCAGGCCGAGACATTGCCGAGATTCTGATTTCTCAAGGAATCAATACCCCCGAGCTCACTAAAAAGTGGCTCGAAACTTGGTCCTAGCGAGGATTTCTGCCAAGTTCTTAGTAAGACCCAATAACCCCGGCATCGTTGTCTGAGTCGAGCTCGAACGAGCGAATTTCAACCTGAAGTTCGCGAGTGGCCTCACGAAGCGCGCGCTCTGGTTCGAGGCCGGCGGCACGAGCCGACGAAACAATCGCCAAGAGCAGTTTGCCGAGTGACGATTCGTCATCCATGGGGATAGCTGGTGTGTCTGAGGCATCAATTAGGCCCAGCTTCTCGGCCTTGCCAAGCACCTTGTCGGCAAGCGCTAGGGCGGGCAGTGCCTGGGGAACTCCGTCGAGCACGCTCGCGCGCTCTGGCTTTTCGCGCTGCTTGTGGGCATCCCAGTTGAGCATCACGTCGTCGCCGGTCTTGGCCGCATAGCGCTCGAGTTCTTCTGGTGTTCCAAAGACGTGCGGGTGGCGACCCATCATCTTTTGTGCGCTGATCTCGGCGACGGTTTCGATGTCGAACGGTTCGCCTGCACTGCCGGTAGCACCAAGGTCGGTGTGAAAGACGACCTGATAGAGCACGTCACCAAGCTCTTCGATGATCTCGTCGCGGTTACCGCTCTCGATGGCGTCAATCAACTCGTAGGTCTCTTCGAGTAGGTACTTGGTGAGGCTGTTGTGAGTCTGTTCGGCATCCCAGGGGCAACCGCCAGGGCTGCGAAGTTTGTGGGCGACGGCAATGAGCGCGTCGAGCTTTGGGTGGGTTGGGTTTTGCGTGGTTTCTGCAGACATGGGTCAAGTCTGCCATGTGGATAAGTTCGGCGAGGTTTTGTCTAGTTCGGTTTGGTTAGCGAGTGAACGAATCGAGTCTGCTGCTGGCTGAGGTTGTTTATTTTGATGAGGTTCGATTTGGCATGTTCTTAGAATCGCTCGATGCAAACTCAAGGTTGGCGAGCGAAGTTGCGATGAGAGAAATCTTGCCAAGAGCTAAGCGAATCGAGAGTTCGAAATGGATCAAGCCGCTGGGTGGGGCATTGATGCAGTTTCGTATTGGGCCAACAACCGCTGCGGCGATGAGTATAAATATGACACCGATCGGGCGCATCGCTGAAAGACAGCCACTGCTCGTAAGGGTGTTTTTCGTTTATGAGTGTGACCGCAAAATCGTCGTCTTGCACGCCTACGACAAGACAAAAGATCGCACTCGCCTCAGCCAACACCGAGAGATTGCTGAAGCAAGGCGAAATTTAGAAAAGTGGTCAGCGTCGAGAGGTTGAGATTTGATGTGAAATATCACATCATTGATACGGGAGGAAATATGAAGAAAATCGAAGTTGGGCCGTTCTTGAAAGCGGAATCGGCTACTTGGACCAAGTCTGACTGGGAGCATTACCGCCTAGTCTCTATGGCCATGAAGCTTGAAGCGCAGAAAATCGACATTGGCTGGTTAGTAAAAACCGCACGAAAGCAGCTTGGCTACTCACAAAGGCAGTTAGCCAAATTGAGCCAAGTTCAGCAAGCTGAAATCAGCAAGATTGAGAAGCAAAAAGGCAACCCAACACTGAATACCCTGAACAAGATCTTTATCGTGCTCGGCATTGAGACCGAATACCGCTTGCCCGTGGCCGACAACGACTCGGCCGCGGTCGAAGCGGACCAACACTCTGCTGCGTAAACCGCAGCCGAAATTGATTACGCGACTGGTGGAAATACTTTGGCCAGCAGCGCCCAGGTGTAGTCGATGACCTCTTGGTCGCGCATGGGCTCGCCGGCGGCGTTCTTAGGCACCGGCAGAGTGAGCAACTTGGATGTCTGCATGTAGCGCGAGCCGGGTAAGCGATGGCTGAGTTGCACCTGTTCAGCATCGGTGAGAGCAACGGGAGTGATCTTGACCTGGGTGCCGAGCATGGTGAGTTCTTTGATTCCCAGGCGGTTTGCCTGCTGGCGAAGCGCGGTGACCTCAATCAAGTTCATCACCGGCAGCGGAGCCTTTCCGTAGCGGTCTTCGAGTTCGGCAACAATCGCGTCGAGTTGCTCACGGGTTGCGGTCTCACCCGAAGCCGCCGAGAGCTTGTGATATGCCTCGAGTCGCAGGCGCTCGCTATCTACGTAATAGGTAGGAATGTGAGCATCGACTGGCAGCTCGAGTTTGAGCTCTGCCGGGCTCTCGATCTTCTGCCCCTTGAACTCGGCAACAGCCTCGCCAATCATTCGCAAATAGAGGTCGAAGCCAACGCCGGCGATGTGACCGCTCTGCTCACCGCCGAGCAAGTTGCCAGCACCGCGAATCTCGAGGTCTTTGAGCGCAACCTGCATTCCAGAGCCGAGCTCGTTGTTGGTTGCGATGGTTGCGAGGCGGTCGTGAGCCAAATCGGTCAGTGGCTTCGACGGGTCATAGAAGAAGTAGGCGTAGGCACGCTCGCGCGAACGGCCCACTCGCCCGCGAATCTGGTGCAGCTGGCTGAGGCCAAAGTTTTCGGCGCGATCAACAATCAGGGTGTTGGCATTAGGAATGTCGATGCCCGTTTCGATGATCGTCGTCGAAACCAACACGTCGAACTTCTTCTGCCAGAAGTCGACGACCACCTGCTCGAGCGCACCTTCGGGCATTTGTCCGTGGGCGACGGCAATGCGGGCTTCGGGCACCAGCTTGGCGAGGTCGCTCGCCACCTTGTCGATGCTCTGCACCCGGTTGTGAACGAAGAACACTTGCCCCTCGCGAATCAACTCGCGACGAATGGCAGCGGCAACCTGCTTTTCGCTATAGCCGCCGATGTAGGTCAAGATCGGGTGACGCTCCTCAGGTGGGGTCGCCAGGGTCGACATTTCACGGATGCCCGTTATCGCCATCTCGAGCGTTCGCGGAATCGGAGTTGCAGACATCGAAAGCACATCGACGTTGGTCTTCATTTCTTTCAGCTGCTCTTTGTGCTCAACACCGAATCGTTGCTCTTCGTCGATGATCACGAGCCCGAGATTTCTGAACTTTACGGTCTTGCTCAACAGTCGGTGCGTTCCGATGACCATGTCGACGGCACCCGTGGCAAGTTCGGCGAGCGTTTGTTTCACCTCTTTATCGGTTTGAAAACGCGACAGCGAACGCACGACTACCGGGAAACCTGCGAAGCGCCCCTCGACAGTATCCGTGTGTTGGCGAACTAGCAGAGTGGTCGGCACGAGCATCGCGACCTGCTTGCCATCCTGGATTGCTTTGAAAGCAGCACGGATGGCAACCTCGGTCTTGCCATAACCAACGTCGCCGGCGAGCAGGCGATCCATGGGGATTTCCGATTCCATGTCGCGCTTGACCTCATCGATCGTGGTGAGCTGGTCGGGGGTCTCGACGAACGAGAATGCCTCTTCGAGTTCGCGCTGCCACGGGGTGTCGGGGCCGAAGGCGTGACCGCGCGACTTCATTCGCAGCGAATACAACTTGACCAGGTCGATGGCAATCTTGCGAACCGCCTTGCGCGCATTGCTCTTGACCCTTGCCCAGTCACCGCCGCCCATCTTGCTAAGCACCGGAGCTTCGCCGCCGACATACTTGGTCAGATAGTCGAGCTGATCGACCGGCACAAACAAAGTGTCGCCCGGGTGGCCTTTCTTCGAAGGCGCGTATTCGATAAGAAGGTACTCGCGCTGGTGCTGGCCGTTGCCGCTGGTCCGTGTGACCAACTCGTTGAAGCGACCGATGCCGTGAATCTCGTGCACCACGTAGTCGCCCGACTTGAGGGTCATCGGGTCGACCATCTGGCCGCGCTTTGTGGCGAGCTTGCGGGCCTGCGGGGTGACATAGCTCGTGCTGCGCCCGAAGAAGTCGCTCTCGGTCAGCACAATCAGTTTGCTCTGCGGGGCTGCAAAGCCTCGACGCAGACTGCCTTGAATCGCTTCGGCGGTGACGCCGGCCGCCGTCAATTGCTCACGGATACGCTCGACCGTGCCATGCCCCTCGGCGAGCACAAAAATCTGCTGCCCGGTCTTCGCCATGTCTTGCAGCCAGTCGATCGGTGTGACATCGAGCCCGGTGAAGTTTGGAATCTCGAGCATCCCGAGGTTCACGAGAGTCTCGTCGTCTGAACCGAACTGGCTGATAGTGGTGAATTGCTTCTCGGCAATCGCGCTTGTGAACTTGGCCATATCTAAGAAGCCACCGGCACTCAGGTCGATTGGTGCCTTCGCACCTTCGATGGCGGCATCCCAGGCGGCGTGCAAAAACTCTTCGTTGGTTTCGATCAGGTTGGTCGCGCGAGCCGCACACTTCTCTGGCGAGAGCATCGTGATCTGCGAACCCGACGGCAGGTAGTCGGTGAACGGCACGAGTTTGTCGACGAGTACAGGTGCGAGCGACTCCATGCCGTCAACCGGAATTCCCTCGGCAATCTTTTGCATCATCGCGCCGATGTTCGGAAACTCGAGCATCATCTGTCGTGCTTTGTTGGCAACGCTCGGCGTGATGATGATCTCGCGTGCCGCATAGATTTCGATGCTGGTGATTTTCGCTGGCTTATCGTCGTGCAAAATGCTTCGCTGATCTGTTACCGAAAACTCACGGATGTCTTCGAGCTCATCTCCGAAGAATTCGATGCGCACCGCGTGCTCGGCCGTGGTCGCGAAGATGTCGACGATGCCACCGCGCACCGCGAACTGGCCGCGCTTGGTAACCATGTCGACTCGCTCGTAGGCATGCTCGACCAGCTTGAGACTCAGCTCTGGCAAGAAGTAGTCTTTACCAACCTCGAGGGTCAGCGGCGGGTGGTTCGAGAGACCGTCAACCACCGGCTGCAAAACCGCACGGATGCTCGCGATCACATAAACGTCATGGGCGTGCTTCGAGTCATCCGTGGCTAATTCGTGCAGTCGGTGCAGCACCTTCAGGCGCTTGCCGACGGTTTCGGCGTTTGGGCTGAGTCGCTCGTGGGGCAGGGTCTCCCACGACTGAAACTCGAGAATCTCGGCCTGTGGGTCGAGAGTCCGCAGGGCAGCCGCTGTTTCTTCAGCCTCGCGCCCGGTTGCGACCACCACCAGCTGCAGCGGGGTGAGCTTCTTGGCCCGGCGAAAATCGCTGATTGTCTTGATCACAGGGGCGTGAGCGCCAACCGGAGCGATGACATCCGTGCGTCGATTGGTGATTTTCGCTTGCAGAGCGGCGAAGGGGTAACCCTCGGCGGTGAGCGCGACAAGGCGTGCGAGGGCCTCAGAGTTTGTCGTGCTCATGAGGGTAAGTCTACGCGCGCTTTGCGCAATCGACTAAGAAACTATTTGGCGTTGACGCTGTTCATCGCCTCGAGCGCACCTTTAGTGACAATCTCCTCGACGGCATCAGCAGATAGAGCGAGCAATAGCGGCAACTCTTTGCGCTCATCGCCCGAGAAGTTTTTGAGCACGAAGTCGGCGGCATCCATGCGGCCTGGTGGGCGACCAATGCCAACCCGCACCCGAACGAATTCATTTGAGTCGGCTGCGGCGATGATGTCGCGCAAACCGTTGTGACCAGCATGACCACCGGCCTGCTTCACTCGAACGGCACCAGCGTCGATGTCTAGTTCGTCGTGCACCACAATCACGTGCTGAACATCGACGTCATAGAACTTCATCAGACCGGCAACAGGCCCGCCCGAGTTGTTCATGTATGTGCCGGGCTTGGCCAGAATGACCTTCGGCCCGCCGAAACCAAGGCGACCCTCGGCGACCGAGGCGTTGGCCTTGTGAGATTTGAAACTCGCAGAAATGCGATCAGCCAAGATGTCGAGAACCATCTGGCCTACATTGTGACGATTGGCGGCGTAGTCGGGCCCGGGGTTACCGAGCCCAACTACGAGCCATGTCGAATTCGACAAGTTAGAAACTAACTATGCCTTTGGAGCAGCTGCCGGAGCTGCGGCCGCAGGTGCGGCAAGCTCGGCTGAGTGCTCAGCAGCGTTGACCAAAACAGAAGCAATTAGCTCGTCTGGCGCAAGGTCTAGCTTTGCACCAGCAGGTATCTTCACGTCGGCAGCGGTCACGTGGAACCCGTCGCCTTCCTTGTTGAAGACAACCTCAACGAACTCAGGAATCGAGGTCGCTGCAACCTCTAGCTTCACGGTCTTGTGGATCAAGTCGATGGTGTGACCACCCATTGCTTCACCAACGATGTGAACAGGAACCTCTACGTGCACGCGCTCACCCAAAACAAGGGTGACCATGTCGATGTGCTCGATGACCTGAGTTACGGCATCCTTGGTTGCGCTCTTCACTAGAACGGTCTGTGCGCGACCTTCGATGTCGAGCTCGAGAACGGCGTTCT
>Ga0208595_1000706_pt1 | contig 11772 bp, 11 predicted proteins | sample LakMenEpi28Jun11_FD_150742 | JGI IMG/M metagenome (GOLD analysis project Ga0208595, IMG submission 150742) | Freshwater microbial communities from Lake Mendota, WI - 28JUN2011 deep hole epilimnion (SPAdes) | ecosystem: Environmental > Aquatic > Freshwater > Lake > Epilimnion/Euphotic zone ...
GAACGGTCGGTTCTTGGGTGCGGCCGTCGTAGTTGTCTTGAAAGTCGACGGTTTCTTCGTCGATGTCACGAACCATCTCGAGGGCGAGGTTAGCCATGCGGCACTCGGTGTAACGAGGGGCAGCGGCAGGGTCGTTACCAGGTGAGCCGAAGTTTCCCTGGCCAGACACTAGCGGGTAGCGAAGAACCCAGTCTTGAACGAGACGAACGAGGGTGTCGTAGATCGCGCCGTCACCGTGCGGGTGGAACTGACCCATGACGTCGCCGACAACGCGCGAGCACTTGCTGAACTGCTTGTCTGGGCGGTAGCCACCGTCGTACATCGCGTAAAGCACGCGGCGGTGAACAGGCTTTAGGCCATCTCGAACGTCTGGCAGTGCTCGCCCGACGATGACGCTCATCGCGTAGTCGAGGTAGGAGCGCTGCATTTCGACCTGGAGGTCGACCTGCTCTACGTGGTCGAAGGTGCTTGGTGTGGTTGTTTCGTCAGCCATTGTTTTCTTCTCTCAGGCTTAGATGTCTAGGAATCGAACGTCGGCGGCGTTCTGCTGAATAAAGGTTCGGCGGGCCTCAACGTCGTCACCCATCAGGGTTGAGAACGTGTGGTCGGCTTGGGCGGCATCGCTCAGGGTGACCTGAAGCAATGTGCGGCGCTCGGGGTCCATGGTGGTGTCCCACAGCTCGGTGTAGTCCATCTCACCGAGACCCTTGTAGCGCTGGATCGAGTTTTCTTTCGGAATCTTGCGACCGGCCTTAGCGCCTTCTTCAAGTGCCGAATCGCGCTCTGCGTCTGAGTAAACGTATTGGTGCGGAGCGTTCGACCACTTGATGCGGTAAAGCGGTGGCTGCGCGAGGTAAACGTAGCCGGCCTCAATCAGCGGACGCATGTGGCGGTAGAGAAGGGTGAGCAAGAGAGTGCGGATGTGCTGACCGTCAACATCGGCGTCGGCCATCAAAACGCACTTGTGGTAGCGGGCCTTCTCGATGTCAAACTCGTCGCCGATCGAGGTGCCGAATGCGGTGATTAGAGCCTGGACTTCGGTGTTGGCGAGCATGCGGTCTAGGCGGGCGCGCTCAACGTTCAAGATCTTTCCGCGCAGCGGCAGAATCGCCTGGGTCTCTGGGTTGCGACCACGCATGGCCGAACCACCGGCCGAGTCACCCTCAACGATGTAAATCTCAGAGAGCTTCGGGTCGCGGCTCGAGCAGTCGCGGAGCTTGCCCGGCATGCCGCCAGACTCGAGAAGTCCCTTGCGTCGGGTCGCCTCGCGGGCCTTGCGAGCGGCTTGGCGCGCTGTTGCTGCCTGGATGGCCTTGCGAATAATCTCTTTGGCAACGTTTGGGTTGCGGTCGAGCCAGTCGCCGAGTTGCTCGTTGACGACCTTCTGCACGAATGCCTTAGCCTCGGTGTTGCCGAGCTTGGTCTTGGTCTGACCCTCGAACTGAGGCTCGCTTAGCTTGATCGAGATGACGGCGGTTAGACCCTCGCGGCAGTCGTCGCCCGAAAGGTTCTCGTCTTTCTCTTTCAGTAGGTTGGTCGCACGCGCGTACTTGTTAAGCAGTGTGGTTAGCGCGGCTCTGAAGCCTTCTTCGTGAGTACCACCCTCGTGAGTGTTGATGGTGTTCGCGTAGGTGTGCACGCTCTCGGTGTAGGCGTTGGTCCACTGAAGGGCCAACTCAACCGACATGTTCTTCTCTTTGGTCTCGGATTCGATCGAGATGATCTCTTGGTTGACCAGTTCGCCCTTCTTCGAGGCGTTCAGGTATTCGACGTAGTCGATCAGGCCCTTCTCGTAGAGGTACGAGTCTTCGCGGCCGGAACGCTCGTCTTTTAGCGAAATCGCGAGGCCCTTGTTCAAGAAGCACATCTGCTGGAACCGTGCGCGCAGGGTTTCGTAGTCGTACTCGATGGTTTCGAAGATCTCGGCGCTCGGCTCGAACTCGATCATCGTGCCGGTGGTCTCGGTGGCCTCGGCCTTTGCTAGCGGGGCGTCTGGCACGCCGATTTGGTAAGACTGGGTCCAGAAGAAACCCTCGCGGGCTACCTTGACGCGAAGCTTGGTTGAAAGTGCGTTTACTACGGACGCACCCACACCGTGCAGACCGCCCGAAACGGCGTAGCCGCCACCGCCGAACTTACCGCCGGCGTGAAGGATGGTCAGAACAACCTGGACGGTTGAGATGCCCTCTGTTGGGTGAATCGAAACTGGGATGCCTCGGCCGTTGTCTTGGCAGCGGATCCAGCCCTCTTTGGTGATGGTGACCTGGATCGAGTCGCAGTAGCCGGCGAGAGCTTCATCGACAGAGTTGTCGACGATTTCATAGACGAGGTGGTGAAGACCACGGGGACCGGTGGAGCCGATGTACATACCAGGACGTTTGCGAACCGCCTCTAGACCCTCAAGTACTTGAATGTTGCTTGAATCGTAATTGTTTTCGGGTGTAGACATATTGCCTGGAGCTCCTTTTATACCGGGTTAGGCCCGTAGAAAGGCGCTCCGGTGAGCGACTGATATTCGGGGTAGCTAACGGTTAAATTCTACCCTCGAGCACCGACAATCCTTGGTTATCCATAGGTGTCGCGAGGGCCTCTTCCGGGCACGGATCTAGGCCCCTTCTTCCAGCTCGGAGCGGCCGGGCCAAGCATCTTTAGTTCGGTGATTCCGAGGTCAGGGTAGGCATCGTTTATGCGCTGCAGAATGTCTGCCTGCATGAGTCTCAACTGGGTTGCCCAAGCGGTCGATTTGCACCTGACGGTCAGCGTGGATTCGGTCAGGGTCTCCGGTGTCGAATTCGCTGCGGTCTGTTCGCCGACCAACTCAGACCATCGATTGAATAGATCAGCCTCGGCCAGCTCGCCACTCCAACTGAAGTCGGTGAAGAGCGCGTCCACGGTTTCTAGCGCGGTTAGCGGGTCGCGCCCTTTTTCAAAAGGCTTCGAACCACCACGCTCTTTGCGCTCCTTAATGCGCTTGGCGTCGCGGCTCAGGCGACCTGTTACCGCTTCGCGCATTCGCCAGTAAAACTCTTGGGCAAAATCACGCTCCATGTGAAACCACCCCCGCTTCAACTTGAAATAGGTTTGCCTTCAGCAGGCTTGGAACGTCTTCGGCAACCGCTGCGGTAATCAGCACCTGTTCATTATCGGCAACCAGCTCGGCCAAGCGTGCTCGACGGCCGGCATCGAGTTCTGCAAACACATCATCGAGTATCAGGATCGGGTCGCCGGTTCTGGTTTCTTCGCGAAGCAATTTCATGGACGCCAACCTGAGAGCGAGAGCGTAAGACCAAGACTCACCGTGACTGGCATAAAGCTTTGCCGCCTTGCCACCCAGAAGCAGCACGAGATCGTCGCGGTGCGGACCAATCAGCGTGATGCCGCGCTCGAGTTCTTTGGTGCGAACCGATGCGAGTTTTTCTTGGTACATCGTTTCGACCGCGCCACGCTCGGTGAAAGACAGGTAAGGCAGTTCGTCTTCCTCGTCGAGCACCTGAGCTCCGACCAGGCTGGAACGAACCATGATCGTCGGCTCGTTGTTCGCGATGGCGATGTCCTGGTATGCGCTGGTTAGAAAGGGCCTCAGGCGCTCGATGAGATCGAGGCGCGCGTTCACTATTTCGGAGCCCAGGCGAACCATCTGTTCATCCCAGGCATCAAGGGTGCTCAGCGAGCTGCCTCGGGTGCCGGTCTGCCTAGCCGTTCTGAGCAGCGTGTTTCTCTGCTTGAGGACTCGGTCGTAGTCGCTGTAAACACCCGCGAACCTCGGCCAAACCTGAACCACGAGTCCGTCGATGAATGCGCGGCGGTTGCTCGGGTCTTTCTTCACAATGTCGAGATCCTCGGGCGCGAAAACCACGGTGTTCACTACCCCGAGCACGTCACGGACGCGCTTCGCATCGGATTTATTGATTCGTGCCCTATTCGGGGTGTCCCGGTTGAGCTCAAGCTCGACCAAAACGTCTCGTTCTTCATGCGAAACCAGGGCTCTGATTATTGACTGCGGTTGATCGTGCTGAATTAGGGGCTGGTAACCGGCCACTCTGTGGGAGCTAAGGGTCGCTAGGTAAGCGATCGCCTCGACGAGGTTGGTCTTGCCCTGCCCGTTGAAGCCAACTAGAAGGTTTACTCCCGGGTGCAGCGCCAGATCGGTAGCCGTGTGGTTCCGAAAATGCGAAAGGGTGAGGTGTCTAACTAACATCTCACCCTTTCGACTTAAGTTTCTTTTTGCTATTCGGCTTTCTTAACCGCGTGACCACCGAACTGCTGGCGAAGAGCAGCTACTGCCTTCATGGCCGGTGAGTCATCCTGTCGGCTCGAGAATCGAGCGAACAGTGATGCGGTGATTGCTGGCATCGGAACTGCGTTGGCAATTGCCTCTTCGACGGTCCAGCGACCCTCACCCGAGTCGTCCACGTAGCCGCGGATCTTGTCTAGGTGCTTGTCTTCTTCGAGGGCACGGACCATTAGGTCGAGCAACCACGAGCGAACAACCGTTCCGCGCTGCCAAGCCTTGAATGTGCCGGGTACATCCTTGATGATTTCTTTCTTCTCAAGAAGCTCGTAGCCCTCGGCGAATGCCTGCATCATGGCGTACTCGATTCCGTTGTGCACCATCTTGGCGTAGTGGCCGGCACCATGCTCACCAACGTGAACGAATCCTTCGCTTACTTCACCCTCTGGGCGCAGTGCGTCGAAGATCGGCATCGCGCGCTTGACTAGGTCCTCCGGGCCACCGACCATCAGGCCGTAACCGTTTTGAAGACCCCAAACGCCGCCCGAGACACCGCAGTCCAGGTAGCCAATACCCTTGGGCGCTAGCTCGGCTGCGTGACGGATGTCATCAGAGAAACGCGAGTTACCGCCCTCGATGATCAGGTCACCCTCGCCTAGAAGGGTCGAAAGCTCGTCGATTACCGAGTCGGTTGGGGCGCCGTGAGGAACCATGACCCAAACAATCTTTGGGCTCGGCAGAGCCGCGACCATTTCTGCGATCGAGTCAACGTCGCTTACATCGCGGGTGCGAGCGTAGCCGGTAACTTCGATTCCGTTGTTGCGAAGACGGGTGCGCATGTTGCCGCCCATTTTGCCTAGACCAATTAGTCCAATGTGCATCTTTGTTGCCTTTCGGGGTTTTTTGCCTAGCGAGCCAGAGGGCTGCGCGGCTGAAGTAGGTAGCGGAAGTTGTCTTCTTCGGTTTTCTCTTTCGAGCCGTGGCTAGACAACAAGACCGGTCCTGGCTTGTTTGGGTTTTCGCTGCGAACAAAAGCCACCTTGACGAACTCACTGTGAATACCAGTTAGGCCGTCGATCAGGAGCTGAGGTTTCAGTTCTAGAGCGATTTGGTCACCAGAAAGTTCGGCGTTGATGCTTTCTGAAGCTTGTGCGGTCTCGTTGCCTGTGGCCTCGAGCGTTAGTGAGCCATCTTCGAACACGAAACGAATAAAGTCGTCGCGCTCGAGAACTAGAGAAACGCGTCTGGCCGAATCAATCAGCTCTTGTGTAGCGACGATGGCGAAACTTGGGATCTCGTCTGGAAACAAAGCACGGACTGCCGGGAATGTGCCTTTGAGGAGTAAAGAGGTGACCGAGCGATTACCTGCCTTGAAGCCGATCATCTCGCGACCCTCGGTTTTGTTGATCGCAATGGTGATGTCGCCCTGGTTTGCGAAGCTCTTTGATACTTCGCGGAGTGTCTTTGCCATAACCAATGAAGAAGATGCTCCGGTTGAGGCGGCTGCTCGCCAGGTTAGTTCGCGCTTTGCAATGCGGTATCGGTCGGTGGCCATCATTGTGATGGTCTTGTCTTCGGTTTCCAAGAGGATTCCGTTGAGCTGTGGAGTTGAGTCTTCTTTTGAGGCTGCAACAACAACCTGGTTTACGGCACTCTCGAAGTCTTCACCGGTAACTGTTCCGGCAGCCTCTGGCAGCTCAGGAAGGTTTGGGTACTCTTCGACAGGCATAGTTAGCAAAGTGAACTTTGCAGAACCGCACTTGACTAGAACTTTGTTTGCGTCGAGAGACATCTCGATCGGTGCGTTCGGAAGCTTGCTGGTGATGTCGCTCATTAGGCGACCTGAGACTAGGGCCCGGCCAGCTGACTCGACCTGAGCGACGATTTCAACTCTTGCTGATACCTCGTGGTCATAGACGCTCAGACGGATCGCGTTTGCATCAGCCTCGATAAGGATCGCATTCAGGATCGGAAGTGTCTTCTTCTGAGGAAGCATGCGTACGGCGAAAGAAACCGCTTCGCTTAGTGCGTCTCTGTTTACCTGGAACTTCAAGAGGTCCCCTGTCTTTAGTGGCTTGGCCCGAAAATCAATCTTGCCATAAACGTCTTTGGTTCAGTAATTCGTTATGGGTGAGCTATTTAATCTTTAATCTTTAACAACATTATTAACCCCTGTGGAATATGTGGATAAACCACTCTTGGCCAATAACTTTATGGAAACTACATCGGTGAAAGATGTATACACAACTGTGTGTAAGTCTGTGGATAACTGGTTTGCTTGTGGATTAGATTTTTTGAGTACACAGTCTGTTTACCGGTTATTCAGGGTTTATTTCTAGTTATCCACAACTGTCCACAGGTTTGTATACAGGTGAATTAACGCTGATCTGCTCGAATTCGGCCAATTATGTCTGTCACCTGGTTGTAAATGTACCTGCGGTCGTTCATCATCGCCGTGATTTTGCGTGTCGCGTACATAACTGTGGTGTGGTCTCGGCCACCAAAAATCTGGCCGATCTTGGGTAGCGATAGCGGAGTCATCTCTCTGCATAGGTGCATTGCGATTTGGCGGGCCATAGCAATGGCCTGGATGCGTGAGTTTCCGTAAAGGTCGTCCGGGCTGATTTTGAAGTAGTCGCTCACAGCTCGAATGATGTCGGCTGCCTGAACGCTGGTGTCTTCAGAAACAGATGGCACATTCTTTAGAACCGTTTGAACCAGCGGCATATCGATCTGGTTGCGCGAGAGGTTAGCGAAGGCGGTCACGCGGATCAGCGTCCCCTCCAATTCACGAACGTTACTAGAGACGCGCTCGGCGATGTACTCGAGGATATCGTCGGTGACTCGGACCTTCTCGGTTTCTGCCTTCTTGCGCAAAATGGCGATTCGGGTTTCGAGAGCGGGGGCCTGGATGTCGGTCTTTAGGCCCCACTCGAAGCGTGAAAGCATGCGATCTTCAAACCCGCTGAGCTGACTCGGCTCTACATCGCTGGTAATTACTACCTGCTTGTTGTGGTTGTGCAGCGCATTGAAGGTGTGGAAGAAGGCTTCCTGGGTCTCGGATTTTCCAGATAGGAACTGGATGTCGTCGATCAGGAGAATGTCGACGTTGCGGTATTCGTTGATGAACGAGTTTGAGTTGTTGTTTCGAATGGCGTTGATGAAGTCGTTGGTGAACTCTTCGCTCGAAACATAGCGAACTTTGAATCGCGGGTAGAGGCTCATGGCCTCGTGGCCTATTGCGTGCAGCAGGTGAGTCTTACCCAAACCCGACTTGCCGTAAATGAAAAGCGGGTTGTATGCGCCGGCTGGTTTATCGGCTACGGCGAACGCTGCCGATCTGGCCAGAATGTTGGTTGAACCCATGACGAAGCTGTCGAAGGTGTACTTCGGGTTGAGTCGGGTTTCAAAGCCAGAACTGTTTGGAGTGCGCGCAGGTTCGACTACTGGAGTTGCGGCAACCGTGAGCTCATCGAACTCGCTAACGGTTGGGTTTGACGTGGAACCAAAAACCGGTTCGATGTCGGGGTTGGTAGTAACCCTGAAGTTGGCGATTCCGCCGTTTTCAGGATTGGTCCTCAAAAGGTCTTCGATTATGGGGCGAATGCGCTGATCGAGCATCGATCGAGACAAATCGTTGGGAACCTCGAGGTAGAGGCAATCGCCGAGCGCACCCTGAACTTCGGCCAAATCCAGGAACCCCTGCATGGCTGGGCTAACCCGGTCATCCACAGCCAAAGCATCACGCGTGCGAGCCCAGAGGCCAGCAATTGCGCCGTCTTCAGCCATTTCGTGATCCTCAACTCGTCGGAAACTCCAATAGTTTTCCACAGGTAATTGCAGTTGTGCACATCTGTGGATAACTAAATTTTGGGTTGTGGAGAACCTCTCGGGTTAACGCCACTGAGGTATTCAACCGAATATCCAGATGTAATTGCAAATCGGTACGGCGTGTCTAAATCGAACCGTTATAAACAGCCAAGCGTTGAGGTTTCTCGAGGAAAAGATTTTGCTTAAACAACTTGACCCAGGACCCCTTGATGCCATAGGTTTAACAGGTTGCTTTGCCTTGGATCGGTGAAGCTGCATTTCGGCGGAAGCTTCCGCTACCAACCAAGATCCAACAATCAAGCTTTGGAGTGATCACCAATGAGCAAGCGTACCTTTCAGCCGAACAACCGTCGTCGTGCGAAGACCCACGGATTCCGTCTGCGCATGAAGACCCGTGCCGGCCGCGCCATCTTGGCAGCGCGTCGTCGCAAGGGCCGCGTAGAGCTTTCGGCCTAAACACCTACCCAAGGTGCTCGCACGCGAGAACCGCCTGACTTCGGCACTCGACTTCAAGTCGACTATGAAGGCTGGCAACAAGCAGGTAAGCGACCACGTAATCATCTACCTAAAGCGGGATGAGGCCCAGCCTCACGCCCGCTTTGGTTTTCTCGTAGGTAAACCGGTCGCCGGGGCAGTGGGCAGAAATCTCACCAAGAGAAGACTGCGCAGCATTGCTGCCGAAATCTTGAAGTCGAACCCAAGCAATTACTCTCTAGTGGTCCGGGCCTTACCGGGGTCTGCAGAGCTCGACTGGAATAGACTTCGAGAAGAAGTTTTGGCTGCATTTGATGGAGCCTTCCAGAAACGAACCAAGGCATGAGACTTTTGGTTTGGGTCTGGCTGGTTCCAAGAAATGCGATCATCTTGTTCCTCAAGGGTTACCGCAAGGCGATATCTCCTCTTTACGGGGATGTTTGCCGGTATTACCCAACCTGCTCCGCCTACGGGTTAGAGCAGGTGCAACAAAGAGGAGTGCTAGCTGGTGTGGTACTTACCACTTGGCGAATACTTCGCTGCAACCCCTTTGCTAAGGGTGGTGTTGACCCGGTCAAGCCTGGCACCAACCACTTTCTAGTGATGGACAACGGATTTGTTTCACCCCAACCAAGGAAGGGCTAAACGAGATGCCTGACATTCTCTGGCCAATTAAGTGGCTCATCGAGCTGATTCTCTCCACTTTCCACACCGTATTTACGTTCTTCGGTTTGGATTCGACCTGGGGTGTTACCTGGGTACTTTCGATTGTTTGCCTAGTGCTCGTAGTGCGAATCGCCCTGATTCCAATCTTCGTCAAGCAGATCAAGAGCCAACGCAACATGATGTTGGTGCAGCCTGAACTTGCCAAGCTGCAGAAGAAGTACAAGGGAAAGACCGACCGCGAGTCGCGTGAGAAGTTTGCCAAAGAGCAGATGGACCTTTACAAGCGAACAGGCTCTAACCCGCTCAGCTCTTGCCTGCCTATCCTGCTGCAGATGCCTATCTTCTTTAGCCTCTTTAGCGTTCTTCAGACCGCTTCTCAGGGTGCCAAGGGTGTCGCATTCATGGACATCGAACTTGCTAACTCATTCGAGGAATCCACCTTTGTGGGCGCTCCGCTAAAGCACTCACTCAGCACCGCAGACGGCAACATCTCGGTCTGGGTTCTCGGAATCACCATGATCATCTTGATGACTGTGTCCCAGTTCATCACCCAGAAGCAGATCATGGCGAAGAATCAGAACGCCGCGACCATGACCAGCCAGTACATGCAAACCCAGAAGATCATGCTCTACGCGTTCCCGTTGATTTTCGCGGTATCGGGTATCGCATTCCCTCTCGGTCTGATGTTCTACTGGCTAACCTCTAACTTCTGGACCATGGGCCAGCAGTACTTCGTGATCCGTCGCATGCCAACCCCAGGTTCGCAGGCCTTCGAAGAACGCCAGACCCGCCTTGCCAAGAAGGGCAAAATTGCCGAGGTCATCGAAGAACTCGAGAGCGAAGCCGAGACAATCGACATCGTTCGCGAAAACAGCCAACGGGCCCAGCCTGTAAGTAAAAAGCGCAGTAAGAAGCGCAAGTAGGAGAGAAATGCCGAAAAAAGAGACCACAGAAGCAGCTGTTGAGGTCACCGAAGAAGTGACCGAAACCGCAGTAGAGCAGACCATCAACGACGCCCCGGCTGCGACCGACGTCAAGGCGCTAGAGGCTGAGGGCGACATCGCCGCCGACTATCTAGAAGAGTTCTTGGACATCTTCGACTTGGAGGGCGACATCGACATCGACGTTCGCCAGGGACGCGCTTACCTAGAGATCAGCGCCGAAGAAGACAGCAACCTTCGCCTGATTTCTGAGCCAGAGACCGTCGAAGCTTTGCAGGAGCTAACCAGACTCGCCGTTCAGGTGAAGACCAACAGCTTCAGCCGTTTGATTCTCGATGTAGGCGGCTCGCGTCAAAAGCGCGTCGACGACATCACTCGAATCGTCAATCGCATCATCGACAAGGTCAAAGACCTTGGCGAGCCAGTGCCAATGAAGCCAATGTCGTCTTACGAGCGCAAGATCGTTCACGATCTGGTCTCGGAAGCTGGTTTGGTTTCGGAGTCTGAGGGCGAAGGCAAAGACCGCCACATTGTGGTCAAACCCGCCTAAATAGCAGTAGAAACGGGCCGGGGCTAAAACCTCGGCCTTTTTCTTTGGCATAGTTTCACGTGAAACATGGAAGATTGATTGTGATGTCAGTAGAGCAGGAACCAGCAGTTGCCAAGGCTATCTTTGGTGACCGCATCGAGCTTGCGCGTGCTTATGCGAAGGCTTTGGCTCGAGATTCTGACACCCTTGGGTTGTTGGGTCCGCGCGAATTGGAGATTCTTTGGTCGCGCCACATTCTGAACAGTGCCGTTGTTGCCCAGTTGGTTGCCGACGGTAAAACAGTGGCTGATGTAGGTTCAGGGGCTGGGTTGCCTGGCATCCCGATGGCGATTGCCCAACCCAACGCTCACTTCACCCTGATCGAACCCATGGAGCGCCGATCCGACTGGCTCAAGGCTCAGGTGCAGGAACTCGGACTAGCGAACGTAGTTGTGCTGCGAGCTCGGGCCGAAGAAGTGGGTGAGGTCTTTGATGTCGTCACTGCACGCGCCGTCTCTAACCTCTCGAAACTGCTTAGGCTCACGATCGATCTAATCCGCGAGGGAGGGGAGCTTTTGGCTCTGAAGGGCTCGAAAGCGGCCGAAGAAATTTCCGAAGCCCAGAAATTGAGCAAGAAACTCAAGCTCGCCGGCTTTGATTTGCTCACAGTTGGCGCTGAACATCTGTCTGACCCCACCACTGTGGTCAGAACTAGGCTAATCTGAACCTTTAGAAACTCACCGGAGAACATAATTGAGCACCTCAAACGAAGCATTGTCGGTCGCGGAAGCGTCGTCAGCTACGAAACCGTCAGTAGTGCCTGGTTTGGGCTACCCTGCGGGTCGCGAAGAGGTCAGCCCCGAACCTACCGGTTGGCAGGAGGTTGTTTCACGTGAAACATCCCGATGATTTAGGCACCCCACTCGCCAGAGAGCTCTACGAAAACGGTGAGCGATTGGCCACGGTCGAGTCGCAGCGCCTCCCAAGGCCCGCCAAAACACGCATTTTCACCATCTCAAACCAAAAAGGTGGAGTTGGTAAGACCACAACGGCCGTCAACATTGCCGCTGCGCTAGCCTCCAAGGGGCTGCAGGTTCTCG
>Ga0208595_1000708_pt1 | contig 11759 bp, 11 predicted proteins | sample LakMenEpi28Jun11_FD_150742 | JGI IMG/M metagenome (GOLD analysis project Ga0208595, IMG submission 150742) | Freshwater microbial communities from Lake Mendota, WI - 28JUN2011 deep hole epilimnion (SPAdes) | ecosystem: Environmental > Aquatic > Freshwater > Lake > Epilimnion/Euphotic zone ...
AATAATATCTTTTATATCTATGTCTATATTAGCCTATTTATCAGCTTTGTTGTCATATAAAATTATTTCATAAAATCAACAGATTGTATCAAATTCTTGATTTTTACCGTTGAATCAAGAGATAATGCTTAGTTTTGTAAGCTAATCCATAATGTAACATTGAACTTAAACCATTTTTTTTTCGAAGCTTGTGCTAAAGTAGCTGCAAAACATAAAATCAAAACATATGTTGTTGGTGGCTGGGTTCGTGATCAATTGTTAAATCGTCCGAGCAAAGATATCGACATTGTAGTAGAAGGCAATGGAATGGATTTTGCGCAAAAAGTAGCTCAAGAAATTGACACAAACATTCAAGTGAATTTTTTTAAAACATTTGGTACCGCCCAATTTAATTATAAAGATTACGATTATGAATTTGTAGGTGCTCGAAAAGAAAGCTACGACCATAACAGTCGAAAACCCGTTGTAGAAAACGGTACGATTCAAGAAGATATTGCGCGCCGCGATTTTACGATTAATGCGCTAGCGATTTCTCTTAACGAAGCAGATTATGGTCAAATTATCGATTTTCACCAAGGTTTAGCGCATTTAAAAGAAAAACGATTGGTTACGCCCCTCGACCCCAATCAAACTTATTCAGACGATCCGCTTCGAATGCTTCGAGCAATTCGTTTTGCTAATCAATTGGAATTTAAAATTGATGACGAAAGTTTTAAATCGATTCAAAACAATGCCAATCGGATACAAATTATTTCTCAAGAACGCATCCATACCGAATTAAATAAAATTCTGATGTGCGCCAAACCTTCTATTGGCTTGGATTTATTGTATAAATCTAAATTAATGATCCATTTTCTTCCAGAATTAACGTGGCTGCACGGCGTGGAAGAATATAAAGGTAAAGGACATAAAGATAATTTTTATCATACGCTTCAAGTTGTAGATAATATTGCTTCGATGACAGATAATTTATGGTTGCGTTGGGCGGCACTGCTCCACGATATCGCCAAACCACAAACGAAATCGTATAGCGAAGCCAACGGCTGGAGTTTTCACGGACACGAAGTTTTAGGGCCCAAAATGGCTCATAAAATTTTTAAAAATCTAAAACTGCCTCTCGACAAGCCTTTGGAATATGTCAAAAAGCTAATTTATCTCCACCTCCGCCCTATTTCGCTTACCAAAGAAATCGTAACGGATAGCGCTGTAAGACGCATGGTGTATGAAGCGGGCAATGATATCGACGATTTATTGATTTTATGTCGTGCGGATATCACAAGTAAAAATGAAGCAAAAGTAAGCCGCTATATTCAAAATTTAGATGCGCTTAAGATAAAAATAGAAGAAATTGAAGCACGCGATCATATTAAGAATTTTCAGCCGCCCATTTCTGGAGATGTTATTATCAAAACCTTCCAACTCAAACCTGGACCCGAAGTGGGCTTAATCAAAAATAAAATCAAAGATGCCATATTAGATGGCGAAATCCCAAATGAATACCAAGCCGCTTTTGATTTTATGATGCGTATGAGAGAGAATTAAGGATTTTTTATATAATTATCTATAAATATTTGACCTCTACGAGGTCGGGTTAAACTTCTCTAAATCTTCTCTTTTAATACCTTATCGATTACACACGCAGCTTCATAGCTCAAACCATACAGATGATAAACAATGACATCGATTTTTTGCTCCAAATGGCTCGTGTCTTGGGCGATTTTTCTTTTCAAATATTTTTTATTCATTTAGTTTTTTAATTTCTCGATCAAAATCGCTTTCAAATAACTGGTCTTGAATGATTCTATATTTTTCAAATTCAGTTTCTGCGTGTGCTTTTGCTATTTCTGCGGTAACTTTGCCTGCGTTTTCTAATATTTTTCTATCTGTGGCTTCAATAAATTTGTTTAAACGAATTTCCCAATCCTCCATAGTCATAGGAATTTGTCTTAGCGCCATACTTTCAGCTATATCCAAATAGGCAGAAACCAACCTTTGCAATTGTTGCATTTCGTTTTCGGTTAAATAATTTTTGGCAACAGAAACATCAAATTTTTGAATTTTTCCTTTTGGGGCATCTTTCCAAGAAGATAAACCCATATTTTCTTTTTGATGGTCGGCTCTATTTACAATGACTTCTGCTGCGGTTTGTCCGTGAATAGCCCAATGTAATTTGTTTTGAACCGTTGCAAAAAAGTGCTTAGTGGACTCGGAGTTTAAATCATAATCTATAGCCGTAGTATAAATATCTGTTATTTTTTGATAAAATTTTCGTTCGCTAAGTCGAATTTCTCGAATTCGTTCCAGTTGTTCTTCAAAATACTTTTTACCCAAAATAGTGCCGTCATTTTTCAGACGTTCATCATCCATTGCAAACCCTTTAATAGTGAATTCTTGCAAAATTTGTGTTGCCCATTTACGGAATTGTACAGCCCTTTCTGAGTTCACTTTATACCCTACTGCAATTATAGCTGAGAGATTATAATGTAGTGTATTGTAGTTTTTACTATCGGTGGCAGTTATCCGAAAATTTCGGACAACTGCTTCTTTTTCTAATTCATAATCATTAAAAATCTTCTGAAGATGATCATTAATAGTTCTTACATTTACATTATATAAAGACGCCATCATTTTTTGAGAAAGCCAAATATTTTCGTCTTGGTAAATTGCATTTACCCCGCCATCGCCTGTGGCTGCTATAAAGGTAAGATATTCTACCGATGATGATCTAATTATGTTCTTATTATTTTCTTCCATAAATTATAATTTTTAAATTTTTAAATTCAAATAATATTTCAAATATAAATCAAAAAATTCGATCAAAAGAAATTTTTGAATGAACACCCCTTGCTCGCATCCTATGAGTGAGCTTTTTATTGGATGCGACTTAGACGTCGAAATCCCAAATGAATACCAAGCCGCTTTTGATTTTATGATGCGTATGAGAGGGAATTAAGATAGAATACAAAAAACTCATAGCGTTGTTGATTTTTTTGCTAAAACAGCTCCGAATACAATTGCCACATGTTTTGGCTAATGGCTTTAACTTTTTCAGCACTTTTGAGGTAAAATTCAGGACCGGAATCGGCATATAAAATATCTCTTGAAGAGGCAATTAAAATACCAAAATCTTTGGTTAACATGTTTTGGCAGGTAGCTTCAAGCGAGCCACCTTGTGCGCCCACTCCTGGTACTAAGAAAAAATGTTCGGGGTAATGACTACGGATTTCTTTTTGTAAGGTTTCTTGGGTGGCACCAATCACAAACATTACATTTTGAGGTGTACCCCATGAAGCTACCGTTTTCATGACATATTGATAAACTTTAGTTTGATTTTCAAGATTTTGTAATTCAAAATCTTGAGCCCCTTCGTTTGAAGTTAATCCTAAAACAATCGTATATTTATCTTTAAACTCAAGGAACGGTTTTAAGCTATCACTACCCATATAAGGTGAAACCGTAAGCCCATCGCAATGATACGTTTCAAAAAAAGTCTGCGCATACATTCTTGATGTATTTCCAATATCGCCTCGTTTGGCGTCTGCAATCACAAAATGAGAATTTGGTATGTATTGAACCAATTCATTAAAAACATGCATCCCTTCGGGGCCTAAAACTTCAAAAAATGCGGTATTTAATTTATAACTGCAACAATAAGGCGCAGTATGTTCTATGATTTTTTTACAAAATGCTAAAACACCTTTTGCGTCTTTAGAAATTCCTTCGGGTAGTTTATCTAAATCGGGATCTAAACCAATTGATAAAAAAGACTTTTGATGCGTAATCGCATCGATTAATTGGGATTTATTCATAAAATAAAACTAAAAAAAAGAGGAAAACCAAAACATGTTTTCCTCTTATCGTAATTGATTAATATTCATCTTCATTAAAATAGAAGTCATCTTGCGTAGGATAATCTTGCCAAATATCCTCTACACCTTCAAAATGCTCTCCTTCTACGTCTTCCATTTGCTGTAAATTTTCGATAACAGTAATCGGAGCTCCCGAACGAATGGCATAGTCGATTAACTCATCTCGTGTAGCTGGCCAAGGTGCATCTTCTAAATACGAAGCTAATTCAAGTGTCCAATACATAGTTTATAAATTATTTTAGGTTAATAAAATTAATATCTTTCTTCCAAGTAACTTCTTCGGCTTTAAAATATTGTGTAAGAAAACGAGATAAAACAAAAAGATAATCACTCAAACGATTTAAATAGATAATTGATTTCTCAATTTGAGCATCTTTTTCAATTTGTGATATCGATACAATATTTCGTTCGGCCCTACGGCAAACCGTTCGTACCATATGACAAAAAGACACCACAGGGTGTCCGCTTGGTAAAACAAATTGGGTCATTTGGGGTAAAATACGATCCATCGCATCGATTTGGTGTTCTAAAAATTCAATGACATCGTCTTGAATTTGAGGTAATTTTGTTTTGTAATTATTATCAACAGTAGCTAAAATGGAACCGATGTTAAATAATATATTTTGAATGGCTTTTAATTTAACCGAAATCGATTCATCCGGAATGATGTCAGATAAATGACCTAAAAAACTATTCAACTCATCAACGGTACCATAGGCATCCACACGAATATTATCTTTAAATATTCGATCGCCTCCAAATAATGAAGTTTGACCTTGATCTCCCGTTTTTGTGTATATTTTCATTGATTTTAAACTTTTTCTAAAATTATTAGGATAACTTGTAGAAAGTGGATGATTAAAAGATTAAAACCAAGATTTAAAGGCTATTAAATAGCATCTAAAATCTGAGCTAATCCAGTAAGCAAAAATGGTAATGGAATCCAAGAATACTGAGGCATTGTTAATAATGCCGCTGTACACAATACTAATCCAACCAAAAACATTGCCCAAGATTTACCTTTTGACATATTATTTAAATTTTAGTGATATAAATAATTATTAAGCAGAAGCTAAAACACGCTTCATCAACTTAGATTTAAGGTTTGATGCCTTATTTTTGTGGATGATATTACGCTTAGCTAATTTATCAATCATAGAAATAACATCTCCTAAGCTTTCTTTTTGCTCAGTTTGATTCTCGTTATTTTCTAATTTTTTGATTGCATTACGAGTCGTTTTAGCATAATAACGATTATGTAATCTTTTCTTTGCTGCTTTTCTAGCGGCTTTTTTAGCGTTTCTTGTATTTGCCATTATGTGTTATAATTTATTTCTTATTAAATTAAGGCTGCAAAAATAATATTTTTTTTTTAATAATATCATTTTTTTAATCAAAATATATATTCCTAGCTTTTTACTACTTCTTTTTTTGATCTATAACTCCTCCAAAATGAGATGTATTTATAGTCAAAAGCATAATTTTGCTTTTGTATAAATGCAAAATCGGCATTTTCAGGAAGTTGTTCGCAAATCTGCTCCAATTGCTTTTGTACTTCTTTATCGAGCATTTGATCTATTGTAATCAATTGTTGTTCAAATAGTTTTGTAAAATGCGTAAATATTGTTGCCTCCGTTAAGTTTCGAATTGCAGCTATTTCACCTATTCGTTTGCCTTCTAGTATCAAATCAAGCGTAATTTGCGTAGTGGATACTTTTGATTTTGGACTATTCTTCGTAACTTGTTTTTTCTGTTTTATATATAAATTGGCATCAAATTCTAATCCAATCGATAGATTTTGGATTTTTTCGAATTTAAAAACAATGGATTCGATATTTTTGATTAATAAATCGAGCTCTTTGCGAAGTGGCGTCACGCCATAAAATAAGGCAATTTGACTTTGATATTCATAAAGTTTATCTAAAAAATTAGACACAATAAATGTAGCATAAAAATCAAATGCTTTGGGTATACGCTGTCTTAACCAATTTTCAAAACCATTTAAATCTTCATTTTCATTTTGATGTTGAATTTGTTTTAAAAAAGTAAAATTCGTTTGATCGATTTCGGTATATTTATTTTTTAATTTTTGAATTTCCAAAATATAACCTTCGGCATTTTTTAATTTTTCTTGATATTCATAAAAAAGTTCTTCGAGATCTTGAAGGGTATCAAATATTTTTTCGATATCAAACATTCGTAAAATCTGAATTTTTAGATATTCGGGTCGTTGCTGTTCTACAAAGTTTTTTAAATATCGAATCGATGCAATATCCGCTGCATACGAAACTAAATGTTCGGGATAACGCAAAGGCATTTTTGGATACGGCGTCAACATTTGAATACCTTCTAATGTTCGGCATCTTGATAGCGCTACGTATGTTTGTCCGCTAACAAAACTGTCTCGCACATCTAGTTTTACATAATCAAAAGTCAAACCTTGGCTTTTATGAATCGTTATTGCCCACGCCAATTTTATTGGAAAATGTTCAAACGTGCCCACTTCGGTTTCAATCACTTTATTGTGCGCAATATCAAATTTATACTCGTACTGGGTCCAAATATCTCTAGAAACTTTAATGACTTCTTCCGTTTGGGAAACATCATTGGTTAATCGTACAAAAATTTCATCTTCGGTGAGTCGATCGACAACGCCAATTTTACCATTAAAATAGCGCCTTGGCGTATTCATATCATTTTTAATAAACATCACTTGGCTTCCTTCTTTTAAAACCAACTGAGAATCCATTGGATAGGCACTTTCTCTAAAATCACCTTGAATATAAGCGGAATAGACAAATCGAGGTTGATTAATTTTGGATAATTCTTGATCATTAATCATATCCGCCGCATTTCGATGGGTGCAAAGCGTGATGGGCAATTTATCGTCGTCGATAGGTTTAGATTGCTGATTAAGCGTTTCAATTTGATCGGCTTCTAATTCATTATTTCGAATGGCATTTAAAAGCTGGATAAATTGTATATCTTTTTGTCGGTATATTTTTTCAAGTTGAATTTTTTGTAATGGGTATTGTGAAATTACTTGACTATCATAAAAATATACCGATCGATAAAAACGACTTAAAATACTCCAAGTTTGATTTTCAGCAATAGGTGGTAATTGAAATAAGTCACCAACAAATAAAACCTGACAACCACCAAATGGAAGATGACGTTGATTTCGATAATGACGTAATATATAATCTATAGCATCAATAACATCCGCACGTACCATAGAAATTTCATCGATGATTAACAATTCTAAAGATCGTAATAGTGCTCTTTTTTCGGTATTGTATCTTAAGCGACTTAAAAGCTGATTTTGACCTATCTCTTCTTGATTATTAGAATATTGCATCGTTGGGTTAAAAGGCGCAAAAGGTAAATTAAAGAACGAATGAATCGTAGTTCCTTTTACATTAATAGCCGCAACTCCGGTTGGAGCCAAAACGACTTTTATTTTTGGACAATGCGAAATGAGATCCAATAAAAAGGTTGTTTTTCCCGTTCCAGCATTTCCTGTTAAAAAAAGTGACTCATTTGATTCAAAAATGAGTTTCTTTGCCAAATAAATTTGAGGGTTGTCTTCAAAAGTAAAATCATGAATCATAAAATATGAAATTATATCCAAATCTTAAAACAGCAATAATAACTATTATTTCGAATACAATCGAAAAAAAAATGGTTTTAGATTACGAAATTCAAGGTCTTTTTAAAAAAAATAAACAATGGGGTGCGCGTGACCGAAGAGCTATTGCGCAATGTAGCTATGATATAATAAGGCATTATGAGTTATTATTGCATTTGAGCGGTTCAAAAGAACAAATTATTGAAACGTATTTAGAACAATTGAATGAAAATGATTTTTTTGACTTTAAAAAAATTGAAAATGCTCTAAAAGATACCATTCCTTTTGAAATTCTATATTCTTTGCCTATTGATTTACTTAAAATTTTTGAAAATCAAAAAGTTAATGAATGGGAAGCCAACTGGAAAGCGATGCAACAGAAAGCACCTATTTTCCTTAGAGTTAATGAATCACAAGCCAAAATGGATTATTTCACTCAAATCCTTGATGAATATCAGTTTGAATACCAGCAAATTTCGGAACTTCATTATGATAACCTCAATTTAAAACTCAATGCTATTGAATTAAACCAACCCATTCCAAAAAATCATGAAATTTTTGCGATAAATGGTCCTCAATTTGAAATTCAAGATATTGGTTCGCAATGTCTATCTATTTTATCAAATCCTCAAGATAATACTAAAATTTTAGAATCGTGCGCGGGTAATGGAGGAAAAACGACGCATTTATTGGATTTAACCAAATCAATTACGCTTCATGCAATGGATATTGAACCAAAAAAATTACAACATTTGGAGCAACGGGTGCAAAGAATGTTTGGTAAAAAGGTTAAAACATTTGAAGCCACAGCGGAAGAAATTTCAAATCATAAAGCATGGGCCGATGCACTTTATCTTGACGTTCCTTGCAGCGGAAGTGGAACGTTTAGACGTCAAGCTGATTTAAAATATCGAATTAATGAAGCCTTTATACAGCAAAAAGTGATGACACAGCAATCCATTATTGAGTCATTTATGCTTACAACAAAAGAAAATACTTCGATTCATTATTCAACGTGTAGTTTATTCGCCGATGAAAATGAAAAGCAAATTGAATTTATTGAAAAACAAGGATTTAAATGCCAGTCATTCCAAAAATTAGAACCATATAAATATGCTGGAGATGGTTTCTTTTGGGCTCATTTCACTAAAAAGTAATTAAAAAAAGAAGAAAATTTTATACAAATTTTGTAATTTTGTTGTTTAAATAAACATGGAATTAAAGCTCTCTTTTTCAACGATTTTATTAGATAAATCTCAAAATCCCTTTGAGATTTTATTGATTCAAAAAATTAAAGATCAAGTAACTTACAATACAGAAAATATTGAAAATGCGGCTTTTTTAAATCGATATAAAAATAAATCTTGGGATGTAATCGCCGATTTATTTCAAAATAAAGTTTTTTATAAATGGACAAGGTCTATTCGTGAAAAACATAGTTTATTAGGTATCGAAATACCGCTAAACCAATATACATTTAATAAAATCATGGAATATACCCATGAAGCTTTTTTAAATGCAGCTCAAGAAGGCGATTTTAAATTATACATTAAACATACTTTTGAAAGTGGCATTAAGCATTATCCATCAACAATTACTAAAGAATCGCTTGACATATCTTTTGAAATTATTAAAAATGAACAAGGCGGATTAGAAATTGTTCCAAAATTTAGTTTTGACGGTACCGAAATTGATAATTTTGTCCACTATGAATTTTTAATTTTTTCAAAAAACTTTACCTTTATTTTGCCAAAAAGAACTTTTCAGCTTTTTCAGTGGATGGAAAAGAAAAATTGGCAACAATATCAATACGATCCGATTGCGTTATCTAATGAAATTTTATCCGAAATTGAAAAACAATTTGTTGTAAATCGCAACGATTTATTTCCGAAGGAAACCATAGACACCCTACCTCAAAATCAATTATTACTCAAAGAATCTGCTGGTTTTTTGATGATGTATCCGCGTTGGTCTTACGAAGGAATCATCGTAGATGGACGGTTTGAAAATGAAACGCAAACAATACGACAAGGAACAAAGTATATTATTTACCGAAAGGAATCGGAAGAAAAAACATTTATTGAATTACTAAAAAGCTCAAATCCAGAATTTGGAAAACAAATCAATGGATACTTTTTTCTTTCTATTGAAAATGCTAAAAAGAAAAACTGGTTTCTAAAATTTTACCATCAATTACTCGAACAGCAAATAGAAATATTAGGAATGGACATGTTGAGTAATTTCCGTTATTCGAGTCATGCGGTATCCACTCAATTAGAAATTATAAAAAATGAAGGCAATACGCTTTTAATAAAATGCGATACGTATTTTGGAGAAGAGTTAATTAATAATATAGAACTACAAAAGAATCTTAAAGCACGTCAAAGAAATATCTTATTGTCCGACAATACCATTGGAGTTCTTGAAGATCAATGGATTGAGAAATATGCACTATTGGTCAAACATAGTAAAATTCAAGATAATATTTTAGAAGTACCGCGTTGGATCATGCTTTTCCAGAAGAGCGCTTTTGACAACTTAGATATTGATTCCCTAAAAATCGAGACCAATTGGTGGGAATTATGGGAAAAGTGGCAACATGATGATGCCGTTCTTTTTCCGATAGATCGTTCGATAAAAGCTTCATTGCGTCCATATCAACAAAAAGGATTTGAGTGGATGTATCTTTTAAGTAAAATTGGAGCTGGCGCTTGTCTTGCTGATGATATGGGATTAGGAAAAACGCTTCAAACCATTTGTTTATTACAAACTAAAATAAATGAAAATCCAGATCGAAAACATTTAATTATTGGGCCGGCTTCTTTGATTTATAATTGGAAAGTAGAAATTGATAAATTTGCACCAAATTTAAAAACCGAAGTCTATCATAGTTCCAACCGTAATTTGGAAGAAATTGGTAAGAAAAATCCAGATGTTTTAATTACAAGCTATGGAACAGCTCGAGTAGATATTGATATTTTAAATGAAATCCAATGGAATACCATCGTTTTAGATGAAAGCCATAATATAAAAAATCATCAAGCTCAAGTTTCCAAGGCCGTTTTAACTTTAAAAGCCGATATGCGGGTTATTTTAAGTGGAACACCAATTATGAATGAAACACTTGATTTATATCCTCAACTTTCCTTTATTCTTCCTCAACTTTTTGGAAGTCGAGAGTTTTTTAACAAAGAATATGCCTATCCGATTGACAAAGACCGTGATGTTGAAAAAATTGAAGCACTCAAAAGAACCACAGCGCCATTTATTTTAAGAAGAACTAAAGAGCAAGTAGCTAAAGATTTACCACCAAAAACGGAATCGATTATTTGGTGCGATATGGGCGAGCAACAAATGAAATTGTATAGTGAAATTAAAAATAACGTTAAGAAAAGTATCTTTTTGGATATTCAAGAACAAGGAATTGGTAAAGCAAAACTTGGAATATTAGCTGCTATCACGAGATTAAGACAAGTATGCAGTGCTCCCAAATTATTACAAGATTATGAAAATGCAACCGAAGATTCAATCAAAATCGAACGATTATTGGATGAAATCAATGGAAATCTAAAAAATGAAAAGATCATTGTATTTTCTCAATTTTTAAATGCGTTGGATATTATTAAAACGGAGTTATCTAAAAATCAAATTGCATATTACTGTATAGATGGTTCTACACCAAATACCAAAAGACAGGAACAAATCAATCAATTTCAAGATCCAGAAAATAAAGTTAGAATCTTTCTGTTAAGCCTCAAAGCTGGAAATGCAGGGATTACACTAACTCAAGCAAATTATGTCTTTTTGTTAGATCCATGGTGGAATCGTCAGGTGGAGCAGCAAGCTATAGATCGTGTTTATCGGATTGGTCAAGATAAAAATGTATTTGCGTATCGAATGATTTGCCGAAATACAATAGAAGAACGAATTATTCAACTTCAGCAAAATAAAATGAAACTCTCCGAAGATTTGATTACCGAAGATGAAGGTTTTGTAAAAAATCTAAGCGAATCGGATTTAGCATTTTTATTTGATTAAAAACATCTCGCTGAAAATCAAAAAGATACAGAAAACATACACTAAATAATTAAAAAAAGGCTCGTGTTTAAATAAAAATCATTAAATTTGCACCCGTTTTTAATATAAAGACTTGGTAGCTCAGCTGGATAGAGCAACTGCCTTCTAAGCAGTAGGTCACAGGTTCGAATCCTGTCCAGGTCACTAAATTTTAAATTTATTAAAAACTGAGCCGCTGTTATATA
>Ga0208595_1000709_pt1 | contig 11752 bp, 10 predicted proteins | sample LakMenEpi28Jun11_FD_150742 | JGI IMG/M metagenome (GOLD analysis project Ga0208595, IMG submission 150742) | Freshwater microbial communities from Lake Mendota, WI - 28JUN2011 deep hole epilimnion (SPAdes) | ecosystem: Environmental > Aquatic > Freshwater > Lake > Epilimnion/Euphotic zone ...
TAGCCTTGCCAAGCGTTACACCGGCCGCGGCATGCAGTTCCTGGATCTGATTCAAGAGGGAAATCTCGGACTTATTCGCGCCGTTGAAAAGTTCGACTACACCAAGGGCTACAAGTTCTCCACCTACGCCACCTGGTGGATCCGCCAGGCGATCACTCGTGCCATGGCAGACCAGGCCAGAACCATTCGTATTCCAGTCCACATGGTTGAAGTCATTAACAAACTTGCCCGTGTTCAGCGCCAACTACTTCAGGATCTCGGTCGTGAGCCAACGCCAGAAGAATTAGCGCGCGAACTAGACATGACTCCGGAAAAGGTTGTTGAAGTTCAGAAATACGGTCGTGAGCCAATTTCACTCAGCACTCCACTTGGCGAAGACGGTGACAGTGAGTTCGGTGACCTGATTGAAGACACCGAGGCAGTTAGTCCGTTGGAAGCTGTAACGGCAGCCGCCCGTAAAAGGGAGCTGGAAAGAATTCTTTCCACGATGAGCGAGCGAGAAGCACTCATTCTTCGTCATCGTTACGGTCTAATCGATGGAATTCCTAAAACTCTTGATCAAATTGGTGAGGAAATCGGTGTTACCCGAGAACGCATCCGTCAAATCGAAAACAAAGCGATCTCTAAGTTGAAGCACCCAACTCGAGCTCAGCGTTTGAGCGAGTTCCGAGGAAACTAGCATGACTCCACTTGCAGTTTTGGTGGGCTGGGCTTTTCGTTTTGTCTTGAGACTGCGCGGTGGTGGATCATCCGTGCCCGGTCGTGTAGCGCTATTCATCGAACCCAAATTCCTTCAAAAGACTCTGGGTCGAATGGCCAAGGGTATTTACTTTGTCAGTGGTTCAAACGGAAAATCAACCACGACGTCGATGCTGGTTGCGGTGTTGAGGATGCACGGGCTAAAAGTCTTAACTAACCCAGCTGGCGGCAATATTCCACAGGGCCTTGCCTCGGCTCTTCTAGCCGATGTCAATCTCTTCGGAAAGCTAGAGCACGACGTTGCCGTCATAGAGGTAGATGAAGCCTATGGAAAACTGATTGCTCGCAAGGTTGCCCCAAACGGGTTGCTAATTACTAATTTGCAGTTTGATCAGTTAAACAGATTTCATTCACCCGACGAGGTATTCGAACACCTGAACGATTTGGCGAATCTAACAAAAGATTTTGTGGTGGTTAACGGTTCTGATTCAAACACCGAACGACTGGCATTTGGGCAAAAACATCGTTTGGACTCTTCGGGTGTTTATGTGAGCGAGAGTGCAGTTGGCACCTCCGCCCACGGGCTGCTCTCGGCGCCAAGTTTTGAGCGAGAAAATCACGAGTTACCGAACCAAGCCTCTTTGATTTCCACAAGCGGCTTGACTGCAACAATTTCGGTGGGTTCGGAGAAAGCCACGGTCCCGATTCCAGCTGCCGGTCTGCATTACGCGGTCGATGCCGCTTTGGCTTTTGGAATGGCCAACAAAATTCTCGGACCTGATTTTGACCTGCAAAAAGCCAGTCGGGCAATGACTGGCTTTGGCCCCGTATATGGAAGGGGAGAGGTAATCGATCACCAGGGTCAACGGTTGCGAATAATCATGATGAAGAACCTTCCCAGCCTCCAGGCCAACTTAGACGCATTAGAAGCCTCTCCAGCTAGGGTGTGGATCTCAGTAGACGAGGGCACCCCGGATCCTTCCTGGATTTACGACATCGACCTCACGAACCTCTCGCACGCAGACGTTGTTTCAGGGACCAAGACTTACCAATGGGCAACGCGCCTAGCTTATGAAGGCAAGCCCTTCGGAAAACTGATTGAAAACGAGGAAGAGGCACTCGATTTTTTCTTGTCACTGCCCGGCAAAGACAAAACTGCGATTATCAACTATGAGCAGATGATGTGGTTGAGAAAACGTCTCGGGTTACTCGACTTGGAGGGTGGCAATGGATAAATTCAACATCCTTCACATGTATCCAGAAACTCTGAAGTTGAATGGGGAGTCTGGAAATGTCTTGGCCTTAAAAAAGCGAGCGGAGTTGCTTGGTTTAAGTGCATCAATTTCATACTCTGAACTCGATACACCGCTTCCAGCTCAACGCCCTGATCTACTTTTTATTGGCTCTGGTGTTCAGCGTGCAACACTGGCTGCCGCTGAGGATCTTCGGGGAAAAAGCAAACAAATTCTCCTTTGGGTAGCCGAAGGCACCAAAGTCTTGGCGGTTGGAACAGGATTTGATCTGATTTCAAAAGAGTTAGTTCTCAAAGACGGAACTTGTATTCAAGGTCTCGCTCTAACTAACACCAGCCACCGAATAACCGGTAAACATTTGGTTGGGGAAGTGGATTTAGGCTCTAATTTCGCCGGATTTATCAACACCGATAGAGAGATATCCCGCAGTGGAGTAGGTCTTGAATTGGGTACGGTTAAGTCTTCAGATGAGGTCGGATTGATTGGCTACCTGGACGGCTACTCAGACGGGAAAGTTTGGGCCAGTAATGTTCAGGGCCCGCTTTTGCCAATGAATCCAAGCATTGCCGACGACATAATTTCGGCTATCTTCCCCCGAGTGAAAATCTCTTCTGAACTGAGTGAGCTAGACCTGTTGGCTAGTAAAGCCAGAAACGCAATCTCAGCCAGAGTAAGTCGTTAGATTGGCTTTCAGGCCGGTGAACAGCTCGTCTGTGACCGTGTCCGCCAAAGAGCACAGCGCCTCTGCTGAGAATTCACTGTCTGTTCGGTCATCGACCACTAGTACCTCGTCGCCGGGGTTGTAGTCGCCTGGCTCAATCGAGCTGGCAAGCGGCCCAACCTGCAGGACACGGAACTGCCGACCATTAATCTCAACCAGGCTTTTTCCAGAGAGATTGCTGAAATAGCCGTGGAGAAAACCAATTGAAATAACTCCATTTGAGTGGACTTCTGTTGTTACGCGCATCGGGTTCTGCAGACCTAAATCCTTCGAGTTGACTCCCGAAAGCGGCGAGGTCCCAAAGGCCGAAACTCCGATTCGCACCATGTCTAGGCGAGCAGCCGGCAGAGAAAATGCTGCAGGGCTTGCTGCAAGGTGCCGGTACCCAGAGAACCCCAGTTCCTGAGCTATTTCATAACCTTCATTGAAAAGTTCGAGCGCAGCGATGTCGTCTTCAAGTGAGGTGCCTGAGAGATGGCTCCAAATGGACACAACTGAAACAGAACCTTTTCGCTGGTGAGCCATGGCATTTGAAACTAGTTCCGCCCAGTTCTCAATTCGGCACCCGTTGCGGGACAAACCAGTATCAAGTTTCAGGTGGATTTTGGCTTTGCCGTCGACTTTTGAGATGGCAGATAATTCTGCCAAGGAACTGACGCTGAGCTCAATCCCGGCTCTCACGGCTAACTGGAAATTGCTCTGCGGCGAATGCAACCAGGCGAAAAGCGCGGCAGAAACACCAGCTTTGCGAATCTTCAGACCCGTTTCGATGTCGAGTACGCCGAGGATATTGACTCCGCACTGCTCGGCAACTCTGGAAGTTTCGATAAGGCCGTGGCCGTAGCCATCAGCCTTCACAACTGCCATCACCTGAGCGGGCGAGACTCTATCGATTATGGTCTTGAGGTTCTGCCGATACGCTTCTAGGTCAATCACCTTGGTTACGGTCACTCAGACCACACCCTGGCGACTCGGGAATGTATTCTGCCTAAAATTTCGAGTTGGCTAAAACCGCTTGCGGAAGCAAAGTGTGCGAGTGAAAATTCCTGACTGAAAAACTGCACTTCAGAGCCGACTTCAGGGCTACTGTCACCTAGATCAATTACGCACTGGTCCATTGCGATGCGACCGATTCCTTGATGTTGCACCCCGTCAATTGAGACCGAGAACTTGTTTGTCGCTGAGCGGGGAAGCCCATCTGAGAACCCGAGCGCGACGAGACCGATAGTGGTTGGTTTGGTTAGTCTGGTGAGATACCCGTAGGAAACTCCGCTACCAGCGGGAGCCGTTTTAACTGAGATCAATTCTCCGGTTAGGGCAACGGCTGGCTCGCCTGAACCTATTCCAAGAATTTTCTCCAGGAGAAGCAGTTCGGAACCGTACAAGCCCAGAAGCCCCTTCTCGTCAAAAAGTGCTTCGGTGAGTGGTTTCACTTCAGCGAGGCTCAACCCTAGACTTTCCAAGTTCGCGGCTATTGCAGTTTTTGAGAAGCGCAGTTCTCGACGAAGCGCACCCGGGATAGCTCGAACTGACATAGTGCTACAAGTCTAAACAGCAGTGTGTCTGTCTGCCTCGAACGAACTCCTCTCGGTTACCATCGACTAGTGCCAACCAATGACTACTCCGCTCGCCACCTTTCTGTTTTAGAGGGATTGGAAGCCGTTCGCAAACGTCCGGGTATGTACATTGGGTCCACTGATTCGCGCGGATTGATGCACTGTCTCTGGGAAATCATTGATAACTCGGTTGACGAAACTCTGGCCGGTTTTGGCAATACCATCGACGTCGTGCTGCACCGAGACAATTCGGTAGAGGTTCGCGACTTCGCTCGAGGCATACCGGTAGACATCGAACCTAAGACCGGTCTAACTGGCGTTGAAGTCGTATTCACCAAACTACATGCCGGTGGAAAATTCGGTTCCGGTTCTTATGCGGCTTCTGGAGGTCTACACGGGGTCGGTGCCTCGGTAGTGAATGCTTTATCGGCACGACTTGACGTTGAAGTGGATCGCGGCGGAAAAACCTATGCCATGTCTTTTCGCAGGGGAGAGCCTGGAATTTTCGACGATTCGAAAGGAATTGGCGCGGATAGCCCTTTTGCGCCGTTTGAAAACGAGAGCATCCTTCGTGAAATTGGCAAAGTGGGCAAGGGTGTCTCCGGAACCCGGGTTAGGTACTGGACCGATCCGCAGATTTTTATCAAGGATGCTCACTTCGAACTGGACGATCTAATCGGTCGTGCTCGCCAAACTGCCTTTCTGGTCAGCGGTCTTGCCCTTTCTGTTCGAGACGAACGAGGAGAGGAACCTCAGGAGCATAAGTTCAAATTCGACGGCGGTCTAACCGAATTCGCGGACTTTCTTGCGAAAGATTCGGCGCTAACCAGCACTTGGAGAATTACTGGCGACGGAGCCTATTCCGAAACTGTGCCGGTGTTGGATGAATCTGGAAACATGGTTTCTCGTGAAGTTCAACGTAACTGCGCGGTTGAGGTGGCCATTCGATGGGGCACCGGCTACGACTCTGAACTCAAATCATTCGTCAACATCATCGCGACCCCGAAGGGCGGTACTCACGTCGCCGGTTTTGAGGCTGGCTTGATGAAGGCCTTACGCTCTCAAATTGATGCCAACTCCAGGAAGCTCAAGCTTGGAAACGACAAAGTTGAAAAAGAGGACATTCTCGCCGGAATGACCGCAGTTGTTTCAGTGCGAATCGCTGAACCACAGTTCGAGGGTCAAACCAAAGAAATTCTGGGAACCCCGGCTGTTCGAAACATCGTTACCAACGTAATCTCGAAAGCTCTAACCGAACGCCTCACCAGCAGTAAGCGCGATGACAAGGCCCAATCTGCGCTGTTGCTCGAAAAAATAGTGGCGGAGATGAAATCTCGTATTTCAGCCAGAACTCACAAGGAGACTCAACGAAGGAAAAACGCCCTCGAGTCTTCTTCTCTTCCCACAAAGTTGGTCGATTGCCGCACTCAGGAGACCGATGTGTCGGAGTTGTTTATCGTTGAGGGTGACTCGGCACTGGGAACAGCGAAACTGGCCAGGAACAGCGAATATCAGGCTCTGCTTCCGATCAGAGGAAAGATTCTCAATGTTCAGAAAGCTTCTGTTTCCGACATGCTCTCCAACAGCGAGTGCGCCTCGATTCTTCAGGTAATCGGTGCCGGCTCTGGCCGCAGTTTTGAACTTGAGCTCGCTCGCTACGGCAAAGTTATTCTGATGAGCGACGCTGATGTTGACGGCGCCCACATTAGAACTCTTTTGCTAACGCTTTTCTTTAGGTACATGCGTCCACTGGTTGAAGCTGGGCGGGTTTTTGCTGCGGTTCCGCCACTACATCGGGTAGTTGTGTTAAACCCCGGCACGAAGCCAAATGAAACTCTTTACACCTACTCCCAATCGGAACTAGAAGCGGTTCTTGCCAAACTGGCATCCCAAGGAAAGAAGTATCAGGAACCGATTCAGCGCTACAAGGGACTCGGTGAAATGGACGCAGATCAGTTAGCCGAGACCACGATGGATCGCGAGCATCGCACTCTTAGAAGAGTTCGGGTTCAGGATGCTGCCGCTGCTGAGAGAGTTTTTGAACTACTGATGGGAAACGACGTTTCACCGAGACGCGATTTCATTATTGATTCGGCCGATAGTTTCGACACAGACAAAATCGACGCTTAGTTTTTAGCGTTTTCCAACGCTGGCAATTGCCGCGTCGAGAATTGTTCCACTGGAGTCGCGTTTGGCAAGCTCGAGCGCCATTAGGTCGATTGGTTTCCCATCGGCACTGGCTCCCAGTGGTTCGGCATCCGCAAGAGTTGCAAAATACAGGTGGTCTTCGTTGCGAACAAACTTGTGCGCTCTTACGCCGCCGGTCGCCCTTCCCTTTGATGGGAATTCACTTAGTGGGGTGCGTTTCAAACTGCCGCCATCAACACCCACCAAAGTGCTTTCAGATTTCGCAGCGGTAATAACCTGAGTTTCGGAAGCGTTAGTCACTGCGCCAAACGCTATAACGCTGGCACCCTCGGAAAGGTTGATTCCAGAGATTCCAGCTGCCTGGCGTCCGGTTGCGCGAACCGTTGTTGCGTCGAAGCGCAGTAGTTGGGCGTCGGAGGTTATTAGTACATACTCGAGCGCGGACGCAGCAAGGTCTGCTCCAATCACTCGATCTCCATCTTTTAAGGTGATAACTTCAAACTCGTCTTTGGGAGGCCAGTCCGCGATGACCCGCTTCACAACGCCCTGGGCGGTGGCGAGTGCAATCTCGTCGTTACCGGAGAGGTTGAATACAGAGATCAATTTCTCGCCGATAGGCAGACCCAAGAACTCAGAAGCGACAACAGCGGCCGTCGCGTCGAATGTGTCTCCCACCGGAGGAATGTCTCCGGCGTGAATGCGTAAAACCCGACCGGCGCTGGTTAGGAAACCAAGATCGGTTCTCGTGCTGGTTTCAATGTGAGTTGCCACACCATCGTGACGTTTACGTTTAGATCCCTGGCTGGTTGCGACAAAGTTCGGAGTGCGACCTAGCAGCCCGCTAGCAGTGAGCAAGATTGAGCAATCGGTATCAGCCAACTCGGCCCCGGATGCCATGGCTTTGGCATTGGATACCGCCTTCACCTCACCCGCATCCGAAATCAGTTGAGTTCTGCGAGGGTCACCATATGTGTCGGCAACAAGCTGTAATTCTTCGGCAACCAGAGCCTTCAACAGCGCTTCGTTGGAAAGCAACTTTTCCAACTCCGCAATTTCTGCTCTCAGTTTGGCCGCTTCGGTGTCAAGTTCGATTTTGCTGAATTTCGTTAGTCGTCTCAGCTTCAGTTCAAGAATGTACTCGGCTTGAATTTCAGACAACTCAAAGCGATTCATTAGGCCGGTTCTGGCTTCATCAACCTCATCAGAAGTTCTGATGATTTTTATGACTTCGTCGATTTCTAAAATCGCTTTGAGAAGACCTTCAACCAGGTGCAGTCTGGCTTTCTTTTTTCCCAGCCGATTATTGCTTCTGCGACGGGTTACCAGAATCCGGTGGGCCAGGAATACGCCCAATAGATCCCTTAGCCCTAGAGTTTGAGGGCGCCCATCGACCAGAGCCACGTTGTTGACTCCAAACGAATCTTCCATTGGCGTGAATCGGTATAGCAAATCCAAGACAACCTCAGGGTCGAATCCCGTTTTGAGCTCAATCACAAGCTTCAGTCCATTTGTGCGATCGGTCAGGTCTGTAACGGCAGAGATACCTTGAAGCTTTTTATTATTGACGCCCTCTTTGATTTTCTCAATGACTTTTTCAGGGCCGACCAAATATGGCAACTCGGTTACGACAATGCCCAATTTTCTGGGGCTAACGCTCTCCACTGCAACTTTGGCGCGCGTTTTGAAACTACCGCGCCCGGTTTCATAGGCATCGCGAATCCCGTCTAGCCCAACGATGATTCCACCGGTGGGAAGGTCTGGGCCAGGTATGAACTTCATCAGTTCCAGATTTGTGGCGTCGACATTGTTCAACAGGTGGATTGCGGCGGCAATCGCTTCGCGCAGGTTATGCGGCGCCATGTTGGTCGCCATTCCTACTGCGATGCCCGCCGAACCGTTTACCAGAAGGTTTGGAAAGGCTGCCGGCAAGACTTCTGGCTCGGTTAGCTGGGCGTCATAATTCGGTTTGAAGTCGACGACGTCCTCGTCTAAATCCGCGTTCATAAGCATTGCTGCCAGAGACAAGCGTGCTTCGGTGTATCGAGCCGCCGCCGGGCCGTCGTCTAGGCTCCCGAAGTTTCCGTGACCGTCGATGAGAGGCATTCGCAACGAAAAACTTTGAGCCATTCGAACCATCGCGTCGTAGATTGCGGTGTCGCCGTGGGGGTGGAGTTTTCCCATGACCTCTCCGGTCACGCGCGCGGATTTCACATGCCCCTTGTCTGGACGCAATCCCATTTCACCCATTTGGTAGATGATTCGGCGATGGACTGGCTTTAGGCCGTCTCTTGCGTCGGGCAGCGCTCTTGAGTAAATAACCGAGTACGAGTACTCCAGAAAAGACTCTTGCATTTCTAGAGTTAGGTCGATGTCGACAATATTTTCGGAAGGGCTGATGTTATTCGTCATAGTTTCATTTACTGCTGTGGCAAACTCTAGGGGATGAACTCTTTGATGCTACCGCCAGCCCCGAAAGATGTGGGGAGGCTATCCGATGTGTTAGCAAGCGTTGTGGCCTCCGTAAGTGGCTTTGGTGCCAATCAGCTGCGACTATCAAAAGTCAAACACGGAGTTGTGATTCTGGTGGACGGCCTTGGCTATGAAAACCTTCAAACCGGCAAAGCGTACGCTCGATTTTTGAACTCGAAACTCGAAGCCTCGATTCGCTGCGAGTTTCCCAGCACCACCGCCACGTCGTTGGCCGGGCTGGCAACCGCAGCGCGCTCTGATCGCCACGGAGTGATTGGATATTCGGTTTTCGACCGCGCTTCAGACTCGCTCAGGAATCTGCTGACCGGATGGTCTAGTTACGAGGACGCCGAGCAATTCAAGAAGTTAGAAACAATTTCGGAGACGGAAGGGACCGTCCAGGTTCGGGTGATTGGTCCGGCAATCTACGAAAAAACCGGATTCACGGCACTAACCATGCCAAATGCACAGTATGTGGCCGCGGACTCGATTGAAAGTCGTTTTCAAGAGTTATCTCTTAATTCAAGTGAGCCATCGGTAACCTACCTTTACGTGCCCGAACTCGACCAACTGGCTCATCGGTTTGGTGTCGAATCCAGTAATTGGCTGAATTGCTTAGAAGAGCTAGATCAGATTGTGAACAGTTTTGTGGCTACGGCTCCTGCAAACTTGGGTGCTGTTCTAACGGCCGATCACGGCGTACTAGATGTTGGCTCCGACCGACAGATTTTTCTCGACGAGTTTGAGTGGTATGCCTCCAACGTAGTCCATACGGCTGGAGACCCAAGATGTAATTTTGTGTACCTGAAAGATGGCGCCTCACTGGCTTCACTCAGAGGAGATCTAACCAGCCAGTTCGGCAGCCAAGCCATAGTGTGCGATAAAAACCAACTGAAAGATTCAGGATGGGCTGACTGGACTAACGCAGCGTTTGCGAGTTATGTCCCTGATTTAGTGATTATTTGGAACGGTGACTACGTCGGCTACGACAGGCGTTTCGCGAAGGCGCAGCACCTGAAGATGATTGGCCAGCACGGCGGAATTTCAGATCGTGAAACCCGGGTGCCTCTGATAAAGCTTGGCGCTTACTAAAACGCTTCGTCGCCGTCTGATTGAGTACCTCGAACAATCTGATCCCACGACGGCATAGGCGGACGATTTCGTTTTGTTTCCGAGGGAATCGGGGCTTCAACTTCTTCAACCTGAGCTTCCTCGCCGAGATCTGGTGACACCGGCTCGATGAGCTCTTCTACAACCACGATCTCAGTTACCTCCAAAACAACTTCAGGCTCAATTGCTTCAACAGTCTCTGCCTGCTCACGGCGCTTACGAAATGCCTCGAGTTTGTCTGCTGTAACCACGGAAGCGGTATCTTCTGAGGAGGTTGTCTGGTTCAGGTTTCGCTGTGAACCAGCCAGTGGGCTGTCGAAAACGGCCGAAGGTGTTGAGAGAGCGGATGCGTTAGAACTCTCGGGGGTTAGCAGGTAACGTTTCGGGTCAAAAGTCCAAGTGGCAAAACCTTCGGTTTCGCCAAGAGTATAAGAAACTTTTATCTCCCAAAGCGTGTTTTCTCCGCGCTTTGCGCTCCATACGGCTGGCGAAGCTCCAGCCTGGAAGAGTTTGTCTTCGACTATTTCACCAAAGGGTTTCTTCTGAACGTCGTTGAAACGATCCGCCGGAAGTTCAACGCGAACACTCGTGGCTAGCTCGACCATGTGAGTTAGTTCTTCGAGCACGGGGTGAGCGAAGCGTTCGATAAGGTCTAGGCTTCCACCGCTTGAGGCCGCCAACTCGGCGACTGTTGCCCCAGAACGAATTGCGTCCTGGATTTCCCTTGGAGATAGGTCTGTGGCGTTGGAATCAGGTAATTTGTGCTCCTTGATGGTGCGCAGCAAGGTCTCATCTACCCGCACCTGGAATCTCTCACCATCTGCTGAAACCAGCAAAAGCGAATCGTCTTCTCGACCAACTGGATTCAATTCACGCATAAATCCCTCCTGCGAAGAGTTTGCCACCAGTTGTTGTTATAACTTCGCATTGGAAGGTATGTGGAATAAAGAACTTTTTTTCGGACTTAGGGTGTTTTGTATTTGCGAAATGTCCGAAGTTGTTAGACACTAAACGCGCTTAAGCAAAAAACTGACTCAGGAAAGACTCTCAAATGGCTACCGATTACGATGCTCCGCGCAAGAATGACGATGAAGCGGAGTCTTTAGATGCCCTAAAAGAGCGCATGCCCGAAAAGTCTTCGGTCAATTCTGATCTGGATGAAATCGAGCACGGCGATGTAATCATTGATCCGGACAAACAGGACGAACTCACCGAAGTTGTAGTTATTCCCCAGCAAAGCGACGAATTCACGTGCATGAGCTGCTTTATCGTAAAACACCGCTCTCAAATGGCCAAGAAAAAGAGCAAGGACGGCGTGGTTTGCTTGGAGTGCGAGGGCTAGTTTCCCAGTAGTTTCGCCAGTTTTTCTGGATTCCGAGTTGAAATCAACCAGTACGGAGTCGGGTCTTCTGGATCATTGACCTGAACTTTAACCAATCCTTTTACACTGGCTTGTATCGCGAGCCAAGCTCTTGCGTCAAGTCTTTGCCCAAGCTCTTCGAAGTGTTGCGATTTTGGGATTACGGTGGCCTCTCCTAAAAACTTGCGATCGATAATCGCGTTCTTAGAGGTGAGAGTGGCTTCGGTTACGGTTATTGTCGGTGAAGCCGAAAAAATTATCAGAACGAAGATGGCGCTGAAAACAAATGCCACCGGCAACGCCCAGTCGATACTGATCGGAATCATCACCGTCAGAACGCTTAGGAATAGCAATATTGGGAGCGCCAGGTTGGGAGCGCTCGGCAGTACCCGCTCACGGTAAATATTCACTGTTTTAGACTACGCTCTAACCATGA
>Ga0208595_1000710_pt1 | contig 11743 bp, 11 predicted proteins | sample LakMenEpi28Jun11_FD_150742 | JGI IMG/M metagenome (GOLD analysis project Ga0208595, IMG submission 150742) | Freshwater microbial communities from Lake Mendota, WI - 28JUN2011 deep hole epilimnion (SPAdes) | ecosystem: Environmental > Aquatic > Freshwater > Lake > Epilimnion/Euphotic zone ...
TCAAATTCAGCTGGTGTAATTTCTTTCATTTCGCCCAATTCTTCATCGTAAGGGATTTTCATTTTCTCGGTAGGTCCTTTTATTTTACCATTTACTATTAACACAACTTCTTTTCCGTTTTTTGTCATATTATCAATACTAAAATACTTTGGATTATCATTGGTTTCAAAACCATCAACTTCAATAACTTCATCTTTATTTACTTTTTCGGAAGGTGTACTTATTTCCAAAAAACCACACGTTTTTTCTTTATTTTTATCTGTATTTGCAAAAATCTTTATGTCATCAATAGGTGTAGTTGATTTTCTTTCAAAAACTTGATTATAAGTTTTACCACTATCAAAAACTAATTTTATAGCTATGATTTCATTACTTTCATTTCGTTGTACATTTGAAATAGTTAATGTTTGATGTTCATCTGAAAAGATTTTTTCTAATTCGTCTAAATCCTTATCAGTTAAATTCTTTGTGATAATTGATGATATGCTTGACGACATATCGGTAGAAGTCTTTGCCTCTTCAACAAATTTTTCTTGTGCAATAGTTTCGATTTGAAACAATAACATAAATGCGGTTACAAATGGAAGAATAATACCAAATTTCCAAATGTTTTTTCTGTTTGATTGATTTGAGTTTAACATAATGATTCTTTTTTTGATTGATGATTGATTAAATGTATTCACTATTGAAATATTTGAAGCTTGAGTAGCTATTTTCAACATCGTTCTTTGGTAATATACTTTGTCTGAAACGTGTTGAATAGCAAGATTATCAGCTAAAAATTCTAAATTTTGCACCATACTTTTTCGGTACAACCAAACTATTGGATTAAACCAAAATAGTATCATAAAAAACTGTGCTGCTAAAGTATCTAAGCTGTGTTTTTGATTAGAATGAGCTTCTTCGTGTTTGATAATATTTTCTAACTCTGTAGGATGAATGACAGCTGAATTAAAAATAATATAATTAAAAAACGAAAATGGCGTATGAACTAAATTTGTATTCACATATACTAATTTATTTCTTTTCTCCGAGTTGGAAACATTAATGATTTTAATCAATTTTATAAAATCAAAAACGGTTTTAATCAAAAAGCCGAAACAAATGATTCCATAAATCAGAAATACTATTTCTTGATTAGTCAATAATGGTTCTTGTATTACTTCTTTTGAAATTGGTAATATTTGAATTTCATTATTTTCAATGGAATTACTCACCATCCGCTTGACTTCGTAATACTCTATTTTAGTAAATGTTACAAATGGCAAGATAAGGGAAACAAATAATCCTGAAAGCAGAAACCATCTCGATTGCTTATAAAATGTTTCTTTTGAGAGTGCGAATTGATACACCAAATAAAACAATACTAATAAAGCATTGACTTTTAATATATAGGTAAAAACAGTCTCCATAACTATTTCTTCTTTTCGATGATATCTAAAATCTCACGAAGTTCGTCTGCTGAAATTTTTTCTTCTTCGGCAAAAAACGAAACTAAATTTTTGTATGAATTACCAAAGTAATTCTGAATAGCCGTCTTCATAAAGGTTTTTCTGTATTCTTCAATATCCACAATAGGATGATATTGATGCGTGTTTCCATACGCATTATAAGAAACGTATCCTTTTTCTTCTAAATTTCTAATGATAGTAGAAAGTGTGTTGTAGTGTGGTTTGTCTTCTTTAAATTCAGCCAAAACATCTTTTACAAAAGCGCGTTTTAGCTTCCATAAAATGTGCATCACTTCTTCTTCTTTGTTGGTTAATTTTTGCATAACATATATTTTAGTTGAGCAAATATATAACTATATTTTTAGTTATTCAACTATTTTTATAGTTATTTAACTATTTTTAACGTTAAGCTTTTCTTTTTCCACCAAACGAAACACATAAATACCAATTAAAGTACCAATAATACCAAGTGATCCCATAAATAACCAATTGGCTTGATATCCATAAGTATCAATTAAAACCATTCCTATTTTTGCACTTAAAATATGAGCCAAACTATAACTCATAGCAAAAATAGCCATATAACGACCTTGATGATGTTTCGGTGCGCGACTTAAAGCAAACGCATTTGAAAAAGGAAAATTAAACATTTCTGCAAACGTCATAAACAACATCATAATTAATAAAATGCCAGCCCAACTGTTTACTAACATTAAAAACAAACTGATACTCATTAAAAAACAACCTAAAATAATCACCTTTAATTTGTCTTTTTTATGCTTTTCTATATAATTTACTATTGGCATTTCGAGGAAAAAGACCAAAACGCCATTAAATGTTAATAACAAACCTGTTTGTAGTTCGGTTAACCCGAATTGTTCTCTGTGATAAATTGGAATAGTTGTAAATAATTGAAAAAACATAATTCCTACAATTAAAGAAGTCGTTAAAAACAACCAATAAATTTTATCTTTAAAAACAGATTCTACTAATACTTCGCCAGGTTGATTTTTATCTAAATAGGTCGATTTTTTCTTTTCTTTTACTTTAATCCAGAAAATTAAAATAGCAATAATACAGGTTAATCCGTCTACCCAAAACAATCCTTTGTAGCCAATACTCATAATGATTAATCCTCCTAGAGCAGGTCCGGCAGCAAATCCAAGATTAATGGCTAATCGCACTAAAGTTAAAGCTCTTGTTCTGTTTTCTGGTTTTGCATACGCTCCTAAAGAAACAAACATAGCCGGTCGGAACATATCTGAAACCGACATAATTAAAAACACACTCAAACACAATCCATAAAAAGAAGTAACATATTGCAGTCCAAAAAACATTAAACCACTTACCAATAAACTGAATATCATTATCTTATAAAAACCTATAATGTCTGATAATTTTCCGCCCAACCAAGAACCCAACATAGAACCAAAGCCAAAAAAGACCATAATGGTACCAACTTGCGATAAAGAAAAATGTAAATCTTCGTGCAAATATTTAGATAAAAATGGCAAAACCATTGTTCCTGCTCTATTAATAAATGTAACGAGGGTAAGAATCCATACTTCACGAGAAAAGCCTTGAAAGTTAGAAATGTATTGGCGAAATGCTTTTTGAATCATAATAAAGTATCTGCTACAAAATTAATCAAAAATAGTTACCAAAATGTAGTATTTTTGCAAAAAAAACTCGATGAAATTTGTAAATTTACATACTCATTTATACACCAATTCTGATTCCATTTTAGAAATTGTAAATCAATATCCAAATGAATTTATAGAAGATATTCCGCACTATTCTATCGGAATCCACCCTTGGTATATTTCTGATGAACGCGTAAATGAAGATTTAAATTTTATTAAAAACAAACTTCAATTAAACGAATGTATTGCATTAGGCGAATGCGGTTTAGATAAAAGAATCGAAAAGAAAATAGAATTACAAATTGATGTTTTCGAATCGCAATTATCTCTTTTAAGTGAAGTGGAAAAACCTGTAATTTTACATTGTGTTGCGGCATTTGATGAAGTCATATCTTGTAAAAAAAATAGTGGACTACCATCTCATTTCATCATACACGGATTTTCAAAAAATATTCCCTTGGCGAAACAACTTTTAAATCAAGATTTTTATTTGTCATTTGGAAAATATTTACTTCGAAATCCAGAAATGGAATCGGTTTTTAAATATGTTCCAAACGATAAAATTTTCTTAGAAACAGATACAATTTCGGAAAGTTTGGAAGAAGTTTATATTTTTGCAGCAAAATGTAAAAATATTTCTGTAGAAGAAATGAAAGAAATAGTTTGGAACAATTATCAAGCTGTTTTTACTAAAAAGCAATAAATTATGGCAAAATGGCAAGAAAGAGCTGCTTTATTATTTAAAGAAGAAGGCTTAAATAAATTAAAAAATTCAAATGTATTAGTAGTTGGATTAGGTGGCGTGGGTTCATTTGCTGCTGAATTTTTAGTTCGTGCGGGTGTGGGAAAAATAACAATTGTAGATGGCGATACCGTAGACATTACTAATATTAACAGGCAATTACCAGCTTTGCACAGCACTATTGGGCTACCAAAAGTTACGGTTGTTGCGAATAGATTAATGGATATCAATCCTGAATTACAGTTAACTTGTGTGGAAGAATTTTTATCTCCAGAACGTGCTTTAGAGATTGTAACACCAGAATTCGATTATGTGTTAGATTGCATTGATAGCATTACCCCAAAATTGAATTTAATTATTGCTGCCAAACGCAAACGAGTAAAAATTATTTCATCAATGGGCGCAGGAGGAAAAATGGATGTTTCTAAAGTGAAAGTTGCCGATATTACTAAAACTGAAAACTGCTTTTTAGCGAAAACCATTCGAAAACGCTTGAAAGAAGTAAAAATAGATAAATTAAAAGTGGTTTTTTCATCTGAAATTCAGGATGAAAGTAGCTTAAAAATGACAGATGGATCAAATTATAAACGATCATTTTACGGCACAAATAGTTGGATGCCAGGGCTTTTTGGTTTATACGCTGCAGAAACTGTAGTGAAACATTTGATAGAGTAATAAAACAAAAAACCTGACAGGTTTTCGAAAACCTGTCAGGTTTGTTAGAATCTGAAACGAGTTCAGATTGACAAACATTGGTTATTATTTTGCCAAATACGCTTGAACATTATTAAAAATGCGTTCCTCAATATTTGAAATATCTTCTTTTACGAATTTTTCTCCTAAAATATTTTCGAATAATTCTATATATCTATCTGAAACGGTAGCGATATATTCTGTAGTCATTTCTGGGATTTTTTGTCCTTCTTTACCTTGAAAACCATTTTCAATTAACCAACGACGTACAAATTCTTTGGACAATTGTTTTTGTTCTTCGTTATTGTTTTGTCTTTCTTGATACCCTTCCGCATAAAAATAACGAGAAGAATCTGGCGTATGAATTTCGTCAATTAAAACAATTTTTCCGTCTTTGGTTTTTCCAAATTCGTATTTTGTATCCACTAAAATTAAACCTCTTGAAGCGGCTATTTCTGTACCTCTTTGATACAATGCTCTTGTGTATTTTTCTAACACTAAGTAATCTTCTTCAGTCACAATTCCGTTAGCTAAAATAGCTTCACGCGAAATGTCTTCATCGTGTGAACCATTATCTGCTTTCGTTGTTGGCGTAATAATTGGTGTAGGAAATTTGTCATTTTCTTTTAAACCTTCTGGCATTGTAACACCACAAATCGTTCTTTTTCCTAAAGCATATTCACGAGCAGCGTGTCCAGATAAATAGCCACGAATTACCATTTCTACTTTAAAAGGTTCACATAAATGACCTACAGCTACATTTGGATCAGGAGTTGCAATTAACCAATTTGGTACAATATCTTCTGTTAATTGCATAAATTTTGTAGCAATTTGATTTAATATTTGCCCTTTATAAGGAATGCCTTTAGGTAAAACTACATCAAAAGCAGAAAGTCTGTCTGTAGCAATCATAACTAATAAATCGTCATTAATATTGTACACTTCTCTAACTTTTCCTCTGTATACGGATTTTTGACCTGTGAAATTAAAGTTTGTAGTTGTAATAGTGCTCATATAGTGTGTTGTTGTTTTGTTTTGCAAAAGTAGTTTTAAAATCATTTTTTAACAAAAAAAGAGGCGTTTATTTTAACACCTCTTTTAAAATTAATCAGTATTTTCAATACTTTTATAAGCATTAATTACTGCTTTTACCAATCGGTGTCGAACAATATCCTTATCATCAAGATATAATATTCCGATGCCGTCTACATCTTTTAGAACCAAAATAGCTTCTTTTAATCCAGAAATGGTTCTTCTGGGCAAATCTACTTGTCCTGGATCTCCAGTGATAATAAATTTTGCATTTTTCCCCATTCTTGTTAAGAACATTTTCATTTGAGAATGCGTGGTGTTTTGTGCTTCATCTAAAATCACAAAGGCATTATCTAAGGTTCTTCCACGCATAAATGCCAATGGTGCAATTTGAATAATTCCTTTTAATATATAATCTTCAAGGGTTTGTGGAGGTAACATATCACGTAACGCATCATACAAAGGTTGCATATAAGGATCTAATTTTTCCTTCATATCACCAGGAAGAAATCCTAAATTTTCACCTGCTTCAACTGCAGGACGAGTTAAGATAATTCGTTTTACCCGTTTTTCTTTTAGCGCTTTAACAGCAAGTGCTACACCCGTATAGGTTTTTCCAGTTCCGGCTGGACCTACTGCAAAAACCATATCGTTTTTAGCTACAAAATCAACTAATTTTTGCTGATTGGGAGTTATAGCTTTAATTAACTTCCCTCCTAACCCGTGAACTAAAATTTGATCTCCAGCAGGCATCTCACCAGTTTGTTGAGCATCACCTTCAATAACACGCATAATTACGTTGTCATCAATAGTGTTGAAACGAGTAAAATGAGTCATCAAACGACGAAAACGTTTTTCAAATTCATCTAACACTTCTGCTTCTCCAAATGCTTTTAAAACAGTGCCTCTTGCTACAATTTTTAATTTCGGATAATACTTTTTAATTGTCTCTAAATGAGTGTCATGTGCGCCCCAAAAATCTTTAGGTGCAATGTTTTCCAATTCAATAATTTTTTCGTTCAAAGGCTTTAATTTTAAATTGTTTTAAATCTGTAAAAAAAAGAGTAATTTTGTAACATTCAAATATAATAAAAACAAGCTTTCCATTTCAAATAAGTTATAAACAATACAATGTCAATAATTACGCTTACTACAGATTTTGGTTTAAAAGACCACTTTGCCGGAATTTTTAAGGGTAAGATATATTCGTTATTTCCTGAGACAAATATTGTAGACCTTTCACATAGTATAGATAAATTTAATGTTTTAGAAGCCAGTTATTTACTATCTGTTTCTTATTCGCATTTTCCAAAAGGAACAGTGCATATTGTTGCAGTAGATGCTTCCAGAAATGCAGATACCACACATATTGCAATGTTGTTCGATGGGCATTATTTTATTGGTGCTGATAATGGAATTTTTGGCGGTTTAATAAACAAACGAAATCCAGATAAAATTGTTCAAATTACTATTCACGACCGATTGATTGATGGTTCTAGCGATTTAGACGTATTTGCTACAGTAGGCACTCATTTAGCAAAAGGTGGCGAAATGACGGTAATTGGTTCACCAGTAACGGAAATTAAGAAACGGAATATGTTAGTGCCTATTTTGGATCAAAACTTAAATTCTATTCGCGGACATATTGTCTATATTGATGATTTTGGGAATTGTGTTACGAATATTTCAAAAAAATACATAGAAGAAATTGCAAAAGGCAGACAATATTCGATTCGTTTTTCTGTTTACACAATAAAAAGAGTCAAAAATAATTATGCCGATTTTAAAAACAACACTACTGCTGATTTAAATGCAATGGCTGGAAACGAAATAGCGATTTTTAATGAAAATGATTTTTTAGAAATTGCCGTTTACAGAAGCAATCCTAAACGTTCTGGATCTGCGCATACCTTATTGGGTTTAAAAATACAAGATGCTATTATTGTGGAATTTGAATCTTAGGTGTTGGGTATAAGGTTTTGGGTTTTGGAATTTGGAATTTGGGATTTGGGATTTGGGTTTTGGAATTTAACTATTGGAATTTAAATAATATATATGTTAGTACGAATTGTGAAACTCACCTTTCAAGAAGATAAAATTGCAGATTTTTTAAACAATTTTAATGAAATAAAGCATCAAATAAGACGTTTTGAAGGCAATGAATTTTTAGAATTGTATCAAGACAAACAAGATACTCGCGTTTTTTTTACTTACAGTTATTGGAAAGATGAAGCCGCATTAGAAAAATACAGAAAATCAGCTTTATTTAATGAGGTTTGGAGTTACACTAAAACACTTTTTGCAGACAAACCAGAAGCGTGGAGCGTTGATAAAATAGATACTTTGGGTAAAATTATTTAGCCGCAAATTATGGTATTTTTCGAAACACAGATTAAAGAAATTATTTAAATTTTTAAAATCTGTGTAATCTGTGTCAAAAAACAAATTAAAGTTTCAAGTTTCAAGTTTATAAATTACTTTTGTCAATATAAAACAAGTATACTATATGAAAGCAGTATTGCTACGTGAAATAAAATCCTTTTTTGGTTCGCCAATTGGCTATTTAGTTATTGCTATTTTTCTGTTATTAAACGGATTATTTCTTTGGGTTTTTGATGGAGATTTTAATATTTTAAATTCTGGATATGCTGATATGAGTCCATTTTTTAAATTAGCGCCTTGGATTCTTATTTTCCTGATTCCAGCAGTAACAATGAAAAGTTTCTCAGACGAAAAAAAGCAAGGCACTTTAGAAATACTTTTTACCAAACCATTAAGACTATGGGAAATTGTGAATGGTAAATTTCTTGGGGCATTTATTTTAATTTTAATTGCAATCGTTCCTACACTTTTTTATGTGTTTATAGTTTCAAGTTTTACAGCAGCTCAAAATAGTTTCGATTATGGAAGTACTATTGGCTCTTATTTTGGATTGCTATTTTTAATTGGGGCTTATACTTCAATTGGTGTATTTACTTCTACATTATCTGACAATCAAATAGTAGCCTTTATCATAGCCGTTTTCTTATGCTTTTTCTTTTATTTTGGGTTTGACGGATTATCTAATTTGTTTGGGAATTTCAGTGGAATTATCAAAACATTAGGGATGGATTTTCACTTTAAAAGTATGAGTCGTGGTGTATTAGATACTCGTGATATTATTTATTTTATAAGTATCACTATTTTATTTTTAGCTGGAACTGTTTATCAACTTAAATCACTTAAATGGTAATGAAAGACGTTCAAAAAAATAGTTTAAAGAAATTAGGGTTTTTAGCGATTGGTTTATTTATTATAAACTTTGCGAGTTATTATATATACAAACGTTTCGATGTTACCCAAGACAAACGATATACGCTTTCTGAAACCACAAAAAAAATTATTGACAAAGTAGATTCGCCATTAATTATTGATGTTTTTTTAGATGGTAATTTTCCTGCCGATTTTAAGAAACTTCAAACGGAAACACGACAATTATTAGAAGAATTTTCCGCTTACAATTCAAATATTACGTTTCAATTCGTAAATCCAATCGAAAAAGAAGAAGAACGTTTAGAAATGATGAAAAAATTCTTCGATAAAGGTTTAACACCAATTAATGTTACCGTTGAAGAAAAAGGAAAACAAACACAAGAAGTAGTTTTTCCTTGGGCAGTTGCCAATTATGGTGATAAAGGTGCAAAAGTGCAATTGTTAAAAAATTTAATGGGCGCTTCTACGGAGAAAAAAGTTGAAAGTTCCGTACAACACTTAGAATATGCCTTTGCGGAAGCCATTCATAAAATTTCGAATGAAAAGCAACGTAAAATTGCAGTTATTAAAGGAAATGGCGAGTTAGAAGACATCCAAATTGCCGATTTTTTAAAAACCATTCGTGATAATTATTATATCGGACCTATAACTTTAGATTCGGTGGCCTCACAACCTAAAGAAACATTAAAAGCTTTAAATGTATACGACTTGGCTATTGTTGCGAAACCAAGAGAAAAATTTACTGAAGCCGAAAAACAAGTGTTAGATCAATTCATAATGAAAGGTGGAAAAACACTTTGGTTAGTAGATGGTACAACAGCTGAAATGGAAAATTTGTACAATGAATCTGGTACAACTTTAGCCGGAATAAACGATTTAAACTTAACCGATATGTTCTTTAAATACGGATTTAGAATTAGTCCGCAATTAATTAAAGACGAATATGGTACTCCTATAAAATTAGCCTCTGGTAATGAAGGAAGTGAAACTCAAATGGAAACCTACAATTGGAAAATGGCACCATTTATTTATCCTGCTTCAAAAAAACATCCGATTGTAAAAAATACGGATGGCGTAAAATTCGACTTTTGTTCGCCAATTGAACTTTTAAAATCATCGCATTCAACAACCATTTTATTGGAAAGTTCTCCTTATTCTAAAACCATCGGAACACCAACTGTGGTATCTTTAGATATGATTTCAGAAGAAACAACACCTAAAGATTATCCAAATGGCGGATTAATTCCAGTAGCCGTTTTATTAGAAGGTTCGTTCACATCAATGTATAACAATCGTGTATTGCCTTTTAAAGATGGGAAAATTTTATCTAAAAGTGCTCCAACAAAAATGATAGTAATTTCAGATGGTGATGTGATAAAAAATCAAATTGACAAAGGCGCACCTATTGAATTAGGGTATGATAAATACACCAGTCAATATTTCGGAAACAAAGAATTTATACTAAATAGCGTAAATTATTTATTAGACGACAACGGACTTATTAACATTAGAAGTAAAGATGTCACCCTTCCTTTATTAGATAAACAAAGCGTACAAGACAACTACAGTCAAACACAAATGCTAACTGTGGCGTTACCCATTGTGTTATTAGGAATTTTTGGTTTATTATTTACCTACTTAAGAAAGAAAAAATATAATCGTTAGTTGTTAATAAGTATATTTTTAGATTTAATTGTAACCCATTATATTTGTAAAAGAAAAAAATTAGAAAATGATGAATTTTATAGTATCCAGTTCGTATTTATTGAAACAGTTACAAGTTTTAGGAAGTGTTATTAATAGTAACAACACCTTACCTATTCTTGATAATTTTTTATTTGAATTAGATAATAATCAATTACACGTTTCAGCTTCCGATTTAGAAACTACTATGTCGGCAAGTTTAGAAATCGAATCAAACAGCAAAGGAAGCGTTGCTATACCAGCAAAATTGCTTTTAGATATTTTAAAAACGTTTCCAGAGCAACCTTTAACGTTTACAGTTGAAGAAAACAGTACTGTAGAAATTAGTTCTAATTCTGGTAAATATGCGATTGCATATGCTGCTGGTGAAGAATTTCCAAAAGCAGTTGCGTTAGAAGACCCTTCTACAACTATTGTTCCTGCAGAGGTATTAGCAACAGCAATTGGTAAAACCATTTTCGCAACAGGAAACGACGATTTACGCCCTGTTATGAGTGGTGTATTTTTCCAGTTTTCTACAGAAGGATTAATTTTCGTCGCTACAGATGCTCATAAATTAGTAAAATATGCTCGTGCAGATGTAAAAGCATCTCAAAGTGCTGAATTTATTATGCCAAAAAAACCTTTAAATATTTTAAAAGGAATTTTAGCCACTTCAGATGCAGAAGTTAAAGTAGAATATAATGATTCTAACGCTACCTATTCATTTGAAAACTACATCTTAACGTGTCGTTTAATTGATGGAAAATATCCAAATTACGAAGCGGTAATTCCAAAAGAAAATCCAAATAAATTAATTTTAAGTCGTGTTACTTTTTTAAATTCGGTTCGTCGTGTAGCAATTTTTGCTAATAAAACTACGCACCAAATTCGTTTAAAAATTGCAGGTACTGAATTAAATATTTCAGCAGAAGATATAGATTATTCAAACAAAGCAGACGAGCGTTTAACGTGTGATTATCACGGAGACGATTTACAAATTGGTTTCAACTCTCGTTTTTTAACAGAAATGTTAAACAACCTAACAAGTGATGAAATTCAACTTGAAATGTCATTACCAAACAGAGCCGGAATTCTTACTCCTATTGATGGATTAGACGAAGGAGAAACCGTTACTATGTTAGTAATGCCAGTAATGCTTAATAACTAAAAAATTTACAACCAACCTAACTACTACTTAAAACCACAATTGCTTTTTGCTTTTGTGGTTTTTTTATTGGTGGTAT
>Ga0208595_1000712_pt1 | contig 11714 bp, 6 predicted proteins | sample LakMenEpi28Jun11_FD_150742 | JGI IMG/M metagenome (GOLD analysis project Ga0208595, IMG submission 150742) | Freshwater microbial communities from Lake Mendota, WI - 28JUN2011 deep hole epilimnion (SPAdes) | ecosystem: Environmental > Aquatic > Freshwater > Lake > Epilimnion/Euphotic zone ...
GGTGTATTCACCGAGCATGATTGTGTCGGGGTTAATGTCGACCATGGTCTTGCGAATTACTTGCGCGACCTCGAGGTACATGTCTTCATCACGGATACGCCCGGTCATGTTGGCCACATCGATGCGCCAGCCATCCATTTTGTATGGAGCCTTCAGCCACTTGGCAACGACCGAGCTCGAACCCTCGATGAAACGTTTGCGAAGCTCGCGAGACTTCCAGTTGAACTTCGGAAGGCTGGCTACACCGAACCAAGATTCATACTTGCGGTTCTTGTCGGTGAAGTAATAAAAGTCACTCTCTTTCGCGCCTGGTTTCTTGTAAGACGCCTGGAACCACTCGTGACCAACGCCAGAGTGGTTTGAGGTGAGGTCGCCAATCACCTTCATGCCCCGCTTATGGGCCGCTTCGATAAGAGCTGCGAATGCCTTGCCGCCACCGAGCAAGGGGTCAACCTCTGCAAACGAGCTTGCGTCGTAGCGATGGTTTGATCTGGCCGGAAAAATCGGGGTCAGGTAAACCAGGTTCACGCCCAGCTTCTTAAGGTGATCTAGGTGCTCTATGACGCCCCACAGGTCGCCGCCAAAGAACTGTTCAGATGTGCCCGGGCCCGTGCCAATGACCTCGTCGGCCCAGTCTTTAGCGATTGCCCAGCTCGGAGTCTTGTGCTGGTCAGCGTGTTTCGAGCGCGCAAAGCGGTCTGGAAAGATTTGGTACATGATGGCGTTCTTGCCCCAGTCGGGTGCCGACGAGAAGGTGTTTAGCCTGAAGTCGTTGATGTCTGGCGGAATCAGTTCATGCAAGCCCAAGGTGTTGTACCAAAGAATTTCGCCGGTCGACATCACGATCATGAATCGATAGTTCATCTTCGGGTTGTGCATTGTGATCTTGGTTTCATACCAAGACCAGCCACCCTCGCGTTTAACAACTTTTGCTAGAGGGCTAGGAAACGCCTCGCCGCTCTCGCTGAATCGAACGCGAAGTTCTTTCACAGCACCGAGTGCTTTGTGAATGCGAATGCGAATCTTTATTGAATCGCCGAGTTGAGGCTTCTGATTCGGCACATAGAGTGCCGACCCATCGTGGTGCGGAAGAAGTGCGAGGGGTAATTTGTCGAAAACCGACATTAACCCTTCACCGCTCCACCCAGTAGGCCCGAAACAATGTACCTCTGCAGATACAGGAACAGAATCACAATCGGTATTGCAGATAACACAGCACCGGCGGTAAACATTGACCAGTCTCGAGAGAAGGGGTCTGAGATGAACTGCCGCAAGCCAACTGCCAACGTCAGTGACTCGGGCTTACTCAGAACAACTGCCGCTAGCACGAAGTCTGAAGTAATTCCGATGTAGGTGAGCAGCATCTGCACCGCGAGAACCGGGGTGACCAAACGCAGGATGATTCCGAAGTAAATCTGGGTGTGAGTCGCGCCGTCGATCTTGGCAGCCTCGTCGAGCTCCCTTGGCACGGTATTGAAGAATCCGTACATCAGGTAGGTTCCGGTTCCGAGTGAGCCACCCATGTAAATCATGATCAGACCAAGCTGAGTGTCGAGGCCGAAGGCCGGAAAGGTTCGACCGATTTCAATCAGCATGCCGTAGATGGCAACTAGACCTAGCAACGACGGGAACATCTGAACCACGATGAGGCTCAAGAGCCCCGCGCGACGACCACGGAAGCGCAGACGCGAGAACGCGTACGCCGCCAAAGCCGAGATAAACACCGAGACAATCGAAGTCACGATTCCGATGTAAACGGTGTTGAAGTACCAGGTCGCAAACGGCCTGGCCTCATCCTGGAAGAGGTTCACATAGTTCTCGCCAGAAACAGCAACAAAGAGCGAGTTAGTTCCATCGATGCTGTTGTTTGGGTATAGCGACGTCGAAATGATGTACAGAATCGGGAAGATTGCGTACAGAACGATGACCATGCCAACCATGTGGCGCCAGCCAAGGGCAAAGAACCAGCGCAACGGGGTCATGCGCCTCTTCTTAAACTTCAGCGGCACTTCCTTTTTGACTTTTGCAGTTGCAGTGGTCATTAGTTCACATCCTCTAGGGTACGAGTTCTTCTAAAGCTGATTAGTGAGAACGTTGCGACGATGATAAAGATCAGAATCGAGAACGCGCTGGCCAAACCGTAGTCTTGACCGCCTCCACTAGAGAACGCGATCTTGTAGACGAAGGTGATCAGAATGTCTGTTCCACCGGCGTCATAACCACTGGATGCCGAATCTAGCGGACCACCTTCTGTCAGCAGATAAATGAGCGTGAAGTTATTGAAGTTGAACGCAAACGATGCAATAAGCAGAGGTGCAATTGAAACGAGAAGCAACGGCATCTTGATCTGTCGCAGAATCTGCCACGGGGTCGCTCCGTCGATTGTCGCCGACTCGGTCAGCTCAGGCGGAATAGCCTGGAGCGCTCCGGTAGTGATCAAGAACATGTATGGGAAACCGAGCCACAGGTTAACCAAAAGAATCGCCACACGAGCCGGGAATTCTTCGGTCAGCCACGGAACCTCGGTGCCGCCGAGAATGACGTTGTTGACAAAGCCGTTGTCGGTGTCAAGCAGCCCTCGCCAAACGTAGGCCGAGAGGAAAGCCGGGAACGCGTAGGGCAAAATCATCAGCGCACGGTAGACGCGCTTGCCCTTCATGCGGTCATCGTTGAAGAGCAAGGCAATCGCCAAGCCCGCAATGAAGGTTGTCACCACAGACAGGAAGGCAAAGACGAACGTCCAAGAGATAATCTTCAATAGCGGCTGGCGCAGGTCTTCATCGGTGAAGATTTTTTCAAAGTTCGCGAACCCAACTTCTACTCGCCAACCGATGTCGCTGACCTTCTCACCATCAGGAGCACCGCCAGCCCTAAAGTAGCCGTCTTTCGCCTCGTTGAAGACAACGCCATCTGTGACCCTGAGGAAAGACTTTTCCTCTTCGTTCCAGATGAGTTCTTCTTGGTTCGTGACCGCAACCATCAGGTCTTCGGTCTTGATGAACTGTCCTTGGGTGTTATTTGGGTCAAGGTACAGACGAAGAGCTGCCAAGCTATTTGTCTGCCCCTTGGTTAGACCAGCTTGAGAAGCCTCTGTGTAGCCAGGGGCGCTGACGGCGATTGCGATGTTGTCAGCGAGAATTTCAATCTTGCACTCGCTGTCTGAAACAGTCGTGGCATTGGTTGCAATTACTTCTGAGATGGCTTGACTACAAGCAGGAATCTCGGTTAGTGGAACAGCGCTACCACCAACAAGTACTTTTCCGTTTACTGCGTCGGTGAGAAGAAAGTTGTAACGTTGCTTTTCATCTTGAACAAGCTTCACGTCGTATTGAGGTGCGCCTTCAACTGCGCCGAATCCAGCTGCCTTGATAGCAGAGACCGCGAGGTTCTGATCGCCGTTGTGATACGAACCGTAGTTTGTGAACGCGGTATACGCGCTGAAGAAGAGTACGTAAACCTGAAAAGCAAGAAGCAGAATCACACCCGGCGCTAAATACTTTGCAGGCAAACCGCCGCGACGCAAGTACAGCCAGTTCACAATAAGCATGCCAACAACGGCCACTGCAACGGGAATCCACTGTTCGCGCATGAACAAAACAAATGCAACAAAGATGGTCACGGCATCAAGCACGGCAAGAAGAGCGATCTTGATGATTGTGCCTCTGAGGCTCGGAGTACCGCCGTCGTAAAGCTGCTTAACAGATTTGCGCTTTACGTTACTGTTCTCGAGACCGCCTGAAAACGGGTTGGTCATGAAGCATCCCTCCCTGGATGTTGCAAACTACATAAACCCTATTCGCAAATGGATGTCTGGGTTTGCGGTTTGACGGGTTTGTTACTCTTTCGAAACTGTAACCGCTTGCCAAGGTTTCTCTAGGCAAAAAAGAAGTGGGGCCCCGGTTTCCCGGAGCCCCACTCGAGCTTTGCGTTTCTGAATTAGCCCTTGATTGATGCCTTGATGGCGTCAGTCATAGCCTTCCAGTCAGCAGCAGGGTTGGTTGACTTGCCAGTTAGTAGCTTGGCCTCAGTCTTGCCCCACTTGTCCCAAACGCTGTCCATCGCAACGATGTTCGGCATTGGAACCGCATTACGGCCAGCAGCAGCAAATGCTGCGATAACTGGGTCGTTCGAAGCAACTACAAGAGCTGCCTTGTTTGCAGGTGAGAAGCTGTCAATGTTGAAGTAGCTGATTCCAGCATCCTTGCCAGCTAGGTAGGTCAACAACTGGGTTGCGTTTACAACGTCAGTTGATGGGCTGTTGCTGATGTAGCCACCCTTTGCACCCATGAACTGCTGAGCTTTCTTTCCACCGAATGATGGGATTGCCGATACAGCGTAGTCCTTGTTGATGACTGACTTGGTGGTGCACTTTGAGTTGCCGTTCTCGATTGACGAGACTGCCCATGGGCCAGTGATCCAGTACTTGACCTTACCTGACTTGATGTCACAGTTCATGTCATCCCAGCCCTTGCCGGCCTTAGCGAAGAACTTCTCGCCCTTGGTTGCTAGGTACTGTGCGAACTTAACACCAGCAGCGTTGTCCATGCCTAGTGTTGAGGTCCAACCCTTTGAGGTTGACTCGAACACTGGAGCACCGAATGAGCTCTGCACTGCATAGAAGTGGTATGGGTCTCCACCGGTTGCTGAGTAACCAATCTGGAGTTCACCATTCTTGATGCTCGCAGCGGTTGTTGGAGCCTTTGGAGCTGCCTTTAGGTTGCGCACTAGAGCAACGTTCTCGGTGTAGAAAGGAAGACCGTACTGCTTGCCACCGAACAAGAATGCCTGCATGGCGTTGCTTGCTAGGGCTGAGCTAGTTGCGGCTGAAACGGTGATCGGACGAAGAACACCAGCTGCCGCTAGGCTGCCGGTCCAGTCGTGTGCTGCACCGATTAGTAGGTCAGGACCGGTTCCTGCAGGAACGGCGGTCTTCATCTGGTCGCGAACTTGACCGAAGTCTTTGCCGGTAAGGGTTACGGTTACGCCGTTGGCCTTAGCCCAGGCGTCAACAGACGGCTTGAACGTTGCTGAACGAGCGCTGTCTACCCAGACCAAGAGTGTTGGGGTGTTAGCGATGGCTGGGGTGCTCACTGCAAGCATTGATCCCGCTGCCAAAGTCGCTACTGCAGCTGCGATGCTGCTCTTGCGGATCTTCATTTGTTACCTTTCGAACTACGTAGTTGAAGGACTTGCAATCAAGTCCCTACTATCCAACCCCGAAACCTTAACGTTTCGCAACTTGACGGCTAATTTTGGGATAACGGATTTATCACGATGGCCTGAGAGAAAACCCCACGAAACATGCGAGATTTCGGGGCTTCCAGCCCGATTGGCCCCCTGTTTTGGCATAGGTTAGGAGGCATGTCTAAATCACCTATTTTGTACCAGACCGCAGAAAACCCAGAATGGTGGCGTTCAAGCGTCATCTACCAGATTTACCCCCGAAGCTTTGCCGATGGCAACGGTGACGGCATGGGTGACCTACAGGGAATTACCGATCGTTTGCCGGCCTTGGCCGAGCTCAATATCGATGCCATCTGGTGCTCACCCTTCTTTAAGTCGCCCCAGAAAGACGCGGGCTATGACGTAAGCGATTACAAAGACATCGACCCGCTTTTTGGCACCCTCGCCGACTTCGACAACCTGGTGGCCGAAGCGAAAAAGCACGGAATTCGCATAATTGTCGACCTCGTGCCAAACCACTCTTCAAACGAGCACGAGTTTTTCAAGGCAGCACTTAAGGCGGCGCCTGGCTCCCCTGAGCGCGAGATGTACATGTTCCGCGATGGTCTCGGCAAGAACGGTGAACTTCCCCCAAACAACTGGCAATCGGTTTTCGGCGGAAACGCCTGGAGCCGCATCACCGAACCAAACGGTGAACTCGGTCAGTGGTATCTGCACATTTTCGATTCATCGCAACCTGACTTGAACTGGGACAACGAAAAGGTTCGCGAAATGTTTGACGACGTTTTGCGATTCTGGCTCGACCGAGGTGCTGCAGGTTTTCGAATCGACGTCGCACACGGAATGATTAAGCGCGCCGGATTGCCAAACGTTGCAGTTGCAGACTCGCACATGGGTGGTGCAAAGTCTGAAGAAGACATGAGCATCGCAGAACTCGAAGAAAAGAATCCGTTCTGGGGTCAGCCTGAGGTTCACGAAATCAATCGTCGCTTCAGAAACATCCTTGATGAATATGAGGATCGCGTGATGTGCGGTGAAGCCTGGGTAATGCCGCTGCCGCGCATGGCAACTTGGGTTCGCCAAGATGAGTATCACCAGACTTTTAACTTTGGTTATCTAGAAACGCCTTGGAACAAAGAGCGATTGATTAAAACCATCAACGAGTCTTTCGATGCGTTTGGCGGAGTTGGCGCGCCTTCAACCTGGGTGCTTTCAAACCACGACGTTATTCGCCACGTAACTCGAATGGGTTACGACAAGGTTCCAAAGCAGGGCGATGGAATTGGACCGAAGTCACCGCAGCCAGACGAAGCCCTCGGCCAGCGTCGCGGTCGCGCGGCTTCGGCATTCATGCTCGGCTTGCCCGGTGGCGCTTACATCTATCAAGGTGAAGAACTCGGTTTACCAGAGCACACAACTCTCGAAGAAAAATTTCGCGAAGACCCGACGTTCTTTAGAACCAAGGGTGAGCGCGTTGGTCGCGATGGTTGCCGCGTTCCGTTGCCGTGGGAAGCCGGAGCGAACGAGTCGAACGGATTCTCGTCGACCGGAAAATCATGGTTGCCACAGCCCGCGAGCTACAAGCGTTATGCGCGAAGCGAGCAGCAGGGTGTTGCCGGTTCAACTCTTGAGCTTTACAAGCGCCTGCTGAAGATTCGCAAAGAGCTGTTGCTTGGCGCTGGCGACTTCAGATGGGCAGCAGAATTCCAGGATGGCACCGAGACGCTCGCGTACATCAACAGCGGTGTTTTGGTTTTGAGCAACTTCGGAAAGAAAGCAGTTGTTGTTCCTGCCGGAGAGGTTCTTGCAACCACTCAGCACGACCTCACTGTCGAAGGCGAACTCGAGCAAGACCAGACTGTCTGGATCAAGCTCTGAGTCGATAGCAATCGCATCCCGCTTGGTTCGCGGCTCACTTTCGGGTAATCTAGTGAAGTTGTTTCATAGCAATGGCTAGTTACCCAAGCGGCCAAAGGGATCTGACTGTAAATCAGCCGTCTCAGACTTCGGGGGTTCGAATCCCTCACTAGCCACGAAAACCCAGCCCTCCACGGCTGGGTTTTTGCTTGAACACAGAAAGGACTGACCCATGGCAAAAGAATCACCTGTTGAGACAGTGACTGACTCAGCTTTTGCCGGTTGGAAGAAGCGCGTAACTGTCTTCTTGATTGGGCAGACCATCACGACTTTTGGTTCGTTCTTGGTTCAGTACGCGATCATGTGGCACCTGACTCTTACAACCAAGTCGGGTGTTGTTCTTGCTCTCGCCGCGGTGTTTGGTTTCTTGCCTCAGGCAATCGTTTCGATCTTTGCCGGTGTGTGGGCAGACCGAGTAAATCGCAAAATCATGATCATCGTTGCAGACTCGGCAATCGCTCTTGCCACTTTCGGTTTGGCTCTGCTGATGCTCTCAGGAGTCGACGATCTCTGGTTGATTTTCTTGGTGATGGCAGTCCGTTCGGTTGGCGCCGGCGTGCAGAGTCCGGCAATCTCGGCGCTGCTTCCGCAGATTGTTCCGACCGACAAGTTGATGAGAGTTAATGGAATCAACAGCAGCGTTCAGTCTTCGCTGATGCTGCTCGCTCCAGTTGCCGCCGCTGCGGTCTACGCGAGCATGTCTTTGGTCGGCATTTTGTTCATCGACGTGATCACAGCAATCATCGGCCTCTCGCTGCTGGCAACAGTTGCGGTTCCGACTCTGGCCAGGGTCACGAGCGCAGATAAGCCGTCTTACTTCGCCGACCTCAAGGATGGCATGACCTACATATTCAGTCACCAATTGGTGCGCTGGGTTATGGCGATTTTTGCAATCGTCTTTCTGCTGATTGTTGCCCCGTCAAATCTCTCGCCGCTAATGCTGGTGAGAAACTTTGGAACCGAAATTTGGAAACTGACGGTGCTTGAGCTCTCGTTCGGAGTGGGAATGGCCCTTGGTGGCGCGCTGATTGCAGCGCTGGCAAACAAACTAGATCGAATCACCACCATAATCGCGACGTCTGTTGCCTTCGGAGTTTTGGCGATTGTGATGGGCTTCACAACCAACCTAATTTTGTTCTTCAGCCTGTTCTTCTTCATCGGCCTGATTGTTCCCGCGTTCTCAACTTCGGCGATGACACTGCTTCAAGAGACCGTCGAGCCTGAGCGCCAAGGTCGAGTCTTTGGTTTCGTGGGCATTGTCATCGCAGTGGCCATGCCGCTCGGCATGGCAGTTCTTGGTCCGCTAGCCGATGTGGTTTCGGTCGAAATTCTGCTCATCGTCACCGGTGCCGCCACAGTGGTAATTGCTGCCCTTGCCGTGCTGCTGCCCTCGGGCAAGCGAGCCTGGGCCGCAGCGCACGCCTCGACTGGCCAGGGTCTAGCTACCGAGTCGAAGCCAACGACCGAATAGTTCGGGTCGCCTTAGTAGATTTGTTTGGTCGTCGAAGCGACTAACAAGGGGTAATCCATGAACGCAGTAATCAACTTCATCACCGGACGCAAGACCGCATGGGTCACGCTTCTGATTGGCCTTATCTTTGCGATTCTCGCGTTCGGGCCGCTACGTGCCGCGAGCACTGAGATAACTCCGGGTGTTGGGCTTCCGGCAAACACCGAGTCGGTTGTTGTTGACGAACTGATTTCAACACTTCCCGGATCTGATTCGACCGCTGCCGTGATTGTTTACGCGTCTGAAAGCAAATTCACTGATGAAGAAGTGACCTGGTTGCAGGGCAGCTTCGATCCGATGGCGCAAATGCTGACCGGTGGAGCAAACGAAAAATTTGTTGAGTTCAGCAATCTAGAAGTTAACGGCGCGAAGTTTGTGCCGCCAGCTGCAATCTCGGAAGACTCTACGACTGCAGTGGTTACCGTGCCGATGGAACAAACCGATGCCACCGAAGAAATTGCGACGCGCGTCGAGAAATTGCGTGAGCTTGCAAAAGAAGGCGCACCGTCTGGTCTCGAAGTTTACGTGACCGGCCCAGAGGGATTCTCTGCTGACCTATCGGGTGTTTTTGCTGGCGCTGACTTTACGCTTCTGCTTTCAACCGTGATCATCGTTGCGGTTTTGCTCTTGATTACATATCGATCGCCAACGCTCTGGCTCGTGCCGCTGCTTGTGGTTGGTGTTGCCGACGGCATGGCCGGTCAATTGGCACGTCAGGTTGCGGCGTTGTTTGGTATCACACCTGATGGTTCGGTAACCGGAATTCTTTCGGTTTTGGTTTTTGGTGCCGGAACAAACTACGCGCTGCTACTAATCGCGCGATACCGCGAAGAGCTGCTCTTGCACGAAGACAGGCACGTCGCCATGGCGAAGGCTATCCGTGGGGCCGGCCCGGCAATCATCGCGTCGGGAACGACTGTGACACTTGCACTGCTTACCCTGTCGTTCGCAGATCTTGCCGGCAACCGAGCTCTTGGTCTTGTCTGTGCAACTGGAATCGTGATCGCGATGATCGCGGCGCTCGGTGTTTTGCCGGCCGCGCTGGTTGTTTTTGGTCGCGGTCTGTTCTGGCCCTTCGTTCCAAAGTTCGGCGGCGTCAACAAGAGCGACAGCGGCTTGTGGGCGAAGCTTGGCAAGGGTGTTAGCAAGCGCCCGATTGCGGTCTCGCTTCTGGGTGTTCTCATTCTCGGAGGCCTTGCCTCTGGAGTTAGCGGCATTCAGGTTGGCCTTGCCTCAACCGACCGCTTCTTGAAGACACCCGAGGCCGTGGTTGGCCAGCAGGTTTTGGCCGAAGCGTTTCCGGCTGGCAGCACCAGCCCGACCATCGTCGTAGCCAAGGCTGCGCAGGCCGAAGAGGTCAAAGCACTGGTTGAAAATGTTGACGGAGTAGCCTCGGTTTCGATCGGTGAGAGCGACGGCACAATCACGCAACTAAATGTGATTCTTGATGCCGAGGGTCAATCTGAAGAGGCTTATGCCGCAATCAAACTGATGCGCGACGAAGTCGACAAGGCAACCGGTGCTGATGCAAAGGTTGGTGGTCTTGATGCGCAAGCACTAGACGTCAAGGATGCCTACGCGCACGATCAACTTGTGGTCATCCCGTTGATTTTGATTCTGGTTTTTGTCGTTCTGGTAATTCTGTTGCGTTCGTTCGTTGCACCGGTGTTGCTGCTTGTAACTGTGGTTGCATCTTTCTTCGCATCGATGGGTGCCGGTTGGTTGATCTTCACCAGCGTGCTCGGTTTTCCAGCACTTGACCTGAGCGTGTTCTTGTTCAGCTTCTTGTTCTTGGTTGCCCTCGGTGTTGACTACAACATCTTCTTGGTTACCCGAGCAAAAGAAGAGGCCGAAAAAGTTGGCACACGTCAAGGCATGATCAAGGCACTCAGCGCAACCGGTGGAGTCATCACCAGTGCGGGTATTTTGCTCGCTGCGGTGTTTGCCGTGCTTGGAGTGCTGCCACTAGTTGCGCTCGCGCAGATCGGTGTGATCGTTTGCATCGGTGTTTTGCTCGACACGCTATTGGTGAGAACAGTAATTGTTCCGGCGCTCGCGTTCATGACCGGCAAGAACTTCTGGTGGCCATTAAAGAAGATTGACGCCTAGTCAGTTTTAGATAACGCTTGCTACCCAGGCAAGAAACGGAATTCCAACCAGCAGGTTCATCGGAAACGTAATGCCGAGACTTGTCGTGATGTAGAGACCTGGCTTCGCTTCTGGAAGCGACAACTTCACCGCGGCCGGAGCTGCAATGTAAGACGCGCTGCCGCAGAGCAAACCAAAGACAACCGAACCGCCTTCGCTGATTCCAATTGCTTGCGCCGCTGCCACGCCAGCCGAACCGACCACAAGCGGAAACGCGAGTGAAAAGAGAATGAGCCCGAAGCCAGCGCTTCGAACATCTTTGATGCTTTGGCCAGCTTGGATACCGAGCTGCAATAAAAAGAGTGTCAGCACTCCCGCGAAGAGACCTCCGAAAAGCGGTTGCACTTGCTCGTAACCAGTCGCTCCCGTTGCCGCACCGATCGCCATTCCGCCAATCAGCAGAACAACCGACTTGCCCGTGAAGACCTCGTGCATCAGCGGGCCAAACGCACCGCGCATCGCCGCCCTTTTGGCTAGAAAGATTCCGATGATGATGCCCGGCACTTCCATGACCGCGAGCAAGGTAAATAGGTAGGCCTCGACCGCAAGTCCAGACTGCTCGACGAAAACCAGACCGGCCGTGAAGGTGACGAGCGAAGTTGAGCCGTAGTGTGCGGCAAGCGCGCCGCGATTGATTGAATCTAGCCGGGTGGTTGCCTTGAGCACGAAGTAGACCGCAAGCGGAATCAGCAGGCCGAAGGCCACGGCTAGAGCTATTGGCATCATGATTTCTGAAAACTCGGCACCCCTGAGCGCCACCCCGCCCTTAAGGCCGATGGCCAAGAGCAGGAAAATCGAAAGGACTTCATAAACCTGCGCTGGGATCTGCAGATGACTGCGCACCGCGACAACTAGGAGCCCGAGAACGAAGGCCAAAACTGCTGGCGATGTGAGGTTGGTGAGAGCCAAAGGCAGGGAGTCGAGAATCTTGATTTCCTTTGTTCGGTCGTTTGAC
>Ga0208595_1000713_pt1 | contig 11708 bp, 11 predicted proteins | sample LakMenEpi28Jun11_FD_150742 | JGI IMG/M metagenome (GOLD analysis project Ga0208595, IMG submission 150742) | Freshwater microbial communities from Lake Mendota, WI - 28JUN2011 deep hole epilimnion (SPAdes) | ecosystem: Environmental > Aquatic > Freshwater > Lake > Epilimnion/Euphotic zone ...
GCAACCTGCCGATCCAATCGATTTGTGGCATTCTCCCCCTTTTGAACCGGTTATAAAAGATGGAAAAATATACGCTCGAGGCGCTGCCGATGACAAAGGTCAGTTTTATATGCACCTTAAAGCGCTTGAAATTTTAATTAAAAATAATGCTTTAAAGTGCAATGTAAAATGTATTATCGAAGGCGAAGAAGAAGTGGGATCTACAAATCTTGAAACCTTTGCGTTGGCATATAAAGAAAAATTACAATGTGATTTTATTGTGATTTCGGATACTAGTATGATTTCTAATGAAAATCCATCTATCACAACGGGTTTAAGAGGATTGTGTTATATGGAAGTAGAAGTTACTGGGCCTAATCGCGATTTACATTCTGGTGTTTATGGAGGCGCTGTTGCCAATCCAATTAACATATTGTGTCAGATGATTTCCAAATTACAAGATGAAAATGGAACAATTTTAATACCCGGATTTTACGAAAAAGTAGAAGAAGTTTCCCAAAAAGAGCGTGATGCCATGTCAAAAGCGCCTTTTGATATGGAAGCATATAAAAAACATTTAGATATCAATGCGGTTTTTGGAGAAAAGGATTATTCGGTTTTAGAACGTGTGAGTATTCGTCCTACGCTTGATGTCAATGGAATTTGGGGCGGTTATATCGGCGAAGGAGCTAAAACAGTTTTGCCTAGCAAAGCGTATGCAAAAATCTCCATGCGATTGGTTCCAAATCAAGATTTTCATGAAATTGAAAAACTTTTTGAAGATTATTTCTTAAAAATTGCGCCTGATAATGTAAAAGTAAAAGTAACGCCGCATCATGGAGGCGAACCTGCCGTTACCCCTACAGATAGTTTTGCGTATCGTATGGCTGAAAAAGCCATTGAAAAAACGTATCAAAAAACACCAATTCCATTAAGAACAGGCGGCTCAATTCCAATTGTTTCGATGTTTAAGCGTGTTTTAGGTGTTGATACAGTTTTACTCGGATTTGGTTTGGATTCGGATGCGATTCATTCGCCAAACGAACATTATCATTTGTGGAATTATTTTAAAGGAATTGAAACATTATGCCATTTTTACAGTGAAATGGATTAAGAATAAAAAAATATATTATTATGGAATTTTTAAAAAATTTAAAGTTAACAAGTCAAAATTTAGGCGTAAGTAGTGGAAGTATTTGGTTAGAAAATGAATCCAATTGGATAGATTCTTTCTCTCCAGTTGATGGTTCTAAAATCGGAAGTGTTTCAAGTACAAGCGCTTCTCAATATGAACAAATGGTTAATACGGCTTCAAGTGCTTTTGAAGTATGGCGTAAATGGCCCGCACCAAAACGTGGAGAAATTGTAAGACAATTAGGCGAAGCTTTTCGTTTTTATAAAAATGATTTAGGGCAGTTGGTGAGTTATGAAATGGGTAAATCATTACAAGAAGGTTTGGGCGAAGTTCAAGAAATTATTGATATTTGTGATTTTGCGGTTGGATTGTCGCGCCAATTACACGGACTTACAATGCATTCGGAGCGTCCGAATCATCGAATGTATGAGCAGTATCATCCGCTAGGAATTGTTGGAGTGATTTCAGCTTTTAATTTTCCTGTAGCGGTTTGGAGTTGGAATAGTATGTTGGCTTGGGTTTGCGGCGATGTTTGTATTTGGAAGCCATCCGAAAAAGCGCCTCTATGCAGCGTGGCGTGTCAAAAAATAGTTCAAGAAGTCTTTGAAAAAAATAATGTTCCGGAAGGTGTAAGTTGTATCGTAAATGGAGATGCAAATTTGGGTGTGTTATTAAGTAACGATGACCGAATTCCATTAGTTTCAGCTACAGGAAGCACTCGTATGGGAAAAGAAGTAGCGAAAGCCGTTGCGGGTCGTTTGGGTAAATTTTTATTAGAATTGGGTGGCAACAATGCGATTATTCTAACAGAATCTGCAGATTTAAAAATGTGTATTCCGGGTATCGTTTTTGGAGCAGTAGGTACGGCAGGACAAAGATGTACCAGTACGAGAAGATTGATCATTCACGAATCTATTTATGAAAACGTGAAAAATATGCTCATTAATGCATATCAACAAATTGTAATCGGAGATCCTTTGGATAGTAAAAATCATATGGGACCTCTTATTGATGATGCCGCTGTGGCAATGTATTTAGATGCAATTAAAAAAGCTGAACAACAAGGTGCTAAAATTCTTGTTGAAGGCGGTGTTTTACAAAATCAAAAAAGCAATTGTTATGTAAAACCTTGCATTATTGAAGCAGAAAATCATCTTGAAATCGTTCAACACGAAACGTTTGCTCCGATTTTATATATCATGAAATATCAAACGTTGAATGAAGCCATCGCACTTCAAAATGGAGTAAAACAAGGACTTTCAAGCGCAATTATGACCATGAATATGCGTGAAGCGGAGCTATTTTTATCTTCGGAAGGTTCAGATTGCGGTATCGCTAATGTCAATATAGGTACTTCTGGTGCTGAAATAGGCGGTGCTTTTGGTGGTGAAAAAGAAACCGGTGGCGGACGAGAAAGTGGTAGCGATAGTTGGAAAGTATATATGCGTCGTCAAACGAATACCATAAATTATGGAACGGATTTGCCTTTAGCTCAAGGAATTCAGTTTAATATTTAAGGTTCATTTAATACTTTTGAATGAAAATAGTTTATCAAATCGGTGAAATAAAAGACTTGCTGATGCAAGTTCGTTCACAGAATAAAGCCGTTGGTTTTGTGCCTACAATGGGCGCACTTCATGAAGGTCACCTATCTCTTTTAGAGCGTTCTCAAGAAAAATGCGATATCAGTATTGTGAGTATTTTTGTGAATCCTACACAATTTAATGATCCTAACGATTTTTTGAAATATCCAAAACTGTTAGAGCAAGATATTGAATTATTGGAAAATAAGAAATGTGATGTTTTATTTTGTCCAAGTGTTGAGGAAATGTATCCAAACGGACTTGAAGAACGGCTGAATTTCCCTCTAGGACTTTTAGAGGAAGTTTTGGAAGGTGAAAAACGAAAAGGACATTATCAGGGAGTCGTAACGATTCTTGATGCTTTATTTAAAGCTATTCAACCCGATTTTGTTTTTATGGGTCAAAAGGATTTTCAGCAAGTATTGGTTGTTAAAACATTTTCAAAAGAATTATTTCCTAATATTCAAATAATTAGTTGTCCTACGGAAAGAGATTCGGATGGATTGGCAAAAAGTAGCCGAAATTTAAGATTAAGTGCTGAAGCGCGTCAAACGGCACTGAAATTAAGTCAAGCCTTATTTTATATTAAAAATAAATTTGACCAACAAAATCCTTCTAAAATTATAGAAGAAGCTAAAAAAATATTTTTAGAACACCCAAATGTTCAATTAGAATATCTTGAAATGCGCGATTCAAATACGTTAGAAGCCTTATCTTACGAAACTTGGCCTAAAAATAATGCGGTATTACTCATTGCAGCTTTTGTAGATTCAATTCGGCTTATTGATGTACTTTTATTGTTTGAGGAGTAATTATTATTCTTAAAATGCACCTAATTTTATAGCATCTACAACTGTTGGGTCAATTAAAGTAGCCGTGTCGCCTAAATTACTCGTGTCGCCTTCTGCGATTTTTCTCAAAATTCTTCGCATAATTTTACCACTACGTGTTTTTGGTAATCCTGGTACGAATTGGATCTTGTCGGGTTTGGCAATTGGGCCAATAACTTTTATAACTGTTTCTGTTATTTTCTTTTTAAGGGCTTCACTAGGCTCGAAATGACTTTCTAAAATAACAAATGCATAAATACCTTGTCCTTTTATATCATGAGGATATCCAACAACTGCACTTTCAATAACAGAAGAATCTTCATCCAATGCATTTTCAATCTCGGCGGTTCCAAATCGATGCCCCGAAACATTAATAACATCATCTACACGTCCTATAATTCGATATCGTCCTTCGGCATCTCGATAGGCGCCATCGCCTGTAAAATACATGTTTTGATAGGTTGCAAAATAATTGATTCGGCATCTTTCATGGTCGCCATATGTGGTTCTTAATACCGATGGCCAAGGGAATTTAATACATAAATATCCTTCAATATTGTTTCCTTCAATTAATTTGCCTTCGGGGGTTACTAATTCAAATTGCATTCCGGGCATAGGCCAACCTGCAAAACTAGGTAAACTTTCTGTTACGCCAGCTAAAGTTGAAATTAGAATACCTCCCGTTTCGGTTTGCCACCATGTGTCTACAACAGGACAAACGCCTTTTCCAACGTTTTCTTGAAACCAATGATAAGCTTCTTCATTAATTGGTTCGCCCACCGAACCTAATTTTTTTAAACTTGATAAGCTATGTTTTTCAATAGGTTCGGTTCCGTGTGCCATCAAACTTCTTATTGCCGTAGGTGCCGTATAAAAGATATTTACTTGATGTTTGTCACATACTTGCCAAAAACGATCCACCTCTGGATATGTTGGAATGCCTTCAAACATTAATGTCGTAGCGCCATTACATAATGGCCCATATAAAATATAACTATGGCCCGTTACCCAACCAATATCTGCTGTACACCAATGGATTTCGCCTTCTTCATATTGAAAAACATTGGTAAATGTATAGGCTGCATAGACCATGTATCCCCCGCAAGTATGAACAACTCCTTTCGGTTTTCCCGTACTTCCACTCGTGTATAATATAAATAAAATATCCTCACTATCCATGATTTCAGCGGGACATTCATTGGACATTTTTGGATATAAATCTTGATATAAAAGGTCTCTACCTTCTTTAATTTGAATTGGGGTTTTAGTATGTGTTACAACCAACACTTTATTTATAAAATCTATAGATTCAATCGCACTGTCTACAATTTCTTTTAAACCCATTTCTTTAGGACCACGACTCATTCCATCGCTTGTAATAATATATTCGGCTTGCGCATCAATAACACGGTCGGTAATTGAGTTTGCCGAAAATCCAGCAAAAACAACGCTGTGTATGGCTCCAATTCGTGCACACGCCAAACAAGCAAATGCCAATTCGGGAATCATCGGTAAATAAATACAAACGCGGTCGCCTTTTTCTACTCCTATTTCTTTTAAGGCATTCGCCATTTTACATACTTCATGATATAACTCTTGATAGGTGTATGATTTAGCCAATCCATTAATATCATTAGGTTCCCAAATTAATGCTTTTTGATTTGCTCTTTTAGCCAAATGGCGATCTATACAGTTTTCAGTTATATTTAATTTTCCATTTACAAACCATTTGACATCCGGTTTTGAAAAGTTCCAATCCAAAACGGTATCCCATTTTTTTTTCCATTCAAAATTAGAGGCAATTTCTTCCCAAAAGGCTTCTGGGTTTGCTATACTTTTTTCATAAGACAATTTATAATCTGCTTCCGTTCTAATTCGATACATATTTTTACATATTTTAATAATACAAAAGTACAATTTTTAGTGATAATTAAAATATATACTTGTTAAAATAATATAGAATAAAGTGGCTCGTTTGATTTTTAATTTTTAATAATTGTTATCTAATTTCTGACAAAATGAACTTTCATGTTGATTTTTTGTACTTTTTATTACTTTTTTAATATAATTTTACATTTTGGCATAAATTTTGATTTGCATAGAATTAGGCATGTAAATGTAGTTTAAATTAATTTTATAATAAAATATCCAAAAAAGACGTTATATTTGCATTAAACTATTAAATTAAACAAAATATGAAAAACAAATTGAGCCTTATTATTATTATCTTAGGAATTCATCTTAATATTTTTGCTATTGATTTAAGTTTTGATTATCTTATTCAAAATTATCAAGTAAAAGAATATGCCAAACTCATTACTAAAGATCAAAATACGTTTTTAAAAGTTTATTTTGAATCGCCTAGTAATCAAGAAAGTGTAAAATTTAAGTATTCCATCATTGTGCCTTTCACTTCTCAAAATATGAAACTTATTTTATCTCAAGGTTTGAAAAAAGATCGATTTTTTGATAAAATGGGCGCTTCCGTATCAAAGCAATCAAGATTTAATATTCAATTGAATGCTGACGAAATTTTACAGAAAAATATTCAAGTTGATATTAAGCCGTTCAAAAACTAATAGTAGTTTTTAAGAATATAAATGGTTACAAAAACAGAAGGCCTTATTCTTAAAAAGATTGAATATCAAGAAAGTAGTTTAATTCTAAAAATTTTTACAAAAGATTTTGGAATAATTAGTGTTATTGCAAAAGGCGCTAAATCTTCTAAAAAAAGTGCTTACGGTATTTTAAGGCCGCTTAATTTTATAGAATTTCAATTTTATCATCAAAATAATAAAACGCTATTTCTTCTAAAAGATTATCAATTGAAGTTTGCTCCCGATACCAAAAATTTTGGAATTTATAAAACATCCTTAGCTTATTTTATTGTTGAGGTTATTTCGCACTCAACCTCTGAAGAATTGGAACCAGAGCCCGAAAAGTATGAATTTGTGATGAGCATTTTTGAATATTTAAAACAGCATCATGTGTATTCAAACTTTTATTTATGTTTTTTAATTCAATATGTCCGATTTTTAGGCTTTGAAATTTCCTCACAACTTTTTTCAAATCAAGAGACTATTTCTATCGTTGAAAAATTAATGATTCCCGATTCGATGTATCAAAAAATTGAAATTTTACCTGGTCAACGTAAATCAATTTATCAATCATTGATTCATTTTTATCAATTCCATATTCCAAATTTTAAAGAAATACAAAGTATTCAAACTTTGGAAATGATTTTTTAATTTGATAAAACTAAAATGCAATTTTAATTGTTTAATTTATAAAAATGAACCATGAATCAACTTGTATATATTTTTATGATTTTATTTATGGCTCAGTTTTCTTGTAACGCTCAAAAATCAAATCAAAAAATGGATAAAAATGAATCGTATTGGAAGGAAAAACTAAGTCCAGAAGCCTTTCATGTTTTAAGAGAAAAAGGAACGGAACGCCCATTCAGCGGAAAATACAACATGCATTTTGAGAAAGGCGTTTATTTGTGCAACGGATGCGGTACGGAATTATTTAACAGTGATTCCAAATTTGATGGTCATTGTGGCTGGCCTTCTTTTGATGGAGAAATACCAGGAGATAAAATTGAAAAAATACAAGATAACTCTCACGGAATGGTCCGAACCGAAATTGTTTGTAAAAACTGTGGGGGTCATTTAGGGCATCTTTTTGATGATGGTCCTACAGCTTCCGGTTTGCGTTATTGTGTTAATTCCTTATCCATCAATTTTACGCCTAAATCGAATGAAATGGATGAAATAATTATTGGTGGCGGTTGTTTTTGGTGTATAGAATCGGCATTTAATGCTATTGAAGGTGTCATTAAAGCGGAAAGTGGTTATGCAGGCGGGACTACCAAAAATCCAACATATGAAGAAGTTTGCTCAGGAAATTCGGGTCATGCCGAAGTCGTTCGAATTCAGTTTGATGCTAATAAAATTTCTAAAGAAGCAATTCTAGATATGTTTTTTATACTCCACGATCCTACGCAATTAAATCGACAAGGAAATGATATCGGCACTCAATATCGAAGTGCTTTATTTTATAATACGGATGCGGAAAAATTATTTTTTGAAAACTATATTTCAAACCTTAAAAAAGAGGATGCATTTTATATAAATATGGTTACGACATTAGAAAAATTGGATCAATATTATGTTGCAGAAGCCTATCATCAAGGATATTTTGAACGTAATCCTCAAAATGCCTATTGCGCTGCCGTTGTTGGACCTAAACTTGACAAATTTAAGAAAAATTTTTCCAATAAATTAAAATCCAATGGAAAATAATTATCAAAGACCGAGTTGGGACGAATATTTCATGGAAATCATGGATACGGTCTCTAAAAGAGCGACGTGTGATCGAGGACGAAGTGGATGTGTCATTGCTAAGGATAATCAACTTCTTGTTTCAGGCTATGTAGGTTCTCCAATTGGAATGCCCCACTGTGACGATGCAGGACATCATATCAAAAAAGTAATGCATTTAGATGAAAATGAACGTATTACCGAACATTGTGTACGAACCGTTCATGCAGAACAAAATGCCATTTGCCAAGCCGCTCGACGAGGCATATCTATAGATGGCGCTACATTATATTGCAGAATGACACCTTGTAATACCTGCGCGATGCTGATTATCAATTGTGGAATTCGTAGGGTTGTTTGTCAAAAAAAATATCAAGCCGCCGAAGAAAGTGAAAAAATGTTTGCTAAAGCAGGAATTACTTTAGATTATTTTTCTGAAACCATTCAAACGTATTAATAAAATGGAAATCAATATTTTAAATAAAAGGGAAAACGATTTAATCGAAATGTTTGAATGGATTGATGATGAAATGGAACGTTATGAGGTCTTAATTGATTTTGGCGCTCATTCTTTAAAAAATCAAATTCAAGAAGCCGATAAACATGAACTTAACGAAGTAAAAGGATGCCAGAGTAAAGTTTGGTTAACACATACTTTTATGGATGGAAAAATCGCATTTTATGGAGATAGTAATACCGTTATTACTAAAGGAATTGTTGCGATTTTGATATTTTTATGGAGTGATTTACAACCAAAACAAATTTTGGAGGCTTCAACTGAAATTATCGATAAAATTGGATTACGAAAACATCTGACTCAACAACGAAATAATGGTTTAAATGCCATGATTGATCGCATGCGTATGGTGGCCAAGCATTATATATAAATTACATCTCCCACTTCATATAATGAATTGCGCTTCCCATACCTTGATGTAATCGTTCGTAATACGTTTGTATTCGCAAATAATCTTCAATCTTTTTATCAATAGCATAAATATCTTCTAAACACGTATGGATTTTATATCCGCGTCCATCAATTACCCCAGTTGCATATCTAAATAAACGAATATTATCGGTTTTTAAATGATAAATTATCGGTTTTGTAGCAAAATGCGAACGGTATAAATCTATAAAACGAGGTGAGATTAAACGATTTTTTCGATCCGGAAATTTTGGAAATGGATCTGGAAAAGTAATCCAAATTTCGGATGCTTCATCTGGGGCTATAAAATGATGCAATTGTTCGATAGGCGTCCGGATAAATGCCACATTTTTTAAATCTTCATCAATAGCGGTTTGCGCTCCAGTATATATTCGATTGCCCTTAACATCAATTCCTATATAATTAATGTTTGGATTTTTACGCGCTAAATTTACGGTATATTCGCCTCGGCCACAAGCCAATTCTAAAACAATTGGATTCGAATTTTTAAAAAATGACGCATGCCATTTACCTCGCATCGAAACCGGTGCTTCATTGCAAATTAACTGCGGATGATTAAAACTAAAATTTTGAAAAACATGCGACATCGTTTTGATTGCCGCAAATTTTTGAAGTTTATTTAGACTCATAAATTAGATAGAAGCCAAAGCAGTTTCGTAACTAGGTTCATTTACAATATCAGAAACTTGTTCATGATGCACAATCTTACCTTCTTGATTTACTACTATTATTACACGACTGGTTAATCCTTTTAGAGGACCGTCTGTCATATTTAAATAATCAAAATCATTAGAACGAAAAGCGGATAAGGTAGCCACATTTTGAATGCCTTCGGCACCACAAAAACGATTCATTGCAAAAGGTAAATCTTTTGAAACGCAAATAACTACGGTATTTTCTATTTGAGCCGCTTTTTCGTTAAATGTTCGAACTGAAGTTGCACATGTTCCAGTATCAATACTTGGAAAAATGTTTAAAATAATATTTTTACCCGCAAAATCTTGAAGCGACTTGGTACTTAAATCCGATGCAACCAATTCAAATGCATGCATTTGAGATCCAATTGCTGGTAAATCATTTTTTGTATTTATTGGGTTTCCTTTGAGTGAAATCGTTGCCATGATGATAAGTTTTGTACAAAAATAATCTTTTTTAATAAAATCATTGCTTGTAAATTTAGGTTTACTTGGTTTTTTTCTTTGTATTTTCGTTTTTCTTTTGATTTGATAAGACATGTTTTATCTAAAATTGCTTCCAAAATGTTAAATAATGTTAAATATTGATTTATTTACTTCTAGTTTCAAATAATAATCCCATCTTTGCATAAGATTTTTTTATCAACTATATAATATTAACCTATCGAATAAAAACTTTACATTTATTTTATTTTAAATAAAACCTAATTTATTTACTAATTTTTAAATTGTAGAGTTATGAAAGCGTTAATAGCATTGCAGGACATTGATCTTATTCAACAGTATATTGCTGGAGATCAAAAATCATTTGAATTTTTATTAAAAAAGTATCAAAACAAGGTTTTTAGTTCCATTTTTCTAATTATCAAAGATGAAGATACTTCAAATGATATTTTTCAAGATACGTTTATTAAAGTAATTGACAAATTACATCAAGGTAAATATAATGAAGAAGGCAAATTTTTACCTTGGGTTCTTCGTATTGCGCATAATTTATGTATGGATTACTATCGTAAAAATCAGCGTCAAGGCATTGTTTCAAACAATAACCCTGAGTTTGACATTATGGATTCTTTAGAAGATCATGAAGCGCTCGTTGATTTTGGTGTTCAAGAAGAAGAGTCTATAAATATTTTAAAATATGTAGATTTATTACCTGAAGAGCAACGTGAAGTCATCATTTTAAGACATTACTACGATTATAGTTTTAAAGAAATTGCTGAAATGACGGGAACTAACATCAATACAGCGCTTGGTAGAATGCGATACGCTTTAATTAATTTAAGGAAATTGATAAAAATTTAAGAATCTTATTATTTTTTAAGTTTGTTTGGTTAAATAAAAATGGGAATTGTGAAAACAATTCCCATTTTTATTTATAAATATATTTTATGAATAACATGTAGATTGTAAATAAAAAATATGAATCAAAGGTGTTATTTTTGCCAAACAAAAAAATAATTATATGACAAGAATTACAATTGCAAAAGGCGATGGAATAGGTCCAGAAATTATGGATGCAACGCTTGAAATAATTAAAGCAGCTGGTGCTCAGCTAGAAATTGATGAGATTGAAGTAGGAGAGAAGGTCTACTTGGCTGGAAATACGGCAGGAATTTCCAATGACTCTTGGGATATTATCCGAAACAACAAGATTTTTTTAAAAGCGCCAATTACAACTCCTCAAGGAGGCGGATATAAGAGTTTGAACGTTACAACGAGAAAATTTTTAGGATTATATTCCAATGTAAGACCATGTATGAGTCTTCATCCATTTGTGAGTACCAAACATCCCGTAATGGATATTGTAATCATTAGAGAAAATGAGGAGGATTTATATGCAGGTATTGAGCATCAACAGACGGATGAAGTGGTTCAATGTCTCAAGCTTATCAGTCGTCCGGGTTGTGAAAAAATTGTAAGATATGCTTTTGAATACGCCAAACAACAAAATCGTAAAAAGGTAACATGTTTTACAAAAGACAATATTATGAAACAAACGGATGGTTTGTTCCATCTAGTGTTTGATGAAATCGCTAAAGAATACCCAGAAATTGAAAATGAACACTGGATTATAGATATAGGTGCTGCAAAAATGGCAGATACTCCAGAAGCTTTTGATGTTATTGTAATGCCAAATCTTTATGGCGATGTATTAAGCGATGTAGCTGCACAGATTACAGGTTCTGTAGGTCTTGCTGGATCCGCAAATATT
>Ga0208595_1000714_pt1 | contig 11692 bp, 9 predicted proteins | sample LakMenEpi28Jun11_FD_150742 | JGI IMG/M metagenome (GOLD analysis project Ga0208595, IMG submission 150742) | Freshwater microbial communities from Lake Mendota, WI - 28JUN2011 deep hole epilimnion (SPAdes) | ecosystem: Environmental > Aquatic > Freshwater > Lake > Epilimnion/Euphotic zone ...
TCCTCTAACTCCAGAAGCCGTTCTACCCATTGGACGTGTTTTAGCTTCTTCAAAACGAACCATTTTACCAGATTTCCCTGCAATTAACACTTGACTTTCACCATTGGTTAATTTTGCTCCTAATAATTCATCACCTTCTTTAATAGTAATTGCAGCAACTCCGTTTACACGTGGTTTAGAATACTTCTCTAAAGAGGTTTTCTTCACCTGACCTTGTTTAGTTACCATAATTAAGTTATGACTCTTAATATAATCTTGGTCTTTTAAGTCTTGTGTACATATATATGCAGCAACTTTATCGTCTGGTTCAATATTAATGATGTTTTGAATTGCTCTTCCTTTACTTGCTTTTGTTCCTTCAGGAATTTCATACACACGCATCCAGAAACATTTTCCTTTTTGAGTAAAGAACAATAAATATTGATGATTTGTAGCTACAAATAAATGCTCTAAGAAATCTTGATCTCTTGTTCCTGCAGATTTCTGACCTACTCCACCTCTATTTTGAGTTTTGTATTCTGATAATGAAGTACGTTTGATGTAACCTGCGTGCGAAATAGTAACAACTACATTTTCATCAGCAATTAAATCTTCAATACTTACATCACCTCCAGAATATTCAATTAATGAACGGCGTTCATCTCCGTATTTCTCTTTTATTTCAGCTAACTCATCTTTAATGACTTGCATTCTTAATTCTTTACTAGCTAATAATTCTTTCAAGCTAGTAATTAACTTCATAATTTCATCATATTCTGCTCTTAACTTATCTTGTTCTAAACCAGTAAGTTGACGTAGTCTCATTTCAACAATTGCTCGAGCTTGTAATTCCGATAATTTAAATCGCTCAATTAATCTTGCTCTTGCTTCTTCTCCGTCTTTTGAACCTCTAATAATTTTAATTACCTCATCAATATTATCTGATGCAATAATTAAACCTTCTAAAATATGTGCTCTTTCTTCTGCTTTTCTTAAATCATATTGCGCACGTCTAACTACTACTTCGTGACGGTGTTCTACGAAATAATGAATTAAATCTTTTAGATTTAACATTTGTGGTCTTCCTTTAACCAATGCAATATTGTTTACACTGAAAGAAGATTGTAATTGTGTATATTTATAAAGTGTGTTTAACACCACATTTGGAACGGCATCACGTCTTAATTCATAAACAATACGCATACCTGTTCTATCCGATTCATCACGAATAGTAGAAATACCTTCTATTTTTTTCTCGTTAACCAAATCAGCCGTTTTTTTAATCATGTCGGCTTTGTTAACTTGATATGGAATCTCAGTAACAATAATTGATTCTTTACCATTTACTTCTTCAAACATAGTTTTTGCACGCATAACAATACGACCTCTACCTGTTTTAAAAGCTTCTTTTACCCCTTCGTAACCATAAATAGTTCCTCCGGTAGGAAAATCTGGTGCTTTAATATATTTTATTAATTCATCAATTTCAATATCATTATTATCAATGTAAGCTAATGTTCCGTCAATTACTTCTGACAAATTGTGTGGCGCCATATTCGTAGCCATACCTACTGCAATTCCTGAAGCACCGTTTATTAATAACGTAGGTACTTTTGTAGGTAACACTTTAGGTTCTTCTAAAGTATCATCAAAATTCAACTGAAAGTCAACCGTTTCTTTGTCAATATCCGCTAACATTTCTTCAGATATTTTTCTCATTCTGGCTTCGGTGTAACGCATTGCTGCAGGACTATCACCATCAACCGAACCAAAGTTACCTTGTCCGTCAACCATCAAATAACGTAAACTCCATTCTTGCGCCATACGAACCATAGCGTCATATACTGAAGTATCGCCGTGTGGGTGGTATTTACCCAAAACTTCTCCAACAATTCTGGCAGACTTTTTATGGGCTCTATTAGAAAAAACTCCTAATTCATACATACCAAATAATACTCTTCTGTGAACTGGTTTTAAACCGTCTCTTACATCTGGTAACGCTCTTGATACAATAACCGACATCGAATAATCGATGTAGGCTGACTTCATTTCATCTTCAATATTAATAGGTATTAACTTTTCTCCGTCAGTCATAGGTATTTATTTAATTTTTACTGATTTTTTTTAACGTGCCAATATACGATTTTTTGCGTTTTTTGAAACTAAAATTTCCAACAAAATCGAAATACTTATCAACAAAAATTGAAGAAAATTTTAACAAATAAATAGCTAATTTACTTTTATTTCTCGTTTTTTTTTTGTCAATTAGCAGTATGCATAGTACCTATGAAAAATTCATAGTATTTGCTCACGTTTTTAAATAGTTAAAAGATTTTATGGAAGATAATTTTTCACCAAGAGTTAAAGATGTAATACAGTTCAGTAAAGAAGAGGCCTTACGTTTAGGGCACGATTTTATTGGTACTGAGCATTTAATTTTAGGAATGTTACGAGACGGAAATGGAAGTGCAATTGATATTTTAAACCTTTTAAATATTAACTTTGATTTGCTACGAAAAAAAGTAGAAATATTAAGTCCTGCGAACCCGAATGGACTGTCAACAAACGATAAAAAAAACTTACACTTAACGCGCCAAGCAGAAAGAGCATTAAAATATACGTTTTTAGAAGCAAAAGTTTTCAATACTACCTCCATAAGTACCGCTTTGTTGTTGTTATGTATGTTAAAAAACGAAAACGATCCAACAACAAAACTTTTAAACAAGTTGAAAATTAATTATGACAATGTAAAAGATATATATATGAGCCTGAATTCTAACGAAAATGAAGATATTTTTAAAGATACTCCCAGAGCTGAAAATTTCGATTCTGGAGAAGATAATTACAAAGAAGATATGCCAAATCCAATAAGCAATAGCGGAAATAAAACTACGAAAAAGTCGAAAACACCTGTTTTAGATAATTTCGGAAGGGATTTAACTGAAATGGCTGAAGACGGAAAATTGGACCCAGTAGTAGGACGTGAAAAAGAAATTGAACGTGTATCGCAAATTTTAAGCAGAAGAAAGAAAAACAACCCACTATTAATCGGAGAACCAGGTGTTGGAAAATCTGCTATTGCTGAAGGTTTAGCGATTATGATTGTGAAGAAAAAAGTCTCTCGTATATTATTTAACAAACGTGTAGTAACGTTAGATTTGGCTTCGTTAGTTGCCGGAACAAAATACCGAGGGCAGTTCGAAGAACGTATGAAGGCCGTAATGAATGAATTAGAAAAAAACGACGATATTATATTGTTTATTGACGAAATTCATACTATTGTTGGTGCCGGTGGTGCAACGGGTTCGCTTGATGCCAGTAATATGTTCAAACCTGCTTTAGCAAGAGGAGAAATCCAATGTGTGGGTGCCACAACTTTAGATGAGTATAGACAATATATTGAAAAAGATGGCGCTTTAGAACGACGCTTTCAAAAAGTAATTGTAGAGCCAACTACGATTGATGAAACTATCCTGATTTTAAATAATATCAAAGGAAAATATGAAGACCATCATAACGTAATTTATACTCCCGAAGCTATAGAAGCTTGTGTAAAACTTACGAGTCGTTATATGACGGACCGATTTTTACCAGACAAAGCTATTGATGCTTTAGATGAAGCGGGTTCTCGTGTGCACATTACAAATATTGAAGTGCCAAAACAAATTTTAGAACTGGAAAAACAATTGGAAGAAGTTCGCGAACTGAAAAATTCAGTGGTTAAAAAACAAAAATTTGAAGAAGCAGCCAAATTACGTGATGACGAAAAGAAAATTGAAAAAGACTTAGCCATTGCGCAAGAAAAATGGGAAGAAGACGCTAAATCAAATCGTGTTGAAGTAACTGAAGACAATGTTGCTGATGTAGTTTCTATGATGACAGGTATTCCTGTAAACAGAATTGCACAAACAGAAACCAATAAACTGGCTAAATTACCTGAACTGATTAAAGGAAAAGTAATTGGTCAAGATGAAGCCGTACAGAAAATAGCCAAATCAATTCAAAGAAATAGAGCAGGTTTAAAAGATCCTAACAAACCCATTGGTTCATTTATATTTTTAGGTTCTACAGGTGTCGGAAAAACGCAATTAGCAAAAGTGTTAGCAAAAGAATTATTTGATTCTGAAGAGGCTTTAGTACGAATCGATATGAGTGAATATATGGAGAAATTCGCGATTTCACGTTTAGTTGGAGCACCTCCAGGCTATGTTGGCTACGAAGAAGGTGGTCAATTAACCGAAAAAATCAGAAGAAAACCATACGCTGTTGTTTTATTAGACGAAATTGAAAAAGCACATCCCGATGTATTTAATATGATGCTTCAGGTCTTAGACGATGGGTTTTTAACAGATAGTTTAGGTAGAAAAATCGATTTTAGAAACACTATAATTATTATGACTTCTAATATTGGTGCCCGTCAATTAAAAGATTTCGGACAAGGAGTTGGTTTTGGAACGGCTGCAAAAACAGCTCAAGCAGACGACTACAACAAATCGGTAATTGAAAATGCTTTGAAAAAAGCGTTTGCGCCTGAATTTTTAAATAGAATTGATGATGTAATTGTATTTAATAGTTTAGAAAAACATGATATTGATAAAATTATCGATATTGAAATGGAAAAACTTATTTTACGAATTAAAGACTTAGGATATACGTTTACCATTTCTGAAAAAGCAAAAGATTTTATTGCTGAAAAAGGTTTTGACAAACAATTTGGAGCACGACCATTAAAAAGAGCCATCCAAAAATATGTAGAAGATGCGCTTGCCGAAGAAATAATAACTTCAAAAATACATGAAGGCGATGAAATCTTTATGGATTTAGATGAAGCCACACAACAGCTAATTGTAACGGTTATGAAAACAAAAAAACCTGCTAACTAGCAGGTTTTTCTTTATAATTAAAAATGAAATTATTATTTAAAGCACAAATAGAAACTAAAAAGCCCGCTAGTAAACTAACAGGCTTTAAGTTCATAAAAAAAGAATATTAAGTATCTTTTCTATATGTTAAATCACCAATTTTACCTGGCATTCTTTTTCCTTGTATATCATAAATAGCTCTAACCCATAATACACCTAGCATTGGAACTACAATAAAAGTTAATTTATTAAATTCCCAAGCTTTTGAGAAATCCAAATGTATGAAGTGCATTACTCCTTTTGTTAATCCACAAGCATAACATTCAATACCTGCTAACTGAACAGACAAACATATGCTTTCACCTTTATCAAAAGTTGTAGCAGGAAAAAACAATAATACTATTGGAGCTAGAATAGTTACTATATTTGACGTATAGAAAAAGATTTTCTTAATCATTTAATTAAAATGTTTTAGCGTAACTACCATTTTTAGGTTGCAAATCACCAGTACAAATTCTGATTAAATCAATTAAAGCCCAGATTCCACAACCACCTAAAGTAAGTAATTGAACTACACCTTGCCAAGTGTAACCTAAATAAAATCTGTGAATTCCTAATCCACCAATAGCAAAAGCTAAAATAGCAGCAATAATTTGACTTTTACCGTCACCAGCAATTGCAGGAGAAGATAATTCGTCTTCTTGGTTTTCAACAACTACAGTTGTGTTTGTGTTGTTAGAAGTAGTTCTTTGAACTGGGAACGATGCATAAGTAGCTGTTAACGTTCCAACCATCAGCATTAAAGCTGATAAAAATAATTTGATTTTCATAAAAAAAATGTTTTAGATTTACACAAAAATAATAATTTAACTCAATCTACAATGAAAAACATTAAATTTTTTTCAATTTTATTTACTCTATTTTTCTTAACTAATTATGCTCAAGTAAATTATGAATTTTATGGTGCTTTAAAATTAAATGGAAACGACAAAACCATCATCACATACAGATTGGTTTTTACGGAACAAAACGGTAAGATTAGTGGTTATTCCGTTACTGATTTAGATGGAGCACACGAAACTAAGAACGTAATCAGTGGTTCATACGACAAATCAAAAAAGCAATTTTCATTTCAAGAGAAAGAAATATTGTATACAAAATCAAAATTTGATGAAAATTCGTTTTGTTTTGTGAATTTTTCTGGAAAAGTAAAATTAGTGGAAAATACAAGTAAATTAGAAGGTGCTTTCAAAGGTTTATTTAATAATAAAACCAAATGTATTGATGGCACAATGTCTCTAATTGGTAGTAATAAAATTTATAATTTAGTAAATAAAGTAAATAAGAAATTACAAAGCTCTAAAAAAATAGATGCTAAAACCAAAAGCGAATCCAACCCAATTAAACTAATTGACAGCTTAAAAATAAATAAATTAAGTACAAATCAAAATTTAAATGTATTTTGGGAATCTACAATTTTGAAATTAGATATTTGGGATAATGGACAAGAAGATGGCGATATTATAAACGTATATCATAACAATAAATTAATTTTATCTGAATACTCAGTTACCAATAAAAAGAAAACAATTAATATCACATTAATTGGAAAAAACGATATTTTCAAAATTGTAGCTGTAAATGAGGGAAAGATAAAACCCAATACAGCAAAATTAGAACTTCACGACAAAAATAGAAGTTTTGAATTATTAGCCACTTTGAATAAAGATGAAGAAGCTTCAATAACAATCATAAAAAAACCTGCTAATTAGCAGGTTTTTTTTGTACAAAACTATCTAAATTAGAATGTATATGCAACAGATAATGCAATATTAGTATTGTTTACTTTATATGATGGTACATCTTTAGCAATATTTGATAAACCAGATGTATATCTTACACCTGCACCAATGTTTTCAGTAAAGTTATAACCTAAACCAACATTTAAACCAAAGTCAGTAGAATTATAATACTTTTTAGCATCCTCAGATTCTGAAGTACTTTCTGTTAATGTACCTAAAGTCGCTGTAGTTTCAGAATCTGACTTAGCACTCATTAGAAAACCAATCTGTGGACCAGCTTCAATATATAATTTTTCTGTAGCATAATATTTAGCCATTACTGGAATATTTAAATAATTCAGTTTTTCAGTTGACTTTTCAGTAACAAATATACCTAATTGAGTATATGAAATCTTAGATTTTGCTCCTTGAGCAGAAAATAAAAGCTCAGGTTGAACCGCAAATTTATCTGAAATTTTAATTTCAGCATAACCACCAATTTGGAAACCAGCTTTAGTAGATGCTCCTTGAGCGTCTCCAGCAAAGTTAGATAAATTTAAGCCAGCTTTAGCACCGTACTTAACCTCTTGTGCATTAGCAAATGCAAAACCAAAAACTGCAACAGCAGTCAAAAATACTTTTTTCATAAATTATTTGTTTTAAATTAAATTTGAGGCTGCAAATATATAAATATTTTTCTTTTTTAAAAAAAATTATTTTTTCAAAAATGGCATTTTAACCACTTTTGCTTTAATATCTTTATTTCTAATTCGAATATAAATTTCAGAATCTGGAGTTGCTAATGCTGTTGGAACATAACCCATTCCTATAGCAATTCCTAAACTTGGCGATTGCGTTCCAGAAGTTACAATTCCTACAACATTTCCATTAGCATCTGCAATTTCATAATCGTGACGAGGAATGCCTCTATCAATCATTTCAAAACCAACTAATTTTTTAGAAACACCAGCTTCTTTTTGTTGTTTCAAGTTTTCTGAATTCGTAAACTCTTTTTCGAATTTTGTAATCCAACCCAAACCAGCTTCTAAAGGAGAAGTAGTATCATTAATGTCGTTTCCGTATAAACAGAATCCCATTTCTAATCGTAAAGTATCTCGAGCCGCTAAACCAATTGGTTTAATTCCGAACGCCGCTCCAGCTTCAAAAACTTTTGCCCAAATAGTAATTGCGTCTTCGTTTTTAAAATAAATTTCAAAACCACCAGAACCGGTATAACCTGTTGCAGAAACAATTACATCTTGTTTTCCTGCAAATTCACCAATTTGGAACGTATAATATCCCATATTTACTAAATCAATTGAAGTTAAACTTTGCATAGCTTCAGCAGCTTTTGGTCCTTGAATAGCTAACAAAGAATACCCATCCGAAAGATTTTGCATCTCTACTCCTAAATCATTGTGTGATGAAATCCAATTCCAATCTTTTTCAATATTAGAAGCATTTACGACTAACATATAATGATTGTTTGCGATTTTGTATACAATTAAATCATCAACAATTCCACCTTCATTATTTGGTAAACAAGAATATTGTGCTTTTCCATCCACTAATTTAGAAGCGTCATTAGAAGTTACTTTTTGAATTAACGCCAATGCATTTTCTCCTTTTAAGAAAAATTCTCCCATATGAGAAACATCAAAAACCCCAACTCCAGTTCTTACCGTTTCGTGTTCTGCGTTTACTCCTTCATATTGAACAGGCATATTGTAACCTGCAAACGGAACCATTTTTGCTCCTAAACTTTCGTGAATAGCTGTTAATGCTGTATTTTTCATTGTACGATTTTATAAAATTTAAAGTTGCTAATGTATTGAAAATTCTTAAAAAAATAAAGTCAAAAACCCATAAATAGTATGAAATTCACAAAATATTGTTTTAATACTGAAAATAGTTGCATTTTAGAATTTGTTTGTAGAATTTTGACAGCTAAAACAAAATCAAATGCATTATATAGATTCATCAGTACTTACAATAGAAAAAGTTAGAGAAATTATTTTTGAAGGAAAAAAATTAGCCCTTTCAGAAGAAGCTATCTTAAAAATAGAACGATGCAGAACGTATTTGGATGAAAAAATGGCTTCTAACGACAAAGCTATTTACGGAATTAATACTGGTTTTGGATCTTTATACAATATTAAAATTTCGACAGAAAATTTAACCAAACTTCAAGAAAACTTAATGAAATCTCACGCTTGTGGTACTGGTGACGAAGTACCTCACGAGATTGTAAAAATAATGTTGTTATTAAAAATTCAATCTTTGAGTTATGGACATTCAGGTGTGCAATTAGTAACCGTTAATAGATTAATTGATTTTTACAATAATGAAATTTTACCTGTAGTTTACACACAAGGTTCATTAGGAGCAAGTGGCGATTTGTCGCCTTTAGCTCATTTATGTTTACCATTAATAAATGAAGGCGAAGTGTATTACGATGGATTCCGTCAACCAGCGCATAAAGTTTTAGAAAAATTGAACTTATCGCCTATTACATTGAAATCAAAAGAAGGTTTGGCTTTATTAAACGGCACGCAATTTATGAGTGCTTATGGCGTGTACAATTTAATTCAAGCCGATAAATTAGCGCATTTAGCAAATATTATTTCCGCAGTTTCTTTAGAAGGTTTTGATGGAAGAAAAGAGCCTTTTAATGAATTAATTCATTTAGTACGACCACATAATGGGCAATTAGCAACTGCAGCGCATATGTTAGAATTATTAGAAGATAGCGAAATTATCGCACAACCTAAAAAACACGTACAAGACCCGTATTCTTTTAGATGTATTCCACAAGTTCATGGTGCTTCTAAAGATGTAATTGACCACGTAAAAAAAGTATTTACTACCGAAATTAATTCGGTAACTGACAATCCAAATATTTTTGTTGGTGAAGATGAAATTATTTCTGGTGGAAATTTTCACGGACAACCATTAGCAATGGCTTTAGATTATTTAGGAATTGCTTTGGCAGAATTAGGAAGCATTTCGGAAAGAAGAACCTATCAATTAATTTCTGGTTTAAGAGAATTGCCGGCGTTTTTAGTAAGTAATCCTGGATTAAATTCTGGATTTATGATTCCGCAATATACAGCGGCGAGCATTGTTAGTCAGAACAAACAATTAGCAACTCCAGCAAGTATTGATAGTATTGTATCGAGCAATGGACAAGAAGATCATGTAAGTATGGGAGCAAATGCAGCTACGAAAACATTAAAAATTGTAGAAAATTTGGAACGTATTTTAGCCATTGAATTATTTAATGCTTCACAAGCTATCGAATTTAGAAGACCTTTAAAATCGAGTGATTTCATTGAAATGTTTGTTAAAACCTATCGTGAAGAAGTGCCTTTAGTTACAGAAGATAGAATATTACATTACGATATTGAAAAATCAATTCATTTCTTGAAGAGTTTTCAAGTGGAGATGAATTAATCCTTATTTCGTTTCGGTCTTTTTACTAATTCACCTTGACAATTTGGACAGATAAAAGTCATTTCTGTAGCGCACGATTCACAAAATGTACATTCATAACTACAAATGCAAGTTTCTGATTGCATATCCAATGAAATATTGCATTTCTCACAACTTGTTTTGTATTCTAAAGCCATTATTTATTTTTTAGTAAATAAATCATAATTGCAGCACCAAAGATAATTTCTAAAACCACACCAGTATTAAAGATTAATGTTGCACCAGGCCAATGCATAATTTTAAATAAAGCACCGAAAGCTACAATAAAACTACAAGTTATAAGTATAAGTAATAATTTTTTGAAATTGTTTTGCATTTTTTACTTAAAGTTTTTTTCAATAGCTTTTATCATTTCACCTGCAATATCTTTTTGAGTAGCACCTTCAATTCCTTCAAGCCCTGGAGATGAATTCACTTCTAACAACAAAGGTCCTTTTGACGAACGAATAATATCTACTCCAGCCACTTTTAAATTCATCGCTTTAGCTGCTTTTATGGCAATTCTTTTTTCATCAGCGGTAACTTTAACTATGGATGCCGTACCACCTAAATGAATATTTGCACGAAATTCGCCAGGTGCCGCTTCTCTTTGCATAGCCGCAACCACTTTTCCGTCTACAACAAATAAACGCAAATCTTTTCCGTTAGCTTCTTTAATAAATTCTTGCACTAAGATATTAGCATTCAAACTTTTAAATGCATTAATAACCGATTCGGCGGCTTTTTTAGTTTCTGCTAAAACGACTCCTTTTCCTTGTGTTCCTTCTAATAATTTCACAATTAAAGGTGAGCCACCTACCATTTTTATTAAATCGTCAGTATCTAATGGAGAATTAGCAAAACCAGTAGTGGGTATGTCTACACCGTTATTTAATAATAATTGTAAAGAAAATAACTTATCTCGAGATTGAGTGATGGCCGCAGCATTATTTAAAGCATAGACTTTTAGTGCTTCAAATTGTCTGGTTAAGGCACATCCGTAATACGTCATACTTGGACGAATACGAGGAATAATGGCATCAAAATCCTTTAAAACCAAACCACCACGATAGTGAATTTCTGGATTAGAAGCACTTAACTTCATATAACAATATTTGATGTTTAAAAAATGCATTTCATGTCCACGCATTTCTCCAGCTTCAATAATACGTCGGTTGCTATACAAATCTGGATTACTAGCTAATAATCCAATTTTTAAACCTTTTTTCTCAGGTTCACTATAATAAAATTGTTTTAAATTTTCTGTAGTGGGTTGACCTAATTCAAACTTTTTTTCAGGGTCAACAATTAATCTTCCCACCATTGCTTCTCTTCCTAACAACATTCTGAATCCCATAGAATCTCTGTTGGTAAGCGTAACCTCAACTTGCCAATTGTGATTACCTAATCCTACTTCTGTACGAATTACATAACGCTTTTCTCTAGTTCCATTAGAGCTTTTTACAATTCGTTGATCTACTAATTGTGCCTCGCAATGAATGATAGATTTTGAATTATTTTGGATAGGATTAATATCAAATTTCAACCATTCTTCTCCATTTTTATCAAATACTTTGATATTAATAGCATGTAACGCTG
>Ga0208595_1000718_pt1 | contig 11618 bp, 7 predicted proteins | sample LakMenEpi28Jun11_FD_150742 | JGI IMG/M metagenome (GOLD analysis project Ga0208595, IMG submission 150742) | Freshwater microbial communities from Lake Mendota, WI - 28JUN2011 deep hole epilimnion (SPAdes) | ecosystem: Environmental > Aquatic > Freshwater > Lake > Epilimnion/Euphotic zone ...
CACTGCAATTAAACTACTATGTATTGGACTATAATTTAGAAAAAGCAAAAAAACACTTTAGCGTTGTGCCTTCTATGTTAGATTGCTTCGAAGCTTGGGGCGGAAAATTTCCATTTTACGCCGATGGTTATAAATTAGTAGAAACACCTTATTTAGGTATGGAGCACCAAAGTTGCATTGCTTATGGAAACCAATTCTTAATGGGCTATTTAGGCAATACGGATTACACTGGAGGGCACGAATTTGATTACATCATTATTCATGAAACCGGCCATGAATGGTATGGCAATAACATTACCGCAAAAGATCCGGCAGATATGTGGATTCACGAAGGATTTACAACGTATCTCGAAAGCATTTTTGTAGAATGCCAACTTGGGAAAGAAGCCGCAGTAACTTATATCAATCATCACAAAGACCATATTTCTAATACCGCGCCAATCCGAGGCGATTATCATGTGGCCAAAGAAGGACACGGCGATATGTATCACAAAGGTTCTTTGATTATTAATACCTTAAGGCATCAGTTAGATCAAGATGCAGATTGGAAAAACATCCTAAACGATTTTAATAAAACATTTTACCACAAAACCATTCATTATAATGATGTTGTTCAATTTTTTAGCAACGCATTGAAACAAGATTTAAGCTCATTTTTTCATCAATATGTTACAAATGCTTCTATTCCAAAATTAGTTATTGATTGGGATACCGCAAACCCAAAAAATAAAATAGCTAAAGTTACTTTAAAAGCCGATGCATTAAATTTTAAGTTAAAAACCTATTATAAAATTGACGGGAAAGATAAATCCATTTGGCTAGAAAAAGACAAAATGATTGTGATTCCTTTTGAAAAAACGCTTGAAATAAATAGCGACTTAATCTATATCGATACCATTTTTAAAAATCGTTAATCCTTATTTATTGTAATAATTGTATTTTTGCAATATCTAATAAAAGAGTTCATTTGGAAAATAGAAAATACATAGCTAAAACATTTGCAGGTTTAGAGCAAGCTTTAGAACAAGAATTAAATGCAATAGGAATTTATGATTGTGAAATTTTAAAAAGAAGTGTTGCATTTGAATGTAGCTTCGAACATTTGATTTTAGCCAATCTAATGCTTCGAACCGCATTACGAATTTACATGCCAATAGATACTTTTGAAGTAAGTAACGAGCAAGATGTTTATCAAAACGTTTATAATTTCCCATGGGAAGAATGGATTGGATTGGACCAAACCTTTATGATCGAAAGTATCGTAAACAGTGCAACTTTTAGAAACTCCCATTTTATTGGATTAAAAACGAAAGATGCAATTGCGGATCGTTTTCAAAAAAGATTTAAGAGAAGACCTAATGTAGATATCAAAAATCCAGATTTTCGAATTCAGATTCATATTTCTAGTTTAAATAAATGTACCTTAAGCTTTGATACTTCGGGAGAAGCGCTTTATAAGAGAGGTTATAAAAATCGTCAAACCGAGGCTTCCATCAACGAATGTTTGGCAGCTGGGATGATTATATTATCGGGCTGGGATGGCAATTCGGATTTTTACAATCCGATGTGTGGTTCGGGAACGATTTTAGTTGAAGCGGCTATGATTGCATCCAAAACGCCACCCAATCGACTTCGAAAAAATTGGGGTTTTATGAAATTTAAAGCATACGATCAAGAGGTCTTTTTGAAAATAAAAGCAATGACCGAATCACAGATGATTTCGAGTCCTATCAATTTTTATGCCTCCGACAATCAAAGCGCGGCTTTAGATATTACAAAAATGAATTTTTTTGATGCCAAACTTGACATTCCGTTTATTCATTTTTCAAAAGATAACTTTTTTAGTATCAATTCAGAGTCAACCAGTGGAATTATGATAATCAATCCTCCGTATAACGAGCGTTTGGAGCTTCTGCAAGAGGATTTATTTTATAAAGACATGGGCGATGTTTTTAAAAATAGATTTAAAGGATTTGACATTTGGTTGATTTCGAGCAATAAACCCGCGCTAAGAAAAATTGGCTTAAAAACCGAAACACGATTCCAATTAATGAATGGTAGCCTTCCTTGCGAATATTGTCATTATAAAATATTCTAATTTTGATGCGCGTCGAGTTTGAAAATTATCAAATAAAAACCCGAATTGAAAAGGATAAAAAACAAGTTTTTGATATCGTTAGGAATAAGTGGATTATTTTAACTCCCGAAGAGCAAGTTCGTCAAGTTTGGTTGCATTTTTTGGTCTTTACATTAAAAATATCAAAACAAATTATTGCTGTAGAAAAACAGTTGATGGTAAATCAAAAAATAAAACGGTTTGATATTTGTGTTTTTAAAAATGATGCCCCACATTTATTGATTGAATGCAAAGCACCTCAGATTGAAATTGGCATTCCTACACTTGAACAAATGAGTATTTATAATTCCGCTTTAAATTGCAGTAATTATATCCTCACAAATGGAATTCACCACTTTGGATTGGGTTGGAAAAAAGAAAAACTCCTTTTTTTCAAAGATATTCAAGAACTCTTTTCTTAAAAACTCTAATTTCTTTTCTTTGAGTTTTGATTATTTTCTTTATTTTTGGAAAATAATAGCTTGCTTTATATGAAACGAATCGTTTTTCTGACTTTTTTTGCTTTTAGATTGGTTTCCCTAGAGGCTCAAAATCAAAATGATGCGCAAATAGCAAAACAATTTTATGACCAACAAGAATATGAAAAAAGTGAAATTCTATACCGAAAGCTGTATGAAAACGAACCGTCGGCATATTATTCTAATTATTTATCGAATTTATTAGCATTAAGACGCTATGATGAGGCCATCCAATTTGTAGAATCTCATAAAAAAATATCGAATGACAAACTATTGGTTCATCTTGACTTAGGCTATATATTTTTAAAGAAAAAAGACACTGCTTTAAATCAAAAAGAATGGAACAAGGCCATAGAATTGGCGATAAATGATAGCGAAAAAGCACAATTTATTTACGATTATTTAATGCCTTATCGACAATATGATATTTTGATTCGGCTTATTGAAGCAATTCAGAAAAAGCAAAAAAATAACACAATTTTAAGCAGAGAATTGATTGCTTTGTATTTGAACACAGGACAGTTTCAGAAAGGCGCGCAATTAATTATCCAAAAAGCGGAAAATGAAGCGTTAGATTTCAATCAGTTTGTTTATTATATTCAAAACCATTCGGACAATAAATCTTTTTTACAAACACTTGAAAAACAAATTTATACGCAACTATCTAAAAATCCGAATAGTGATTTGTGGAATGAATCGGCGATTTGGCTTTCGCTTCAAAACAAAAACTATGATGAAGCTTTAGATTTGTGTAAGGCTTTGATGAAACGTAAAAATGAAAATGGATATCGGGTTTTATATATAGCGGATTTGTCGTTTCAAGACGAGCAGTTTGATGTGGCCTTAGAAGGATATCGATTTTTGATTTCACAAAAAGACCGAAGCCTTTATTTTCATCAAGCGTATTACAAAAAATTCTTGTCTTTTTATTCAATGCTTGAAAAATCTTCAATTAAAGATAGTATTAAGATACGTACATTAAAAAGTGAATTTCACGAGTATTTTACTGAAAATTCAGCAAGTTATCAAAATGCAGAAGCTCAAATTTTATTTGCAAAGTTCAAATATCGATATGAAAATCAAATTGATAGTGCCGTTTTGATTTTAGAAAATTTAATTAAACTTCCTTCTATAAAAAAGAATGAAATATCCATTGCAAAATTAGAATTAGGAGATTTATACGTAATCAAGGGCGATGAATGGGAGGCGGCGTTACTTTATGGGCAAGTCGATGCCGAAGAGAAAGACAGTCCGCTGGGCGAATTGGCTCGTTTTAAAAATGCTAAATTATTTTATTACAAAGGCGATTTTGAATTGGCGCAGGATTTGTTTAGTATTCTAAAATCAGCCACTTCCGAACTCATTTCAAATGATGCCTTAGAAATATCCGTTTTTATTCAAGATAACCTCAATGATGATTCCTTAAATCTTGGCATGAAAAAAATGGCTGAAGCAGAATTGTATTTTCTTCAAAACAAACCAAATCAAGCGTTTAAAATCTTAACGGAAATCCAAACCAACAAAAATTACAATGATTTATTGGATGATATTTTTTTCTTGAAAGCGAAATATTTGATTCAATACCAATCTTTTGATGAAGCACTTCTGCTATTAGATAGTTTAATACTAAAGTTTCCGAGAAGTATCCTTGCCGATAATGCCTATTTTATGTCAGGTAAAATTCTGGAAGAACAAAAACAAGATACGGAAAAAGCACAGGAACGGTACATGCAAATTTTACTTAAATATAAAGACTCCATTTTTACTTCCGAAAGTCGAAAACGATTACGGAAACTTAGAGGAGAACTTCAAGACGAACAATTATAAATTAAAATATAAATAGACATGGAATTATTTGAAAAAATTGAAGCAGCTAAAGCATTTATTCAAAACATTTACAGTGAAAAAATTGATTTTGCGATTGTATTAGGTTCGGGTTTAACAAACTTTGAAAGAGAAATTGAAATTATACATCAAATTGAATATCATAAAATTCCACATTTTCCAATTTCTACAGTTAAAGGACATCAAGGGAAATTGATCATCGGAAAAATAGGTGCTAAAACCGTAATTTGCCAAAGTGGTCGATTTCATTATTACGAAGGCTATTCGATGGAGCAAGTGACGTTTCCAATTCGTATTTTCAAAAAATTAGGTATTAATAATTTAATAGTAACGAATGCGGCTGGAGGCCTCAATGAAGCTCAAGAAGTTGGTGACATTGTTGTGATTCGAGATCATATCAATTTGCAGCCCGAGCATCCTTTACGAGGACCAAATGACGAGCGATTTGGACCACGTTTTCCAGATATGATGTATGCGTATGACCAAAATTGGGTAGAAAAAGCGTATCAATTTGGAGTTTCGCATCAATATCGAATTCATAAAGGCGTGTATGTTGGCGTTCAAGGCCCTACATTTGAAACGCCAGCGGAGTATCAATTTTTTAATCGAATAGGTGGCGATGCCGTTGGGATGAGTACGGTACCTGAAGTGATCGTAGCCAATCATATGAAAATGCGCGTTTTGGGTCTTTCCATAATTGCCGACTGCGGATATCCATTTGATAAAATGAAAGAAATCAGTCATGAAGAAGTTTTGGAAATGGCCGCAAAAGCCGAACCTAAAGTTACGGAGATTGTTAAGTTTATTATTTTATTAGATTAAATATTTGGCCGAAAAACTTCTAGGATAAATATATATTTCTTTCCATTTTTAATAGATTTAAAGGTTTTAAAAGCCCTATTAAAAAATTAAAAAAACTTAAAATAGAAAAAAAAATATAATTTTGAGCCGTAATTTTAAGTCATGCAAAAGAAGCATTTAGATCAAATAAATAAATTTGAAAGACTTCTTAAAGAAGTTGACAAACAAGAGGAACTTTTAAAAATTTATCACGAATATCGGAATTTTGTTTCTTTGATCAATCCAAAACGTTCATTAGAAATTGCAGAAAAAGGCTGCATATATGCTAAAACGATTAGTGAAAAAGAGTATATGCAAATGCTTTTTTCAAAATCTAATTCTTTAACGCTTTTACAACGCTATAATGAATCCTACGAAATCCTTATTTCTTGCCTAAAATATTATAAAGAAGAAGGGAGTAGAATAATGATTATAAAAACTTTAGGCGCAATTTCTAATATACTTAGTTTCTTAGAATTATTTCCACAGGCTATTTATATACTAAATACAATTCTTTATAAATTAATAAATCCTGAAGAAAAGGCACTCAAGTTTATCACTAAATTAAATGTAATTCAAATCTATATTCAAGAATCTCAAAATATACCATTTAGTATTGAAGAATTAGAAGAATTATTAGAATATGAAGAAGTCCAAAAATTAAGCAATGCACATCCAAATGTAATTTTAAATCTATCAAAAGGTATTCTTTACTTCCATAATGAGGCGTTTTCAAATGCTATTGATATTCTTGAAGGAACTTTATCTTATTGTAATGATCAAAAAATTGAATTCTTAGTAAATAATATACAGTATTATTTAGGTATTACTTATAAAAAAATTAAGGAATTTAAAAAAATGGAGCATTGCTTTAAGAATATTATTCATTATTCCAATAAAATCAATAATTCAAATCTAATGCCTAAAGCTTATCTTGAATTATATCAATATTACACCGAAATTAGAGATGATAAAAAAGCACTTGAATGTTTTGAAAATTATCAACTTTTCAAATCTAAAGAAGATAAGTTAAAACTTGAAATTAAAGATAAAATTCAAAAAATTGGTTTTTCTGGAGAATTAGACCTAAATAACGAACTATTTTATAAAATATCAGAGGACTATAATTTAGAGACTAATGGTTTTTATATAAGAGACCTAAAAGGCAATCATCATTTAGTATCTTTTCAAGATATTCTTTTTGCCGAAAAGCAGATTGATATATTAAAAATCTATTTTTCTATCGATAAACCAATATATACAAAAATGAGTTTTAAAGAGTTTTTAGATAAAATTAATTTAAATACTAAATTTAATAATCTTTTTTTTGAAACCCAACAAAGAAGTACGATAGTTAATTTATTTTGGTTTAATAAAATGAATACTATAGATAAAAAAATTATTTTAAAAGGAGTAAATCAAGATTTTGAATTAAATGTTTCAAAAAGACAATATCCTTTATTAAAAAAACATCTACTATCATTTAACATCATTATGTAAAAAACGAACGTATGATAACGATTCAAAAAAATTATGACGATTTTGAAATTAAATTAGCAAAACTAACAGAAGATGAAGACATCTTCAACTATACTATTGAATATCGAAACTACTTGGTTTCTAATAATCCTGAAAAAGCACTTCAAGTAGTAAAAAAAGTTTATGAACGCTATGAGTATCAAAATGACAACATCTATCGCTATAAATTATTATTATGTTATTCAAGCACATTAATCGTTTTAGAAAAGTTTAAAGAGGCGTTAGAATACATGTTGGACTGTATTTCTTTTTTCACTAAAACTAACGATAATAAATCTATAACTATAGCCATTGGCAATACCGCTTCTATTTTTTTTAGATTAGAAATGTTTAGTTATGCACTTTATTTATGGAAGGTCGTTTTAACAAAATACATTGACCCCAAAAACAAATACTTAGTAAATGTAACTAAAGGCAATATCATGATGACGAATTTACTTCATTTTAATGATATTGTTTATAGCTTGGAAACGATTGAAGATATCTTGTATTACTACAAACAAAAGAAAGATATAAACCGAAGCGAATTGTATCTTATGTTATCCACTAAACATAATCTTGCAAGGTTCTATGCGCTACAAAAAAACAATTCGAAAGCAATAGAAATTATGGAAAATCTAATCGAAGAGTACATAAAAGAGGAAATAATTGCCGATCAGATTAATGTTTATTACGAATTAGGGATTTTGTATAAAAAAGAAAATCATGAGATAAAGATGGTTGGCGCCTTTAATAAAGTTATTCAGCTTGGAGAATCTTTAAATAAAAAACTTTTATTTTCAAACATATTTTATGAACTATATGAATTTTATAAAATAAAAGATAACCATAAAAAAGCCTTGCAAAGTATTGAAAAATATCACGAATATAAACAAATTGAAATTAATTTAAAAAATAGTACCCAACAAATAATAAAAGACATCGGTCTTGAAGGACCAAATTTTGACTCGAATACACTTAATATTTTTAAAAATAACGCAAACCTTTATGAATCTTTTATTTTTTGTGAAAACAATGAAGATACTATTATAAAGATAGATGTTTTTGAAATTTTATATGGCGTAAAAGAAAACAATTATATAAAAATTTATATGTCTAATTCTGACATATTATACCTTAAGTCTTCATTTAAAAAATTGTTTTTTCAATTAAATAATGCGTTTAATAATTATAAATTGTTTTTTGATATTAATTCTAGAGACACTTTTATAAATTTATTTTGGATTTCAAAAATTAATTTTAATACTAAAAGAGTATTTATCAGACCATTTCATAACGAAGTCAGCTTTCTAGTAAGCAAAAGACAATGGCAAATATTTAAAGAAATAGTAAAACATTAATTTTTTAAATTTCCCGCTTAAGTCCATTTCTTTACCATTTGTATTTTAATTTTAAAAACATTTTTTGATTTGGCACCTTTTTTGTGAATAATCATGATATAAATCATTATAATCATGAAAAAAATCTTTCTCTTGTTTTTAGCTGTAGCAGCTTTAAATTTAAATGCCCAAATGAAAGTAGGTGCAAACCCAACCACAATTAGCTCCAATGCGAATATACAAGTAGAAGCAACTACTGGGCAGCAATTTATTGTTACTAGAGATTCTTCCAAAGTAGGAATAGGAACTTTGGTGCCTTCTGCACGACTTCATATTGTTGATACTACCAATAAAACACCCCTTAGACTAGAAGGTTTGGCAAGTGGCAATATTTCTACAGATTCTGTTTTGGTTACCAACTCTTTGGGAATAGTAAGAAGAATTTCCCCTTCTGTTTTAGGCGCAGGTTCTGAACCTTGGTTTAACTCAGCTACTAATGCAGGTGCTACCTCTAATACTCAAAACATCTATCAGATGGGAAGAGTAGGCATCGGAACGAACAACCCAGTATTTCAATTAGATCAACAAACTAGTTCAAATACGTCTACACTAAATGCTCAATTTGTGAATGCTAATGGAGGCACTAGTGCTGAATCTCAAGTAGGAATAGGTGCTGGACCTGGCGCTTGGGCTAGAATTGTAGGATATAACGATGCACTTGGTTTTAGAAATTATTCAACGGGTAAAGAAAATCTTACGATTAGAAACGGTTCTGGAAATGTAGGAATTGGGATTGTAAATCCTACCGCAAAACTAGAAGTTGACGGTTCGTTATCAACAAAATTAAATGCCGGTATAGGGTCTGTAAGAATTTCAATGGGTGGGACGACCACTTCGGGGTATATTGAATTTTTCAATCCAAATAGTACCACAAGAGCTGGCTACATAGGCAATGCCAATAGTGGCAATCTTCAATATAATGCAGAGAATGGAAATAGACATTACTTCTTGGGTGGGGGAATTTACGTAGCTACTTCGCAACAATATAGTGTTCCAAGTTTTGTGTTTTATAGCAATACCGTATACACTACAGGTACAAATGGTTTCTATACAGGTGTTTCAGGTGCAGGTACCAATGGTTATTCAATCTACGCGTTAGACAGGATAGCTTGTGCTGAGGTTAATATATTTTCAGATAAACGTGTAAAAAATGTGATTGGCACTTCAAATGCAAATCAAGATTTGGCTACATTAATGAAAATATCGATCAAAGACTATACCATGAAAGATTTTATTCAAAATGGAGGTCAGAAATTCAAAAAAGTAATCGCTCAAGAAGTGGAAGAAGTATATCCTTTGGCGGTGAGTCAATCCACAAACTTTATCCCAAATGTGTTTGCTCCAGCCAAAACAGCTACTGTTGAAGAAGGTATGATTGAACTTTCCTTGCCAAAAGAGCACCAGTTAAAAGTATCAGATTCGGTAAAAGTATATATCGCTGGAAAAGAAAAAATCGTAACGGTAGCTTCTATTTCATCTGAAAAAAGTTTCAAGGTGAAAAATCAAGATTGGTCCGAAGAAACCCTAAAAGATGTTTTTGTTTATGGCAAATTAGTTCATGATTTTAAAACGGTAGACTATGATGCCCTTTCTATGTTGAACATTTCAGCTACACAAGAGCTATATAGAAAAATAGAAGCCCTCGAAAAACAAAATGAGCAATTACAAAATATTCAAAAAGTTGTTTTGGAATTAAAAGCAGAAATTAACAATATAAAAAGCTTACCAATCTCTAAAAATTAATTAATTTTATTATGAAAAAAATCATCATATCGTTAACGACAATTTTAGCATTTCAAGTCAATGCTCAGATGAAAATTGGAAGTAATGTAAAAACATTAAATTCAAACACAAATCTTCAAGTAGAAGCGGTTTCAGGAGATCAAGTAATCATTACTCGAGATTCGGGAAAAGTAGGAATTGGAACTTTAAGTCCTGCTGTAAAACTTGATGTGATCGGAACTGTAAAAATTACCGATGGCACGCAAGGAACAGGCAAAGTGCTCGTCTCTGACGCCAATGGGCAGGCTTCTTGGCAAAATGCCTCAACATTACAAGCTGTGAACAAAGATTCTACTACCGCTTCTAATGGATTGACTTTGTCTGGCAAAGACGTTCAACTAGGTGGCACTCTTACAAAAGCAACAACCATTACCACTTCTGCTTCCAATACGATTGCTTTAGCGGGCCTACAAAGTGGTGCAACATCGGATTCTATATTGGTAGTAAATCCTAGTACAGGCGTTGTAGCACGAAAAAGTGCGGCAGCTATTGCGGCAGGAAATACGACCCATGCCATTTTATTTAACAATACTTCCAAAATTTTAACGTCAACGGTTAATGGAGTTACAGATACTACAGTTATAAACTTAACATCATTGGATTCCACTACTGCATCTAATGGCTTGACATTGTCTGGCAAAGATGTGCAATTGGGTGGCACTCTTACAAAAGCAACAACCATTTCCACTTCTGCTTCCAATACGATTGCTTTAGCGGGCCTACAAAGTGGTGCAACATCGGATTCTATATTGGTAGTGAATCCTAGTACAGGCGTCATTCGTCGGCTTTCTCCTTCTGTATTGGGATCTGCTACAGAACCTTGGTTTAGTACTACAACGACTAAAGGTGCTACTTTAAACACGGAAAACATCTACCAAATGGGCAAAGTGGGAATCAATTTCAACAACCCCACAGAACAACTCGAAGTGAACGGTAATATTTACCAAAGAGGTTATTCTTACTTTAAGAAAAACACGGGTAACACGAGTGCTTATATCTGGACGGATTTCACTTCAGCGGGAGATGCTATCAATTATTCTTTTAACTATCACAATGTGGCTAGTGCCGACACGGTATTCAATTCAGGATATGGCACCAATACCTTTTCTCAAAAAAATGCTGGATTCTATTTTAACACTTCAAACGGTATAAATGGAGCATCGCCATCCACAAATGTGATGGTAATTACAAACGCAGGAAGAGTAGGTGTCAATACGAGCAATCCTACCGCAAGACTTCATGTAATAGATACTACAAACAATATGCCCCTAAGACTAGAGGGATTGACAAGCGGAAGCGTAGCTACGGACTCGGTTCTCGTGGCCACTTCTACAGGAGTAGTAAAACGAATTTCTTTGACCAATGCTGTAGACAATTCGGTAGGTGCTATCTCTATATTTCCTTATTCGGCCATTCCTTCGGGATACCTTGAGTGTAATGGTCAGGCCATTAGCCGAACGACCTATTCCGATCTTTTTGCCAAAATAGGTACCACTTATGGAACAGGAAATGGTTCTACGACCTTCAATCTTCCAGATCTAAGAGGAGAATTCGTAAGAGGATGGGATAATGGAAGAGGCGTGGACAATGGAAGAGCGATTGGGTCAAGTCAGATAGAATCTAGAATTGCAGAAAATA
>Ga0208595_1000721_pt1 | contig 11571 bp, 8 predicted proteins | sample LakMenEpi28Jun11_FD_150742 | JGI IMG/M metagenome (GOLD analysis project Ga0208595, IMG submission 150742) | Freshwater microbial communities from Lake Mendota, WI - 28JUN2011 deep hole epilimnion (SPAdes) | ecosystem: Environmental > Aquatic > Freshwater > Lake > Epilimnion/Euphotic zone ...
GAAAAAACTCGAAAAAAATTATGATAAAGCAAAAGATAAACATCGAGATGCCGAAAAAGAATTATCAAGTAATGAAAAAACCATTGAAAATAATCTCAAAAAAATTAAGTCGTTAAATGCGAAATCCGAAGAAAATCAAGCACAAGCTAATAAGTTTCAAAATGAAATTAAATCTCAATTAGAGTTAGATATTGAAATGCAACGACAACATATTGAAAAAATTAAAAATAAACAAGTTATATATAAAACGAATTAAATGAACGCTACAATTAATCAATATTTACTAAAAATAGGTGCCGTAAAATTAAGTCCAAACGCCCCTTTTACTTGGGCAAGTGGGAAAAAATCACCTATTTATTGCGACAATAGATTAACCCTTTCTTATCCAGAAGTTCGCCGACTTATTTGTCAATCGTTTGTAGATAAAATCAAAGATAATTTTAAAGATGTAGAGGTTATTGCGGGCGTAGCTACAGGAGGTATTGCGCATGGCGCATTGGTTGCAGAAGCGCTTGGTTTGCCGATGATTTACGTAAGAGATAAACCAAAAGGACACGGTCGCATGAATTTAATAGAAGGACACCTAGAGGCAGGAAAACGCGTTGTAGTTATCGAAGATTTAATTTCAACCGGTGGTAGCAGCTTAAAAGCCGTTGATGGTATTCGTGAAAGTGGTGGCAATGTTTTAGGACTTTTAGCCATATTTACCTATGGATTTGAAGCGGCAATAAAAGCTTTTGAAGCGGCAAATTGTCCTTTTGATACGCTCACTAATTTTAAAAGTCTTCTTGAGGAATTAAAAGCGCAAAACGCTCCTGAATCTGAAATTGCATTTATGGAGAATTGGATAAAATTGAATTAATTTTTTCTATTTGATTTCTTGGTGCATTCGTTTTTTTTTGATTAAAAGATATTCAAAACTTTATAAAAAAGTATTGAGTTTTGAAGATTTACAATCGAAAATCAAAAGAGAAATTGTTTCCAAAAACGTTCATTCTGAATATCTAAGAAAATATACGGTCATTGATGCAAATGATTTTGAAAAATTACCCATAATTTCGTATTCCGAAATCCAAAATGATGTTTTAAGCTTTTTAGAAACCAAAAATAATCATTTATCATGTCAGAAAATCATTGCTTTTGCGCAATCCAGCGGCACAACAAGTGCTAAGAAATGGATTCCTCATTCTTTTAAAAATATTTTATATAATTATTTGGCGGGCTTTGATATGCTTACTTTATATCTTAAATCATTTCCCGACTCTAAAATAATAAAAGGAAAAAATTTTTCTTTAACAGGGTCTTTATTCAAAAAAAATGACATTGTCATTGGAGATGTTTCAGCGTTGATTGCATATTATTTACCTTGGATTTTTAGTTTTTTTAAAGTACCCAATAAAAAAAATGCTTTAATAGAAAATTGGCATGAAAAACTGGAGATATTAAAAAAAGAACTAGCTAATTCTGATATTCGATGGCTGGCAGGAGTCCCAAGCTGGTTGAGCATAGTCGTTGATGAAATTCAAAAAAAAACCAACAAAAACATATGTTTGATGTGGCCAAATTTTGAAGTCCTTTTTTATGGAGGCACGAGCATTGATTGGCATCAAGATTTTTTTAAAAAACAATTTAAACAAATTCATTTTTGGCAAGTTTATAATGCCAGTGAAGGTTTTTTTGCCATCCAATGGAGTCAAAACTCTAACGCAATGGCGTTGATGCCTCATTATGGAATTTATTATGAATTTTTAGATATTAAAACAAACAAATTGATTTTATTTAAAGACCTAAAAATTAGCAATCAATATGAATTAGTTATTTCAAACGTATGCGGTCTTTGGCGATATAGAATGGGAGACATTATTGAAGTTACAAATCTAAATCCACTTTTGGTTATAATTGTTGGTCGTACACAAAACTGTATTAATGCTTTTGGCGAGGAAGTTATTGAAAAGCAAGTTGAATGTGCATTAAAAGAACTTCGGCTAAAAATGAATTTTGAAATAGATGCATATACTGTGGCACCCGAAGTCTTTGAAAACGGAAAAGGAAAACATCAGTGGTTAATTGCATGGCGCCAAGAGCCCGAAAATTTGGAAATATTTGAAAAAGAACTGGATACGCTAATCCAAAAAATAAATGCCGATTATGCCGCTAAAAGAATTGACAATTTAGTTCTTGAAAATCTTAAAGTTACTTCGACGGCAAAATCCAACTTTTTAAAATGGTTAGAGAATAAAAATCGATTAACGGTGCAAGCAAAAATACCTAAAATGTCAAACAATTTAGAGATTATACATGAAATTTTATCTTTTGAAATTCTACAATAAAAAACTAATATTCTAATCCATTTTAAACTATATTTGTATTCTTATAATATCAAAATGAAAACAAGAAAGCAAAATCATTTTTTATTTAGAAATTTACAAAGACTTAAACTGCTTTTTATTTTCGGCATTTTATTTTTTTTTCAAAATGAATTTAGTGCCCAAAATTCGAAACTACCAACGCTTGAAAACATGCCTAAAAGTACAAAAAAATGCTATCTTTTAGGTTTGGAGGCCTACAAATCAAATGATTTTTTTTTAGCTTTAAAATATTTTGAAGCGGTTGAAGCGAAGGGATTTCGATCACAAGAAGAACGTTTTTTGTTTATTCAAATTCTTGAAAAAGTAGGATATTATGAAAAAGCGGTTGAACAATGTGAAATATTAGAAAAAGAGAAATTTAAAAATCCGCTTCTAAATTATTTCATGGCATTAAACTTAATGCGATTGGTTAGAACATCTCAGGCTTTAGATTATATTAAATTTTTTTTAAAATCAAAAGAAGTACGAAGTGAATATCCTAAAGAAACCAAGCATTTACAAGAGCTTAAAAAATACTTAGAAAGTGAAAATGCAAAAAATGACACCATAATAGCCAGTGTATATAATATTACTGAAAACATTAATACACCTGCCACCGAATTTGCACCTGTGATATTGCAAGATGGTTTATTATTTGGTTCTCAAGGCATCGATGGTATTCAATTTTATAATGCAAAATATGCTTCTAAAGCGGATATTCCTACTACCCGAAAATTATATTTTTCGAAAGGTGAAAAAATGAATTTATCAAAACCAAAGGCCTTCCCAATAGAAATTATAGGATATGAAATTAGTAGTATTTGTTTTGATTTAAGTCAAAGAATTGCTTTTTTATCTGCATGCAAATACAACCAAAAACTTCAAAAATATACTTGTGAACTTTTTATAAGCCGAAAAAATGATAAAGTAAAAGATAGTGTTTTTTGGACAACACCAATTCCAATTGAATCATTAAATCTTCCTGAATCTTCTAATACACATGTAACATTTGGTTATGACCTTTTACGAGAAAAATCAATGCTTTATTTTGCAAGTGATCGACCTGGAGGACGTGGCGGTTTTGATATTTGGTATAGCTATTACAATCCCAAAAACCAACAACTCGGTCAAGCTATTCATGGTGGAGGGAAAATCAATACAACGCTTGATGATTATGCACCATTTTTTCATATACCTACAAATACATTATATTTCAGCACTAATGGGCGCGGTGGTTTTGGGGGTTTTGACATTTTTAAATCTACATTAGTTAATGGCGCTTTTCAAGAAGTTAGCTTACTTGGAGCCGAAATTAACTCACATCAAGATGACCTTTTTTTTGTAACGGATAAAAATATAGAATACGGCTATTTAGTGTCGAATCGTTATAGTGAAAATAGTTTGATTAATCCGCATTGTTGTGATGACATTTTTTATTGGGATAAATCAAAAAAAGATACCGTAAAAAAACGAAACATTGAAATTTCACTTAAAGATAAAAATAATAATAGCATCTCTCCTATTCGTTATCATCTCACCGAAATCGACTCAAATAAAAATCGAATCCCAATAGAGAATAAATTGGTAGAAGATCGAATCGTTTTAGAAAATCTAAAACAAAATGCCACGTATGAAGTAGATTTATTTTCAAAAAATTTCTACAGAAAGAAAATAAACATTCCAAAAAATAATGATTCGTTTAAAAAAATGGAACTAACTTTAGATTCCATCAATTATAATCCTATAATTCTACCATTAGTTGAATTTGATTTTGACAGCTTTTCATTAACTCCTATTGCCCGACAAATTATTGATTCTTTGGTATATCCTGTATTAATAAATAATCCGAGCTTAATCATCGAGCTAAGTGCGCATACCGATAGTAGAGGAACGGACTTGTATAACGAAACCTTATCGACCAAAAGGGCACAAGCAATAAAACGCTATCTTATTTATTCAAGAGATATTGATGAAAAACGGCTTAAAGCTGTTGGCTACGGCGAATTTGTTCCAATTGCTTCCAACGAAAATGAAGATGGTACAGATAATATAGAAGGAAGGCAAAGAAATCGCAGATGCGAGTTTCGAATTTTAAGAGATGAAGTTGACGATTTCTAATTTTTGCTATACATTTAAAAACCTATTTTTTAAATTAGAATAGGCCGATAAACAAATATTTATATAGATTTGCATTTTATAAAATAAAAACAACACCAAATATGGTTAAAAATTTATTGATTGTAGAGTCCCCTGCCAAAGCCAAAACGATTACAAAATACTTAGGTGGAGATTTTATTGTAGCTTCGAGTTATGGCCACATTCGTGATTTACCTAAAAATAATCATGCAATCGATATAGATAATAACTTTTTAGTTCAATATGAGGTTTCAAAAGAAAAAGAAAAAGTTGTATCGGAATTAAAGAAATTAAAAAAGAGTGTTCAGGAAGTTTATCTAGCTACGGATGAGGACCGTGAAGGAGAAGCGATTAGCTGGCACTTATGCGAAGTTTTAGGATTGGATGAAAAAACCACAAAACGAGTTACATATACCGAAATTACCGAATCTGCAATAAAAAAAGCCATTGCAAATCCACGAAAAATTGACATGGATTTAGTTAATGCACAGCAAGCGCGTCGTGTATTGGATCGTTTGGTAGGTTTCGGAATCTCTCCTATTTTATGGAGAAAAGTAAGACCAAACTTAAGTGCAGGAAGGGTTCAAAGTGTTGCTGTTCGAATTTTAGTGGAACGCGAACGCGAGATTTTAAACTTTAGCTCCAAATCTTCATTTAAACTTGTAGGTACATTTAATACTAAAGATATTCAAGGGAATGACGCCACGTTTAAAGCAGAGGCTTCTAAAGATATTGAAAATAAAACAAATGCAGAGAAAACATTAGAGCGTTTTATTGATGCCACGTTTCATGTAGCCAATATTGAAAAAAAGCCCGGTAAACGATCGCCTTCAGCACCATTTACAACGTCTACACTACAACAAGAAGCTTCTAAAAAATTGAGTTTTAGTGTAACCAAAACGATGCTTGTCGCTCAAAAATTATATGAAGCCGGACATATTACTTATATGAGAACGGATTCTGTTAATTTAAGTCAGACCGCACTAGAAGAGTCTAAAAAGTCTATTTTGAATATTTATGGTGCCGACTACTACGACAGCCCACGTATTTATAAGGGAAAAACGGCAAATGCACAAGAAGCACACGAAGCCATTCGTCCAACGAATTTTAACAATAACACGATTTCGGGAGACTCTGACGAACAAAGACTTTATGACTTAATTTGGAAGCGTTCTATTGCATCTCAAATGACCGATGCTAAAATTGAAAATACCGTTGTAACGATTGAAAATGATAAAAATGAAATTCCTTTAATCGCCAAACAAGAAGTGGTTCAGTTTGACGGCTTTTTGAAAGCATATATTGCCGAATCGGATGACGAAGATGAGGAAAAAGGAAGCAGTGCGCTTTTACCACCTTTAAATGTTGGTCAAGAATTACCTTTAAATCATTTAACCGCTACCGAAAAATTCTCTAAACACCCACCTCGATACAACGAGGCGGCTTTAGTTAAAAAATTAGAAGAATTGGGTATTGGACGACCTTCTACATATGCGCCTACAATTTCTACGATTCAAAATCGAAATTATGTATTAAAAGACAGTCGTGATGGCAAAGAAATAGATTTTCATGTTATTGAGCTTAAGAATAATATCATCAAAGCTAAGGCACAAAAGATGATTTCGGGAGCCGAAAAGAACAAATTGTTTCCTACAGATATCGGAATATTAGTTACGGATTTCCTTTCACAATATTTTACCAATATCATTGATTATAAGTTTACAGCAAAAATTGAAGAGGAATTTGATAAAATTTCGCATGGTGATATCGAATGGCAAGACATGCTATCCGATTTTTATACGCCATTTAAAATTGAAGTGGAGACTACTTTAGAAACTGCAGAGCGAGTTAGTGGTGAACGTGTTTTGGGAAATCATCCTGAAACAAATGAAGTGGTTTTGGTTCGTATGGGTCGATTTGGACCGATGGCTCAAATTGGAGTCATTCCAGAAGATAATCCTGATTTTAAACCAAGATATGCAAAGCTTCAACGTGGGCAAAATATCGAAACCATTTCATTAGAAGAAGCATTATCTTTATTCAGACTTCCGAGAGAATTGGGCGAATTTGAAAACAAGCCTATTAAAGTAAATATCGGACGATTTGGACCTTATTTACAACATAATTCGGGTTTTATATCTTTGAAAAAAGAAGATGACCCGTATACCATCGATTTTGAAACGGCGGTGCTTCGTATTGAAGAAAAAAGAACCTCAGACGCTAATAAGCTTATTTTAGATTTTAGCGAACATGATATTCAAGTTCTTAATGGCCGTTGGGGACCATATATCAAAAAAGGAAAAGATAATTTTAAAATTCCAAAAACGACTGATGCGTCAACCCTTTCTTTAGAGGCTTGCTTTGATATTATTGAAAATCAAAAAGATGCACCTAAAAAAAGAGGGAAGTTTACGAAACGAAAATAATAAAATTTGTTTAATTTCTTTTATTCAAGAAATACAAAATCCATTTGACGTCTTCAATAATTTGGTATTTTTGATAGAAAAATAGTGCATTCGTATCAAACCCGTAATCTTCAAAACTAAAAACACCTTGTTTTATTTTGATTTTTTTTGCGGTTTCCTTACTGTAAAAAATATCTTTTAGTCCCATCGAGGTACCTAATAAATCTTGAAAGGTTATTTTTGAACCGCTCCATATTGGCCAAAGTGTTAATATTCCTGCAACTCCAGCAAAACGATGCAATATAAAATGGAACATTCTTGAATTCCACTTTTGAAATTCCATATTATTATATGGACTGTAAATCATTGAATTTTTTTGTTTATTAGCTAAATGAATCAAAGTATCCATTTTTGAAATAACCATCCATACGGAGTCATTTTTTTGTTTAAAAAATGCAATTAAAGATTCATTTGAAAGATGACTTACGTCGACTAATTTATTTTGATGTTCCTTTTCGTCAATAGAGATATTAAAATTAGTAAATAAACTAAACAATTCTTTAGAATAAGATATTCCATCTTTATGATTTGAGATCCATTGTAAGGGTAAAATCTTAAAATCAAAAGAAATAAAATTTGTTCGTTTAACTTTAGAAAGAATTAATTTGAAAAATAAGGGTAAAAAAAAGGCGAAAACCGTTCCGGCTAAAACAATTGCTCTTGAATATCGATAATTCAAGGGAAGAAAATTATAAATTATTAATATTAAAAAAGCGCCTAAAGTTGCTCCAGCAAAATAATTATTTATAGATGTCGAAACGCGATAAACGCCTTGAATCAAGTTGCTTAAAATCCAAATAGAAACATACGCAGGTAATATTGCCAAATAAAAAAATGGGGGGTAGTATGCAACATCACCTTTTAAATTGGTGCTCCAAAAAAACGTGAATCCATAAATAGAAACATAAAGCAATACAAAATCGATTATCGGAAAAAAAACGCCTTTAAAAATTAGCTTTAGTTGGCTTAATTTAATAATACCAAAAGTTGCGGATTTAAAAAGAAATTTTTCGAATTTTGAGGCATTCTTAGTCATATTTTTTTCCCAAAATATATATAATGCCTCAAAAAAATTTTGGTAGTAACTCCAGCGGTTTTTGTTGCTGCTTTCTCCTTTAAAATGGACGATAGATTCCGAACCTATATAATAGTTTTCAAATCCATTTTGAAGTAATTGATAGGAAAAATCGATATCCTCGCCATAAAGAAAAAAACGTGTATCAAAACCATTAATCTTGTTATAATTTGCTTTTTTAATAAAAAAACAAGCTCCCGCAATGATTTCTACTGGGCCATCACGTTCATTATCTAAAGAATTGGAATAATACGAAACGGGATCGTTTGATATTTTATCTAGTATTTTATCCAATTTTAGTATTCTTAAAATACTTGATTTTAAATTAGGAATTTTTCGTTTGCTTTCTGGCAAGTATTCCCCTTTTCCATCGATCATTCGAACGCCTACGGCTCCTATTTTTTCATCTGAGTTTATGATTTCTAATGCTTTATGAATCAATGACTCTTGAATAATCGTATCCGGATTTTGTATTAAAATATTTTCGGATGTTGCACCTGCTACGCCAAAGTTATTTGCCGCGCCAAAACCAATATTTTTATCTAGAAAATGAAGAATGGTTTTAGGAAACCATTCTTGAAATGCATCTATTTTTTCATTAGAATGGTTATCAACTACAATAATTTCAATATCTAATTTTTCCTGTATTTTAGTCAAAGCTTGCAACGTCAAGTACAAAAATTCTTTTGCATTAAAATGAACAATAACGACACTAAGAATCGGATGCTTCAAACTTTTTGAGTTTAATTAGAAATCATATTTTGATAAGGTTGACGCGCCTCTATACTTCTACCCAAAGTGAGCGAATCGGTATAATCTAATTCCGAACCAAATGCAATACCTCTTGAAATAATACTAATTTGAATGTGCGGTTGACTAAATTTTTTGGTTAGATAAAAAATAGTAGTATCTCCCTCTATTGTAGGGTTCAATGCCATAATAAGCTCCATAGGCGCTTCATCCGAAATTCTTTTTTCAAGTAAATCTATCGACAAATCCGAAGGCCCAATTCCATCAAGAGGCGAAATAACACCATCTAAAACATGATAAAGTCCAAAATATTGATTGGTTTGTTCGATAGCGAGTAAATCTTTTAAATTTTCAACAATACAGATCTTTTTGATATCTCTTTTTGGATTTTGACAAATCGAACACGTGTCCATATCGTTAATTACATTGCACGTTTGGCAACGTTTGGCATTCGTTTTTAATGATTTAATACTATTTGTAAGATTTGTAATTCCTTGTTCTTGCAAATCTAAAAGATGCAAAACATAACGAAACGCCGTTTTTTTACCTACACCTGGCAGTTTCGACAATTCATTTACGGCATCTTCAATAAATTTGGACAAATACATTATACAAAAATAATAGTTTTATCTCAAAAGTTTAAGAATATAAATCTTAGCTCATTTTATTGTGGATACAATTTTAATATTCGATGTAAATCTTCCGGCGTATCCACTGAAATGGCTTCTGTATCCGTTTTAAATACGTAAATATCATAATTATTTTCAAGCCATCGTAATTGTTCTAGGCTTTCTGCAAGTTCCAAAGGAGAAGGTTGCAGTTTTACAATTTCTTGTAATACTTGAGGTCGAAACGCATACATACCAATATGTTTGTAAAAACTACCTAATTCACCTGAAACTTCACGAAAAAATGGTATAGGACTTCTTGAAAAATATAATGCTTTATCTCCGGCAAGGACACATTTAATGATACTCGGTTGATTTTTCAAATCAATGTCATTCATTTTTTTAACTAAAGTGCCTATTTTTCGCTCAGGATGTGCTTCAAAAATAGAAACAATTTCATCAATCGCTTGAGGCTGAATAAAAGGCTCATCGCCTTGGATATTTACAATTAGATCAAATGAGGCTCCTAATTTTTCCGAAACTTCAGCACAACGCTCCGTTCCATTGATATGATTTTCCGAAGTCATTATATAATTTATTTGGTGCTCTTTGCAATGATTTTCAATTCGAATATCATCCGTTGCTACCACCACGTCATGAAGCGATTTACTTTTTAAGCATTGTTCATAAACCCGCTGAATCATCGTTTTGCCATGAATATCTATCAAAGGTTTGCCCGGAAATCGAGTAGATTGATATCGAGCTGGAATAATCCCTAAAGTTTTCATTTTAAACGATATTTTAAAATGCGAATCTACATTTTTTATCTTATTTCGAGTTGCTTTTTTATATCTTTGTAATGGAATTAAAAAGATGAAATTACCTCCTTTTGACGAGTTTATTGATAAATTAAAGCATTTTGATCGAAAAATGCTGAGTAAGGCTTTGACATTAAATGAAAGTACTTTAGAAATTCATAATGACTTATTTGATTCCATTCTAAATACGTTAAGACCTGTCGAAGACCAAGCGCTTGTTATTGGGATTACAGGTATTCCGGGCGTTGGAAAGAGCACTTTTATCGAATCTTTTGGAAGTTATTTACATCAATTAGGAAAAAAAATTGCTGTTTTTGCAATAGATCCAAGTAGTCAAAATACGCAAGGAAGTATTTTGGGCGATAAAACCCGTATGGAGCAATTGAGTCGACTGCCGAATGTATTTATCCGCCCCAGTCCAAGCAGCAATCAGTTGGGCGGTTTAGGATTGAATACACATAAAAATATTGCATTGGCTAAAGCCATTGGCTTTGATATTATTTTGGTCGAAACCGTTGGTGTTGGTCAATCCGAAACGATGGTTAAAGAACTATGTGACCTTTTTTTATTACTGATGATGCCCGGAAGTGGCGATGAGCTACAAGGGGTTAAAAAGGGGATTATGGAAATGGCCAATTTATTAATAGTTCATAAAGCCGATGGAGAATTAATGGAAGCTGCCGAAAAATCAAAAAAAGAGTTAGAGGCCGCTTTACACTATACTCGAGACCATTTAGATGAAAACGCTGTTTTTTTGTATTCAAGTTTGAGACAAAAAAATGCTGATGAAATTTGGAATTGGATAGAACGATGGATTTTGAATCGGAAGAAGGATTTGGATTTTTATAAAAACAGAAAAAAACAAGATGAATTTTGGTTTGATTATGAATGGAAACAATTATTAATCAAACATATTTCTGAAACACACCGCGATACTTTAAATGATTTGCAAAGCGAAATAGCTAAAGGTAATTTTATCTCTAGAAAACAAATTATAGCGCGGATTTTACATTAAAATTTAATTTATTTTAATTTTAGTAATGCTACCGTTTCAAGATGTAAGGTATGCGGAAACATATCTACAGGACGGATTCGAGCAATTTCATATTTTTGTGATAATACTTGTAATTCTTTACACATATTCTGAGGATTGCAACTCACATAAACGAGTTTTGGCGCTTCAATTTCAAGCAATTTATCTACAACATCTGGATGCATTCCTGCTCGTGGCGGATCGGTGATAATCACATCAGGTCGACCATGTTTTTGAATAAAATCTTCATTCAAAAGATTTTTCATATCACTGGCATAAAACGTACAATTTTCAATCTGATTGATTGCAACATTTTCTTTGGCATCCTCAATGGCTTC
>Ga0208595_1000723_pt1 | contig 11540 bp, 9 predicted proteins | sample LakMenEpi28Jun11_FD_150742 | JGI IMG/M metagenome (GOLD analysis project Ga0208595, IMG submission 150742) | Freshwater microbial communities from Lake Mendota, WI - 28JUN2011 deep hole epilimnion (SPAdes) | ecosystem: Environmental > Aquatic > Freshwater > Lake > Epilimnion/Euphotic zone ...
ATATTTTATATAATCGCCTGTACCTCTTTGTTTTTGAAACGCAGATTTTAACATGGCTTCATAAGCAGTATCTACATTAAATCCAGGCATGTTTTTTAAAATGGCATCTGCTATAACCGGAATAGAATGATAGCCTGTCATGGTATTGGCTTCCCAGGTGCTAATATCCCATACGGGTAGTAGTCCATTTTCTTTGTAAAACTGCAACATACTATTGATAAGATCTGGAACTAGCTTTGGTTGTGTGATTGTAAAAAGAGGATTGAGGGCTCTAAATGTATCCCACAAAGAAAAAATAGTATAACGCGGTTTTCCGCCTTCCATTTTTTGTACTTGTCCTTGTTGGTTTTGGTAGGTGCCGTCTATGTCAGAATAAATTACCGGTGCTAAAGCAGTTCTGTAGAGTGCGGTGTAAAATTTAGTAGCAAAGGCTTTATTGGAAGTATTAATTTCAATTTTATTTAATTCCTTTTCCCATTTATTTTCTGCCTTTGCGGTGATTGAATTAAATGTTTGGCCACTAATTTCATTGAGTGCCAATCCTGATTTTTCAATACTAACATTACTAATACCGGTCTTTACGATTATCTTTTTTTGTAAAGGCTCAAATTCTAAAAGTAATTTTACCAATTTACCTTGTGCCGTTTTATTTTTTTCTTGTGCATCAATAAACCGGTAAGATTTTATTTTAGCTGAAAATACAGATGTAAAATAAACACGTTGATTTTTTGCCCAACCGGTAGAATAGCGGTATCCGCCAATCGTTGAATCGTTGATGATTTTAATAAAGGCATCTGTTGGTTGATCCCAATTTAATTTAAATCCCATATCGTATCTAATCCATGCCTGATTGGAAGGGAAGCTGTATTGCTGAATACCTGTTCTTTCGCTTGCCGATAATTCACAAACAATTCCGTTGTCTAGTTTAACTGAATAATAACCAGGTTTTGCACTTTCATTTTTATGGTTAAATGCATGTTTAATGACAGAGCGGTTGGCGCCAATAGAATCGGTTAGTGGTAATACTGAAATATCGCACCAGTCACCAATACCTGTACCGTTTAAGTGAGTGTGACTAAATCCAGCAATTGTTTTGCTGCTATAATGGTAGCCACTGCACCAATCCCATCCCTCGTCTCCGTTGTCGGGACTGAGTTGAACCATACCAAAGGGAACTGTGGCTCCAGGATACACGTGTCCGTGTCCGCCTGTTCCTAAAAATGGGTCTACATAACGTGTTTTATTTTGCCCATTACTAATAGCAAATACTCCCAAAAAAGGGAGTAAAATCAATATTTTTTTCATGATTTATTTAATGTAGGGATAGAGTCCCTGGTACCAAGTTAATTTATCTTTTAAACCCTCATAAAAGAAAAACACTTCACCTTTAAACCCTTTGTTTCTGTTGCTCTGTATAAATTGAGACATCAAGGCATCTGACTGAACGGTGCTTCCCGATTTAACCAATACACCTGGATAAAAAGGAACTGCAGTATTTTTGTAATATGATTTTTGTTGGATGATGGAGTTGTCGTAGTCGGTAATATTGTACCGATAAATTTGTGGAATAATCGCATCCACCCATGCGCTATCTACCCAAGTTGGCCAGTCCTGTAAATATTCGGTATATCCAAAAGGATATGGACTAGGTGACATGGTAAATAAAATAGTTGGCTTAATGGCTTTAACTTCTGTTCTTAATCGTTTTAAAAAAACGTTTAGCTTGTCGGCTCTCCACTTTAACCAGCCCGCATCTGTAGGGGATGGGGGAGGATTGGCGCCACCGTTTTCTGATTTATATAAATTTACTGTATAGGCATCATATCCGCCTGTGGAAGGCATTGCAGGTAATCTGTCATCGCCTTGAACACCATCAACATTATACTTGTTCACCACTTCTTTAAAAAGATCAACCATAAATTGTTGTACTTGCGGATGTAATCCATTGAGCCAATCGAATCCATTTTTTACAACAAGTTGATTGTTTAAATCTTTTGCTGCCCATTCAGGTTTAGCAGCAACAATGGAGCCGCCGTTTGCAGAATAGGAGGATGAAAATCCATATTCAAACCAAGCATGTACTTTTAATCCTGCTGCTTTACCTTCTTCAACGCATTCTTGTAATGGATCTCTACCAACAAATTTTTCCAACTGCTTAATGCCGGTTAAATTTTGCATCACGGTGCTAGGGTAAATTGTTCTTGCATTGTTGTATACAACAATAAACACATGGTTGATCCCGGCTAGTTTGCAATTGGACATCATTTGTTTAATGTTGTCTCTACTGTCTAATGCCGTACTCGCTGTTGTTGTTACCCAAACGCCACGCATGGCATTAGCGTCCCAAACTGGAACTGGATTGGGGTTTGGATTGGGAGGAAGTGGTGTTGGCGTTGTACCGCCCTTTTTTGAACAAGCGCCAATGCTTACAAGTACAAATAAAAGAAGGCAAATGGATAGACTCTTACGAATGTTTAGGTTGAAAAGCATGACAAATGTTGAAATTGATGAGCTAACTTAATTAAATATTTTATAAATTTAATATAAGTTTTTAATATTTTTAATTATGCGTCAACCTACAACCCCAAAATCGCCATTATTTTGGATTCCTAGCACTTGGTTTGCTATGGGATTGCCCTTCGTTGCTTTGTCTACGGCAAGTGCAATCATGTATAAAAATTTTGGAATATCTGACACTAGTATTGCGTTTTGGACCTCGCTCATTATGCTTCCATGGACATTAAAGCCTTTGTGGGGACCATTTTTGGAAATGTTTAAAACAAAAAAATATTTCGTTTATATCACGCAAATTATAACAGGATCGATATTTGGATTAATCGCTATTTCACTTCATCTAGATCATTTTTTTTCAATTTCAATTACATTAATGGCAATCATAGCCATTAGTGCCTCTACGCATGATACAGCGGCAGATGGTATTTATTTGAATGAATTAGATCCTGCACAACAAGCAAAATATGTGGGTTGGCAAGGTGCATTTTATAATGTTGCTAAAATAGTTTCGGGTGGCTTACTCGTTTATTTAGCAGGAGAATTGGAAAAGCGATACGGGTTAATTAATGCATGGGTAACCGTTATGTCTTTTTACTGCATTATTATGGTATCGTTGGGTATTTACAATATGAAAATGCTTCCAGAGGGAGGTGTGTCAAAGCAGGTGGGTACTTTACAAGAAGGCTTTGATGTATTGAAAGATGTGATCATTACTTTTTTTCAGAAAAAAAATATTTGGTATGGGTTGGCTTTCATTGTTTTTTACCGTTTTGCAGAAGGACAAGCAATAAAAATTACCCCTTTATTTTTTAAAGCTACAAGAGCAGAAGGTGGCCTCGGATTATCAACTTCGGAAATTGGACTATTGTATGGTGTATTTGGAGCTGCTGCTTTTGTATTAGGATCGATTGTAGCAGGTAACTTTGTTTCTAAAAGTGGTGGGTTAACAAGAAAATCTCTATTAATATTATGTTGTTTCTTTAATTTACCATTTGCTGCTTATGCCTACTTAGCCATTGCGCTTCCTACTAATTTATATGTTATTGGTTCGGCTGTTGCGATTGAGTATTTTGGTTATGGCTTTGGATTCGTAGGTTTGATTTTATACATTATGCAACAAATGGCCCCCGGAAAATATAAAATGGCGCACTATGCTTTTGGAAGTGGTTTAACCAATTTGGGTTTTATGTTACCTTCCATGATTAGTGGATTTGTAAGTGACAAAATAGGGTATCAATATTTCTTTATTTGGGTACTTGTTTCTACCATTCCAGCCTTTTTAATTTCTTGGTTAGTACCCTTGCCAAATTTAAATGAAGAAAAAATATAAATATTAGATCATGCGCATTACAGGAACTTTCATTGACGAAATTAGTCATGACATACCGCATCAAAATTGGGGGCCACGTGAATGGGAAAAAGATTTTCAATATATGCAGGCTGCCGGTATTGATACGGTTATTGTAATTCGCTGTGGCTATAGAAAATTTTTGACCTATCCGTCGGATTATTTAATAAGTAAGCATCAGTGTTATGCGCCTCCAATCGATTTAATTGATTTGTATTTAACCTTAGCCGAGCGTTATGGCATGAAGCTTTATTTTGGTTTGTATGATAGTGGACACTACTGGGATACTGGAAATCTTCAGTTTGAAATTGATGCAAATTTTTATGTTATTGATGAAGTATGGAAAAAGTACGGACATCGTACCGCATTTAAAGGTTGGTATTTGAGTACCGAAATAAGTAGAAAAACAAAGGGCGCTATCGAAGCGTTTAATAGTTTGGGTCAAATGTGCAAGCAAATTAGCGGAAACTTACCTGTATTTATTTCTCCGTGGATTGATGGTAAAAAAGCAGTGATGGCTGCATCTGGTAATTTAACAAAAGAAGATGCCGTGTCCATTCTTGAACATGAAACAGAGTGGAATGAAATTTTTGAAGGTATTCATCAAAACATTGATGCTGTTGCCTTTCAGGACGGTCATATTGATTATCACGAACTTCATGATTTCTTTTCAGTGAATAAAAAATTAGCTTCTAAATATAATTTAGCTTGTTGGACCAATGCCGAAAGTTTTGACCGGGATATGCCCATCAAATTTTTACCCATCAAATTTGAAAAATTAAAATTAAAATTAGAAGCTGCTGGTAAATCGGAATACGATAAGGCCATTACTTTTGAATTTTCTCATTTTATGAGTCCTCAGTCGTCATATATACAGGCACATCATTTATACAACAGGTATTTAGAATATATAAACACGATATAGAATTATTATGAGGCGTACTATTTTTTTATTACTGGCAGTGTCTTTATTTCATTTTGCAATCCAAGCGCAGTCTACTTTAAATAACAAGCTTCGTGGCACATGGATTACCAATGTGGCTAGTGATGCGATGTTAAATAAAAAAAATGTAGAAGAAGCGGTTTTAAACTGTAAGCGAAATGGCCTTACGGATATTTTTGTTGTGGTTTGGAATAATGGACTTACAACCTATCCAAGTAAAGTAGTTGAAAAATACATTGGCATAAAGCAAGACCCACGGTATAAAAAATTTGACCCTATTGCCTCTTTTGTAAGCGAAGGTCACAAGCATGGATTAAAAGTACATGCTTGGTTTGAGTTTGGATTTTCTTATGCCTATAAAGACAGTAGTTTAAATAATTGGCTGTCAAAATACCCCAATTGGGTTGGCCGAGATCAGAAACAAAATCTTCTAAAGAAAAATGGATTTTTTTGGTGGAATAGTATGCATCCAGAAGTACAAGACTTTATGCATCAAATGGTTTTAGAAGTTGTACAAAATTATAAAATAGATGGTGTGCAAGGGGATGATAGATTACCGGCAATGCCATCCGAAGGTGGATATGATTCATATACCGCTAAGGTGTTTGCAGATGAACACAATGGTGTAAACCCACCCGTGGATGCAAAAAATCCTTTGTGGCTGCAATGGAGAGCTAATAAACTAAATGAATTTGCAAAAAAATTATACGGATCAGTAAAAAAAACAAATGCCTCCTGTATGGTGAGTTGGGCACCAAGTATTTTTCCTTGGAGTCTTGAACAATATTTACAAGACTGGCCAACTTGGTTAAAAGATGGATATGCAGATCTTATTATTCCGCAGGTATACCGGTATCAATATGACAATTATGCGGCTACTTTAAAAGCGGTAGCAAAACAGGTCCCTGCTTCTTTAAAAAATAAAATTTATCCTGGTATTTTAACATCTTTAGGAGATGGGTACCGAGTAGATAGTACCTTTTTTGAAAAAATGATTGCATTAAATAGGCAAGAAGGGTATCATGGAGAAGTGTTGTTTTATTATGAAACAATTAAAGACGCAAAAAAGAGTATCTATAAAAATTAAATAGAATGAAATCTCAATTATTCAGAAATAATATCATTTTATTTCTTTTTATTATTTTAACTGGTTGTTCTAAAAGTTCAACCGGTGGAGGAACAACGCCTCCACCACCAACTCCGCCTGTTACTTCTACAACAGCAAAGTTAATGACCTTGCCCCCGGGCTGGAAATTTTCTAGTACTATTTCACTTAATTTTCCTAGCGGTATTGAGCTCTATTTTTTTGATAGTATTTATGCTGGAAAAAAAACAAAAATGTTTTGCTTGGCTTACGATAGTAAAAATACCAGCATAGAATTTAAGCCAGTATTAGCTGCAACTGCAAAAAAAACGAGTGACTTTTATAAGGATGAAGTGGGTACTGTTTATGCGGCACTCAACGGTGGTTTTTTTGGATCCAATCAATCTTACAGTTTAGTCAAATACAATGGAACTGTAAGCTCAGCAAATATTAAAGTATTGAGCAGAACATTTAATGGGGTGAGTACTTCTTATTATCCTACTCGCGCTGCTTTTGGCGTTACTTCAACGGGTATTTACCAGTCTGCATGGATTTATCATGTAGGTGCTGGTAATGATTTAATATATTCTTATCCATCTCCTAGTCCTAATGTAGAAGGGAAAGCACCCATGGCATTGCCTACTGAGCTTTTTCCAACGGGAGGCAAAGTGTGGGATATTCATTCTGCAATTGGGGGATCGCCTCAATTATTAAAAGATGGCAAACTTTCTATTTCTGATACTGCCGAAATGATTGTGATAAACAATAAAACATCTAGGCCTAGGTCGGCTATTGGATTTACAAATAACAATTTGGTTTTGTTATTGGCTGTTGAAGGGGATAATACGGTTGGTGGGTATGACGGCGTTAATCTTTTAGATCTGAGTAATATTATGGCCTCATTGGGTTGTCAAGATGCCATCAATTTAGATGGAGGTGGTTCTACAAGCATGGTGGTATCTAGTCAACAGCTTGTTCGCCCTGGAGACAATGGTATTGAAAGGCCAGTTGTATCTGCTGTTTTAATTAAAAAGAAATAGCATTCATACGCATGTATAATTAATAAAAAAAGCCGCTCCTTATGGAAGCGGCTTTTTTTTGCTGTAGGGGGAGGGATCGAACCTCCAGAAGGCAGTTAGCTATAACACAAAGTTCAGTGGTCGACCCTGGTCGCTTATTGCTAAGCGGCTCTATGTTACGTTTATCCCGTTATCCTCACCCTCGAGACAAGAGGGCATGTTTGCCTAATATTTCATCACCCCACAATAAATAAGAACTGTTTTGATACTCATTAACAATGCAATGTTAAACCATTAGGCCTATTCGTTACAAATATTTTAATCAATAATCAAAAACTTTAGAAAAATATCAATAAATTGCTTTTTTATTAAAATACTACTAAAAACACGCCCTAATATGAACCCAAAATTGAATCTTGACAAACTCGATTTACAGATTATTCAGGAAATGATGGAGGATGCTGAAATTTCCTACGCCGATTTAGGTAAAAAACTCTTTGTGTCGGGTGGTACCATCCACGTGCGTATAAAAAAATTAGAAGAACTGGGTGTAGTAAAGGGTAAAAAATTATCTGTCGATTTAAAAGAACTCGGTTACGACGTAATTGCTTTTATTGGCATCTATCTCGAAAAAAGTTCGCTGTATGATAGTGTTGCCAAGGAATTAAAAAAAGTACCACAAATTGTGCGTTTAAATTATACCACCGGTAATTATAGCATGTTTGCAGAAATTGTTTGTAAAGACATTCAGCAGTTGCGTTATGTTTTACATGATGAGCTACAAAAAATAAAAGGTATTGAAAGAACAGAAACATTTATTTCACTCGAAGAAAGTTTGGTGCGCAGTGTAGTGGTTTCTCCAACTTCGGAATAGTTATTTTTCACGCACATTAAAAGCGTCTCTTAATCCGTTTCCAAGTAAATTAAATGCAAGCACTAGTATCATAATGGCAATGCCAGGTGCTAGTGCAAGTGCCGGATTGTGGGTGATAATAAAATTATAATTTTCTTTAATCATCAGGCCCCAGCTGGGTTGTGGCGGTTGAACACCCACGCCTAAAAAACTTAAGCCTGCTTCAATTACAATCGCAGATGCAAAATTACTCGCAGCAATTACGAGTACGGGTCCAATAATATTGGGTAAAATATGTAAAAATATGGTGCGTGTATTGGAGTAGCCAAGAACTTGTGCCGCTTCAATAAATTCTCTGTTTTTAATGGCCATTACCTGACCGCGCACAAGCCTTGCAACATTCACCCACATGGTTAATCCAACTGCAATAAACACTTGCCAAAATCCTTTTCCTAAAACAAGTGTAATTGCAAATACTAGCAGTAATGTTGGAATACTCCAAATAACATTGATAAACCACATAATGCATTCATCTATCCAGCCTCTGTAAAAACCGGCTAATGCACCCAGTAAAATCCCAATGGTGAGTGAAAGTAAAACAGCAATCATGCCAACACCAAGGCTTACCCTTACGCCAATAATGAGGCGGCTTAACATGTCCCTGCCAAACTTATCGGTACCTGCGTAATAGGTTTGTTTAATAACTGGTTCTTTGGCAGCTAAGCTTAGTGGCATTACACCAGCTTCTGTAATGCCTTCATCAATATATTTCTGGTAATAAATAGAATCACCTTTTATGTGGTAAGAGGTGATTGGAATAAAGGTATTCGCGTCCTCTTTGCCATTTAATAGCCTATCAAAAAATGAAGCATTTGTTGTTTGTCCTATTCGTTTTACTTGAAGTAATTGAATCGTAAATCCAGGCTTCATGCTTCCTATTTCAGGAATCATGCGGTTGGCGTTTGGCGAATGTTCGGGTGCTATAAAATAAGCAAACACCGCCATCAAAAAAGCAGCGGTAATAATATATAATGAAAAGCTCGCTGGTTTATTACGGTTTAGTTTTCTAAAAAAACGATCAGGTTCATTTTTTGTTACGGTGCGACCTTTCCATTTGTAAGATCCAAATGTGCCAAACCAACCAGCCACAACCGTATATAAAATATGAAATGGTTGCATGAGCAAAAACCACCAGAGTAACTTTTGTTGTTTAAAATATTTGGCAGATGCGTACATAAATGGAATTTCAACAAGTGTTTTACAACCTATAAAAACAAGCCAGTTATTGATATTACCAGTTTCTATTAGGTTAACGGGGAGGTACACCAGTAACGAAAAATTTACCAGGTACACCAGCAGTAATATCCAAAAAATAATTTTGTCTTGATAGCCAAGCGCCTTACTAGACCAGCGTATCCGCTGTTGTATAAATAAATCTAACGTCGCACTTGGGGCCGTTGTAACCACTGTATCCTGCGCGTATAAGTATCCAATTTTTTCTGGATACGATTTTTTCATTTTATGCATCAGTAGCATATCGTCGCCACTGGGTAAATGATCAATGCCACTAAATTTTCCAACATGTTCAAAAGCTTCTTTACTATAACACAAATTAGCGCCGTTGCAGAGTGTGTGTGAACCAGAGCCAACAGCTGCTGCCGTAATACCTTGTAAACTAATAAAATCTAAAACCTGAAAAACCGACAAAAAGCTTCCGGTATTTTTATAGCTTACTGGCGCCGCAATCATTACGCAGTTATGCTCCTGAATATATGCATCATAACTAGCCAGCCAATTATTGGTAAAACTGCAATCAGCGTCGGTGGTAACAATCCATGGATGATTTGCCTGTTCAATGGCAATTTCTATGGCTCTTTTTTTATACGCTACTATATTTTCATCTTTTGTAAAATCTTGCAGGCGCAGTAATCTTACATTGTTATATTGTAAAGCGATTGATCCAACAATGTTTGCGGTTTCATCTTCCGAAAAATCATCTATTACAATCAATTCAAATAAATGAGAAGGGTAGTTTTGCGCCAAAATACCCGCTATGCAGTTTTCAATGTTAGCCGCTTCATTGCGGGCCGGAATGACAATCGAAAACTTAGTTTGATGTGTTTTGCCCTTAGCCACAAATGCGCGCAGGTTCCAGTGCCCCCTTGTATACAAGGCCATTAATACGCCGTAGGCGGCCAATAAGCAAATGGTTACCGTAAAAAGGTACATCTAACAAAGAAAATCAATAATTGGCCAGTTTGAACGACTGCCCCTCTCATTTCATTATTTTTCTTGGTTTTTTGCCAAAAACGGCCGTACTTTGAATTAGTTGCATAACTAACTATATGTCAAACAACCAATTTAAAAGAGGCGAATTATACAGCGTTATCAATGGTATGGCGTCTACCGCTGTTGCCAGACGTTTACAAAAAAACTTTAGACTCGCGGGGCTCGAAATTACCATCGAGCAGTGGAGTGTACTTTATCATTTATGGAAACAGGACGGACTGAGTCAGCAAGAACTTTGTAACCGAACTTTTAGGGATAAACCCAGTATCACGCGCTTACTAGACAACCTAGAAAAGCAAAAGCTGGTTAAGCGGATGCCTTCTAAAGATGATCGACGCATCAATTTGGTGTGCTTAACAGAGCCAGCAAAATTATTACAAGATAAAACCATCGAGCTTGCGAATCAAACCATGGATGAGGCACTTGTTGGTGTTGGTAAAAATGAAATTGAAATAGTAAAACAAGTATTTCAAAAAGTATACGACAATTTATTATAAACGTCTTTTAAAATTATAGATATGGAAACTTCAAATCAAAAACCATTACTCGGTGGTGAGTGGATTATTAAAGAAAGTACCCCTGATGCTACTTTTATTCCAGAAGAATTTAATGAAGAACAACTGATGGTAAAAGATATGTGTGATCAATTCATCAACACAGAAATTTTGCCCATTGTAGATCGTATTGATAAACTAGAGCCTGGCTTAATGCCGTCACTCATGGAAAAAGCAGGTGAGCAGGGGCTTTTGTCTACTTCTTGTCCCGAAGAATATGGTGGATTAGGTAAAGATTTTATTACTTCTACCATTGTAAATGAAGCCCTTGGTGGTGGCTATTCTTTTTCGGTGGCCATTGCTGCACATACCGGTATTGGTACGCTTCCTATTTTATATTTTGGTACCGACGAGCAAAAACAAAAATACATTCCTAAGCTAGCAAGTGGTGAGTGGAAAGGTGCGTATGGTTTAACAGAACCTAATAGTGGAAGTGATGCACTTAGTGCCAAAACAACAGCGGTACTTTCTGCTGATGGGCAGCACTATATTTTAAATGGACAAAAGTGTTGGATCACCAACGGTGGTTTCGCCGACGTATACACCGTTTTTGCAAAAATTGATGGTGAAAAATTTACTGGATTTATTGTTGAAAGAGGTACCGAAGGTTTTACACAAGGTCCCGAAGAACATAAAATGGGTATCAAAGGTTCTTCTACCGTTCAATTGTATTTTCAGGACTGCAAAGTGCCTGTAGGTAACGTTTTGGGCGAAATAGGCAAAGGACATGTTATTGCATTTAACGTGCTAAATATTGGCCGTTTAAAATTGTGCGCAGCAACACTTGGTGGTGCTAAAAGAGCAACAACGGTGAGTGTGCAATATGCAAAAACAAGAGAGCAGTTTAAATTACCGATTGCAAAATTTGGAGCCATCAAGCATAAAATGGCAGAGATGGCGATAAAAATGTGGGTGTGTGAAGCGGGCCTATACCGA
>Ga0208595_1000725_pt1 | contig 11505 bp, 14 predicted proteins | sample LakMenEpi28Jun11_FD_150742 | JGI IMG/M metagenome (GOLD analysis project Ga0208595, IMG submission 150742) | Freshwater microbial communities from Lake Mendota, WI - 28JUN2011 deep hole epilimnion (SPAdes) | ecosystem: Environmental > Aquatic > Freshwater > Lake > Epilimnion/Euphotic zone ...
GCTTGAGATAACTCAGGAATCAACAGCGGCTGAATATCAGAGGCTTGCACGTGCGAAGATTCTGCAGCTCCAGGAATCCGGCATTATTCCAATCCTTGTTGGTGGCTCGATGTTGTATGTGGCATCGTGCTTGAACAACTTTGAGTTTCCCGATAGAGACCAAGAGCTTAGAGCCCAACTGGAAGCCGAACTTATCGAGCATGGCCCACTTCACATGCACAAAAAGCTTGCCGAACTCGACCAAATCGCAGCAAGCCGAATTATCCCTGAGAACGGAAGACGGATAGTCAGAGCGCTAGAGATTGTGATGATTACGGGAGAGCCGTTTGCAGCTTCATTGCCCGACGAAATTGAATCCTGGCAACCGGTACTTGAGTTTGGCCTAAGAATGGAACGAGAGCAACTGCTTCCAAGGCTTGAAAAGCGCGTATTGAAAATGTGGGCTGAGGGACTTGTGGAGGAAGTCGCGTCACTGATTCCAGTTGGCTTTAGGGACAGCAAGACAGCTTCAGTTGCGATTGGCTACGCGCAGGCACTGGGTGAGTTAGATGGCGAGCTAACCCGCGAAGAAGCGATTGCTTCAACGGTTCAGTTGACGCAGCGCTACGCCAGAAGGCAAGTGAGTTGGTTCAAGCGAGATGATCGCATTAATTGGCTTGAGGCACTGGATGCAGAGCTTCTGGCTAAGGCAGTTGAACTGATTCACATCGATGGCATCCTGGGCAATCGGTCCTAGGCTTTATACATGTCCAAAATTGCGTTCACCAAAGGCCACGGCACTGGCAACGACTTTGTGCTGGTTCTAGATGCAGATGGTGCTCTTACGCTAAACAAAGGCCAGATTTCAAGGATTTGCAACCGTCACTTCGGAATTGGTGCAGACGGTTTGATTCGAGTGGTTAAGTCAGCAAACCTTCCTGAAGGTAAGGCGATTTTGGCTGAGGAGCCAAACGCCATTTGGTTTATGGATTATTACAACGCCGATGGTTCCGCAGCTGAGATGTGTGGAAATGGGATTCGGGTATTCGCAAGGTATTTGATTGAGCGCGGTCTGGCAACAATCACGGATGGCGCCACGCTTCCGGTTGGAACTCGTGATGGAGTAAAGGACATCACTAAATCCTCAAATGGTTTTGCAGTTGATCTCGGACGTTGGCGCCTGGATGGGGAATCTGAGGTAGAGGTGGCTGGCTTGAAAGTAGCCAGGCCAGCTCAAGGAATTGATGTTGGTAACCCTCACGCTGTTGTTGCCCTAGCTAGCGATGCTGAGCTTTCCGCTCTTCGACTTATTGATGCACCCGTTATCAAACCGGTTCCAGAATCAGGTGCCAATGTTGAATTTGTTGTGCCAAAAGAACCAATGGTGCAACACGGAGTCGGGCACATTTCCATGCGGGTGTTTGAGCGCGGCGTGGGGGAGACTCTTTCGTGCGGAACTGGAATAGCGGCGGCAGCACTAGCCACTAGGTACTGGGCCGGTGCCGATGCTCCTAATCAGTGGCAGGTGAATGTTCCTGGTGGAGTAGTAGGGGTGAGAATGTTTGCTACCGAAGATGGCGAACACGTAGGAATTAGTGGACCAGCTGAGCTCAGCTTTGACGGCGAGATCGATCTCTCTACTGTCTAGGAGTTCTTCTTGATTTTCAGAACTCTATAAGTCTTTATCGACGTATACCTGGAAACTTCGAAACCTGAAGCTAGTTCCTCAGTTAGCCATTTCTGCAAGGAATCCGAACCCAAGTTCTTCTGAACAACCAGATAAGCCTCGCCTCCGGTTTCAAGCCTAGGAAGCCACAGCAAAAGCAACTCGTGAAGTTCTTTCTTACCGATTCGAATAGGTGGGTTAGACCAGATGCCGCTAAATCGCAGATCGGCGGGCACTTGTCCAGGAAGCAATGTGGTGATGTTAGAAATTCCTAGGTTCTTAGCGTTTGCCTGGGTTAGCTCAACTGAACGGGTGTTTACATCCACCGCCCAGACTTTAGCGTTTGGGCGAAGCTTGCCCAGATTCAGAGCAATCGGACCCCAGCCGCAGCCCAGATCCAGCAGGTTTCCAGAATCAGGGGCTAGATCCATTTGTTCGATAAGAACTTCGGTTCCAAAATCTAGCTGCGTAGGACTGAATGTTCCAGAGGCGGTTGTCACATCAACTAATTCACCAGCAACGGGGATCTGGATTGTTTTAGGTTTTAGGGCACTGCTGGGTTCCTGTGAAAAGTAGTGGTCCTCAGACATGAGGTCAATCTATCCCAATTCTGATTACTAGTGTTGAAGCATGGAGCAAGAGCCCGAGCGCGCATCGTCGATGATTGATCGAATCCTTCGTCGCGACGAGCGCGCGAAGCGATTTGGCGCAGCTGATAACTCCAGTTTCGATGGCGACCAGCTTGAGCTGGCTGAACGAGGTGCTCTCAAGCGTGTTGCAGGTTTATCAACCGAGCTGCAGGACATCACCGATGTTGAGTACCGCCAGCTAAGGCTAGAGAAGGTTGTTTTGATTGGCGTGTGGGGCAAAGGCACTTTGCAGGACGCTGAAAACTCCATGCGTGAACTTGCAGCGCTAGCTGAAACCGCAGGTGCAGAAGTACTCGATGGTTTGCTACAGCGCAGGGATTTTCCTGATGCTGCCAGTTACCTCGGTAAAGGAAAAGCGCAGGAACTCAAAGCGGTTGTTGCAGCTTGTGGAGCAGACACTGTCATTGCTGACACTGAGCTTGCTCCAAGTCAGCGAAGAAATTTAGAAGACATCGTAAAGGTAAAAGTCGTTGATCGCACCGCAATCATCCTCGACATCTTTGCCCAGCATGCCAAATCCCGGGAAGGAAAAGCCCAGGTCGAACTGGCTCAGCTTGAATACTTACTTCCTCGACTTCGTGGTTGGGGTGAATCCATGTCCCGTCAGGCCGGTGGTCAAGTCGGTGGTGGTGTTGGTATCGGATCTCGTGGACCAGGTGAAACCAAGATTGAGCTTGATCGAAGACGCATCAACACTCGGATGGCCAAGCTTCGCAAGCAGATCAAGGAAATGGCGCCAGCTCGTGACACTAAGCGTTCGTCTAGAGCTAAAAATCAAGTGCCCTCGGTTGCTATAGCGGGGTATACCAACGCCGGAAAGTCATCCTTATTGAACCGTATTACCAGCGCTGGAGTTCTGGTCGAGAACGCTTTGTTCGCGACTTTGGATCCGACCGTTAGACGAACCGAGACATCTGACGGCAGGGAATACACCCTCTCTGACACCGTTGGTTTCGTCAGGAATCTGCCTCACCAGCTGGTTGAAGCTTTCCGCTCCACGATTGAAGAGATTTCTTATAGCGACCTAGTGGTTCACGTGGTTGATGCTTCGCATCCAGATCCTGGGAGCCAGATACAAACCGTTCGTGATGTCCTGACTGAGGTAGAAGCCACGGACATCCTGGAGCTAGTTGTTTTCAACAAGTGCGACCTGGTAGGCGAGACTGAAAAACTCGCGCTTCGAGGAATGGAACCGGGCTGCCTGCTAGTGTCTGCAGCAACTGGAGAGGGTATTCCTGAGCTACTTGAAAGAATTGAATTCTTACTTCCAAAGCCAGAACTTTTCGTGAAGGTGTTAGTTCCATACTCCCGAGGGGATCTTGTATCCAGAATCCATTCCGAGGGTAAAGTCGCCAAACTAGAGCATCGGGAAACTGGAACTTATTTAGAGACTCTTGTGAAGCCAGGTCTTGCTAGTGAGCTTGAGAGCTTTGCCCTAGATGCTTCTTAGCACCGCTACAACTTTTCCAAGAATCACAGCGTGATCGCCAAGAATCGGTTCAAAGCTAGAGTTTCTCGGCAATAGCCAGGTGTGGCCATCTCGCTGCTTGAAGGTTTTGACAGTCGCCTCTTCTTCCAGAAGGGCAGCAACGATATCACCGTTCTCAGCTGTTTGCTGCTGACGAACAACAACCCAGTCACCATCGCAAATGGCGGCATCAATCATTGATTCACCAACAACCTTGAGAAGGAAAAGATCACCTTTTCCAACGAGTTGTCTTGGCAATGGGAAGATCTCTTCAATATTCTGTTCAGCAGTGATTGGACCACCGGCTGCAATTCGACCAACCATTGGAACCATCGCAGCATCACCAATTGGCGTGACGTTTTCGACGTCTGCACCTGGGTCAGCCTCGAGTCCGGCAACTTCGATCAACACATCGATGGTGCGGGGACGCTTAGGGTCGCGGCTGATGTATCCGGCTAGTTCCAATTGGTTCAGCTGGTGCGTGACCGAAGAGGGGGAGGACAGACCTACTTCGTCTCCGATTTCCCTCATGCTCGGGGCATAGCCTTTATCTAGCTTGGATCTCTGAATTGCCTGCAAAATGCGCTCCTGCATGGCGCTCAGGCTTGAAGCCCGGCGGGTCGGCTTTTTGGCGTCCATTTCACCCTTTCAAATAGGCCCTTCTGGGCTGTTATCGAAACTTTATTCTAAATTTGACCCAATATCAAACACATTTTCGAAAGATTTGCCAAATAGTTGACAAAATGTCGGTGGTTCCTTGTAATCTTGTTCTAAGTAGAACACTTGTTCGAATAACTCAGGGAAAGGCTCCAAATGACCTCGATGACAGCTACAGCAGTCCAGTTCCACCCAATGAGCCCTAGGCGCCGCGCCAGGCTGGCCCGCACCTTATTCGTGATCAGTGCCTCGGCGCTGATGCTGGCCGGAATGGTGTTCAACCAGAGTGCCGTTGCTACCGATGAGACCGTAATTGGCTCCAACGCCTTCAATTACGTATCGGTCATGCCTGGCGACACCCTCTGGGGGCTTGCCGAGACATATTCCGATGGAAAGTCTCAGCAAGATTGGATTGCAGAAGTGATTTTGCTTAACAACTTATCTAGTGCAACTCTTTCGACCGGCGACAAGCTAGCTCTCCCATAAGCCCCAGCAGGTGCTTTTTTGCTAGCCACTAATCTTGAGTAGTGGTGAGCCAAACAGCATTCTGTGTCTTTGAATCCACTATTGGCTCATCCAAGGCCAGCCAATGAATAGAAATGTTGCGGTCCTAGATCTTGGAACCGCAGATATGTCGGCAATTATCGCGGCGCTTGAAGCTGCAGGCTCTAAAGTCATTGCCACTAATCAAAGATCAGAAATCCTAGACGCCGATGGATTTGTAATCTATGGCGCGAGCAAACTTTCATCCTTTATGTCAGCGCTTGATAAATCCAAAGCTGCGGAATTAGTAGATACCAGGCTAGCTGGCGGTAAGGCCGTGCTAGGTATTGGAGCTGGCCTGCACGCGATGTTTGAAACTTCAGCGAAGGACAATGAAATAGCTCAAGGTTTGGCGCAATGGCCCGGGGTGATTCAAGTGCTCGAATCTCAAAGCATGGCCAAGGCAAAAGTACAGGTAGCGAAGAACTCAATGCTTTTCCAAGGCATAGAGAACGATGAGTTTTTCTTCGACCAAATTGAGGCGGTGCTGGAGTTTAGCCTGCAAGTAGATCCGCCGTTCGTTGCACCTATGGTTAGCTATCTGAACCAGGGCCAATCCTTCATAGCGGCTGTTGAAAACGGACCCCTAACTGGAATTGGCTTTTACCCAGAAAGATCTGGCGATGCTGGAATAGCATTGTTGCGCAATTGGCTTGGGACACTTTAGAAAGGCCATGAGTTGTCAAAGTATCTAGAACTGCTTCCTGCAGTTGATGTCTCCTCAGGCATGGCTGTTCGCCTAACCCAGGCAGATAGCGAAACTGAGGAATCATTCGGTTCGCCGATGGAGGCTGCCCAAACTTGGATTAACGCAGGTTCGGAATGGGTTCACCTTGTGGATTTAGATGCCGCTTTTGAGCGCGGCAACAATCGCTTAGTCATTCAAGAAGTGGTTGCTGGCTGCAAAGGAGTGAAGATTCAGCTTTCGGGAGGAATAGTCGATCAGCAATCCTTGGAGGCAGCACTTGCTACCGGTGCAACTCGCGTAAATCTTGCAACACCGGCTCTTGCCAACATGGATTGGGTACGGGGAGTCATCTCGAAGTATGGGGACCAAATTGCAGTTGGGCTAGATGTTCGAGGATCGACTCTTATTGGGCGCGGTTCCAGTAAAGAAGTTGGCGACCTTGAGGAAATCCTCGAGCAGTTAGAGCAGGCGGGATGCGCTCGCTACATAGTGACCGACGTTGCCAAAGATGGAATGCTTCAGGGGCCGAATATGGAGCTGTTGCGACAAGTTCTTTCAAAAACTAACCGCCCAGTTGTTGCAAGCGGCGGTATCTCATCACTAGAGGACATTTCTAAGCTATGCCAACTAGTTTCGAGCGGGCTTGAGGGGGCCATTCTTGGCAAAGCTCTTTACGCAAAGCGTTTCAGCCTGGAGCAGGCACTGGAGCTTGCGGGTAAGTGAACGAGCACATTAATCCGAATCGATTCACTGATTCGGCGGGAACTCCCTGGGAGGGTCGTAGTTTCGACCAAAACTCATTCGCCGACGATGACGGCAAGGCACCACCAGAGCTGATTCAAGCAATCACTAAGTTTCGAGCCGGTGAGGTTGGTGCAGAGGCAGTTGTGGATCAGATTCGAGTTTCCAGACTTCTGGTACCACTTCTTGCGAATCTTGGTGACTCAGAAGTTGGCGCGCACGGACAAAAAGTTGATAAAAATGCAGAGCTTTCAATAGTCACAGTGAAATCTCCCGATGATCAGGACTCGTTGGTTGTGTTTTCCTCTGTTGAGGCAATGAGCCGCTGGAATAAAGCTTCTAGGCCTGTTCCCACCGACGCGATTCGAATCGCTTTAGCCGCAGCCTCTCAGATGAGCACCCGAGTAGTGCTTGATCCAGGTAGCGAAACTGAATTTGTAGTTAGACGTCCAGCCATTGCAAAGATTGCTCAGTCACTGCCTTGGCTACCACCTGAGCGCAACGAATCGGTGTTGAAGGTTTTGCGAGAGTCAGTAGCAGGGGAGCACTTAGTTGTGAACATTGAGGCATCCACCGCCGATCCTCAGTCCAGGCTTTTAGGGTCAGAGCTCCAGGTATTACTGCAGCTAGAGCCCAAGGCAGAGCCTCCTTTAGTTAGGGAGCTAATCGACCGTATAAGTAGTAACTGGTCCGAATCTGAAGACTTTGCCCAGTCGGTTGATTCGGTAGCAATCAAGCTACGAAGTTAGTTGACTGGACCGGTGTATTTCTCGCCGGGACCTTGGCCTGGAGCGTCCTTGATGACGCTTGCCTCGCGGAAGGCAAGTTGGACCTGGCGAAGGGCATCGCGAAGCGGTCTGGCGTGGTGATCGCCTAGGTCTGGGGCTGCGGCCACAATCAATCCGGCCACGGCGGTAATCAGCTTTCGGGCTTCATCGAGGTCGCCTTTTCGTCCATCAGCAGCCAGTCCGCACTGAACGGCCGCCACGCTCAGAAGGTCAACCGCGTAGCGGCCTATGACCTCAACGGCTGGCAAGTCTGAGATCTCAGTGATCTGGTCTTGAATCTTGTCGTATTCAGACAACTATTCTCCTTTAGTGGCTTTGATGCTAGGCTATCCCATGGCTCCGAGGTCTTATGGTCTCGGTCAGAAGTGGATTAGTTTCCCACCCGCGTCCACCGCATTTATAGGTTGCCGGGTAAAGCTTTTTTCGCATCTGCATTTCCCTGTGCGCTTTTAGCGTCCTTGGTGTGGCCAAAGGCACATCGATAAGGAGAACCAGATCAGCGATCCCCGCATCAATGACCGTATCCGTGTCCCAGAGGTTCGCCTCGTTGGAGCACTGGGTGAACAGGTTGGAGTTGTAAAAATCGAGGATGCTTTGCGCATGGCGCAAGAGGCAGACTTGGACCTCGTAGAGGTTTCACCACAATCCAGCCCTCCGGTTGCGAAGCTAATGGATTTCGGCAAGTTCAAATATGAAGCTGCCCAGAAAATTCGTGAAGCTCGCAAGAACCAGGTGAACACTGTCCTAAAGACAGTCCGCTTCGGTTTGAAAATCGACGGTCATGATTACGGCACTAAGAAAGCTCAGATTGAGAAGTTTCTGAAAGCCGGCGACAAGGTAAAGGTGATGGTGGTCTTCCGAGGAAGAGAGCAATCTCGTCCGGAGATGGGTATCAAGTTGCTGCAGAAGTTGGCTGAAGAGGTGGCCGAGTTTGGCGCCGTTGAATCGACACCGTCGATCGACGGCCGAAACATGGTCATGGTCATTGGTCCACTTAGAAACAAAGCTGAAGTGAAAACTGATGCAAAGAAAGCTGCGGATAAGGCTGCAAAAGCTGAAGCTAAAGCTGAAACCACCGAAGTTGTAGTCGAAGAGGCTGCCATAGAAACAGGAGAGAAGTAAATGCCAAAACAGAAGACCCATTCGGGTGCCAAGAAGCGTTTCCGCTTCACAGGTAGCGGCAAGCTCATGAAGCAGCAGATCAACATGCGCCACAACCTAGAGCACATGTCATCTAGACGTAAGCGTCGCTTGAACGCTGACCAGGTAGTTTCAGCTGCCGATTTTAAGACCATCAAGAAGCAGCTCGGCAAGTAACCCGATCGATTTTAGGAGTATAGAAAAATGGCAAGAGTAAAAGGCGCAGTCAACTCGCTGAAGAAGCGTCGCGTTGTACTAGAGCGCGCAAAGGGATACCGCGGACAGCGCTCCCGTCTATACCGCATGGCAAAGCAGCAGATGCTGCACTCACTTGTCTATGCATTCAACGACCGCAGAGCTCGCAAGGGTGACTTCCGCAGACTGTGGATCCAGCGCATCAACGCTGCATCTCGCGCAAACGGAATGACATACAACCGTTTCATTCAGGGACTGGGTCTTGCCGGTGTTCAGGTTGACCGCAGAATTTTGTCTGACCTAGCAGTAAACGAGCCAGCGACTTTCGCGTCATTGGTTGCAACTGCAAAGGCAGCGCTGCCTAAGGACACATCAGCACCTAAGGCGAGCTAACAAAAGTGATTCAAGATCCCTCCCAAGCGGAAATAAAAGGGGTCGCAAAGCTCACCAAGAAAGAGGCCCGGTCAGAGACCGGGCTCTTTCTGCTTGAGGGACCTCAAGGGCTGAAAGAAGCTCTAGAGCGACCGAAGCTAATTGAGAAGCTGTTTGCGACTGAAAGCTTTGAAGAAAAATACTCAGAGTTGATTTCGCGCGCTCGTGACTCCCGAGTAAGCGTGAACATTGTTTCTGAAGGCGTTCTCAAGGAACTAAGCGACACCACAACTCCTCAGGGAGTAGTTGCAGTTTGCCAACAGTTCCACGTATCAATTGAAGACGTGCTTTTGTCAAAACCGAAGCTGGTTGCATTTCTTGCACAAATTCGTGACCCGGGAAATGCCGGCACAGTACTTCGTGCAGCCGACGCTGCTGGTGCGGATGCGGTGATCTTTAGCAAGGGCAGCGTGGATATCTATAACCCAAAGGTTGTTAGATCAACCACCGGTTCGATGTTCCACCTGCCATTCGTAATTGATGCAGACATCCCATCCTCACTCGAGAAGTTCAAGCAAGCTGGGCTAGCTGTGTTTGGAGCTGACGTGGCTGGGGCATCACTTGCAACCATAGATTCGACTGAACTAGCGAAGCCCACTCTTTGGCTGTTTGGCAACGAAGCTTGGGGTCTGGAGCCAGAAGTATCAGCCCTGGCAGACAAGTTGGTTCAGGTTCCCATCTTTGGAGCAGCTGAATCTTTGAATTTGGCTACCGCTGCCAGCGTTTGCATGTACGCGTCAGCCTTCGCCCAGAACAGCTAATCGGTAAACTTTAGAACTATGTCCAACTCCGAGGGTATTTCTCAAGCAGAGGTCAACAAGGCCATTGAGACTGCCCTGGCGGAGATAACCAAGGCCAGCTCTATCGCAGAGCTAAAAAAAGTAAAAGGCTCCATTCTTGGTGAGGGTTCTGCACTGGCGGGCTTCAGCGCAAAGCTTGGAAAGCTAGCCGCGGATCAAAAGGCTGAAGCTGGAAAGATTGTTGGTTCCGCAAGGGCAAAAGTCACCGAAGCTTTTGAGGCTCGAGAAGGCGAACTTTCAGCCGCAGAAGAAGCCAAGCTTCTTGAGAAAGAAGCTATTGACGTCACTGCTTTGGGCAGAATTGCTCGAACCGGCGCTCGTCACCCGCTGAGTCTGCTGCAAGAGAAGATTTCCGATGTGTTTGTGGGAATGGGTTGGGAAATTGCCGAGGGGCCAGAAGTTGAAAGCGAGTGGTTCAATTTCGATGCTTTGAACTTTGATGCCGACCACCCAGCTCGAGCCATGCAGGATACCTTCTTCGTTGAGCCAACCGAGCAGAAGCTGGTTCTTAGAACCCACACTTCTCCTGTTCAGGTGCGATCAATGCTAGATAGGGAAGTACCCATCTACGTTCTGTGCCCTGGAAGAGTTTTCAGAACCGATGAGTTGGATGCCACTCACACTCCAGTTTTTCACCAGGTAGAAGGTCTTGCCATCGACAAGGGGTTGAGCATGGCGAACCTTCGTGGAACTCTTGAGCACTTTGCTCGAATCATGTTCGGCGAAGAGGCCAAGATTCGTCTTCGTCCGTCATTTTTCCCATTCACCGAACCTTCTGCTGAACTAGATGTTTGGCATCCTGGTGCCAAAGGCGGCGCGCGATGGGTGGAATGGGGCGGTTGCGGAATGGTAAACCCTAACGTTTTACGCGCCAGTGGAATTGATCCTGAGGTTTATTCCGGATTCGCATTTGGAATGGGCATCGAGCGCACCTTGATGTTTAGAAATGAAGTAAGTGACATGCACGACATGGTCGAAGGCGATGTGCGATTCAGTCAGCAGTTTGGAATGGTGCTCTAGATGAGAGTCCCACTCAGTTGGCTTGGAGAATATGTTGATCTTCCTGCCGATGCAACCCCTGAATCTGTTATGGATCAACTTGTTCGTGTTGGTTTTGAAGAAGAGGCTGTTCACAGCTTTGATCTGAAGGGACCGCTAGTTGTTGGACAGGTTTTGGAGTTTGTAGCCGAACCGCAGGCAAATGGAAAAACCATTCGCTGGTGCCAAGTTCAGGTAGCCCCAGACGGGTCTAAAGCCGCTGATGGCGGAGCATCAGTTCGAGGAATTGTGTGCGGAGCAGCGAATTTTGAAGTTGGTGACAAAGTTATTGTTAGCTTGCCAGGAGCTGTGCTACCGGGAAACTTTGTGATTTCTGCTCGATCAACTTACGGTCACACCAGTGACGGAATGATCGCTTCTGGCCGCGAACTTAATCTTTCCGACGATCACGATGGCATCTTGCGCTTAGCTTCAATGGGGCTGGATCCAGTCGTTGGTACCGACGCCGTTGAACTTCTAGGTCTGTTTGACAGTGCGGCTGAAATAAACGTTCTTCCAGACCGCGGCTACTGTCTTTCAATCCGAGGCGTTGCTAGAGAGTATTCCCACGCAACCGGAGTCAACTTCCGAGATCCAGCGCAGAACGCTAAGCCGGTTAAGGCGGAAGGTTTTGGTCTAGTAATTCAGGACTCTGCTCCAATTCGTGGACGCAAGACTTCCCAGAGTTTCGTGCTTAGAACTGTGACAGGAATTGACGCC
>Ga0208595_1000727_pt1 | contig 11478 bp, 12 predicted proteins | sample LakMenEpi28Jun11_FD_150742 | JGI IMG/M metagenome (GOLD analysis project Ga0208595, IMG submission 150742) | Freshwater microbial communities from Lake Mendota, WI - 28JUN2011 deep hole epilimnion (SPAdes) | ecosystem: Environmental > Aquatic > Freshwater > Lake > Epilimnion/Euphotic zone ...
ATGCCAGATGAAATTTTAGAATACGTAGCGAAACATATAAAATCAAACGTAAGAGAATTAGAAGGTGCTATTATTTCATTAATTGCGCAGTCTTCATTTAACAAACGTGAGATTAATATAGAATTAGCTAAGCAAGTTGTAGAGAAGTTTGTGAAAAATATCAAACGTGAAATTTCTATTGACTATATCCAAAAAGTGGTTTCCGATTATTTCCAATTAGATACAGAAACTTTAAAATCGAAAACCAGAAAGCGTCACATTGTTCAAGCGCGTCAATTAGCTATGTATTTTTCTAAAAAATTCACTAAAGCATCATTGGCAAATATTGGTTCACAAATTGGCGATAGAGACCATGCAACCGTATTACATGCTGTAAAAACAGTTGACAATTTAGTGGCTACCGACAAACAATTTAAAAAGTTTGTGGAAGACATTAACAAAAAGCTGAGTATTTAAAATGCCTACCAAGGTTTTAATGGTTTGTTTGGGTAATATTTGCCGCTCGCCATTAGCAGAAGGTGTTTTACAATCAAAACTTCCCAGAAATAAATGTATTGTAGATAGTGCTGGAACAGCAAACTATCATGTTGGAACGGCACCAGACAAACGTTCTATAGTAACTGCTAAGAAATTTGGTATTGACATTAGTCAACAAAAATGCAGACAACTGTCAAAATCTGATTTTGAAACTTTCGATTATATTTATGTTATGGATAACTCCAATTACAAAAACGTAATCGCCATAGCACCTAATGAGGTATCCAAACAAAAAGTTAAATTAATTTTGAATGAATTAGAGCAGATTGGTAATTTGGAAGTTCCAGATCCGTATTATGGTGAAATGGAAGATTTTGAACATGTTTTTCATCTGTTAGATGAAGCATGTACTCTAATCGCAAACAAAATTCATTCAAAATAAACACATTAAGTTATTTTCTCTTTATTAAAAAAATAAAAGATGAGCACAAACACAACATTTGGTAAATTATATTTGATTCCATGTACCTTATCAAATCCTGGTGAAGTTACTGTAAATCCAAATGATGTTTTACCAGAAACCATCAAAAGATGTGTGACACTTTTGGATCATTATATTGTAGAGAATGAAAAAACGGCCAGAAAATGCATTAAAGCAATATGCCCAGAAAAATCGCAACCAAGTTTAAAATTGTGGTCGTTAAATAAACATACTGAGATTTCTGAACACTACGAAATGATTCAGCCCTTATTAAACGGAATCGATATGGGTGTAATGAGTGAAGCCGGATGTCCAGGAATCGCTGATCCAGGCGCTGTAATTGTAAAATTAGCTCACGAAAAAGGAATCCAAGTAGTGCCATTAGTTGGGCCAAATTCTATTCTTTTAGCATTAATGGCAAGTGGAATGAACGGTCAAAGTTTTGCTTTTACTGGTTATTTACCTATCGATAAAAGCGAAAAGAAAAGTGCTTTGAGAAATTTAGAGAAATGGTCTCAAGAAAAAAATCAGGCGCAACTATTTATGGAAACGCCGTATAGAAATAATAAATTTTTAGAAGATATTTTAAATACACTTCATCCGCAAACTAATTTGTGTATTGCTTGTGATGTAACGTTGCCAACAGAATTTATAAAAACAAAAACCGTAAACGACTGGAAAAAACAAAAGGTCGATTTACATAATCGACCTTGTATTTTTATTATTCAAAAAAATTAGTTTGTTACTTTAGCAAACCTATTGGATATAACATTTGAAGTATCATAACCGTTAAATCGTTTGATATAAGACCTCAAGGAAGTCCCAAATCCGTCTTTAAAACCATTTTTTCCATTACTTCTAAGGTATGCTTTTACTGAACTTGCACCCGCTAAATGCGCTGCTGCTAGTAAACCCGATTCTGTAATTTTGATTCCATTAATTATTCTACCTGAATAATTTTTAATTTCTTTTCTTAACTCCCATTTATTTATGCATAATAACGCATAAAAAGCATTTTCTTGTAAGTTTGGGTTATCAAGGAAGTTTTTGAAGTTATAAACACCAATGTGTCGTAATGTGCTTCTTCCGAATTGGTATTTGCCCATATAACCATAAGGATTAACCAAAGTGTAAATGCCTGCAGATTCTTTAACTCCTAGGGCTTGTGTGAAACCGATATAAGTATTTCCTGTATAAGGTATAGAAAAATTGAACTTTACCGATTCGTCTTTTGAAGGTACTCGATATTCGAAAACTTCCGAATCATCGATATGAAACCCTGTTACAGATTCCTCTTTAAATGCTTTAAAACCAGAACTAATAATGGCAATAAATGCAATGGTAACTCCAAAATAAAAAATGTCTTTTCTCATGTAAATTTATTTCTCAAAAGGGTAAAAAAATTCATTTTTTACATTGTGTTTGATTGACATAAATCATACCACTCCAATTGAATTAACTTGGCAAAGATACAACATTTTTGATTATTTTTCTGAAAATCAAGTAATTAACATTTTGTTAGGATGTGATAAACCTTCAAATTACGGTATAACCATCTTGATTAATAGGGTTTTAGAGAAAGCAAAAAAATCAGTATAAAAACAAATAAAAAAGAAAAAATAAGCTGATTTTTGATTTTTTTGGAGAAATTGAAAGTAAATAAAAACGAAAAAAACCGCAAAAAATATACTATTTGAAAAATGTATTAATAATGTGATTTGTATAGATAATAGCCCCCTCATTATTCAGATGTCCGCAAGATGCAAAATAGCGATCATCTGTAACCGTATTTTCAAAATTATTAATTTCTGGATATTGTTTTTTTACTTTATCAAAATAATCTAATCCTTTTGTGTTTTTACACATGGGTGTCATTACTACAATTAAATTGATGTTATTTTGCTTACAGATTTTTTTAATTTCTTCGTAATATTTATTTCGTATCACTTTTAATGTTGAAATATTATTTTTCATGCTTCCTTTTTTATCTGAGATTAAAGGGTAATATCCTTTATTAAAAAGCGTATTTGTTGGTTTATTTGAAAGCACTTCATATACTTCTCTAAAACCAATTTTTGCATCAAATTTTATATATCTGTAAAAAGGTACATAAAATAGTTGTTTAAAATCTAACTCGTTTTTATAGTGTTCTTTAATACTAGAATTTGTATGAATATAAGGCATAAAACGCGCCGTTGTTCCTTCGTCTCTTTTTTCATTACAAATACTTAAATCAGCTTCCAGAATTAAATTCTTAATTTGAAATTTGTTAGTAATCATTAGTTTTAACAATAAAGACGTTTCAAATAAATGCGAACCGCTAATGCCATAATTAAAGGATTTTAGTCCTTTTTTCTCGAACAAATCCGTTACAAAATGATTATTGGCACGAGAAGTTCCCATTATAACTACATCATGTTTTTTACCGTATGAATGCATTACGTTTTCTACTTTATTTCTTTCTGATGATTGAGAAATTATTGTAGTAAAAATAACATCTAATAACAATGATGCTATAAAAAGTATAAAAACAAAAAGAACTGTGTGTTTAAAAAAACGTTTCATTAAAACTGAAAATAAATAAATTCTTTATAATCTGAGAAAACTCCTAATGCCAAAATAGCTAAAATGCAAAACAATAATTTTATATTTTCATATTTTCCTGAAATAGGCTCTGTTTTGTATTTGTTAAACCATTCAAATAATACAAAAACACCAATTAACCATAACAATTCTGGAGCATAACGAGCATTATTTAAAAATTGACTATCAAAATTCAAATTGGTGAACATATTTTTAATGTACAAAACGGCATCTGAAATAGATTTTGCCCTAAAAAATATCCAAGCAAAAGTAGTTATTGAAAAAGTAATAAGTATTTGGAAAATCGTTTTAAATCCGTTGAAATTCCATTTAAAATGAATGTCTTCTAAGTTATTCCTGTTTTTATTTAGTAATAGTAATGGCAAAAAGTAGATAGCATTTAGAAATCCCCATGCAATGAATGTCCAATTGGCACCGTGCCAAAAACCACTTACTAAAAAGATAATAAACGTATTACGAACTTGCATCCATTTTCCGCCTTTGCTCCCGCCTAAAGGAATATATAAATAATCCCTAAACCAAGAAGATAATGAAATGTGCCAACGTCTCCAAAACTCAGCTATATCTCTTGAAAAATAGGGAAAATTAAAGTTTTTCAATAAATCAATTCCAAATAACTTTGAAGTTCCTAATGCAATATCCGAATATCCTGAAAAATCGCCATAAATTTGAAAAGCAAAATAAATCGCACCTAATACTAAGGACAACGAATTCATTTGTTCTTGATGGTTAAATACTTCATTAGCATATAAGGCACAAGAATCTGCAATAACAACTTTTTTTACTAATCCCCAAATAATTTGATGAACGCCTTCTTTGGCTTTTTCGAAATTAAATTCTCGTTTTACTTTTACTTGAGGAAGTAAATGAGTAGCTCTTTCAATAGGTCCTGCAACTAATAAAGGAAAATAACTTACAAAAAGCGAATAATCGATGAAATTTGTTTCAGCTTTTATGCGTTTGTAATAAATATCAATTACGTAAGATAAGCCATGGAAGGTATAAAAAGAAATTCCGACAGGTAAAATTACTTTAATCAACAATGGATTTACTTGAAATCCGAAGCCATTTAGTAATTCGGTGAATGAAGTGGCAAAAAAGTTATAATATTTAAAAACACCTAAAAACCCTAAGTTAATTATTACACTTAACCAAAACCAGATTTTACTTTCCTTAACCGATTTGCTCTTCTCTATTTGAATCCCTGAAAAATAATCTAAAAGTGTAGAAAAGACTAATAAAAATAGAAAACGCCAATCCCAACAAGCGTAAAAATAATAGCTTGCAATAATTAACAATGCATTTTGCCATGATTTATTTTTATTAAAAACAAACCAATATAAAATAAAAATTACTGGTAAAAATACAGCAAAATGAAGGGAATTAAAAAACATAATTTATGAACCAATAGCTTGGTAAATGAATCCAATTTTTTCTAATGCTGCTTTATTTAATATGTTTCTTCCATCAAAAACAAAAGCAGGTTTTAACATATTGTCGTATATTTTTTGCCAATCGTAGGTTTTAAATTCATCCCATTCTGTTAAGATGGCAATTGCGTGAGCTTTATTACAAGCATCGTAGCCATTATTTTCTACTGAGATGTATTTTTTATTTTCTTCAACTGAACGAGATTCTAAATAATTTAAATCCGAAAGAATTTGATTTTCTTCAACTTTTGGATCGAAAACCGCAATATTTGCCCGTTCACTTATTAAATCATTTGCCACATAAATAGCAGCAGATTCTCTAGTATCGTTTGTGTCTTTCTTAAAAGCCCAACCTAAAAAAGCGATTTTTTTTCCCGAAACGGTATTGTATAACGTATTAATAATATTTTTAGAAAAACGACGCTTTTGATGGTCATTCATAATGATTACTTGTTCCCAATAATCGGCTACTTCATTTAAACCGTATGATTTAGCGATATATACCAAGTTTAAAATGTCTTTCTGAAAACAAGAACCACCAAAACCTACTGATGATTTTAAAAATTTTGAACCAATTCTACTGTCTAAACCAATGGCTTTTGCTACTTCATTTACGTCAGCACCTGTTTTTTCACACAATTCGCTCATTGCATTAATTGAAGAAACACGTTGCGCTAAGAAAGCATTTGCGGTTAATTTTGATAATTCAGAAGACCAAACATTTGTGGTTAAAATAAGATCTTTATTTACCCAATTTGCATATACATCAACTAATTTACGAATGGCATCTTGGCCTTCAACTGTAGTGTCCCCACCAATTAACACTCTATCTGGAGCAAACAAGTCTTCAATTGCTGTACCTTCAGCTAAAAATTCAGGATTCGATAAAATTTGAAAATTTACACCGTTTCCAGTATTATCTAAAATATCTTTTATTGCCTGAGCAGTTCGTACCGGTAAAGTCGATTTTTCAACAACTATTTTATCTGTTTTAGCTACGCGAGCAATTTGTCTGGCGCATAATTCGATATATTTTAAATCTGCTGCCATACCTTTTCCTACTCCATACGTTTTTGTGGGTGTATTTACAGAAATAAAAATTAAATCTGCGTCTTCAATTGCTTGATCCACTTCAGTTGAAAAGAATAAATTTCTTCCTCTCGCTTCAGCAACTACTTTATCTAATCCAGGCTCATAAATAGGCAATAAACTCACATCTTCATTATTCCAAGCGTTAATTCTGTCTTGATTTAAATCAACTACAGTTACTTTAATATGTGGACATTTTTGAGCAATAACCGCCATAGTTGGACCTCCAACATAACCTGCACCAATACAACAAATATTTTTAATCATCTTATACCTTACTTTATCTTTACTATTTTCCTTTACTTGTAAGAAATCTTAAATAGATTTCATAGAAGTTTCAAAAGGAATTCTTTGTAATAAACTTCTTCCTAATGTAACTTCATCTGCGTATTCTAATTCATCACCAACTGAAATACCTCTTGCAATTGTTGACACATTTATTGAAAATGGTTTAATTTGCTTAAAGATATAAAAATTAGTAGTATCACCTTCCATAGTGGAGCTCAATGCAAAAATAATTTCTGAAACTTTTTGTTTCTTTACTTTTTCTACCAAAGAATTAATATTTAATTGGCTTGGAGAAACACCTTCAATAGGAGATATTTTACCACCTAAAACGTGATAAATTCCTTTATACATTCTAGTATTTTCAATTGCCATAACATCTCTAACATCTTCAACTACGCAAATTATCGAATGGTCTCTCGATGAATTATTGCAAATTTCACATACCGCAAAATCAGAAATATTATGACAATTTTGACAATAAATAATTTCATTTCGCATTTTAGTTACTGCATCTGTTAATAAAAGTGTTTGTTCTGCTGGTTGTTTAAGCAAGTGTAACACCAATCGCATAGCTGTTCGTTTACCAATACCAGGCAACATGGCTACTTCATTAACTGCATTTTCCAATAATTTTGACGAGAATTCCATTTTGCAAATATATTAAAAAGAAAAAACCTATTTACATAAATATAAATAGGTTTTTTACGATTTTTTTTTGTGTTAATTTAAAATTTGTGCAGAAATAATAGCTTTTTTTGCTTCTTTTTCAAATAAAGACTTATGTTTGGGCTGAAACATAGACGTTACCACAATACAATGGTCGGCATCTGTTTCTTTTAATATAACTTCTAAGAAAAATTCTTTCGTTTTTTCCACTATAATATTACCTGAATAGAAAAAATACTTTACACCTGCATTTTCAAATTCGCCATTTTGTAAATTTTTCACACCATCTGCCGCATCTTTTTTCATTTCCTCCATCAAATCAGTATATTTTTTTGGAACAATCATACCAACCAAGGCGGCCTTAGGCTCTTCAGAAAAATAGGCGTTTCCTTCACTTTTTGAATATAAAGATTTATTAAAATCCATAAAAATTACAACCGCAGGAGCGAGTTTTTCTTTGCTTTCTAATTTTTGACCAAATGCAGTACTGCAAACCATAAAAAAAGTTAAAAAGCTTAAGAACTTTCTTGTAAATAAATTTTTCATCTTAATTAATTTTTTCAAATTTAAACAAATATGCCGCGAATATACATTATTCTGTTATTTTTGTAAAAAAAACTTATGCAACCAATTACAATTTTACTATTTTTTGTTTCGTATTTCATTGTTTTGTTTGGAATATCCTATTTTATGAACAAAAAATCAGGCAGTAGCAACGATACTTTTTTTAAAGCAAACAGTAAATCGCCTTGGTATTTAGTAGCTTTTGGGATGATTGGAACAGCGCTTTCAGGTGTTACTTTTATTTCTGTTCCTGGTGCTGTAGAAGCCAATCAATTTGCTTATTTTCAATTTATTTTAGGAAATGCAATTGGATTTATTATTGTTGCCACCATATTATTACCTTTATATTATAAACTTAATTTAACTTCAATTTATACATATATTGAACAACGATTAGGGTATTTTAGTTATAAAACTGCATCTTTTATATTTTTATTAAGTAGAACCATTGGTTCGGCTTTTAGATTGTATTTAGTTGTTTTAGTATTACAAAATTTTGTTTTTAACACTTATGGCATCCCTTTTTGGGCAACCGTTTTGATAAGTCTGGGACTTATTTTTGCATACACATATAAAGGCGGATTAAAAACAATTATTATTACAGATACATTACAAACTGTATTTTTAGTAAGTTCTGTGTTTTTTACTATATATTTTGTTTGTGATAGTTTAGATTTTGGATTTAGCGAAGCTATTACAAAAATTAATGATTCGAAATATTCTAAAATTTTCTTTTTTGAAGATTTTATAGGTTCAGGGCAACATTTTGTAAAACAAATTTTAGGTGGAATTTTTGTTACCATTGCTATGGTTGGTTTAGATCAGGATTTAATGCAGAAAAACTTAAGTTGTAAGAATATCAAAGAAGCGCAAAAAAATATGTTTACGTTTACTGGGATATTTGTAATCATCAATTTGTTTTTCTTAAGTGTTGGGGCTTTGTTGTATTTATTTGCAGCTAAAAACAATATTCCAGTTCCAACTTTAAATGGTGCTGTTAGAACCGATTTATTATTTCCTGAAATAGCATTCAATCATTTTGCTTTAGTACCAGCAGTGGTGTTTTTATTAGGCTTAACCGCTGCCACTTTTGCAACAACAGATTCCGCTTTAACTGCATTAACTACTTCATTTTGTATTGATTTTTTAGGAATGGAGAAAAAAGAAGAAACAAAAAACACAGTAAAAACAAGACATCTTGTGCATATTGGATTTTCATTGGCAATATTTTTGGTGATTTTAATTTTTAATTCGTTAACCAATCAATCAGTTGTAAAACTAATATTTAAAGTTGCGTCGTACACCTACGGACCGCTTTTAGGATTGTTTGCTTTTGGAATTTTAGTCAAAAATCGTTCTGTAAAAGACAAATTGGTGCCATTTATTTGTTTGTTATCGCCAGCAATAACTTTTTTAATTAGTATGAATTCTGGAATTGATGCGGAAGCCCCTAAATTAATTCCATATGCATTTGCAGAAGAATTAATTATAGTTAACGGATTAATTACTTTTATTGGACTTTACTTAATAAGTAAAAAAGGTGAAATTAATACTGATTTGTAGCTAATAAAACCAACGTGCAAGCCACATCGAATTCAATATTATTTTGTTTTAATATTTCATAAAATGCTGGATTTTCAGTTCCAGGATTAAATATCACACGTCTTGGTTTTAATGAAATAATATAATCGTAATATTCTTCTTGATTTTTTGGATTTAAATATAATGTAACGGTATCAATACCCGTAAATGGAAATTTAGTTGTCTCAATATTCACATCTAAAGCCATACCTTCTTTAGTTCCGATAGCTACTACTTGATGCGTTTTATTAATTAAACTTTGTATCGCTTTATAAGCATATCTTTCTTTATTTGTGGTAGCACCTAAAACTAATGTTTTCATTTTATTGAGATTTTATTCACACTAAATTACAAAATGTTTTTTAATTTACATTTAAATAATTGTATTATAAATTCTATCTTTGAATAACACGATATATTTGCAAAAAAACTATGGACATTTTTATTTATTTATTTGCCGCCTTATTTTCGGTTTTAAATCCGATTGGAACCGTACCTATTTTTGTAGGATTAACCCAAGGATATTCTGCTTCGGAACGATCAAAAACGTCATTAATTACATCAATTAATGTATTTGTGATTTTACTAATTTCGTTTTTTGTAGGTCAATATGTATTGTCTTTTTTCGGAATTACTATAACCGCTTTACGAATTGCAGGTGGGATTATAATAGCCAGTTCGGGATTTTCATTATTAAATGGAAACTTTAGCAAAAACAAAGGAATTAATAAAAAGGTGCAAAAAGAAGTAGAAACACGTCAACATATTGCTTTAACACCTTTAGCTATGCCTATGCTTGCGGGCCCTGGATCGATTTCTTTATTAATTGCCTATTATCAAGAGTTGACAGAAACAGATGCTTCCATATCCACTTCAGAAATATTATTTTCTTGTTTTGCCATTTTGGCTGTAGCCATTTTAATTTATTTAATATTACGAAGTGCCCATTATTTAGCAAAAATATTAGGATCATCTGGAATTGTAGCCATATCCAGAATTATTGGTTTTTTAACCATTGCTATCGGAATTCAATATATAATAAGTGCCGTTTTAAGTATTATTAGAGGAATTTAAATTTAGAATACTCCTAAAACAAAAATTCCAAATTCCATCTGAATAGTGTTGGAATTTGGAATTTAAGCATTTATATAATTTTCATTTATTCGATTTTCGGCAAGAAAACCTCAGCCATCATACAGCGCGCGCTACCACCGCCACACGCCTCAATTACATCTAAACTGGCGTGTAAAATCTCACAATGTTTTTCGATTTTATCAATTTGTGATTTTGTTAAACTTTGATAAGCGGAATTGCTCATAACTAAATAACGTTTATCAGCAGCACCACGAACTTGTAACATATTTCCTGCAAAATTATTTACTTGCTCCTCTGTGATTAAAATAATTTCTTTACCATCTGCTTTAAGGTTTTCTAAAACCATTTTGCGTTCTTTTTTATCATCAATACAATCGGCACAAATAACGGCAAATGTTTCTGCAATACACATCATTACATTGGTATGATAAATCGCTTTTCTTTCGCCATTTACGGTTTGGAAGGCTTCGAAAATAATGGGAGACATATCAAAATCTTCACAAAATTCGATAAATAATTCTTCGTCAGCTCGTGGCGAAAGCGCGCAATACGCTTTATTAAATTCTCTGTCTAAAATTAAACTTCCTGTTCCTTCTAAATATACATTATCCTCTTCTGCAGAAGAATAATCCATAATTTCAGTTATTTCAAAACCTTTGTCTTCTAAAACATCCAAAATATCTTCTCTACGTTCTAATCTTCTGTTTTCGGCAAACATAGGATATAAAACTACATCACCTGTTTCGTGAAAAGAAATCCAGTTGTTTGGAAAAATACTATCTGGCGTGTCAGGTTCTTTCCTGTCTTGAATTACAATTACTTGTACGCCTACACTTTTTAATTTTTCAACATAGGCATCAAATTCCTGCACAGCTTTAAAATTTACCGTTTCTGGTGTTAAATCATCTAAAACTTTTTGATAATAATTATTAACAGCCGTTTGTTCGTTCATACGAAACGCCACGGGACGAATCATTAATATGGTGTTGGTAGTTTGTTTCATTTTATTTTGTTTAAAGTTTCAGGTTTCAGGTTTAATTACGTGAAACTTGAAACAAATTAATTTAATCTCTAATTAATGGTAAAGTGGAACATCTTAGTAGTCCTTCTTGTTTTGAAATTTCGGCATAAGGAATTTCTTCTACCGTAAAACCGTTTTGGCGTAACCAAGTATTTAATCTTGTGAAATTTTTCTCAGATACA
>Ga0208595_1000728_pt1 | contig 11476 bp, 13 predicted proteins | sample LakMenEpi28Jun11_FD_150742 | JGI IMG/M metagenome (GOLD analysis project Ga0208595, IMG submission 150742) | Freshwater microbial communities from Lake Mendota, WI - 28JUN2011 deep hole epilimnion (SPAdes) | ecosystem: Environmental > Aquatic > Freshwater > Lake > Epilimnion/Euphotic zone ...
ACTGAAAAGGCAACTGATAGTATTGAATTCGAATGTGTATATTGTAAAAATATTTTTATGAAAAAAAGAAAATCACGCCGCAGCACATGTTGCAATGAATGTGCAACTAATTGGTCTTGGGTAAAAAGAAATAAATTTGAACAATAAAACTAAATAATAAAATGGAAGAAAAGGAAAGCGTAAAAGTACTAAAAGAGTGTATTGAATTAACACATAAAAAAGCGAATGACTATCAAAATCCTCACAGCCGGATTCGTCAAGCAGACTATTATCCACGTGGCGCAGCGAGTATACTTGACGTTATACACGCAAAGGTGCTACGTATGTCAAGCGTTCTTGAAGCCATGGAAAATGATCCAAATTACACTCCAAACTTTGAAAGTATTGAAGACAGCGGCAAGGATCTAATTAACTATGGCAGCTTTCTCGTTGCATGGTGTCGTGGTGGAATTGATGGTCAGGATCCGGATCGTGACTTTTTAAATAGACGTAAGCAAGAAACACAAGCATGAGAATACTAATTACTGGTTGTAATAAAGCACAGTGTACATATGACTTTTATCTGCAACAACAATTGCAGGTTGCGATGTGTCAATATAGTTTGCCACGAGTGCTTCGTGATATGGGTCATATCGTTGATATGCGTCCTATTATTATTGGCGAAAGTTTAGATGAATATGATGAGGTGTTTGTGTTTTTACACAACCCTGCCGGGTTTGCCGGGTTTGTCTATAATGCACTTTGGGCAATATCACGTCATCCAAATTGTATTTTTGCTTTTGATGATTGGCAAACCGATAGTATTTTCTCTGGAATCACTTCGCTGAGCGATCCAACTAAGTTATTTAGAAAATTTGTTGTAGACAGTCATACTAATATTCCAAGTGATATTGAAACGCATGCAGATGTATTTCTTCAAGCAATTGAAAAGATAAAGAGCAAAACAAACAGAATGTGTATGCCCGCCTTTGCTGGTGGTGACCTAAGTCTATTATTAGACTGGCCAAAAGAATTGCTATTTGGATACAACCCAAATCCATATCACTTAAATCGCCAAGCAACACCAGCTCTCTTTCCTGAGCCAAAACAGCGAGTGTTTAATTTTGCTGGACTAGTCCAAGACAAGACTAAAAAATGGTTGGCAAAACAGGGAGTAGAATCAACAGATTGGCCTCTAAAGCAATATGGCTCTCGTAAAGATGGCCAAGACAGAGTTGTTGAAAGCGAAATGATGAATGTCTATGCATCACAATGGGGCATACTTATGCCTGGATATTTCCACGCCGGATCTGGATGGTGGAGAGCACGACCTCTACAAATTGCTGACGTAGAGTCAATTCTTATTGGTGAACCTAAAGAAATGATGTTGTATTATCGTGACGAGAGCCTTGCAAACATTCGAGCATCTGACATCGCGACTCTATCAGACTCTAAATTGACTGAAATTGCTATCGCACAACGAGAAGCGATTTATCGCAATCATCCGCTCAATAAAGAAGTCACACGTCAAGAATTAAATGCAGTACTAAATGCATAATTTCTTGTTTACTTTACACAAAAACAATATATAATATATCAAAGGAAAAATAAACTATGTCATCTGTACTTGAAAAATTAAAAAAGAATTGCAGAATTAAAGAAGCTGATGTCCTTGCTGACAGCGACTTTTATTCTGAAAAAGACGTTACATCTACATCTGTGCCAATGGTCAACGTTGCTCTAAGTGGCAGTATTGATGGTGGTCTGACGAGTGGTCTTACTGTACTTGCCGGCCCATCAAAGCACTTTAAGACGAGCTTTGCATTGCTTATGGCAGGTGCATACCTTAAAAAACATACCGACGCGTGCCTTATGTTTTATGACAGCGAATTTGGTTCTCCTCAGCAATACTTTGAAAGCTTTGGAATTGACACTTCACGAGTGCTGCATATTCCAATTAAAAACATTGAAGAACTTAAGTTTGATATTGTTAATCAACTTGAGCAGATGGATCGCAAAGATAAAGTAATTATTGTTATTGACAGTGTTGGTAATCTTGCAAGTAAGAAGGAATTGGAAGATGCGATGAATGAAAAGAGTGTTGCTGACATGACTCGTGCAAAGAGTCTTAAAGGATTGTTTCGTATGGTAACCCCCTACCTGACAATGAAAAACATTCCGCTCCTCGCAATTAACCATACCTATCAGACTCAAGAAATGTTTAGCAAGGCTGTGGTGAGCGGTGGGTGCTTTGAAGAAGGAACACTCGTTCGTCTTGCTGACGGTAACAATAAACCAATTAATGAAATTGTGGTTGGTGATCTTGTGATCACTCGTGATGGGGTGCGAGATGTCACTCATACTTGGGATCCGGATACTCTTTTGGAAGGAGAGCCTGAGTGCTATGAATTGGAATTTGAAGATGGGCATAAGGTTGTTTGTTCTGACACCCACCCATTTGCTGTTAATGGTCAGTGGGTTCAAGCGCAGGATCTTACCATTGGTATCGAATGTGATATTATTTAAAAAAAAAATATAGTCCATATATTATCCGTTGTATAAATAGATAATATATGGACCACATTAAAGTATACAATAATTTAATTCAAAAAAGAAAGGATTTTCCATTAGATTCTAATGAATATGGAGAAAATCATCACATAATACCAAAATGTTTAGGCGGGACTGATGATAAATCTAACATTATTAGATTATCTTTTCGAGAACATTTTTTAGCTCATCATTTATTGTGGAAACATTATAGAACATCTAAACTTGCGCATGCATTTTTTTCAATGTTAAGATGCAGCGAAGGCCAAAAAAGAAATATAACCACTAGACAATATGAAACCGCTAAGGAAGCTCATGTTGAAGCATTAAGAGAAACTATGAAAGGTTCTGGTAATAATTTTTTTGGTAAAAAGCACACAGATGAAACCAAAATGAAAATTGCGGAAAAAAATTCAGGACGGATTTGTACCGAAGAACATAAAAAATTAGTTTCATCCTTATTTCTAGGCATTCCTAAATCAGAAGAACAGAAAAAGAAAATGGGAAGAAAGGGCATGATAATGCTCAAAAATATTCATACAAATGAAACAATTCGCATTTACAAAGCAGATTTAATATTGTATAATACAGACGTATGGATTAATCCATATTCATTGTCAGTAAAAATAAATGGAGAACGATACGAATGCAAATACTGCGGATTAAAAACAGCTAATAAAGCTAATATTTTTCGTTGGCATAATAATAACTGTAAATATAAGGAAACAGGAATTTATATCGATTCGTCACAGATAAGAAAAACTGATAAAAAAACAATCGCGATTACAATAAATGGAAAAGAATACAGATCATTACGTCAAGCACAACTTGATTTAAATTTAACGAAGCATCAAATTAGAAAAATATATAATGAAACTAAAATCAATAACTAAAGTAGGTAAGAAAAAAGTCTATGATATAACCGTTGCGGGAAATCATGAATATGTTCTTAGTAATGGACTTGTAGTATCAAATACTGGAATTATGTATAGCGCTGACAATGTTTGGATTATTGGCCGTCAGCAAGATAAAGATGGCACTGAAATCCAAGGTTATCACTTTATTATTAATGTTGAAAAGTCTCGGTTTGTCAAAGAAAAGAGCAAGATTCCAATCAGCGTTAGTTGGGAAGGTGGAGTTCAAAAATGGAGTGGGTTGCTTGATATTGCGCTTGAAGGCGGTTTCGTAGTCAAGCCTAAAAATGGCTGGTATACTGCATACGATCCAGCGACAAAAACTGAACTTACAGGAAACCTTCGCGCAGCACAAACGCTGACAAAAGAATTTTGGGAGACTATCTTTACAAAGACAACATTTGCCTCACATATCAAACAAAAGTATACAATTGGTCTGCGAGACATGATTGATGGCGGTTCAGACCCAATTGTAGAAGACGAAGAAGTCTGATATGAAGACTTTGGCGGACTATATACTTCTATTAAAAGGCGCGATGCCGCTTGATATGTGCGAGGCATTGATTGCGAGATATGATTCAATATCAAAAAATGATCCTTTAAAGGTACATCGTAAAAATAAAATCCTTGATTTTGAAGAGATTAACATGCTTGATCATCCTGGATTTGAAGAGTTTAGGGTTCCAATGATGACGTTGATGAGAGCAGTCAATAAACACTATCTTGAAAAAACGTGTAATATTTTAAAGGATCGTTTACCGTGTTATGAACCTCTACAAGATTTTGAGGCGCCACGAATAAAACGTTATGAGCCTGGAACTGGGCTCTTTGATTGGCACACTGATCATTGTGATGTTCCATCAAGTAAACGTGCAGTTGTAATGTTTTGGTATCTTAACGACGTTGCAGAAGGAGGTGAAACGTTATTTGATATTGGCACAGAAATTGCAATAAAACCTGAAGCTGGTAATGTGCTCTGTTTTCCACCCTATTATATGTATCCACATAAGGGTGCAACTCCAATCTCTAACCCAAAGTATGTAATTTCATCATATGTCTGGCTTCCACAGAAGTATGGAAATTCTTGCGATTAAAATTTATGCCGAGCGAAATATCTGACTATATATTTGTAGATGACCCTGCAAATGACAAAGTGTATGCAATACGACTTGTTAGTGGGCCGTATGTAGATACCATCTATAAGTATGCAAATATAAAAATAAATGAAGACGCAGAAAAAGAAATGTGTACATTATCGTATGCATATAATATAATGTCTACTCCAACTGGATGCGATAAAGAAACATTGCATTCTGATGCAGATTTTAAAAACTATATCGGAGACGTATTATCTGATATACTTTCAAACCAAGAATATAAAATAGGAAACCATGGAGAATAATCTTCAAGACATCATAATTAAAAATCTAGTCAATAACGAAGCATTTTGTCGTAAAACCCTACCACACCTAAAACCAGAATATTTTGAAGGACATCATAAGGCGATATATGGTCTTATATTGCAGTTTATAACAAAGTATAATAAACTCCCAAATTCATCATCGTTAGCAATTGAATTTCAACAGTCCGAACATACTCGTCGTACAGACGCAGGCGCAATTGCACAATCAATCTCAACGTTAAATGAAAATTTTTCAGTTGAGCATGAATGGTTACTTGTTCAAACCGAAAAGTGGTGTAAAGATCGAGCAGTTCATCTTGCTATTATTGAAGCAGTTTCTATTATTGATGGCAAGTCTCCTGACAAAGCAGAAGGAGCAATTCCAAGTATACTTAGTAAGGCGCTAAGCGTAACATTTGATACAAACGTTGGGCATGATTATCTTGAAAACGTAGATGGTCGCTATGAGTTTTATCACAAGACAGAAGATAAAATTCCCTTTGACTTGGATATGTTTAATACAATTACTGGCGGAGGCATTCCACGTAAGACGCTAAACATTATTCTCGCTGGTACAGGTTGCGGCAAGAGTTTAGGCATGTGTCACATGGCTGCTGCTGCTCTTGCCCAAGGGCGAAATGTCTTGTATATTACTCTTGAAATGGCAGAAGAGCGTATTGCAGAACGTATTGATGCTAATTTGCTTGATATACGAATTGATAAAATCAAAGACCTGTCTCAACGCGAATTTCATTCTCGTGTAGAGGACATCTCTAAACGCACTCATGGAAAACTTATTGTGAAGGAATATCCAACTGCAGCGGCACATGTTGGTCACTTTAGAGCACTGCTGCTCGAATTAAAACTTAAAAAGAAGTTTGAACCCGATATCATATATGTAGATTATCTTAATATTTGTGCATCTTCACGTGTTAAAGGATTAAGTGGTAGCATCAACACCTATAGTTTTATCAAGAGTATTGCTGAGGAGCTTCGTGGTCTTGCTGTAGAGTTTAATGTTCCAATCTGGAGTGCCACTCAGGTCACTCGCGGAGGATTTAATAATTCAGATGTAGAAATTACTGACACCTCAGAATCGTTTGGACTTCCCGCAACGGCCGATTTGATGCTTGCATTTATTCGAACTGAACAACTTGACAAAATGAATCAGATTATGGTTAAGCAACTCAAGAATCGTTATAATGATCCAACAAGCAATAAACGATTTACTATTGGAATTGATCTTTCCAAGATGAGACTATATGATATTTCAGATCCTATGGCAAATATTACCAATGATGGTGATAGTTCTCCAGTAGTAAGCACTCCATTTAATAGTCAACGAAAAAATAGAGATTATAGTGACATAAAGGTGTAATTTTATAAATAATACAAATATTATTATAAATAGCTTATATGTCAAAACTAACCGAATTTAAACGTTACCTAACAGAGGCGCTCTCTACATCATCTGTAGAAAAAGCTGCATTCATCATTCAACGCTACCTTAAGAAAAAGACTGGTACTACATTTTTTAAATATCCTGGATTAGAAAAATACAGGAATTCTAATGGCACTGGTTTTGGACTACGTCTCTATACTACAAAGCGCAACCAAAGTATTCGTTTTAACTGGACTCAAAGCTCGCTCGCTGGTCTAAATAACTTAACATCTATTGATTACTGGAATGGTAAGAGCCCAACTCCATTTCATATTGAATTTGATCAGAGTGTCTCTCTTGTAAAGACATTGCCAATTGTTGCTGATATTATAATTGCAGGCACTGTTGAACTTGGCAAGATTATGTCTATGCCTGACGAGGTGCCACTCTATGAAGGAGTGCTAAATGAAGCACGTAGCAGTCATGACTTTGAAGCTATTTTTGATGAGATTGCTGACTATCTTGTTGACCCAAACTTTGTAAAAAGTAAGATTTACAGCATGTACGGCATTCCTGGAGTCAAGATTTTTGACGCTCTTTCGGCAGCATATCCAAACTATATTGAAAAGCAAGGCATCAAGTATGTCTGGGTTGGCAAGGCAAAAGACCTAAAGCAGATCAAAGCTGAAAAGGGAAAGATTATGGCTCGTATTGGAGTCGTAGCCGGTGTCGTTTCTAAAGGTGCTGCTAAAGAAAAATACAGTTATTCTCCGGAAGTAGAACAAATTGAAGCAGATCGTGAGCGCCTATCATTTGAAGCTCAGCTAAAAGATCTTGAAAACCTAGTTAAACTTACTGTAAGCGGTGCAGCAAATGCGCTCTTTGTTTCTGGTAAGGGTGGAGTTGGTAAAACTCATACAACTGAAAAGATACTTGCTGATATGGGACTGCGCGATGGCAATGGTTATTTTAAAAATACCGGTTCCGCAAGTGCTGCTGGTCTCTATTCATTGTTGTTCCGTTACAAAAATGATATTGTTTTCTTTGATGACAGTGACGACGCACTTGGCGATCAGGAAGCTCGTAACCTATTAAAGGCTGCTACTGACACCAAAAAGATTCGTAAACTTGTTTGGAATAAAATGGGTAAAAATGTTGTCGATCCTGAAAACGACATGAGCGACGATGAAATTATCGATCAAGGATTGATTCCACGCTATTTCGAATTTACTGGTAAAATTATCTTTATCTCAAACCTTAACCTTGACAAACTTGATCCAGATGGTGCACTACGTACACGTGCTTTTATCATCAACATCGATCCTACTGAAGTTGAAATCTATGACTTTATGGAAAAGATTGTAGGAGATATGAAGCTTGAAGACGGTCTTTCACTTGATCAAAAAGCTCGTTTGCATGTCGTAGATCTTCTTCGTAAAGGCAAAAGCAAACAGAGTGCTAACCTTCGTAAACTATCACGCGGCTTAAATATGGCAGCAGGCGCACTTGCTGCCGGCGTTGAAGTATCTGATGGTGACCTTGCTCGTATGATCGAGTCCTACGCATAAAATAAACTAAATAAACTAAATAAACTAAAAAAAATGGAAAACAAACATCTAATTGAAGCCGCTAGAAATATTCTAGAAAATAATACTAACGATACCACTTCTATTCAAGAAATCTCTACTAATGAACAATTTATAGAGGAAATCGTTCGTGCTATAGTTGAGGAAAAACAAGAACTTAATGAAGTACCTGCCGTAAGTTTTTCTATTATAATGGACTTTTGTATTAACGTAGCTGCGCAACAACTTGGCTCCGGTGCTTCTCTTATGTATATACGGGCTCTCGCTGCTACTTATTTTGCATTGGTTGTAGTGGGTCCATTTGTATTATTATCACTCTATAGTCGAGGAGTTGGAGGAACACTTGAGCCTTGGGTCATTGGACCATTTAGAGGAATATGGAATGCAATTAAAGGAAAATATATTCTTAAACCAGACGAATTAGAAAAAGCAGCCGATAATGTAAAAGCTCTACTCACCGGAAATGACAAAGGCAAAATTACTCGTTTGACTAATGCTATGAAAAAGAACATAGAAAATAAAGATTGGGAGTCTGCTCAAGTTGTTGCAGACCAACTTTATAAACTCATTAAAAAATAATTTATCTCTATTATAACCTTTAAAAATATGCTGGGATCCTAGTTTTAGGATCCCAGTTTTTTTATAAGTAGTTTTAGAATGATAAGTATCAAGGTACATGGCGCCAAACGTGACCGCCGCCTTTACAATCTTATAAAAAATGCTGCATATTTTTATCTAAAAACACTGTGTCCACGCATTCGAAAGATGCGCATAGTAATTCAACTTATTGATAATTTGTCAGAATCTGAACGTGTGCATGGTGACTGTTGTCAATGTGGAGTCGATGAACCAGACATTGACTATATTGTAAGACTCAATAAAAGTGATTCATATCATCTTATGTTAACGATACTAGCACATGAAATGGTTCATCTTAAGCAGTATGTTCGAAGAGAGCTTGTCCTTTATAGCGGCGACAACGAGGGTGCCCGATGGAAAGGAGTCTACTGTTCAGAATATGACTATGACTCTGCTCCGTGGGAAAAGGAAGCGGACGAGCGTGAACTTGAACTCTATATGACGTTTTTTGAAAGTTGTTCATTGTTGAGAGGGTATAAATAGTTAACAGACACAAAGCATGAAAAGTTTTAAACAATATATTTATGAAATTGAATCTATGATGACCTACGATAACTTAGTAAATATTTTAATTTCATTAGGGTATGACAAAATTAAAAAAATATCTGGAAATAAAATTGCAGTTCTTGTTAATGATAACCGAGTAACAACTCTTGAAAAAATTAATAAGAATATTAAAGGATCAATATACGATAGAAATCCTAGTTCTGAAAGTAGTGTAGGACGTGTTAACATATCAGGCTTTTCTATTCTAGCTAAACCAGCTTCTAAACAGGGAAGCGCCAGTGCTGGTGTAGAAAACGAACAAATTATTGTCGACACGATCAATAAAAGAACAAAAACTGGTCCAATTAATGTAATTTTTAAAGCAAAGAATAAAAAATTCACTGTTTTAAATTGTGTTAAAGCCATTCAAGTTGGAGGAGATACTGCTGGAAGAAAAAAGGCAGATATTGTATTAATTAATTCAAAAAATAAGAGATATCCAATTTCAATTAAAAAGGATAATGCCGAAACATGGGAAAGCGCAGATAGTTATTTTGGTCCTACTGCATTAAAAATAATCAAAAAGGCAATAAAAGACAAAAAAACTAAACTTGTCAGCGAAGGCAGTTATTTTAAAATAGAACCTAACATTGCAGTTGAAGCCACACAAGCAGAAAAACAAGCCGTTGTTTTTGGTTCAGATTTAGAAAATGGCGGAGCGGTTGTCACAAAAACATTTGGTAGTTCGTCATTTTCTGATGACGGCGATACTTTAGTTGTTGATTGCTCTCACATAATTACATCTTTAAGTGATGTTAAAGGAGACAAGGACGTATATTTTCTTATAAGAAATGATAAGACTCGTAAATCATTAAAGGAATATCCTGGCATTAGAATATTAGCTGTCTATACAAAGAGAATAAACCAAAACGTAGTAGTCGTTAAACGTTAATTTATTTTATGATTACTTTTAAACAATACATAACAGAAGCAAGTACGGAAGGTAAAAATCTTCATATGGTTCATATTGAGGATCAAGTGCTCTATGGCGGTGTAAAGGGCGCTCGTGAAGCAATCATTGCATTACGCAGTATGAGAGACATGTTAGCTGGAAACAGTCCACAATCATATGATGTTGCTGCAAAGTTTGACGGTGCTCCAGCAATATTTGTTGGAACTGATCCATCAGACGGAGCATTTTTTGTTGCCAAGAAAGGCATCTTTAATAAAAATCCAAAAGTCTATAAGAGTGAGCGTGATATTAAGGCTGATACAAGTGGCGACCTTGCAGAAAAATTAACTGTAGCATTTAATGAATTTAAAAAACTAGGCATTAAAGGAGTATTGCAAGGAGATCTTGCCTATACACAAAAAGATTTAAAGACAGAACGTTTTGACGGTGTTGAATATCTTACATTTCAACCAAACACAATTGTCTATGCAATTCCTGCTGACAGCACTCTTGCAAAAACTATAAAGGCATCTAAGATTGGTGTAATGTTTCATACACAATACTCTGGAGACTCTTTTGAAACGATGAAGGCTTCTTATGGCTTTGATTCAGGCACTCTTAAAAAGACGTCTAGTGTATGGTTTTCAGACACATACATACGTGATCTTTCAGGCAAAGCTACTCTAACCGCAAAGGAGACTGAAGAGTTAACAACGATTCTATCAAAAGCAGGGTCGCTCTTTCAAAAGATTAGTGGTTCAACTCTTCGTGAGATCGAGTCAGATCAATCACTTGCACAGACTCTTGAAACATTCAACAACACACTCGTGCGACGCGGTGAAACTATAATCGATACCTCTGCTCATGTTCGCAATCTTCTTGCATGGATAAATGACAAATATGCAAAAGACATTGAATCTAAAAAGAGTGAAGCTGGCAAAGCAAGTGCGACTGCTAAACGTGATGAGTTTTTAAAGTTTTTCTCTGACGAAAACAAGAAAAACCTAGAACTTGTCTATGCATTACAAAACGCTATTGTTGAAGCAAAACTTATTATAATACGCAAACTTGAAACACTTAAAAAGATGTCAACGTTTGTGCGTACTACTGATGGTTTTAGAGTAACAGGACAGGAAGGCTTTGCTATCAATGATCATATAAAACAAAATGTGGTCAAGCTTGTCGACCGAATGACCTTCTCTAAGAATAACTTTGATCCAAATATAATAAAGGGTTGGGAGAGATAAGCGATGCCATACTTAAATCATAACACTCCGAATATTACATGTTTCATAAGAAACGAATATCTTTTTAATCATGAAAAGGGTCATGGCGAATATACTCCTGCTAATATACACTCAGTAGCTTCTATTGAAAATCGTGTTCCACTCTTTGAAGCATTCTTGTCAAATGGAGTAAACTGGACTCGTCGTCCGCTCTCAGCATTTTGTTGGAAAGAGTGCGATCCGCTTCCACTCGAAGAGCTTGTCTACTGGGACTGCTTTAGTCCGTATATTGATGTTTCTATTCGCTCTCGCTTTAGGGGTTTAAGAGCACAACTTATAACTCCATCGGCTGCTAAAGTCT